>Ga0153931_100289_pt1 | contig 14530 bp, 13 predicted proteins | sample TSNJ015MetaG_FD_104730 | JGI IMG/M metagenome (GOLD analysis project Ga0153931, IMG submission 104730) | Attine ant fungus gardens microbial communities from New Jersey, USA - TSNJ015 MetaG | ecosystem: Host-associated > Fungi > Mycelium > Unclassified | place: USA: New Jersey, Wharton State...
AGCGCCTGGCTGAACTCGGCGTACGCGTGACCATCGACGGCCATGGCGCCTATTTCGCGGCGATCAAGGCAACGTACGACAGCCTGCGCGAACAGCGGCAGATCTTCACCCAGGCCTCCGACCTGAGCGCCACGGAACTCACGCACACCTACACCCAGCCTGAGGATTACATTCTCTGGGCGAAGGAATACATGAGCGTGAAGGAATGATTGCCCTCTGATCCGAAGAGCCTCGGGCAACTCTAAAGATGGCCGGTAGACGCAATGTCACCGGCCAGTTGCGAGGACAGGCGAATTAATCGCCGTCAACTTCTACCCAGCGATACACACCCACAAACAAACACCAACATTTAACAACAACTACTGAGTTGATATTAACTATCGCCTCCTTATAATCGCAAACCGTTAAACAGCAAAAACTTTAACACCCGAACATCAAACTTAAATTTATATACCGAGCAATATTCCGCTCAACTCACGACAAGGATTCGTCATGAAAACCGTTACTGCCAATTGGCAAACAACTCCTCTGCTGCGCGCAGAAACCAAAGTCATCAACATGCCAACCAAGTCCGCCCACGCGGCCAACTGCCCGGGCTGGGACGGCCTGCGATTTAACGTCGGCAACCTTCACGAGATCAAGAAACTCCGTACGCTGCCCGCTCAGGCTTAACCCCCGGGGCTGTACCGCAGATGTCAGCGTTCAGGCAACTTCAGCGCTGACATCTGCTGACCAAAACAAAATAACAAACCCTGATTATTTTGCCTGATCAAATATTCGCAAACGTACATTTGACAGCACAAAAACAAAGCGACTTCCCATGATAAAAAACCTGCTCAACCCAGACTTGACGCCTGACCAGCTTATTACCTGCATCAAGACAATAAACATGGGGAATGAAGTAAAGCGTCTGGCCGACCAGTTATCCGAACCTGCAACAGATACCGAGAATTTATCCCGTCACGCCGCGATCATGAAAGCGACGAACATCCACACTGGAACGTTGACGTTATATTGCAACAAAGATGGAAACATCAGCCTCAAGGCACCTGATAACGCACCCGCGCCTGAGCAATTCTATTCCGTACCCGGAAACAGCGTTTTGTTCGCCATCAACGGGCAATCGTATTCCATTCAGCTTTATCGGCTGGACGGTGAATACCTGACTCGTGCAGAACAGGTGATCGTGGATGCCGAAAATCCGTTGTTCATCGACGGCAGCAAAACGCTGTACGACAGCAATCCCGAAGGAAACGGGCACCCGGCGTTTATCGGCAGCATCAATCTGCCCGATAGAACCGCAGACATCAGTGTGTTCGACCCTCGCTCATTGCGCAAAATCGGCTGGTTCCCTCATGACGACAGCGCCGCGCGCTTTCTGGTGAGTCTTGAATTGCTTGAAGCGGCACAGGACCCCGGAGCCTGCAAAGTGGCTCAGGAGTTGATTTATCACTATCACCCCGCTGTCGCCTGGAAGGCCTTTCAGATGATCAGTAGAACGGATCGACAGACCGCGCTGAATTGCGCCCCGCTGTTGAGAAACCTGCAAGACAGTCGCCTGAACCATTTACTCGACCAGTGTGAGGCGGCATGAAACTGCAGACATTTATTGAGCGTATGGCGACTTACGACCTGCAGACGGACAGTTCAAGGATCGTGGAAGATCTGCGTCAACTGGCAACTAACCGCACGTTGTTGAGCGAGTACCTCTACACCACGATTCAACAGGACGGTTTCAGTACCAAAAACAGGCTTTACGGGGCCTATGCATTTGTCCTGCACTCCAACGATCTGTTTACCGTTCGCCTGGGTTTCTGGTCGCCGGTCACGTCACGGGACGAAAGGGAAACCTTTATCTACGACCTCAACCACAGCCATGACTTCGAACTCTATTGCGTGGGTTACAGCGGTGACGGCTACACCACCGTTTCGCGAGAGATTCTGAATCAGGCGCCGCTGCAGGCTGGCAGAAGGCCCGAGCTCGGCGAAGAACGAATCCTTAAACTTATTCCGGGTGAGGTGCTGCACATGCTTCCACTAAAGGAAGTACACAAACAGCTCCCCCCTGAAACGATGTCCGCCTCGCTGAGTTTGCTTATTCATCCTCCGCAGGCAGCCAAAACCGAAGAAGCCTGGTGCTTCGACGACAATCTGGTGCCGACTTATCCCGGCATCGCCCGCCAGGAGACAGCGCTCTATGACAGCCTGCTGTCCCGGCTACAACGTGAGCAGACTTCACTGCTCACTCAATCAGAAAGGAAATCTGCATGAACAAGCAACTCGATAACTGGAACCACACCCCACTGCTGCACGCCGGCGCCAACGTCATCAACACACCGGTTGCAACCGCTGCGGCATCGCCATGTGCAGGCATCATTCCACGTTACAACGTGGGCAACATTCACGAAATCAAGCAGTTCTGGAACATGCCGCAATCCGCTTGATTCTTGCTGGCCCGGCGCACTATGAGGGTCAAGAAGTAGTGCGTCGGCCGGCGTGACGCCATCGCGAGCAGGCTCACTCCTACAGTGGATCTGTGTCGAACACCAATGCTGTGTTCACTGCAGATCCACTGTGGGAGCGGGCTTGCTCGCGAAAGCGTCAGTTGCAGCACCAGTCAGCGCTTGGCCAGCTCCATGATCATCCGCGACAACAGATAAATCCGTGGCGTCACGCTCGCCACTTCGGCGTATTCCTCCGGCGTATGAATATTGCCGCCGACTATCCCGAAACCATCCAGCGTCGGCGTGCCCACGCCGGCTGACAGGCTGGCATCCGCCGCCCCACCACTGCCCTCCTCGGTCAACTTGCGGCCGATCTCGCCGTAAATCCCCTGGGCCATGGCCATCAAGCGATCCGACTCCGCCGTCTGCGGCATCGGTGGCAACCCGCGCTTGAGGCTGGTGGTCACTTCAGTTTCCGGAATCAGCTTGTCCTGCGACACCCGCGCCAGGTCTTTCTCGATCCGGTCGAATTCTTCCGGCACGGCTGCGCGCACGTCAGCCTTGGCGATCGCATGATCCGGGATCACGTTGGTGCGATCACCGGCCTGGAGCACAGTGAAGTTGATCGTGGTTTTCTTCGCCTCGTCGCCGAGTTTGCCCAACTGCAGAATCTGGTGCGCGGCTTCCATCGCCGCGTTACGCCCCAGTTCCGGTGCGACCCCGGCATGCGCCGCTTTGCCCTTGACCTCGACCAGCGCCGTCGCGCTGCCCTTGCGCCACACCACCAGACCATCGGCCGGCCGCCCCGGTTCGAGGTTGAGGGTCACGTCATGCGCCTTGGCGGTTTTCTTGATCAGGTCGGTGGCGACGTCCGAGCCGGTTTCCTCGCTGGCATCGAGCAGGAAGGTGATTTGCGCGTAGTCCTTGAAGTCGAGATTCTTCAGAATCTTCAAAGCGTAGATCCCGGCGACGATGCCGCCCTTGTCGTCCATCACCCCCGGCCCGTAGGCACGCCCGTCCTTGATGTGGAACGGGCGCTCGGCGGCGGAGCCTTCCTTGAACACCGTGTCCATGTGCGCCATCAGGAGGATTTTCGCTTTGCCGGTGCCTTTGAAAGTGGCCAGCACATGATTGGATTTTTCCGGGGTATTGGGCACCAGCTCGATGGTGGCGCCGAGTTTTTTCAACTCCTCGATGGCGATCTCGCTGACTTGCTTGAGCCCAGGCTCATAGCCGGAACCGGAGTCGATATTGACCAGCCGTTCCAGCAGTTTCAGGGCTTCGGGTTGATACTGTTCGGCGTCGGCCAGCACTTGTTTGTGCGGTTCGGCGAAGGCGCCGGCAGCACTGAAGGCGAGGGACAGGCCGAGGCTGGCGGCCAGCAGGGAGCGGGGGAATGCGAACGTCATGAATCGATCCTTGTTTCGCGTCGGGGGGACTCAAACCGTACCTGACATCGACGCAAGGCTCTATACCGGAAGCGACATCTCTGCGGCCGACACCGAACACTTGTAGGCCTTCGCCTGCTCGCGACAGCGGAGTGTCAGCCGACATCAATGCCGCCGACAGAACGCCTTCGCGAGCAAGCCCGCTCCCACAGGGGACGGCGGTGATAGATCAGACCGAATCGAGCAGTTCCTGCTTCGGCAGATCGTCACTGTTGCAGATCACCCGATTGCGCCCGGTCGCCTTGGCCTCGTACAGCGCCTGATCGGCCTCATTGAGCCAACGGGTTGCGTCGCCATGCGCCGGATCGTAGGCCGCCAGACCAATGCTCAAACTGACCTTGAGCGCCGGGTTCTGCTCGTAACCCAAGGTAGCGAAACGCTCGCGCAAGGCTTCCATGGCCTGCGCAGCATTGAACAGCGGCAGGTCGGGCAGGATCACGCAGAACTCGTCGCCGCCATAGCGCCCGGCGACATCCGCCGCACGCAGGTTCTGCTTGAGCATCTTGCTCAACTGGCGCAACACGATGTCACCTGCGACGTGGCCATAGGTGTCGTTGATCGCCTTGAAATGGTCGATGTCGATCAACGCAATCGCCGCGCCTTGCTTCTGTCGGCGGCAACGCTGAAATTCGACTTCCAGTTGATCCTTCCAGGCGCCGTGATTGAGCAGTCCGGTTAGGCTGTCAGTGCGACTCAAAGCCAGCAGCTCACGCTTGTGCAGGCCCAACGTGGAGGCCTGGCGAAAGCAGATCCAGCCCAGCGCCAACGGGTACAGCATCAGCAACGGCAGGCACGCATACAGCTGCAAGGGTGAGGTTTGCGGGATAAACGCCGGGGCGAAAACCACCAGGCCGACGCCGATCCCGAGGATCTGCGCCGCCAGGCCCGCCGCGAGAAAACGCAAACCGCCGATGGCGACATTATTCATCGCCATCATCGAAACGGTGGTGGCACTGGGCAGCGGATTGAACTGCATGGCGGCGACCCAGAAACCGCCCATAAAGGCGTCAACCAACAGATTGCGGTGTTCCGCATGGTAAGGAACGCTGGCACGACGGGCCCATTGAAACGCCAGGTGCGGCCAGAGCAGGCCATTGAACAGCATCAACGCCCAGACCCACAGCGGCGGGTCGAGCGGGTACATCGCCGCGCTCACGCACAACAGCCCCAGCACCAGCCCGAGGGTTCGCGATGTATAAAGCCTCCTGGCCAATGAAAGTCCCTTTCCCCCCTTGTTTCGCATAAGGGCCTCGAGCACTCAACGGAACCTGCGAACACCGTCAGACGGATGTGCTGGAAGTCTAACAGGCAGCCGTTAAATAGCCATCACCGGCCAGCCCGCTCCCACAATGCAAATTTTTAGCTATACCTGAAAGGACGAAAACGGAAAAACGACTATAAGAAGGAGGCCCATGCAGACCTACCGAGTGTTGATCATCGGCAGCGGATTTGGCGGCCAATGTGCGGCGGTCAACTTGCTCAAGGCCGGGATCGACGATTTTCGCCTGCTGGAACGACGGGATTTCTTCGGCGGCACCTGGTGCCAGAACACCTACCCTGGCGCGGCGGTGGATGTGCCGTCGCCGCTCTACTCGTTGTCGTTTGCACCATTTCCCTGGACGCAGATGTTCGCCGCCCAGGCCGAATTGCATCGCTACACCGAACACGTCATCGAGCGCTTCGGCCTGCGCGAGCGCGTGGAACTGCAAACCAATGTCGAACGCATCGAATGGGACGACACCGAAAAGCGCTGGGCGGTGCACACCAGCCAAGGGATTTTCTACGCGCAGTTCGTGATCAACGCCTCTGGGCCGTTGAGCCAACCGGTGATCCCACCCTTCCCCGGCCTGGATCGCTTTCAGGGCAAGACGTTTCATACAAACAATTGGGATCACAGCTACGACTACAAGGGTAAACGCGTGGCCATCGTCGGCAGCGGCGCCAGTGCCGCGCAGGTCATTCCGGCGATAGCCCTTGAGGTCGAGCAACTGCATGTGTTCCAGCGCACGCCACATTGGGTGCTGCCGCGCGCCGATCGCCGCTTCGGCCGTTTCCAGCGCTGGCTGCTGGGAGTGAAACCGGCCTACAAGCTGCTGCGCTGGCTGCTCTACTGGCAATTCGAAACCCGGGTCATCGCCTTCAAATATTCAAAACCGGCGATTCATTTGGTCCAGCGCCAGGCCCTGCGTTTTCTCAAGCAACAGGTGCCGGACCCGGTATTGCGCGCAAAACTCACCCCGGATTTCACCATCGGCTGCAAGCGCATCCTGCTTTCCAGCACCTATTATCCGGCGCTGACCCGGCCCAACGTCACACTGCACAGCCGCGAGCAAGGCATCGCCGCGCTCGACGAAACCGGCATCCTGACCCAGGACGGTCAACACATCGACGTCGACCTGATTGTCTGGTCCACCGGCTACGACGCCACCGACGGCGTGGTCTCCTATCCGGTGACCGGCAAGCACGGCGTGCAACTCAAGGATGTCTGGGCGCAGTACCCGCGCGCCTACCTGGGCACCAGCCTGCCGGACTTTCCCAATCTGTTTATCGTCACCGGGCCCAACACCGGCATCGGGCATACCTCGGCGCTGTTCATCATCGAAGCGCAGATGAACTACATCCTCGACTGCATCCACACCTTGCAGTCAAAAGGCCTGCACAGCATCGAGGTGCGCCCCGAGGCGGAACGTACCTACACTGCAATGATCCACCGTGAGATGGAACGCACGGTATGGAAGTCCGGTGGCTGTCACAGTTGGTATCAGAGCAAGAGCGGTCATGTGATCGCGATATTTCCGGGCTTCAGTTTCAGCTACTACCGTTTGACCCGGGCGCTGAAACCGGCTGACCACATTCTGTCCTGAACACGTAAAAGGAAGACGTCGATGCTTGTGCTGTTTGTCGCTCTCGCGGTTTTCGTGGCCTGGAGCTGGTTGAGTTACCCGGCGGTCGGGCATTGGTTGTATGACCTGAGCACGGCGCTCGAGGCCAAGTTGTACAAGTTGCACAAAATCGAGGTGCCAATTGCCGAAATGACGGTGTCGACCTGGCAAGGTGGCCCCTATGAAGCGGCCAGCGCGATCCTGATGCTGCACGGCTACAGCGCCGAGAAAAATCTGTGGCTGCGCTTCGCCAGGCACTTTGTCCGCCAGTACCGGGTGATCATCCCGGACCTCGCCGGCCACGGTGAAACCGGGTTCAAGGCCGGTGGCGGCTACGACATTCCGCTGCAGGCCAAGCGCATGATTCAGCTGCTCGACGTCTGCGGCGTGGAGAAGGTCCACGTGATCGGCAACTCGATGGGCGGCTACATCGCGGCGTGGCTGGCAGCGACCTACCCGGAGCGGATCGCCTCGGTGGCGCTGATCGACCCGGCCGGCGTCACCGCGCCGGAAGCCAGCGACATGGAGCGCCATCTGGCTCGTGGGCATAACCCGTTCCTGATCAATTCGAGGGAAGAGTTCCGGCAGTTTTATGCCATGACCATGGCCTCGCCGCCCTGGGTACCCGGGCTGGTACTGGACGCCATCGCTCAGCGATACGAACGTCAGCGTGATGAACTGGAAGAGATCTTCCGCGACTTTCGTGCCAGCCCGCCGATGGAGCCGAAACTGGCCGAGATCAAATGCCCGGCGCTGCTGTTGTGGGGCCGCAAGGATCGCTTGATCGACGTCAGCAGCGTGCCGGTGTGGAGCAAGGGCATCGCCAATCTGCGGGTCGAAGTGTGGGACGGCGTCGGGCACATGCCGATGGTCGAACAGCCGGGGAATACCGCGCGGTTGTATCGGGAGTTTCTGGGCAATCAGCGATGACAGCCACCACAGTCCTTGTGGCGAGGGAGCTTGCTCCCGCTGGGGCGCGAAGCGGCCCTGATCCAGCGAAAGCAACTTGCCTGCCTCGACACGGCACCAATCTCAGGTCTGCTGCGCAGCCCAGCGGGAGCAAGCTCCCTCGCCACAAAAAAACGTCCCGGCGACAAAGATTCGGAAGGTCGGAATGAACATTCTCTACGACGAACGCCTCGATGGCCCGCTACCGGAGGTGAACAAGGCTGAACTGCTGAAAACCCTGCAGCACGCCATCCCGGACCTCGACCTTCTCTGGCGCGAAGACGAACTCAAGCCGTACGAGTGCGACGGCCTCTCGGCCTACCGCACCACGCCAATGCTGGTGGCCCTGCCCCGGCGACTCGATCAGGTGCAAGCCCTGCTCAAGCTCTGTCATCAACACAACGTGCCGGTGGTTGCCCGTGGCGCCGGCACCGGGTTGTCGGGCGGCGCGCTGCCGCTGGAAAAAGGCCTGCTGCTGGTGATGGCGCGGTTCAACAACATCCTGCACATCGACCCGGCGGCCCGCACCGCGCGGGTGCAGCCCGGGGTGCGCAATCTGGCGATCTCCCAGGCAGCCGCGCCGTTCGGCCTGTATTACGCGCCGGACCCGTCTTCGCAGATTGCCTGCTCGATCGGCGGCAACGTCGCGGAAAACGCCGGTGGCGTGCACTGCCTCAAATACGGCCTGACCGTGCACAACCTGCTGAAAATCGAAGTGCTGACCATCGAAGGCGAACGCCTGACGCTGGGCAGCGACGCCCTCGATTCGCCGGGTTTCGATTTGCTGGCGCTGTTCACCGGATCCGAGGGCTTGCTGGGGATCATCACTGAAGTAACGGTCAAACTGCTGCCCAGACCGCAGGTCGCCAAAGTGCTGCTGGCCAGTTTCGACTCGGTGGAAAAGGCTGGCCGCGCCGTGGCTGACATCATCGCCGCGGGGATCATTCCCGGTGGCCTGGAGATGATGGACAACCTCGCCATCCGCGCCGCCGAAGACTTCATCCACGCCGGTTACCCGGTCGATGCCGAAGCCATCCTGTTGTGCGAACTCGATGGCGTCGAAGCCGATGTCCACGACGATTGCCTGCGGGTTCGCGAGGTCATGACCCGGGCCGGTGCCAGCGAAGTGCGTCAGGCCCGCGATGAAGCCGAGCGCGTGCGCTTCTGGGCCGGGCGCAAAAACGCCTTTCCGGCGATCGGTCGCTTGTCGCCGGACTACTACTGCATGGACGGCACCATCCCGCGCCGCGAGTTGCCCGGCGTGCTGCAAGGCATCGCCCGCCTCGGCGCCGAATACGGCTTGCGCGTGGCCAACGTGTTCCATGCCGGCGACGGCAACATGCACCCACTGATCCTGTTCGACGCCAACCAACCGGGCGAACTGCATCGCGCTGAAGCGCTGGGCGGGAAGATTCTCGAACTGTGCGTGCAGGTCGGCGGCAGCATCACCGGCGAACACGGGGTCGGCCGCGAAAAAATCAATCAGATGTGCGCGCAATTCAACAGCGCTGAACTGACGCTGTTCCACGCGGTAAAAGCCGCGTTCGACCCGCAAGGCCTGCTCAACCCCGGCAAGAACATCCCGACCCTGCATCGCTGCGCGGAATTCGGTGCCATGCACATTCATGCCGGGCAACTGCCATTCCCCGAACTGGAGCGCTTCTGATGGCTGATTTCGACGCCAGCGGCGCGATGCTCGATCAGGTCAACGAGGCCCGGGCCAACGCCACGCCGTTGAAGATTCAGGGCGGCAACAGCAAGGCGTTTCTCGGCCGCGAAGTGGCCGGTGAAGTGCTCGACGTCCGCGCGCATCGCGGCATCGTGCGTTATGAACCGACGGAGCTGGTGGTCAGCGTGCGCGCCGGTACGCCGTTGCGCGAATTGCTGGCGGCGCTCGACGCGGTTGGGCAGATGTTGCCGTGCGAGCCGCCGGCCTTCGGCGAAACCGCCACGGTGGGCGGGATGATTGCCTGCGGTTTATCCGGGCCACGGCGGCCATGGTCAGGTTCGGTGCGCGATTTTGTTCTCGGCACTCGGGTCATCACCGGGCTCGGCCAACACCTGCGCTTCGGTGGCGAGGTGATGAAAAACGTCGCCGGCTACGACCTCTCGCGCCTGTTGACCGGCAGTTTCGGCTGCCTCGGCGTGCTCACCGAAGTGTCGCTGAAAGTCCTGCCGAAACCGCGTCAATGCCTGAGCATCCGCCTCGACCTCGATTGCGCCCGGGCGCTGGCGCGGCTTGCCGAGTGGGGCCAGCAACCGTTGCCGATCAGCGGCGCCTGTCATGACGGGCAAAGCCTGTATCTGCGCCTTGAGGGTGGCGAAGGCTCGGTAACCGCTGCGCATCAACGCCTCGGCGGCGAACCGCTGGACTCGGCTTTCTGGCGCGACTTGAACGAGCAACGCCTGGACTTTTTCGACGAAGGCCTGCCGCTCTGGCGCCTGTCACTGCCGAACAATCTCGGGCCGCAGGACTTGCCCGGCCAGCAGTTGATCGACTGGGCCGGTGCGCAACGCTGGCTGAAATCCGATCACGAGCACATCCAGATCCTCGCCCAGGAACTCGGCGGCCACGCCACCTGCTTCACTCATGGCGCCAGCGACACACCGTTCCAGCCGTTGCCGCGCACGCTGATGCGTTATCACCAGCAACTCAAGGCGCAACTCGACCCGCAAGGGCTGTTCAACCCCGGCCGGATGTACGCGGAGTTCTAGCCATGCAAACCACCCTCAGCGAACAGTCCCGACGCCTGCCGCGCGCCGCCGAGGCGGAAAAGATCCTCCGCACCTGCGTGCACTGCGGGTTCTGCAACGCGACCTGCCCAACCTATCAATTGCTCGGCGATGAACTCGACGGGCCGCGCGGACGCATCTATCTGATCAAGCAAGTGCTCGAAGGCGCCGCGGCCACCGCGCAGACTCAACTGCATCTGGATCGCTGCCTGTCCTGCCGCAATTGCGAAACCACCTGCCCTTCCGGCGTCGATTATCACAACCTGCTCGACATCGGCCGGGCAGTAGTTGACAAGGCCGTGCCGCGCCCTGCTGCCCAACGTCTGTTGCGCGAGGGTTTGCGCGCACTGGCGCCGAATCCCGGCGTGTTCAAGGGCTTGCTGCGGGTCGGCACGACGTTCCGGCCATTGCTGCCGCGCCTGTTCGAAAGCAAATTGCCGCAGCGCTCGTCAGCATCCGGCTCACGCCCTGCTCCGCGCCATGCGCGGCGGGTGTTGCTGCTCGAAGGTTGCGTGCAACCGGGCCTGTCGCCGAACACCAACGACGCGACAGCGCGGGTGCTCGATCGACTGGGGATCAGCGTCACCCCGGTGGCCGAGGCCGGTTGCTGTGGCGCACTGGACTATCACCTCGACGCCCAGGCCAAAGGCCTCGACCGCGCGCGGCAGAACATCGACGCGTGGTGGCCGCACCTGGAAAACGGTGCCGAAGCCATCGTGCAGACGGCCAGCGGTTGCGGCGCGTTCATCAAGGATTACGGGCATTTGCTGGCGCAGGATCCGCGCTACGCCGACAAGGCGCGGCAGATCAGCGAACGGACACTGGATCTGGTGCAGATGCTCGCGCAGGAACCTCTGGAGAAAGTGTGCGCCGCCAGCCAACGCCGGATCGCCGTGCATTGCCCCTGCACTCTGCAACATGCGCTGAAACTCGGCGGCGCGGTGGAGGCACTGTTGACCCGGCTGGGTTTCAACCTCACGGCGGTGCCGGACGGGCATTTGTGCTGTGGTTCGGCCGGCACCTATTCGCTGACGCAACCGACCCTTGCCCGGCAACTGCGCGACAACCGCCTCAATGCCTTGGAGAGCGATCGCCCGGATCTGATCGTCACCTCCAACATCGGTTGCCAGAATCATCTGGCCGGCGCCGGGCGCACCCAGGTTTTGCACTGGATCGAGTTGGTGGATCAGTCGTTGGCAGAATGAAGTTCGTAGGATTCTTCGTTTGCCGCCGTCGGCGAAGGCTGCGATCTTTTCCTCCATCCATTACGTGACCGTAGCAGGAATTTTTTTCATGACCGTGCAGCCTTTCGTCAGCCCCGACCTGATCCGCCAACGCTTCTCCAAAGCGATGTCCGACATGTACCGCGAAGAAGTGCCGTTGTACGGCGCGCTGATGGAACTGGTGGAACAGACCAATCGCGAAGTGCTGGCGGCTCAGCCGGACATCGCACGGCAGCTCGACAGTACCGGTGAAATTGAACGACTGGACATGGAACGCCACGGCGCCATCCGCGTCGGTACGGCCAAAGAGCTGGCAACCCTCGCTCGGCTGTTCGCGGTGATGGGCATGCAACCGGTGGGTTATTACGACCTGACCCCGGCGGGTGTGCCGGTGCACTCCACGGCGTTTCGCGCGATGCATGAAGCGGCGCTGCAGATCAGTCCGTTTCGGGTGTTCACCTCGTTGCTGCGCCTGGAACTGATCGAGGATCCCGAGCTGCGCGCGTTTGCCGAATCGGTGCTGAACCAGCGTTCGATCTTTACCCCTACGGCATTGCGTCTGATCGAGCAGGCTGAGTCAGTTGGTGGGCTGAATGAGGATGAAGCGGCGCAATTCGTCCTACAGGCACTGGAGACCTTTCGCTGGCATCACAGCGCAACCGTCACCGCCGCGCAGTACCAGACCCTTAGCGCCCAGCACCGTTTGATCGCCGACGTGGTGGCGTTCAAAGGCCCGCACATCAACCACCTGACCCCGCGCACCCTGGACATCGACATCGTGCAGGCGCAGATGCCGCTACATGGCATCACCCCGAAAGCAGTGATCGAAGGCCCGCCGCGCCGGCACTGCCCGATCCTCCTGCGCCAGACCAGTTTCAAGGCGCTCGACGAGCCGATTGCCTTCACCGATCAGACTGATACCTACGGCAGCCACAGCGCGCGTTTCGGCGAGATCGAACAACGCGGTGCGGCGCTGACCCCCAAGGGGCGAGCGCTGTATGACCGTTTGCTGAATGCCGCCCGCGATGAACTCGGTGACTTCCCCAACGAAGGCAACGCCGCACGCTACAACGCGCTGATGACCCAGCACTTTGGCGAATTTCCTGACAGCGTCGACGGCATGCGTGAACAGGGACTGGCGTACTTTCGCTACTTCCCTACGGAAAAAGGCCTGGCAGCGGGTAGCCTTAAGTCGGCATCGCTGGAGGATTTGCTCCGCGATGGCCATGTGAAAGCTGAACCGTTGGTGTACGAAGATTTCCTGCCGGTGAGTGCCGCGGGGATTTTTCAGTCGAACCTTGGGGATGCCGCGCAGACACACTATGGCGAACACTCAAACCGTCAGGCATTCGAACAGGCCTTGGGCCGCGCGACCATTGATGAGCTGGGGTTGTACGCTGAGACGCAGCGGCGCTCGATTGAAGAATGTGCGCAAGTACTAGGGTTGAAGCTGATCTGACTGTGGCGAGGGAGCTTGCTCCCGCTGGGCTGCGAAGCGGCCCTCGTTTTGGCAGCGCTGCGCACTCCAGCGGGAGCAAGCTCCCTCGCCACAAAATCAATGTTGCTATCAGCGCAACCGCGACAACAGCGCGAACGCCGTCTCCTCCGAAGATGCCGGATTCTGCCCCGTCAGCAACAACCCGTCTTCACGGGTATAGCTCGACCAATCGGCGCCCTTGGAGAAAATCCCGCCCTTGGCCTTGAGCTCATCCTCCACCAGAAACGGCACCACGTTGGTCAGCCCTACCGCCTCCTCTTCGCTGTTGGTGAAACCGGTCACCTGCTTACCGTTGACCAGCGGCTGACTGTCCGCACCTTTGACATGGCGCAGCACACCAGGCGCATGACACACCGCCGCGACTGGTTTGCCACTGTTGTAAAACGCTTCGATCAACGCAATCGAATGGCGGTCTTCAGCCAGATCCCACAGCGGGCCGTGGCCGCCGGGATAGAACACCGCATCGAAATCAGCAGCCTTCACCGTGTCCAGTTTGACCGTGGAGGACAGTGCCGACTGGGCGGCGGAATCCTTGCGAAAGCGCTCGGTCGCGGCGGTCTGCGCGTCCGGTTCGTCACTCTTCGGGTCCAGCGGTGGCTGGCCACCCTTGGGCGAGGCCAGCGTCAGTTGCGCGCCGGCATCCTTGAATACGTAATACGGCGCGGCGAATTCTTCCAGCCAGAAACCGGTTTTCTTGCCGGTATCACCCAATTGATCGTGGGACGTTAAAACCATCAGGATTTTCATATCGTTCTCACTCGCTGTGGGGAAGGTGCGGACGCCGTTGGCGCGGTCGTGAGTGATTGACCGTCGCGCAGGGCGAATCGTTTCAAGCGCTCGACGCTGGCACTTGGCCTTACTGCGCAACTTCTTGCGCACTCGCTCGGCGAAAAAGACTGATCATCGCGCTGTAGGCCTTGACTGGCTTGGCTTACAGCCGAGTGCGCAACTTCTTGCGCAGTACTGCGCAAGAAGTTGCGCACTTTCCTCCTCGATACAGCAAAAAACATCGGTCATAACGCAGGCTAGAGCTGCTTCACCCCCGGCTGCCGGGACCTTCGATAAACCTGGCACGCTCCTTGATAACAGTCAGGCACCCACCGGGCGATTTCGCCTCCCGGGCACCCTAAATTTATCCGCAAGGAGAGCACCCCATGGCAACACCAGCGTACATGTCGGTTACCGGCGAAAAACAAGGCCTGATCACTGCCGGCGCCTTCACCGCCGACTCCGTTGGCAACACCTACCAGGAAGGCCACGAAGACCAGGTTATGGTTCAGGCTTTCAGCCACGACGTGATCATCCCGCGTGACCCACAGTCCGGTCAGCCAACCGGTCAGCGCGTTCACAAGCC
>Ga0153931_100290_pt1 | contig 14502 bp, 12 predicted proteins | sample TSNJ015MetaG_FD_104730 | JGI IMG/M metagenome (GOLD analysis project Ga0153931, IMG submission 104730) | Attine ant fungus gardens microbial communities from New Jersey, USA - TSNJ015 MetaG | ecosystem: Host-associated > Fungi > Mycelium > Unclassified | place: USA: New Jersey, Wharton State...
CCCACGGATTCAAGCCGGAGTGAGGGCATGCCGAGCCTAGGCGAGGCACCGAGTGGTGGGGCAAAGACCTTTTGGTTACTTTTGGGGCGTTTGCCAAAAGTGACCCGCTGTAAGAGCGGAACCCTACGTGGCCGTGACCGCAGCAACGGATATGTACTCAACCGCTCAACCAAACAGCAAAAGGCTCCCCCCAATCCCCCAAGAATGTTAGCGTGCTTAGCATTCTTCCGTAGTCGATGAGCCCGCCTGCAATGAAAAAGACCGTCCTCGCCTTCAGCCGTGTCACCCCGGAAATGATCGAACGCCTGCAACAGGATTTCGACGTCATCGCCCCCAACCCCAAGCTGGGCGACATCAACGCTCAATTCAACGAAGCCCTGCCCCACGCCCACGGTTTGATCGGCGTAGGCCGCAAGCTCGGCCGTGCACAGCTCGAAGGCGCAAGCAACCTGGAGGTGGTCTCCAGCGTGTCAGTAGGCTACGACAACTACGACGTGCCCTACTTCAATGAACGCGGAATCATGCTCACCAACACCCCCGACGTACTCACCGAAAGCACCGCCGACCTGGCCTTCGCCCTGCTGATGAGCAGTGCACGCCGCGTGGCCGAACTGGACGCCTGGACCAAGGCCGGCCAGTGGAAAGCCAGCGTCGGCGCGCCACTGTTCGGTTGCGATGTACACGGCAAAACCCTCGGCATCGTCGGCATGGGCAACATCGGCGCCGCCGTGGCCCGGCGTGGACGCCTGGGCTTCAATATGCCGATCCTGTACAGCGGCAACAGCCGCAAGACCGCGCTGGAACAGGAATTGGGCGCCCAGTTCCGCAGCCTCGACCAATTGCTGGCCGAGTCGGACTTCGTCTGCCTGGTGGTGCCATTGAGCGACAAGACCCGCCACCTGATCAGCACCCGCGAGTTGGGCCTGATGAAATCCAGCGCGATCCTGATCAATATTTCCCGTGGCCCGGTGGTGGACGAGCCGGCGCTGATCGACGCCCTGCAAACCCAGAAGATTCGCGGTGCCGGCCTGGACGTGTATGAACAGGAGCCGCTGGCCGAGTCACCGCTGTTCCAGCTGAGCAACGCCGTAACCCTGCCGCACATCGGCTCGGCCACCCACGAAACCCGTGAAGCCATGGCCAACCGCGCCCTGGACAACCTGCGCAGCGCCTTGCTGGGCCAGCGCCCGCAGGACTTGGTGAACCCACAGGTCTGGAAGGGCTGACACCTCCCCCCGGTGGGAGCGGGCTTGCTCGCTCCCACACACGCCAGCCCTGCATAAATCCGGTTAAAGCCTGGCGCGCCCAAGTCGATAACCCTCTATAGATCGTCATTCCTGATCCACAGAAGGTTTTTATGTCCACCACCAAAGCCCGCGCAGATTCACTCTCGCTTCTGCTCTTTACCTTGCGCAGCGGCAAGCTGATGGCGATCAACCTGCTGAAAGTCAGCGAAATCATCCCCTGCCCGCCGCTGACCAAGCTGCCGGAGTCTCACCCTCACGTCAAAGGCATCGCCACGCTGCGCGGTGCCTCGCTGTCGGTGATCGACCTGAGCCGCGCGCTGGGCGAAATGCCCCTGGAAGACCCCAACGGCGGCTGCCTGATCGTCACTGACGTCAGCCGCTCCAAGCAGGGCTTGCATGTGCAGGCGGTGAGCAAGATCGTGCATTGCCTGACCACCGACATTCGTCCGCCGCCGTATGGCTCCGGTGGCAACCGCTCGTTCATCACCGGGGTCACCCAGGTCGAAGGTGGGCTGGTGCAGGTGCTGGATATCGAAAAGGTCATCCACGGCATCGCCCCGGCACCGGTTGAAGCGGCGCCCACCGACCTGACCATGGAGGAGGCCGAAGTACTCGGCAACGCGCGGATTCTGGTGGTGGATGACAGCCAGGTCGCCCTGCAGCAATCGGTGCACACCCTGCGCAATCTCGGTTTGACCTGCCACACCGCACGCAGCGCCAAGGAAGCCATCGACGTGCTGCTGGAACTGCAAGGCACGGTCGAGCAGATCAACGTGGTGGTCTCGGACATCGAAATGTCCGAAATGGACGGCTACGCCCTCACCCGTACGCTGCGCGAAACCCCGGATTTCCAGGAGCTGTACGTGCTGCTGCACACTTCTTTGGACAGCGCGATGAACAGTGAAAAGGCTCGCCTGGCCGGTGCCGACGCGGTGCTGACCAAGTTCTCTTCGCCCGAACTGACCAAGTGCCTGGTGGTTGCCGCCCAGACTGTGGCGCAAAAAGGCTTGTAACCGGTGACGCAATACTTCCACCTGTTGCGCCGCGACCTGACCGGCAGCCTGCCCGCTCCGCAGTGGCCGGCCGATACTCGGCTGGGTCATTACCGTGATGAACTGGCCCCGGCGATTCATGCGGTGCTGCGCATGACCCAGGAGCAGGGCGGCGGCCGTGTCGCCAGCCTGGCGCAATGGCGCCAGCAGTTTGTCACCGATGCCGAGTTCGACCCGACGCTGTGCCTGGTGGCCAGCAACGCCGAGGGCATCCTCGGTGTAGCCCAGTGCTGGACCAGCGCGTTTATCAAGAACCTCTCCGTGCATCCCTGCGCCCAGGGCCAGGGGCTGGGCCGCGCGTTGTTGCTGCACAGCTTTGAGGTGTTCAAGCAACGCGGCGAACCCTACGTCGACCTCAAGGTGCGCGAAAGCAACCTGCGCGCCCGACAACTGTATGAAAGCGCGGGCATGGTTTTTGTGCTGCGCGACCGGGTGCCCGAGGACTGACAGGCACTGGCGCATAACTTGCTTCGCAAGAGGCAGAACAGTGCATAGAGGCAAAAACCCGTCACTGTTCAAGAGTGCCCTCTGACCTTGCCTGGTGACAGATCCTCCATGAACACTCACTTTTCCTGCGTGGGTTGCGGCAAATGCTGCACCGACCATCATGTGCCCCTGACCCTCGAAGAAGCGCGGCAGTGGGCGGCTGACGGCGGTAACGTCATCGTTCTGGTGGAGGGTTTTCTCGCCGATGGCCTGGGCTTGCCCCTGCAACAGCGCGAACACGCCGAGCGCCGTTCGGTGGTGGTGCCCAGCGGCAATACCGAGGCATTTGTGGCGATCACCTTTGCCGCTTACAACGCCGGGCGCTGCCGGAATCTTGACGAAGACAACCGCTGCAACATCTATGAGCGCCGCCCGCTGGTGTGTCGCATCTATCCGATGGAGATCAATCCGCATATCCCCCTCAACCCTGGCGCCAAGGACTGCCCGCCGCAATCCTGGGAACAGGGGCCGGCGCTGATCGTCGGCGGCGAATTGATGGACCTGGAATTGGCGCAGTTGATTCAGCGCTCGCGCCAGGCCGACCGCGATGACGTGCAGACCAAAGAGGCCGTGTGCGCCCTGCTGGGCATTTGCACCACCGCGCTCAAGGGCGATGGGTTTACCGCCTACCTGCCGGACATGAACGCCTTTGCCCAGGCGATGGAGTTGGCGATCGATCAGCCGGCCGTCGCCAACGAGTGGGTGTTTCATGTGTCCGGGCTGGATATTGCCGAACAGCTGCTGGATGCCGGCGCCAGGATCGCCACCCAGGTGCCGGCCAACTACGCGTTTATTTCCTTGCGGGCGTCATAGGCCCGCCGCCTGCGAGGGTTTACAGGCTGGCGATACACTCGATTTCGATCCGCGCATTCAACAGCAGTTTGCCGGCGGCAAAGGTGGTTCGGGCAGGAAGCCGGCCTGCGGGGAAATAACGGGCATACACCTCGTTCATTGCCGGGAAATCTTTGACATCGGCAAGAATCACCGTGCATTTGGCTACCCTGTCCATCGCCAAGCCCTTTGTCTTGAGTGTGCCACGCAAGTTTTCCAGGGCCTGGGCGGTTTCTGCGCGAATGCCTCCGCGCACCAACTTGCCATTTTCATCCAGGCCCAACACGCCCGCGAGATACAGGGTGTGCCCAACCTGCACCACCTCCGAGTAAGGAAACCCACCCTGCGCCGGTGTGTAAATCATCCGGGCCGATGCGGATTCAGCCGCAGCCGGTGCCAGATAAGGCTGGGTAATGGCCGCGTATTTGCCACTGTCCTTCAAACGCTGCAGGGCCTTGTTCAGCGCCGCGGTCAATTGCGGGTCGGTTTTGCGCACCGCAATGGCCGGGCCGCTGCCCAACAACTCGTCATTGATCACAGGCCCTGCGAAGGCAAACGCTTTGCCTTGAGGGGTGTTCAGCAACGCCTGGGTGATTTCAACCGTGTCTTGCAAGGTCGCGTCCAACTCACCGGCCTTCAAAGCCTTGATCAGCTCGGCATTGAGGTTGAATTGACGTACCTGCACCCCTTTGGGCGCCCACCGTGCCAACGCAAACGCGGCTCGACTGGTGCCCGTCAGTACGCCCACGCGTTTGCCCCTGAGCGAATCGGGCGTGGGTAAAAGACTGGAACCTGTGGGCGCGACCAATCGGCTTTCAAGGGCATAGAGCGGATGGGTGAAGTCGACTGTTTCGCGCCGTGGCGGCGTCGCGGTCATCGGCATGATGGCGTCAAAACGCCCGGCCTGGAGCGCCGCAAGGTTGGTTGCATAAGGCTGATCGACCCACACGCAGCGCGCATTGAGCTCAGCACACAAGGCGTTGCCCAGCTCGATATCCAACCCGACGAGTTCGCCTTGCTCGTTGCGATATTCAAATGGCGGTACATCCGCCTCGACGCCGAAGCGGATTTCGCTCCACGGGTTTACGGGAGGGGGAGCCACCGCGCATCCGCTCCCGGCCAACATCATCAGCGCCAGCGCCAATATTCTTCTTGTCGTAGTCATAGACCTGTCCTGTTCAAAAGTGGTGTGAGACGTCCGTGCTCTATCACTCACGGCCCGAACGCACCCGACGTTCTAACAAGCACTGACTGGTCTTTAACTACGACACGCCTGTTTGTTTCATAGGAGAATTCCCAAATTCAGCCTAGACGCTTTTTAGCCTCAGCGCCGTCGGCCCCAGAACTCCTGCGCAAGCAGACGTAGATCTTCCGCCAGCGCCGCCACGTCACCTGAACTGCACTGGCTCTGCTGCCCGGCGCTGACGGTGGCTTCGCCGGCATTGCGGATGCCGACGATAGTGCGATTGATGTCCTCGCTCACCGCGCTCTGCTCCTCTACCGCCGCGGCAATCTGTTGACTCATCGCGGTGATCTGAGTGACACGCTGGCTGATGCCATCCAGCGCCGCCGCCGCCCGCTGTGCCTGCTCGACACTTGCCTCAACATGCTCGCTGCTGTGTGACATGGCTTGCACCGCATCGCGGGCTCCGCCTTGCAGGGTGCTGATCATGCGCTGGATTTCATTGGTCGATTGCTGGGTGCGCTGCGCCAGGCCGCGCACTTCGTCGGCGACCACGGCAAAACCACGGCCCTGCTCGCCAGCCCGCGCGGCCTCGATGGCCGCATTGAGGGCCAGCAGGTTGGTCTGCTCGGCAATTGTCCGGATGACTTCCAGCACGCCGCTGATTTCACCGCTGTGGCTTTCCAACTGCTGAATCACTTCGGTGGCGCGCGCCAACTCCTGAGATAAACGCAACACCGCATCACGGCTTTCGTCGACGCGCTGATGGCCTTCACGGGTTTCGCTGCCGGCCTGGTCCGCGGCCCGGGAAGCCTGCAGCGCATGGTCGGCAACCTCGGCCACGCTGGCGGCCATCTGATGGATCGCCGCCGCCACCTGATCAGTCTGGGCCTGTTGGCCAAGGCTGCTGGCGTGACTGTTGTGCAGGTGCTTGACCAGGTGCGCAGCATGCCCCGCCAACCGCTGGGACGCATCGCCGATGCGCCCGACCACCGCGCCCACTTGGGCTTCGAGCATTTGCAGGGCGAATTCGATCTGCCCGCACTCATCGCTGCGCCCGGTATAGATCGCCTGGCTCAACGGGTTGTCGGCGATCAATCGCGCGCGTTGATTGAGTTGCGCCAAGGGACGCAGGATCGCTTTGATCCCGATCGCCCCGATCAGACACCCAACCGCCGGCGCCAGCAGTTGCCAGGCCAGCGAATAAGAAGCCAGGCCCCGACTCAACGCCCACGTTACCGCGCAGCTGCCGACCACCCAGGCCGACAACTTGAAGCCCATGCCGAGCGTCGGCAGCCTCTGGCGTTTACCCGCGCGCAGCTGCGCATAAGCGTGTTCTGCCGCCGCCACCGTGCGCGGGTCCGGCTTGGTGCGCACTGACTGATACTCCACCGTCGCCCCTTCGCGGGTGACCGGCGTGGCATAGGCGCTGACCCAATAGTGGTCGCCGTTCTTGCAGCGGTTTTTCACCATGCCCATCCAGGACCGGCCACTTTTGAGGGTCCGCCACATGTGCGCAAACGCCGCAGGCGGCATATCGGGGTGGCGCAACAGGTTATGTGGCGAGCCAAGCAATTCGTCACGGCTATAGCCGCAGACATCGATGAAATCCTGGTTGGCGTAGGTCATCGCGCTGGTCAGGTCGGTGGTTGAGAGGATATTGGCGTCGGGGGCAAAGTCCACATTCCGACCGGTGACCGGCAGATTGATCTTCATGGATAAGCGCGCTCGTAATTATTGGAGGAGTCGGCAGGGCGTCGACTCTAAGCGCACTCAGGGGGCGAACACTGATCCAGCTCATGTTCCGCGCAATTAATTAGCCATCACTGGTCGGAAGGCGGCTCGTTCAGATTGTAGGGCTGCACGATGCGTTGGTATTCACCGCTCTGGCGCAGTTGTTCAAGCGCGCGGTTGAGGTCCTGGCGCAAGGCGGTGTCCGGTTTGCGCACCGCGATGGCCGCGCCATCACCCAGCAGTTCAGCCGACACAACAGGACCCAGGAAGTCGAAATCCTGACCCTGCGCGGTGTCGAGCAGTGCCTTGCGGATTTCCACCGTGCCTTGCAGCGTCGCATCGATATGGCCGGCCACCAGGCTGCGCGTCAATTCGTCATTGAGCCAGAAACTCTTGATGATGACGCCCGCTGGCGCCCACTTGATTCGAGCAAAGGCTTCGCGGTTGCTCCCCAGCAGCACGCCAACCCGCTTGCCCCTGAGCGACTGCAGCGTCGGCATCAGGCCTGAGGCCTTGCGCCCTACCAGCCGAGTGGTGAACGGGTACAGCGTATCCGTGAAATTGACCCATTGGCGCCGCCTGGAGGTAGGCGCCATGCCCATGATCGCATCGAACCGCCGGCCCTCCAGCGCAGGAAAACTCTCCATCAGGACCTGATCAACCCAGGTACAACGCACACTGAGTTGCTGGCACAACGCGTTTCCCAGGTCGATATTGAGCCCCACCAGTTGATCGTGCTGGTTGCGGCTTTGGAACGGCGGGAATTGCGCGGCGACCGCGAAACGGATCTCGCGCCGTGGTTCGTCAGCTGTTGCAGGCGTGCAAAAAACAGCGGCCAGCAGGGATAAGGCAGGCGCAACACAGACACGTATCGAAACCACAAGGTACGTCCTTTTCCGGAAAGTCCAGCGTCACCACGCCCCGGCGCAATCCACCCGGGGCGAAGCAAATGCTGTGCAAGCTTTCAAGAAACGGTCGTGCACCTGCAATCAGAAACATCAGCGAGTGATGTAAGGCAATGCCGACAAATAGGTGACCGATTACTCTCAGCGTTTACCCATCGAACGGCGAGTGCCCGGCGGCGCCATACCTGGCGACTTGGTATGGCCGTTTTTGGCGCCATTTTTGTACCAAGGCTGGGCAGCATTCTTGGCCCCGGCCAGTTCACCCGGCTTGAACGGAAACTTGAACGCCGGGATCTCGGCTTTTTCAACGCTTTCAGCGCTGGCCGGATCGACGAGGTCGGCCGCTTCAACAGGGGATTGTGTCGGGGAAGTCATGGAAGCTCCGGGCATGCAGAAAATGAGGCGGCGGCCGGCTTGCGGGCCGCGCTGGCGCGCAGTATACCTGCGCGCCCCGGATCTTTAACCACCGCCTGTACGAATGGTCTGACTTTACTGACAGCGCTGTCAGTTAGCAGTCACCGTGCTGACCGGGTTGGCGGGCTATAAAGAAAGCATCTTCATTCTCCCACCCCTTTGCCCCGGCGCCTCACCCCATGCACATTCAACGAAAAACCGCCCTGACCGTGGGTGTCCTCGTGGTAGTGGCGATTGCAGCCTGGGCCGTGACCCGGCCCGCCAAGACCAAACTGGCGGCGCCAAGCGCAATTCCGGTGCGGGTGGTGAGCGTCGTGCAACAGGATATTCCCCGTTTTGTCAGCGGCATCGGCTCGGTGCTGTCGTTGCACAGCGTGGTGATCCGCCCGCAAATCGACGGCATCCTCACCCAATTGCTGGTCAAGGAAGGCCAACTGGTCAAAACCGGCGACCTGCTGGCGACCATCGATGACCGCTCGATCCGCGCGAGCCTCGACCAGGCCAAGGCGCAGCTGGGGGAAAGCCAGGCGCAACTGCAAGTTGCGCTGGTCAACCTCAAGCGCTACAAGGAATTGAGCATCGACGACGGCGTGTCGAAGCAGACCTACGACCAGCAACAAGCCTTGGTCAACCAGCTCAAAGCCACGGCGCAAGGCAACCAGGCCGCCATCGACTCCGCTCAAGTACAGCTTTCGTACACCCAGATTCGCTCTCCGGTTACAGGTCGCGTCGGCATTCGCACGGTGGATGAAGGCAACTTCCTGCGCATGAGTGATACCCAGGGTTTGTTCTCCGTGACGCAGATCGACCCCATTGCGGTGGAGTTCTCACTGCCGCAACAAATGCTGCCGACCCTGCAAGGCCTGATCGCATCGCCGACTCAAGCCAGCGTCGACGCCTACATGGGCGCCGACACCGACGGCCAGACCGGCGACTTGCTCGGCGAAGGCCACTTGAGCCTGATCGACAACCAGATCAGCTCCACCACCGGCACCTTGCGCGCCAAGGCCGAGTTCAAGAATGCATCGCAGCGCCTGTGGCCGGGGCAACTGGTGACCATCAAGATCCAGACCGCCCTCGACAAGAATGCCCTGGTGGTGCCGCCGACCGTGGTGCAGCGCGGCCTGGATTCGCATTTCGTGTACCGGGTCAACGGTGACAAGGTCGAGATTGTGCCCGTGCAAATCGCTTACCAGGACAGCGACGTGAACATCATCAAGGGCGTGCAGGCTGGGGATGTATTGGTCAGCGACGGCCAGTCGCGGCTCAAGGCCGGCGCCCAGGTCGAAGTGCTCAAGGAGCCGCCACAAGCCATCCAGACGGTAGACGCCAAGGTGCAGCCATGAGCGGCAGCCGCTCGCCGTCCGCCTGGTGCGTCGACCACCCGGTCGCCACCCTGCTGCTGACCTTCGCCTTGGTGCTGCTGGGGTTGATCGCCTTCCCGCGCTTGGCCGTCGCCCCACTGCCGGAAGCGGAATTTCCGACGATCCAGGTCACCGCGCAGTTACCCGGCGCCAGCCCGGACACCATGGCATCGTCGGTGGCCACCCCGCTGGAGGTGCAATTCAGCGCCATCCCCGGCATGACGCAAATGACCTCCAGCAGCGCCTTGGGCTCCAGCCTGCTGACGCTGCAATTCACCCTGAACAAAAGCATCGATACCGCCGCGCAGGAAGTGCAAGCGGCGATCAACACCGCCTCCGGCAAACTGCCCAGCGACATGCCAAGCCTGCCGACCTGGAAAAAGGTCAACCCGGCGGACAGCCCGGTGCTGATCCTCAGCGTCAGCTCCGACAGCATGCCCAGCACCGAGCTGAGCGACTACGTGGAAACCCTGCTGGCTCGTCAGATCAGCCAGATCGACGGCGTCGGCCAGATCAACATCACCGGCCAGCAGCGCCCGGCGATTCGCGTACAGGCTTCGCCCGACAAACTTGCAGCGATTGGCCTGACCCTCGCCGACGTGCGCCTGGCCATTCAGCAATCGAGTTTGAACCTGGCCAAGGGCGCGATTTACGGGGAGAACAGCGTGTCGACCCTGTCGACCAACGACCAGCTGTTTCACCCGGATGAATACGGCCAGTTGATTGTTTCCTACAAGAACGGCGCACCGGTTCAACTGCGTGATATCGCCAAAGTCATCAACGGTTCGGAAAACGCCTACGTACAGGCCTGGTCGGGCGACACGCCCGGCGTGAACCTGGTGATTTCGCGCCAGCCCGGCGCCAACATTGTAGAAACCGTGGACCGCATTCAAGCCGAGCTGCCACGCCTGGAAGGCATGTTGCCGGCCTCGGTGCAGGTCAGCGTCTTGACCGACCGCACCAAGACGATTCGCGCCTCGTTGCATGAAGTGGAAGTGACGTTGCTGATTGCCATCTTGCTGGTGGTGGCGGTGATGGCGCTGTTCCTGCGTCAGTTGTCGGCGACGATGATTGTGTCCAGCGTGCTCGGCGTGTCGCTGATCGCCAGTTTTGCGCTGATGTATGTACTGGGTTTCAGCCTGAACAACCTCACGCTGGTGGCGATCGTCATTGCCGTGGGCTTTGTGGTGGACGACGCCATCGTGGTGGTGGAGAACATTCACCGCCATCTGGAGGCAGGCCTCGATAAACGCGAAGCGGCGATCAAGGGTTCCGGCGAGATTGGCTTTACCGTGGTGTCCATCAGCTTCTCGCTGGTGGCGGCGTTTATTCCGCTGCTGTTCATGGGCGGCGTGGTCGGACGGCTGTTCAAGGAGTTTGCACTGACGGCCACCTCGACCATCCTGATTTCGGTGGTGGTGTCACTGACGCTGGCGCCGACGCTGGCCGCGCTGTTTATGCGCGCGCCAACCCATCACGCCCACGACAAACCCGGCTTCAGCGAACGCCTGCTGGCCGGCTACGCGCGCAACCTGCGTCGCGCGCTGGCTCATCAACGCACGATGGCGGCGATCTTCATGGTGACCCTGGCCCTGGCCGTGGTCGGCTACATCTTTATCCCCAAGGGGTTCTTCCCGGTGCAGGACACCGGTTTCGTGCTCGGCACCAGCGAGGCCGCGGCCGACGTGTCGTACCCGGACATGGTCGCCAAGCACAAAGCCCTGGCCGAGATCGTCAAGGCCGACCCGGCGGTGGAAGCGTTTTCCCACTCGGTGGGCGTGACCGGCAGCAACCAGACCATCGCCAACGGCCGCTTCTGGATCGCCTTGAAAGACCGCGGTGACCGCGATGTGTCCGCCAGCCAGTTCATCGACCGCATCCGCCCGAAACTGGCCAAGGTGCCGGGCATCGTGCTGTACCTGCGCGCCGGCCAGGACATCAACTTAAGCTCCGGCCCGAGCCGCGCCCAGTACCAATACGTGCTCAAGAGCAACGACGGCCCGACGCTGAACACCTGGACCCAGCGCCTGACTGAAAAACTGCGCGCCAACCCGGCCTTTCGCGACCTCTCCAACGACCTGCAACTGGGCGGCAGCATCACCCACATCAGCATCGACCGCCAGGCCGCCGCGCGCTTCGGCCTGACCGCCACCGATGTCGACCAGGCGCTGTATGACGCCTTCGGTCAGCGCCAGATCAACGAGTTCCAGACCGAAATCAACCAGTACCAGGTGGTGCTGGAACTCGACACCCAGCAACGTGGCAAGGCCGAGAGCCTGAACTACTTCTACCTGCGCTCGCCGCTGACCAACGAGATGGTGCCACTGTCGGCGCTGGCCAAGGTCGACCCGCCCACCGTGGGGCCCTTGTCGATCAGCCATGACGGCATGTTCCCGGCCGCCAACCTGTCGTTCAACCTCGCGCCTGGCGTGGCGTTGGGCGATGCAGTGATCATGCTTAACCAGGCCAAGAACGAAATCGGCATGCCGTCCACCATGATCGGCACATTCCAGGGCGCGGCCCAGGCGTTCCAGAGTTCGCTGGCCAGCCAGCCCTGGCTGATCCTCGCGGCGCTGGTGGCGGTCTACATTATTCTGGGTGTGTTGTACGAGAGTTTCGTGCACCCGCTGACGATCATCTCGACGTTGCCTTCGGCAGGCTTGGGCGCGCTGATCATGCTGTGGCTGCTGGGCCAGGACTTTTCGATCATGGCCCTGATCGGCCTGGTGTTGCTGATCGGCATCGTCAAGAAAAACGGCATCCTGATGATCGACTTTGCCCTGGACGCCCAGCGCGTGCGCGGGCTGGCGCCCGAGGAGGCGATTTATGAAGCCTGTGTCACGCGGTTCCGGCCGATCATCATGACCACCCTCGCCGCCCTGCTCGGCGCGGTGCCGCTGATGCTCGGCTCTGGCCCGGGCGCGGAGTTGCGCCAACCGCTGGGGATTGCGGTGGTCGGCGGCTTGTTGGTGAGCCAGGCGCTGACGCTGTTCACCACGCCGGTCATATACTTGTACCTTGAGAAGTTTTTCCACAGGCCCAAACCAGCGCTGGCGCTGGCGACCACACACTAAAGGCGGGGTCATGCGCGTCCTGATTATTGAAGATGAAGAAAAAACCGCGGACTACTTGCACCGCGGCCTGACGGAACAGGGCTACACCGTCGATGTGGCGCGTGAAGGCGTCGAGGGCTTGCACCTGGCGCTGGAAAACGATTACGCGGTGATCGTGCTCGACGTGATGCTTCCCGGCCTCGACGGCTTCGGCGTGTTGCGCGCGCTGCGAGCGCGCAAGCAAACGCCGGTGATCATGCTCACCGCACGCGAGCGCGTGGAAGACCGCATTCGCGGCTTGCGCGAAGGCGCAGACGATTATTTGGGCAAACCGTTTTCGTTCCTCGAACTGGTGGCGCGCCTGCAAGCGCTGACCCGCCGCAGCGGCGGGCATGAGCCGGTACAGGTCACCGTCGCTGACCTGTGGATCGATCTGATCAGCCGCAAGGCCAGCCGCAACGGCCTGCGCCTGGACTTGACCGCCAAGGAGTTCTCGCTGCTCAGCGTGTTGGCACGCCGCCAGGGTGAAATCCTCTCGAAAACGGCGATTGCCGAGATGGTCTGGGACATCAACTTTGACAGCGACGCCAACGTCGTCGAAGTCGCAATCAAGCGCCTGCGCGCCAAGCTCGACGGGCCGTTCGAGCACAAATTGCTGCACACCATTCGTGGCATGGGGTATGTGCTGGAGAACCGCAGTGTCGGCTAACTCCATCGCCCTGCGCCTGAGCGGTATGTTCACGCTGGTGGCGCTGCTGATCTTCGTGTTGATTGGCGGCGCGCTGTACCAGCAAGTGGACCGCGGCCTTGGGTTGTTGCCGGGCGCCGAGCTGGATGCGCGCTACAGCGTGCTCGAATCCTCGGTGAACCGCTTTGGCACACCGGACCACTGGGCGAAAATCACCGCCAAACTGAAATTGCTCGGTGAGGAAGACAAGCGCATCCGCTTCTGGGTGGTGAGCAGCGATCCGAACTACGAATACGGCAACCCGGATGCGCAGATCCGCGCGTTCGCCGCAGGGCCGACCGGTAAGCGCGACTTGCGCCTGCCGGGGCGCGAGTACCCGTTCAAGGTGTTGGTGAGCCAGTTCGCGGCGAAAGAACAGCGCCCGCCGCTGCGCTTTATGATCGCCATCGACACTGAAAACTTCCGCGCAACTCAGCATCAGTTACTGGTGGCGCTGATCGGCCTGGCGTTTGTCGGCGTGGTGCTGGCGGCGCTGCTGGGGTTCTGGGTGTCGCGCATCGGCCTCAAGCCGTTGGGCAAGCTCTCGGATGAAGCGCAGAAGCTTGCGCCGCCCAAGCTCTCGGGGCGCTTGCAACTGTCGCCGTTGCCGCCGGAGTTGAGCCAGTTCGTCAACTCGTTCAACTCCACGCTGGATCGGGTGGAACAGGCTTATTCACGCCTCGAATCGTTTAATGCCGATGTGGCCCATGAGCTGCGTTCGCCGCTGACCAACCTGATCGGCCAGACGCAGGTGGCGCTGACGCGCGGGCGTTCGGCTGAGCATTATTTCGAGGTGCTGCAATCCAATCTTGAAGAGTTGGAGCGGTTGCGCTCGATCATCAATGACATGCTGTTCCTGGCCAGTGCAGACCAGGGCAGCAAGGCCACCAAGCTGATCGAAAGCTCGCTGGCGGATGAGGTGGCGACCACGCTCGACTACCTGGATTTCATCCTCGAAGACGCCCAGGTTCAAGTGCGGGTGCGTGGCGATGCGTTGGTGCAGATCGAGAAAGCTCACTTGCGTCGTGCGTTGATTAATCTGCTCAGTAATGCGGTGCAGCACACCGCGGCGGGGCAGGTTATCGAGGTGAATATTGAGGTGCAGGAGCATCAGGTGGCGATTGGGGTGACCAACCCTGGGGATGAGATTGCCAGGGAGCATTTGCCACGGCTGTTCGAGCGGTTTTATCGGGTGGATGCGTCGCGCAGCAACAGCGGGGCGAATCATGGGCTGGGGTTGGCGATTGTGAAGGCGATCGCTTTGATGCACGGCGGGGATGTGTTTGTGCGCAGTGAGGGTGGGGGGAATACGTTTGGCATTACCCTGCCGGTGTAGGGGATGGTGTGCTGGGGGCATATCCGTTGGTTGGGTGATGGCTGCTTTGGGTTCCGCCCTTACGGCGGGTCACTTTGGAAAAGCCCCAAAGTAACCAAAGGGCTCTTGCCCCACCACTCGGCACCTCGCTTAGGCTCGGTGTGCCCGAACGAAGGCTTGAATCCGTGGGC
>Ga0153931_100291_pt1 | contig 14484 bp, 11 predicted proteins | sample TSNJ015MetaG_FD_104730 | JGI IMG/M metagenome (GOLD analysis project Ga0153931, IMG submission 104730) | Attine ant fungus gardens microbial communities from New Jersey, USA - TSNJ015 MetaG | ecosystem: Host-associated > Fungi > Mycelium > Unclassified | place: USA: New Jersey, Wharton State...
GCTCCCTCGCCACAGGTGAGCGGCGTGTCAGCGGCCGCCCATGATCGCAATGTAGTCCTGAGTCCAGCGGCTATAAGGCACGAACTTGCCGCCCTCGGCCTGCGGGGTTTTCCAGAAGGCGATCTTGTCGAACTGGTCGAAGCCATTGGTCTTGCAGCCCTCGGCGCCGAGCAGTTCGCTCTCCTTGCACGCCGCCGGCACTGCTGGCAGCGAACCAAACCACGCCGCCACATCACCCTGGACTTTCGGCTGCAACGACCAGTCCATCCACTTGTAGGCGCAGTTCGGGTGCTTGGCCTCGGCGTGCAGCATGGTGGTGTCGGCCCAACCGGTAGCGCCTTCTTTCGGGATGGTCGAAGCGATCGGCTGTTTCTCGTTGATCAGGCCGTTGACCTGATACGGCCAGGCACTTGACGCCACCACACCTTCGTTCTTGAAGTCACTCATCTGAACGGTGGTGTCGTGCCAGTAGCGGTGAATCAACGGCTGCTGCGCGCGCAGCAGATCGAGCACGGCTTTGTACTGCGCTTCGGTGAGTTGATACGGATCCTTGATCCCCAATTCAGGCTTGGCGGTTTTCAGGTACAGCGCCGCGTCGGCGATGTAGATCGGGCCGTCATAGGCCTGCACGCGGCCCTTGTTCGGCTTGCCATCGGGGAAATTCTGCGCGTCGAACAACACGTTCCAGCTGGTCGGCGGCGTCTTGAACACGTTGGTGTTGTACATCAGCACGTTCGGGCCCCACTGATACGGGGTGCCGTAGGTCTGGTTGTTGACCACGTACCACGGCGCATCTTTCAGACGTGGGTCGAGGGTTTTCCAGTTCGGGATCAACGCGGTGTTGATCGGTTGCACGCGCTTGCCGACGATCAGGCGCAACGAGGCATCGCCGGACGCGGTGACCAGGTCGTAACCGCCCTTGGCCATCAGGCTGACCATCTCGTCGGAGGTGGCGGCGGTCTTGACGTTGACCTTGCAGCCGGTTTCCTTCTCGAAACCGCTCACCCAGTCGTAGGCCTTGTCGCTCTCGCCACGTTCGATGTAGCCCGGCCAGGCCACGATATCCAACTGACCTTCGCCGGCGCCGACAGCCTTCAGCGGCTCGGCCGCTTGCAGGCTGGCGCTGGCCAGCAAGGCTGTGGTGATTGCACTGAACAGTGCGGTCTTGTGCACGAACATGGTTGAACCCTCTTCTTTAAATTATGGTCGGGGCAGTTGTGAACGCGGTGAAGCCATGCCGTTTTGCGGCTTGTTATTAGCGTAGTCAGAGATGCTGGCCGTGGCGGGCCATGATGTGCCGTACCACGCTGTAGTCCTGCAGTGAATCACTGGATAAGTCTTTGCCGTAACCCGAGCGTTTCAGCCCGCCGTGGGGCATTTCGCTGACCAGCATGAAGTGGCTGTTGATCCAGGTGCAGCCGTACTGCAAACGGGCGGCGACCTGCATCGCCTTGTCCAGATTTTGCGTCCACACCGACGACGCGAGGCCGTATTCGGAGTCGTTGGCCCAGTCCACCGCTTGCGCGAGTTCGTCGAAGCGGGTCACGGTGACCACCGGGCCGAACACTTCGCGCTGGACGATTTCATCGCTCTGTTTGCAGCCAGCGAGCAGCGTCGGTTGGTAAAAGAAACCGGCGCCGGAATGCACCGCCGCGCCGGTCACCCGCTCGATGTGCGGTTGACCGAGGGCGCGTTCGACGAAACTGGCGACGCGGTCGCGCTGGCGGGTGCTGATCAGCGGGCCGATCTCGTTGTCGGCATCGCGTTTGCCGGCGAAGCGCAGGCTGCTGACCGCTGCGCCGAGTTCGGCGACCAGTTTGTCGTGAATCCCGGCCTGCGCGTAGATCCGGCACGCGGCGGTGCAGTCCTGCCCGGCGTTGTAGTAACCGTAAGTGCGCACGCCGTCGACCACCGCTTGAATGTCGGCGTCGTTGCAGACGATCACCGGGGCCTTGCCGCCGAGTTCCAGATGCGTGCGCTTGAGGGTTTTCGCTGCGGCCTGAAGGATCTTCTGCCCGGTGACGATATCGCCGGTCAGTGAGACCATGCGCACCTTGGCGTGACCGACCAGATGACTGCCGACGCCTTCGCCACCGCCGCAGATGATGTTGATGACACCGCGCGGCAGGATCTCGGCGAGCGCTGGCGCCAGTGCGAGGATCGACAGCGGCGTGTGTTCGGATGGCTTGAACACCAGGGTGTTGCCGGCGGCGAGGGCCGGGGCGATTTTCCACGCGGCCATCATGATCGGGTAGTTCCACGGCGCAATCGACGCCACCACGCCAATCGGATCGCGGCGCACCATGCTGGTGTAACCCGGCAGGTATTCACCGCTGAGCTGACCGGTCTGGCAGCGCACGGCGCCGGCAAAGAAGCGGAACACGTCGACGGTGGCGGTCAGATCGTCCTGCCGCGCCAAGTGCAGCGGCTTGCCGCAGTTCAAGGATTCGAGGCGGGCGAGGTAGTCGGCGTGTTTCTCGACGGCGTTGGCGATTTCCAGCAGCAGGTTCGAGCGTTGCTGTGGCGTGGTCCGTGACCATTCTGTGAAGGCGCGGTAGGCGGCGAGGATCGCGGCTTCGACCTGCTCGGTGCTGGCCTCGGCGATGTGGGTGAGGATTTCACCGGTGGCCGGGTTGAGGATCGGTTCGACAAAACCTTGTCCGGCGACCAGTTCGCCGTCGATCAACAACGCGGTACACATCGGGGTCTGCACGCCAGCCATTTTCCGCGATCTCTTTTCTTGTGTGGTCATTGCTGCTCCCGTGCCCGGGAGCCGACCGTCTTATAGATGCTGCAAGACTAGTGCGCGGCTCCGAGGTCGACAAATTCTAAATACTGAAGGTGGCATTCGATTAAATAGATGGCTTGCGTCCGCCGTGCGGCTGCTCGCGGGCCACAGTCAAAAACGGGTCGACCAGAGCGGGGCGTGCAGTACCGCGGCGCCAGGCCAGACCGACATCGAGGGTCTGGTTGAGGTCGGCAATCGGCCGCGCTTCGATGATGTCGCCCTCCAGTGACCACGGGCGGTAAGTCATGTCCGGTTGAATCGATACGCCCAGACCCGCCGCTACGAGGCTTCGCACCGCTTCGGTGGAGGCCGTGCGCAGGGTGATCTTCGGTTGCAGCCCGGCGCCGCGCCACAAGCGCTGGGCATTGCGATCCATCTCGTCGACGTTCAGTTGAATCAGCGGCTCGCGAGCGACGTCGGCGAGGTTGATGCTGTCGTGTTCCAGCAATGGATGCTGGGCCGGCAGCCACAGACGGTGCGGCGAATGGGTCAGCACTTCGGTCTGCAAGGCGTGACGGTCTTCGAGGTTGGAGAGGATCAGTACGCCAACATCGATCTCGCCGCTGACCAACAGGTGCTCGATGTAGGGGCGCTCGTCCTCCATCACCCGGATCTCGACGTTGGGGTAGGCGCGCTGAAAACGGGTGAGCAGATCGGCGAGGTAGTAACCGGCGACCAGACTGGTCACGCCGACAATCAACTGCCCGGCGACCTGATCGGTGCTTTGTTGCAGGCTGCGCTTGGCGTTATCCACCGTGGCCAGAATCAGGTGCGCCTGCCGCAGGAACTGGTGGCCCTGGTGAGTCAGGGTCATGCCTTTGGCGTGGCGGTTGAACAGGCTGACCCCGATTTCCTCCTCCAGTTGCTGAATCGCCAGGGTCAGGGTCGATTGGGAAATGAACGCGGTTTGCGCCGCCGCGGAAATCGAGCCGGTCTCGGCCACCGCGATGAAGTGACGGATCTGACGCAGGGTCATCATGAGCAGGGTACCCGGTGGGCGGTTTTTATAGATTGGCTGGAGTGTATATCTATTTTCACGAAGGGCTGTTGCCAGTGCCTGTGCAGGAAAGTGAGCAACATCTGGAAGCACACTCGCCGGCCGCTCGGGGGCACTTTCGAACTAGGCTGAGGGCCTGATAGATCCGGATAACCCCTGTTTTGGAGGCGGAACATGAACACCCGTGGATTGCTCGATCAACTACTCAAGTCCGGCCAGGATCTGTTGCAGAACAAGGCCGGTGGCGCGCAGAACAAACCGGCGGCTGGTGGCCTGGGCGGTTTGCTCGGTGGCACTTCAGGCGCTGGTGCGCTGGGCGGCCTGCTCTCGGGGGCAGGCGGTGGTGCTCTGGCGGCCGGGGCCATGGACCTGCTGCTCGGCAGCAAAAAGGCGCGCAAGGTCGGCGGCAAAGTTGCGGTCTACGGTGGCCTCGCTGCCCTTGGTGTGCTGGCCTATAAGGCTTACGGCAACTGGAACGCCCAGAAAGGCACCGCCCCACAAACCGAACCGCAGACCCTGGATCGCCTGCCCCCCGCGCAAGCCGAACAACACAGCCAGGCGATTCTCAAAGCCCTCGTTGCAGCGGCCAAAGCTGACGGCCACATCGACGACCGCGAGCGCCAGTTGATCGAAGGCGAGTTCACCAAACTCGACAACGATCAGGAACTGCAACACTGGCTGCACGCCGAACTCAACAAACCCCTCGACCCAGCCGATGTCGCCCGCGCCGCCGGCACTCCGGAAATGGCCGCGGAGATGTACATCGCCAGTGTGATACTGGTGGATGAGGAAAACTTTATGGAAAAGGCCTATCTGGAAGAGTTGGCGAAGCAACTGAAGCTGGAGCCGGGCTTGAAGGTAGAACTGGAGAAACAGGTACGACAGGCGTCGCTATAGAACTACCTGAACACGGTACTCATGTAGGAGCTGCGGCACGCTGCGATCTTTTGATGTTGGCTTTAAAAATCAAAAGATTGCAGCGTGCCGCAGCTCCTACAAGGTTTTGGACTGGACGCCGAAATGTGTAGGAGTGAGCCTGCTCGCGATTGCGTTTCCAGCCTCACAACAACAGCAATGGCCGATCCATCGCCCCTTTTTGCCATTCCATCGCTGGCACGGCAGCCCGGGATTGTCGGACAGTCCCACCCCAGAGCCTTCCCGCGAACCACGTCGGGCCGGCCCGAGGGTTAAAAAGCGTCTTATAAATGAAACACCGCCCTCGGCTATACTCCCCGCATTTCGACTTAGGCACGAGGACTCACTGTGAAGAACTGGACGTTGCGCCAACGCATTTTGGCGAGCTTTGCGGTGATTATCGCCATCATGTTGCTGATGGTCGTTGTTTCGTATTCACGCTTGCTGAAGATCGAAGCCAGTGAAAGCAGCGTGCGTGACGATGCGGTGCCCGGCGTCTATTACAGCTCGATGATTCGTGGCGCCTGGGTCGACAGCTATCTGCAGACCCAGGAACTGCTCGGCCTCAAGGAAGGGCAGGGCATCAGCAGCGAAGACGCGGCGGACTACAAGGCGTTCGAGACGCGCCTGCAAGAGCAGATGGCCAACTACCGCAACACCGTCACCACCGATGAGGACCGGGTCGAGTTCGCCGCGTTCGAGAAAGACCACGACGTCTACATGCAGATCCAGGATCAGGTGCTCGACTTGCACAAGCGCAACCTGGAAGCCGAAGCGGTCAAGCTGTTCACCGAGAAGCTGACCCCGGCGTGGTACACCGGCCGCATGAAACTCAATGACATCATCGGCGAGAACAAGAAGGTTGCCGATCAGGCCATGGCCAACATCGACGAAGCGGTGGCAGCGGCCAAGGTCAGCATGTTCGTCTCGCTGCTGGTGGCGGTGCTGGCGGCCGGTGCCTGCGGTCTGCTGCTGATGCGCGCGATCATGGCGCCGATGAACCGCATCGTGAAGATCCTCGAAATCATGCGTACCGGCGACCTGAGCAGCCGTCTGAACCTCGACCGCAAGGACGAGTTCGGCGCGGTGGAAACCGGTTTCAACGACATGATGGCCGAGCTGACTTCGCTGGTGTCCCAGGCCCAGCGCTCCTCGGTGCAGGTGACCACCTCGGTGACCGAAATCGCCGCCACTTCCAAACAGCAACAGGCCACCGCTACCGAAACTGCGGCCACCACCACCGAGATCGGCGCGACCTCGCGGGAGATCGCCGCCACCTCGCGGGATCTGGTGCGCACCATGACTGAGGTGTCTACCGCTGCCGATCAGGCCTCGGTGCTCGCCGGTTCCGGCCAGCAAGGTCTGGCGCGGATGGAAGACACCATGCACTCGGTGATGGGCGCGGCCGATCTGGTCAACGCCAAACTGGCGATCCTCAACGAGAAGGCCGGCAACATCAATCAGGTGGTGGTGACCATCGTAAAAGTCGCCGACCAGACCAACCTGCTGTCGCTCAACGCCGCCATCGAGGCCGAGAAGGCCGGTGAATACGGTCGCGGTTTTGCCGTGGTCGCCACCGAAGTGCGGCGTCTGGCGGATCAGACCGCCGTCGCCACTTACGACATCGAACAAATGGTCCGCGAGATCCAGTCGGCGGTGTCCGCCGGCGTGATGGGCATGGACAAGTTCTCCGAAGAAGTGCGCCGTGGCATGTCCGAAGTGCAGCAGGTCGGCGAGCAGCTGTCGCAGATCATCCATCAGGTGCAGGCGCTGGCGCCGCGGGTGTTGATGGTCAACGAAGGCATGCAGGCCCAGGCCACCGGTGCCGAGCAGATCAACCACGCGCTGGTGCAGTTGGGCGATGCGAGCAGCCAGACCGTCGAGTCGTTGCGTCAGGCCAGTTTCGCCATTGACGAACTGAGCCAGGTGGCCGTCGGGCTGCGCAGCGGCGTTTCGCGATTCAAAGTCTGATGAGCGAAATCACCGCCAAACGCAGCGCTGCGCCAGTGGCGAAGCAGGCGTTGTTCCTGCTGTTTCGCATCGGCAACGAACGTTACGCCTTGCGCGCCACCGAAGTGGCGGAAGTGCTGCCGCGCCTGCCGTTGAAGCCGATTGCCCAGGCACCGGACTGGGTCGCCGGGGTGTTCGCCTATCGCGGTACGGTGGTACCGGCGCTCGACCTCAGTGCGCTGACCTTCGGCCAGCCTGCCGAGGCGCGCACCAGTACGCGACTGGTGCTGGTGCATTACCGCCCGGATGAACGGCAGCCGCCGCGCTGGCTCGGGCTGATCCTTGAGCAGGCGACCGATACCCTGCGTTGCAATCCCGAAGATTTTCAGCCTTATGGTCTGGACAATCGCCAGGCGCCGTACCTCGGCCCGGTGCGCGAAGATGCCCAGGGGCTGGTGCAGTGGGTGCGGGTCAACGACTTGCTGGATGACGCGGTGCGCAGCCTGCTGTTTCCGGCGCCGCTTGAGGCGCAGTCATGAGCAGCGACCAGCGTTTTTTCGATTTCCTCAAGGAACGCATCGGTCTGGATGTCACCTCGGTGGGCCCGGCGATCATCGAGCGGGCGGTGCGTCAGCGCACCACGCTCTCGCAAGCGGCGCACAGCGATGAGTACTGGCAACTGCTGCAAGGCTCGCGTGACGAGCAGCAAGCGTTGATCGAGGCGGTGATCGTCCCCGAAACTTGGTTTTTCCGTTACCCGGAATCCTTCGCCACGCTCGGCAAGCTGGCGCGCAAGCGTCTGGATGAATTGAACAACATGCGCGCGCTGCGCATCCTCAGCTTGCCGTGCTCGACCGGCGAGGAACCCTATTCGATTGCCATGGCTTTGCTCGATGCCGGTCTCAAACCGCATCAGTTCAAGGTCGACGGCATGGACGTCAGCCCGCTGTCGGTGGACAAGGCGCGGCGGGCTCTTTACGGCAAGAACTCGTTTCGTGGTCAGGATCTGGACTATCGCGAGCGTCATTTCACCGCCGAGCCGGAGGGGCATCGGGTCAACGAAGCGGTGCGCGAGCAGGTGCGCCTGCAGGCCGGCAATGTGCTGGATCCGACGCTGCTGGCGGGGGAGCCGCCGTTCGATTTCGTGTTCTGCCGCAACCTGTTGATCTATTTCGACCAGCCGACCCAGCAGCAGGTGTTCGAAGTGCTCAAGCGCCTGACTCACGCCGATGGCGTGCTGTTCATCGGCCCGGCCGAAGGCAGTCTGCTCGGGCGCCTGGGCATGCGTTCGATCGGCATTCCGCAGTCGTTTGCCTTCAGTCGCCACAATGATCCGCTGCCGGAGCCGGTGTCATTGCCGACCCCCACGCCATTGCCCGTGCGCCAACCGTTGCGCAGTCCGCCGCCGCCGCCAGTGCGCCCGCGTCCGTTTGCCAGCGTTGCACCGCTGCCCGTCAACAGCAAAAGTGCCCACCCGGACGCGGCGACCTTGCTCGCCAACATCGCTGCGCTGGCCAACGAAGGCAAGAGTGCCGAAGCCCGCGCGGCATGTGAGCAGTATCTGCGCAGTCACGAACCGGTAGCCCAGGTGTTCTACTGGCTCGGCCTGCTCAGCGACGTTGCCGGCGCCGCCCTCGAAGCCCAGAGTTATTACCGCAAGGCCTTGTATCTTGAACCGCAACACCCCGAAGCGTTGATGCACCTGGCTGCCTTGCTGCAGGCCCAGGGTGACAGCGCCGGTGCCAGACGATTGCAGGAACGCGCCGCCCGCAGCGGCCGCACCGCCGACAGTGAGCGTAAACGATGATCCCGTCCGACACCTTGAACGTCACCCACGAAGACGCCCGGGCCATCGATGATTGCTGGAACCGTATCGGCATTCATGGCGATAAGTCCTGCCCGTTGCTGGCCGAGCATATTCATTGCCGCAACTGCGCGGTGTATTCCGCCGCCGCCACCCATCTGCTCGACCGCTATGCGTTGCAGCAGGACGAGCGCGATCCGGTCGCCGTGGCGGTTGAAACCGATGTGAAAACCCGTTCGCTGCTGATGTTCCGCCTCGGCGAGGAATGGCTGGGACTGGCCACCCGCACTCTGGTGGAGGTGGCGCCGCTGCAGGCGATTCACTCGTTGCCGCATCAGCGTTCGCGGGCCTTGCTTGGCGTAGCGAACGTGCGCGGGGCGTTGGTCGCCTGCCTGTCGCTGGTCGAACTGCTCGATCTGGACGGCAACGCCGCACCGGCCAGCGGCGCGCGGATCATGCCGCGCATGCTGATCATCGCCGCCCAAGGCGGGCCAGTGGTGGTGCTGGTGGACGAAGTTGACGGCATCCACGCCATCGACGAAAAAATTCTCGACGCCGCGTCGCGTGCCGGCGGTGAACACAACAGCACCGCCAGCGCCAAATACACCCGTGGTGTCCTGCAATTTCGGGGGCGCAGCCTGCGTTGGCTGGATGAAGAACGGCTGCTGTCCGCCGTGACCCGGAGCCTCACATGACCCCCGAGCAAATGCGCGACGCCTCGCTGCTGGAGCTGTTCGGTCTCGAAGCGGAGGCCCAGACCCAGGTGCTCAGCAGCGGGCTGCTGGCGCTGGAGCGCAATCCGACCCAGGCCGATTATCTGGAATCGTGCATGCGCGCGGCGCACTCGCTCAAGGGCGCGGCGCGCATCGTCGGAATCGACAGCGGCGTCAGCGTCGCCCACGTGATGGAAGATTGCCTGGTCAGCGCTCAGGAAGGGCGGCTGTTGCTGCGCCCCGAACACATCGATGCGTTGTTGCAGGGCACCGATCTGTTGATGCGTATCGCCACGCCGGCCAATGCCCCGCAAGCGCCGGACATCGAAGCGTATGTGGCGTTGATGGGGCGCCTGCTTGACCCTTCGGCACCGCCCGCAGTGGCGCCGCCGCCGATGGCCGAGTTGCAGATGCAGGCGCCAACGCCGACTCCGATTGAGCCTCCAGCGACAGTGATCGATACACCGCTGGAAGCGTCCGATTCGGCTCCGCGCAAGAGCAAACGCACCACCGAAGGTGGCGAGCGGGTGCTGCGGGTTACCGCCGAACGCCTGAACAGCCTGCTCGACCTGTCGAGTAAATCGCTGGTCGAAACCCAGCGCCTCAAACCGCATCTGGCGACCATGCAGCGTCTCAAGCGCATGCAGAATAATGGCCTGCGGGCACTGGAAAGCCTCAACGTGCATCTCAAGGAACATGCGCTGAGCCTCGAAGCCCAGGAAGCCCTTGAAGATGCCCGCCGCTTGCTGGCCGAGTCTCAGCAATTGCTCGCGGAAAAGAACGCCGAACTGGACGAATTCGCCTGGCAAGCCAGCCAGCGCGCCCAGGTGCTCTACGACACCGCGCTGGCCTGCCGCATGCGCCCGTTCGCCGATGTGCTCACCGGTCAGGTGCGCATGGTCCGGGATCTGGGGCGCAGCCTTGGCAAACAGGTGCGGCTGGAGATCGAGGGCGAGAAGACCCAGGTTGATCGCGACGTATTGGAAAAACTCGAAGCGCCGCTGACTCATTTGTTGCGCAACGCGGTCGACCACGGCATCGAAACCCCGGAACAACGCCTGCTCAAAGGCAAGTCCGAAGAAGGCCTGATCCGCCTGCGTGCCTCGCATCAGGCTGGTTTGCTGGTGCTGGAATTAAGCGATGACGGCAACGGTGTCGATCTGGAAAAGGTCCGCCGCAGCATTGTCGAACGTCAGCTTTCGCCCGCCGAAACGGCGGCGCAGTTGAGCGAAGACGAGCTGCTGACATTCCTGTTTCTGCCGGGCTTCAGCCTGCGCGACACGGTCACCGAAGTGTCCGGACGTGGCGTCGGTCTTGATGCGGTGCAGCACATGGTGCGGCAGTTGCGCGGTGCGGTGGTGCTGGAGCAGACGGCGGGCGAGGGCAGCCGCTTTCATCTGGAAGTGCCGCTGACCCTGTCGGTGGTGCGCAGTCTGGTGGTGGAAGTCGGCGAAGAGGCCTACGCCTTTCCGCTGGCGCACATCGAGCGCATGTGCGATCTGCAGCCACAGGACATCGTGCAGATCGAGGGGCGCCAGCATTTCTGGCACGAAGGCCGGCACGTCGGCCTGGTCGCCGCCAGCCAGTTGTTGAATCGTCCGGCCTGTCAGAGCAGCAGCGAAACCCTCAAGGTCGTGGTGATCCGCGAGCGCGATGCGGTCTACGGCGTGGCGGTCGAGCGTTTTGTCGGCGAGCGCACGTTGGTGGTGCTGCCGCTGGATGAGCGGCTGGGCAAGGTTCAGGACATTTCCGCCGGGGCGTTGCTCGACGACGGTTCGGTGGTGCTGATCGTCGATGTCGAGGACATGCTGCGGTCGGTGGACAAACTGCTCAATACCGGGCGTCTGGAACGTATCGCCCGCTATGGCAATCAGGCCGCCGAAGTGGCGCGCAAGCGGATTCTGGTGGTCGACGACTCGCTGACCGTGCGCGAGCTGCAACGCAAGCTGCTGCTCAATCGCGGCTACGACGTGGCGGTGGCGGTAGACGGCATGGACGGCTGGAACGCCTTGCGTTCGGAGGACTTCGATTTGCTGATCACCGACATCGACATGCCGCGCATGGACGGCATCGAGCTGGTCACCCTGTTGCGCCGCGACAACCGTCTGCAATCGCTGCCGGTGATGGTGGTCTCGTACAAGGATCGTGAAGAGGACCGGCGTCGTGGACTGGATGCCGGCGCCGACTATTATTTAGCCAAGGCCAGTTTTCATGACGACGCCCTGCTTGATGCAGTGGTTGAGCTCATTGGAGGAGCGCGGGCATGAAAATCGCAATCGTCAACGATATGCCCCTGGCGGTGGAGGCACTGCGCCGTGCGCTGGCCTTCGAGCCGGCGCATCAGGTGATCTGGGTCGCCAGAGATGGCGCCGAGGCGGTGCAACTGTGCGCCGAAAACACTCCGGATCTGATCCTGATGGACCTGATCATGCCGGTGATGGATGGCGTCGAGGCTACCCGGCGGATCATGGCCGAAACCCCGTGCGCCATCGTCATCGTCACGGTCGACCGCCAGCAGAACGTGCACCGGGTCTTCGAAGCCATGGGCCACGGCGCGCTGGACGTGGTCGATACCCCGGCCCTTGGTGCGGGGAACGCGCAGGAAGCGGCGGCGCCGTTGCTGCGCAAGATCCTCAACATTGGCTGGCTGATCGGCGAGAAAACCCCGCGCTCGCGTCCGGTGCCGACGCCCCACCGCAGTTCGGCGTCGTGCAAGCGGCTGGTGGCGATCGGCTCGTCTGCCGGCGGACCGGCAGCGCTGGAAGTGTTGCTCAAGGGCCTGCCGCGCAACTTCTCGGCGGCCATCGTGCTGGTGCAGCACGTGGATCAGGTGTTTGCTGCCGGCATGGCCGAATGGCTGGCCAGCGCCAGCGGCCTCGATGTACGCCTGGCCCGCGAAGGCGAGCCGCCGCAGGCTGGCGCGGTGCTGCTGGCCGGCACCAACCACCATATTCGCTTATTGAAAAACGGCACGCTGGCCTACACCGCCGAGCCGGTCAATGAGATCTACCGACCTTCGATCGACGTGTTTTTCGAAAGTGTCGCCAGTTATTGGAACGGCGATGCGATCGGGGTTTTATTGACCGGAATGGGACGCGACGGGGCGCAAGGGCTTAAGCTCATGCGCCAGCAGGGTTATCTGACCATCGCGCAGGACCAGCAAAGCAGTGCGGTCTACGGGATGCCCAAGGCCGCAGCGGCGATCGATGCTGCCGTCGAAATCCGTCCACTGGAAAAGATAGCGCCACGGTTGCTGGAGGTTTTCCCCAAATGAACAGGCTATTCCGCAATCCTGGCCCCCGCAGTACTCAGGTGACCGCCCATGAATGATTTACAGATCGACGACATTAAAACCGACGAAAACGCCGCCATGGTGTTGTTGGTGGACGATCAGGCGATGATCGGCGAAGCCGTGCGCCGTGGGCTGTCGAATGAAGAGAACATCGACTTCCACTTCTGCTCCGACCCGCACCAGGCCATCGCCCAGGCGGTACGGATCAAACCGACGGTAATCCTGCAGGATCTGGTGATGCCCGGCCTCGACGGCCTGAGCCTGGTGCGCGAGTACCGCAATCACCCGGCGACCAAGGACATCCCGATCATCGTCCTGTCGACCAAGGAAGACCCGCTGATCAAGAGTGCGGCGTTTTCCGCCGGGGCCAACGATTATCTGGTGAAGCTGCCGGACACCATCGAACTGGTGGCGCGCATCCGTTACCACTCGCGCTCCTACATGACCCTGCTGCAGCGGGATGCGGCGTACCGTGCGTTGCGCGTCAGCCAGCAGCAGTTGCTCGACACCAACCTGGTGCTGCAACGGCTGATGAACTCCGACGGCCTGACCGGGTTGTCCAACCGCCGGCACTTCGACGAGTACCTGGAGCTGGAATGGCGCCGTTCGCTGCGCGACCAGAGCCAGTTGTCGTTGCTGATGATCGACGTCGATTACTTCAAGTCCTACAACGACAGCTTTGGCCACGTCGAAGGCGACGAGGCGCTGCGCAAGGTCGCCACGGCGATCCGCGACGCCAGCGCCCGACCGTCGGACCTGCCGGCGCGCTACGGCGGTGAAGAGTTCGCCCTGGTGCTGCCGAACACCTCGCCGGGCGGCGCACGCCTGGTGGCGGAGAAACTGCGTCAGACCGTGGCGGCCTTGAAGATTCCGCACAACACCCCGAGCGACGGGGCGAGCCTGACCATCAGCATCGGCCTGGCGACCATGGTGCCGCAGTCGGGCAGCGATTGCCGGCTGCTGATTTCGGCGGCGGATCGCGGGTTGTACCTGGCGAAGAACAACGGGCGTAATCAGGTGGGTATCGAATAGGTTCGCAATCCCCCTGTGGGAGCGGGCTTGCTCGCGAATGCGGAGTATCAGTCGACATCGATGCTTAATGACACACCGCCTTCGCGAGCAAGCCCGCTCCCACAGGGGATCTGCGTCAGGCCATGTCAAGTGAATCGCCTTAACAGCCGCCAGACGGGCTGCCGTGACAGCCTGATTACGTTATACTCGCCGGCTTTCAAAAGTTCGCCAACGAGTGCTGCCCGTCATGGAAATCAACCCGATCCTGAACACCATCAAGGACCTGTCCGAGCGCTCCGAAACTATTCGGGGGTATCTTTGACTACGATCAAAAGCATGAGCGTCTGACCGAGGTCAATCGCGAGCTTGAAGATCCGAGTGTCTGGAACAAACCTGAATATGCCCAGGAACTGGGCCGCGAGCGCTCGGCGCTGGCGCAGATCGTCGACACCCTCGACGAACTGAACGGCGGTCTGGCCGATTGCCGCGACCTGCTGGACATGGCTGTCGAAGAAAACGACGAAGGTGCAGTGGGCGATGTCGTCGCCGAACTGGCCCGTCTCGAGGAAAACCTCGCCAAGCTTGAATTCCGTCGCATGTTCAGCCACGAGATGGACCCGAACAACGCCTACCTGGACATCCAGGCCGGCTCCGGCGGTACCGAGGCCCAGGACTGGGCCAACATCCTGCTGCGCATGTACCTGCGCTGGGCGGACAAACGCGGTTTCGACGCGACCATCATGGAGCTGTCGGCCGGTGAAGTCGCCGGTATCAAAGGCGCCACCGTGCACATCAAGGGCGAATACGCCTTTGGCTGGCTGCGCACCGAGATCGGCGTGCACCGTCTGGTGCGCAAGAGCCCGTTCGACTCCGGCAACCGTCGCCACACCTCGTTCTCTGCCGTTTTCGTCTCGCCAGAGATCGACGACAAGGTCGAAATCGAAATCAACCCGGCAGACCTGCGGATCGACACCTATCGTTCCTCCGGTGCCGGTGGTCAGCACGTAAACACCA
>Ga0153931_100293_pt1 | contig 14470 bp, 13 predicted proteins | sample TSNJ015MetaG_FD_104730 | JGI IMG/M metagenome (GOLD analysis project Ga0153931, IMG submission 104730) | Attine ant fungus gardens microbial communities from New Jersey, USA - TSNJ015 MetaG | ecosystem: Host-associated > Fungi > Mycelium > Unclassified | place: USA: New Jersey, Wharton State...
CGCCTGCCCCACGGCGCCCGAGGAGACCAACATGAGTGACGAAATCCAAGTCGAAGGCGAAGAACTGCCGCATTTGCTGCTGGTCGACGACGACGCGACCTTCACCCGAGTGATGGCCCGTGCCATGGCCCGCCGTGGCTTTCGCGTCAGCACCGCCGGTTCCGCCGAGGAAGGCCTGACCATCGCCCAGGCCGACCTGCCGGACTACGCCGCGCTCGACCTGAAAATGGACGGCGACTCCGGCCTGGTGCTGCTGCCCAAGCTGCTGGAGCTGGACCCGGAAATGCGCGTGGTGATCCTCACCGGTTATTCGAGCATTGCCACCGCGGTCGAAGCGATCAAGCGCGGCGCCTGCAACTACCTGTGCAAACCGGCCGACGCCGACGACGTACTGGCCGCGCTGCTCTCCGAGCACGCCGACCTCGACAGCCTGGTGCCGGAAAACCCGATGTCGGTTGACCGTCTGCAGTGGGAGCACATCCAGCGTGTGCTGACCGAGCACGAAGGCAACATCTCCGCCACTGCCCGCGCCCTGGGCATGCACCGCCGCACCCTGCAGCGCAAACTGCAGAAGCGCCCGGTTCGTCGCTGAACCTGCGCTGAACGGCCATCGCCAGCTCTCGCGATAACGCGCACCGATCAACTATGATCGGTGCGTGTCTGTTCTTTTCTTTATCGAGCCTTTTCCATGAATCAGAACGCTGAATATTCCGCGGTCAACGATGCTGTGCGCGGGCAGTTTTTTCGCAAGGTGTGGGCGATCATCACGCCTTACTGGCGCAGTGAAGAGAAGGGCAAGGCCTGGACGCTGCTGATTGCGGTGATCGCGCTCTCGCTGCTGAGTGTGGGCATCTCGGTGTGGTTCAACACCTGGTACAAGGACTTCTACAACGCCCTGCAAAAGAAGGATGAAGCGGCGTTCTGGCGCTTGATTCTGTACTTTTGCGGCATTGCGGCCGTGGCGATTATCGGCGCTGTGTACCGGTTGTATCTGACCCAGATGCTGACGATTCGCTGGCGCGCCTGGCTCACCGAAAAGCATTTCTCCCGTTGGCTCGCCGACAAGAATTACTACCAGCTGGAGCAGGGCGGTTACACCGACAACCCGGACCAGCGGATTTCCGAAGACCTCAACAACTTCACCTCCAATACCCTTGAGCTGGGGATCGGCCTGCTGCGCAATATCGTCAGCCTGGTGTCGTTCTCGATCATTCTGTGGGGCGTTTCGGGCAGCATCGAAGTCTATGGCATCACCATTCCCGGCTACATGTTCTGGTGCGTGCTGGTCTACGCCGTGGTGGGCAGCTGGCTGACGCACTTGATCGGTCGTCGCTTGATCGGCCTGAACAACCAACAACAACGCTTCGAAGCCGACCTGCGTTTTTCCATGGTGCGGATTCGTGAAAATGCCGAGAGCATCGCGTTGTACAACGGCGAGCCAAACGAAAATCGTCGTTTGAGCGGGCGCTTCGGCAATGTCTGGCACAACTTCTGGGACATCATGAAAGTGTCCAAGCGCCTGACGTTCTTCACTGCCGGTTACAGCCAGGCTGCGATCATTTTCCCGTTTATCGTTGCGTCGCCGCGTTACCTCGCCGGCAAGATCGAGCTCGGTGAGCTGATGCAGATCAGCTCGGCATTCGGCAACGTCCAGGAGAGCTTCAGCTGGTTCATCAGCGCTTACCAGAGCCTCGCGTCCTGGCGCGCCACCTGTGATCGTCTGCTGAGTTTCCGTCAGGCTATGACCGATAACGAACAGCGCACCCCGGCCATCGACGTGCAGAATCAGGGCCGTGAGTTGAAAGTGCACAACCTCGGTCTGGATCTGGCCGACGGTCGTCACTTGTTGACCAATGCCGACATGACCGTCGAACCGGGTGACCGGGTGATGCTCAGCGGCCGCTCCGGCAGCGGTAAATCGACCTTGCTGCGGGCGATGGGGCATCTGTGGCCGGCGGGGCACGGCAACATCCGCCTGCCGGCGGCGCGTTATCTGTTCCTGCCGCAGAAGCCGTATCTGCCGATCGGCACCCTGCGCGAGGCGTTGAGTTATCCACAACCGGGCGACACCTACGCACCGGAGCGCTACGTCGAGGTGCTGGAAATCTGCCGACTGCCGCATCTGGTCGGCCGACTGGACGAAGCCAATCACTGGCAGCGCATGCTCTCGCCGGGTGAACAGCAACGTCTGGCCTTCGCCCGCGCCATGCTGTACGCACCGCAATGGCTGTATATGGACGAAGCGACGTCGGCGATGGATGAAGAGGATGAAGCGACGCTGTATCAGGCGCTGATCGATCAATTGCCGGGGCTGAGCATCGTCAGTGTCGGCCACCGCAGCAGCCTCAAACGCTTCCATCCACGCCATGTGCGCATCGACAGCGGGCATCTGGTGGAGCAGGCCGTGACCGCCTGATCACCACCATTACCCTGTGGGAGCGGGCTTGCTCGCGAAGGCGTCCATTCAGTCGACAAATCGGTTGCCTGACACACCGCCTTCGCGAGCAAGCCCGCTCCCACAGGGGTTACGCGTGGTAAGTGATCGTACAACCCGCCTGCGCTATGATGCCCACCAAGCCGAAATTTCGAGACAAGACGTAGACCATGGAAAACCCGATCGACACCCCACGCCTCCCGCGCAAGCGCCGCAGCCTCGCCCAGGAGCTGGTGACGGTGCTGACCGAGCAGATCCGCGACGGTCTGCTCAAGCGCGGCGACAAGCTGCCCACCGAGTCGGCGATCATGCAGGAACATGGCGTCAGCCGCACCGTGGTGCGTGAGGCGATTTCCCGCTTGCAGGCCGCTGGCCAGGTGGAAACCCGCCATGGCATCGGCACCTTTGTGCTGGACACCCCGAGCCCGAGCGGTTTTCGCATCGACCCGGCGACGGTTGTCACCTTGCGTGATGTGCTGGCGATTCTCGAATTGCGCATCAGCCTGGAAGTGGAGTCCGCCGGCCTCGCCGCGCAACGCCGCAGCCCCGAACAACTGGCAACCATGCGCGCCGCCCTCGATGCGCTGAACGACAGCGTGGCCCACGCCAGCGATGCGGTGGCCTCGGACTTCGCTTTCCATCTGGAAATCGCCCTGTCCACCGGCAACCGCTATTTCACCGACATCATGACCCACCTGGGCACCAGCATCATTCCGCGTACGCGGCTGAATTCTGCGCGCCTTGCGCATGACGATCAGCAGCACTACATGAACCGCCTGAGCCGGGAACACGAAGAAATCTACGAGGCGATTGCCCGCCAGGATGCCGATGCGGCGCGGGCGGCGATGCGTCTGCATTTGACCAACAGCCGCGAGAGACTGCGCCAGGCGCATGAAGAGGCGCAGGCGCAGGGGTGAAAGGTTACAGCTCCAGTTTAATGCTCAGAGGCGGTGATTGCTCAGGCGCCTGATTGAGACGTTTAGTGATGTAGTGGAGATCGGCAGTCGCTTCGGGAGTCAGTTTCTTTTCAAAAACATCTTTGGGGATTGAGAAAGTGATTGGCTTTCCTAACTCGGGCGCAGTCAGTACGTGATGGTCTTGCCACGTGTTACCGGAGGTGGTCACTACATAAAAAGTAATTCGGTCACCGACAGATGCATGAGGGGATGGCGGCACTTCTCCGTGGGCGGCTCCCGTCAGTTTGCCAACATAAAGTTTTCCGTCTTCTGCTTCCCTGAGACTTGGCGCAGCCAAAGCTTTAGCTTGTGCAGTCATGATCAAACTCCGTTTCAATATCCATCAAACCGTTTGAAGGCAAGCTGATTACGGCGTTACCTGGCGGAGCCGGTTCGTTAACTCCTTGAACATTGAAGCCGGAAGCGGATTACGCCGGCACCTGTAAGAAATACCAGTTTCGACGAACGGTAAGCCGCTGATTCATGCAACGACACAGCGCTTTCGCGAGCAAGCCCGCGCCCACTCTGGAATGCATTTCAACTGTGGGAGCGGGCTTGCTCGCGAAGGGGCCCGTGAATTCAGCGCGACAATATCGAACGATCCACCCTCACCGCCAGTTTCGCTTTACCCGGCTTGGCAGCAAACGCCACCTCGCCTGATTGATCCACGACCCCCCGCGCAATCGGCTTGCCATCGGCCAGCAACTCCAGCGGCGCCCCTTGCAGCGATTGCCCCGACGCCAGTTCCAGTTTCAATTTGATCGTCATGCCCATTCTCCTTAATTGACGTTGCCGCTCGGGTGATAGTCCTTGAGCAGCAGGTAGGTGCTCCAGCCCCACCAGTTGTCGACGGTGGCGGTGTCGTTGAGGTTGTTCACATCTTTGCGGCGCAAGACTTTGCCGCCCTCGACGCGGAACAGCGGCGCGAAGTTATTGGAAATATTCAGCACCGCCGTCAGGTCGGGCACGCGTTGCAGTGCGGCGAATGTGGACGGGGCGGGCAGCGTGCCGCTCAAGTAAGCGGCAAACACCTCATCCGCCGAGGCCTGCACCGCCAGATTGACCTGGGTGCGGTTGTCCGCGTCGCTGGCTTCGAAGTAGCGCTTGTCGCCGTACGCGCGCCATTGATCGCCATGGGCGTTGCCCACCTTGAGGCCGAATTTGCTGTCCTCGTCGTGCATGAAACGGGTGATCAGTGAACCCAGATCGCTCGGGGTCACCACCGCGGCAAGCTCCTTGCGCGGTACTCGCAAGTGGCCGGATGAGAACAGGTCGGTGAGGAAGTGGTCGGCAAACGCGTTCATCGCGTAGGCGCGCTCCAGTTGCTGTTTATCCTGACTGGCGCGGGCGGCGATGGCGGTTTGCAGGGCGGCGGTGTGACCGGCGATATAGGCCAGTCTCGCCCATTCGCCGAAGTGGTCGGCGTTGTTCGCCGCCAGTTTCAGATAACGCCCGAGCGGGATCAGCGCGGAGACGAAACTGCCGCCACCAGTAATCTTGTTCCACTCTTCGGACAACGTATCTCCCAGTGCGTCGTAGGCTTCGTGCGCCGGTTTACCGTCCTGGATCGCTTGTTTAACCGCGTCGATCTCTTTTTGCATGACCGCGAGAATCTGCGTGGCCTCGGCGCGCGAGGCCGGGAGTACTGCGAGGGAGTCGAAGGCGGCATTGAAACGGTTCAGGCGATCAGCCGGGGTCGCGCCTTCGTTGATCGGTCGATCAACCACGCCGTAGAAATCACCGCCCAGCGCCAGCACCTGACCGTAGGTCAGCGCGAGGCCGTTGGGCAGGTGCAACGGCACGTTTTGCGCGCGGATCGGTTCAGCGTTTTCAGCAAGGCGCAGCAGGGTGTTGTCGCCGATGGCCGTGTGTTCGCCACCTTCGAAGCGCAGTTTGGGCTTGCCTTTGAGGGTGTTGCCGGGCAGGGCGCTTAGCGGTTCGACATCGCTGTGGGCGTCGGCGATGTGCAACACCAGATGCGGATTGTCGGCGCTGAAGTGGATGCCGTTTTCCGTGAAAAGATCATCGAAACGAGCGATCAGCGGTTTGGGTCTTTCCTGTGGTTTTGGGTGCGGTCCGGACATTTCTTGCTCCTTGATATGCCGTCGGTGGATTTATTTTTAACTGTATGGATATACAGCTTAATCGAGCCTAGACCAGATTTTTCCTACGTCAAGAAGGGATCTTGTCCGACAAAAAGCGTGGGGCAACGATGAAATGCAGTTGACGGTTATCTTTTAAGTTGTACGATGACCTACAACTTCAGCGCTGGCTGAATCATAAAACTCACAAAAAATGTTGCTACCCAGGGTGTTCGAAAAATGAATCCACAAGAACTGAAGTCCATCCTCTCCGCCGGTCTGCTGTCGTTCCCGGTCACCGATTTCAACGCCCAGGGCGATTTCAACCGCGCCAGCTATATCAAGCGTCTGGAATGGCTGGCCCCGTATGGCGCTTCGGCACTGTTCGCCGCCGGTGGCACCGGTGAGTTCTTCTCCCTGGCAGCCAGCGAATACTCGGAAATCATCAAGACCGCAGTCGATACCTGCGCGACCAGCGTGCCGATTCTGGCCGGTGTCGGCGGTTCGACCCGCCAGGCCATCGAGTACGCCCAGGAAGCCGAGCGTCTGGGCGCCAAAGGCCTGTTGCTGCTGCCGCACTACCTGACCGAAGCCAGCCAGGACGGCGTTGCCGCCCACGTTGAAGCGGTGTGCAAATCGGTGAACATCGGTGTGGTGGTCTACAACCGCAACGTCTGCCGCCTGACCGCGCCACTGCTGGAACGTCTGGCCGAGCGCTGCCCGAACCTGATCGGCTACAAGGACGGTCTGGGCGATATCGAGTTGATGGTGTCGATCCGTCGTCGCCTCGGCGATCGCTTCAGCTACCTCGGCGGCCTGCCGACCGCTGAAGTCTACGCCGCCGCCTACAAGGCGCTGGGCGTGCCGGTTTACTCGTCGGCGGTGTTCAACTTCATTCCGAAAACCGCGATGGATTTCTACCACGCGATTGCCCGCGACGATCACGCCACCGTCGGCAAGATCATCGACGACTTCTTCCTGCCGTACCTCGACATCCGCAACCGCAAAGCCGGTTACGCCGTGAGCATCGTCAAGGCCGGGGCCAAGATTGCCGGCTATGACGCAGGCCCGGTACGGGCGCCGCTGACCGACCTGACCGGCGAAGAATTCGAAATGCTCGCCGCGCTGATCGACAAGCAAGGCGCGCAATAAACACCGACCCACAAGGCCGCTGAGCAATCAGCGGCTTTTGCGTAGAGAGGAGAATTTTCTGTGGCTGATTCCAAGCGTTACGACAACTACATCAACGGTGAATGGGTCGCCGGTGCCGATTACTCGGCGAACATCAACCCGTCCGAGTTGAGCGACACCATCGGCGACTACGCCAAGGCTGACCTGACTCAGGTTCACGCCGCCATCGATGCCGCCCGTGCCGCGTTCCCGGCGTGGTCGACGTCCGGTATTCAGGCCCGTCACGATGCGCTGGATAAAGTCGGCACGGAAATCCTCGCCCGTCGCGAAGAACTCGGCACCCTGCTGGCCCGGGAGGAGGGCAAGACCCTGCCCGAAGCCATCGGCGAAGTGACCCGCGCCGGCAACATCTTCAAATTTTTCGCCGGTGAATGTCTGCGGCTGTCCGGCGACTACGTGCCGTCGGTGCGCCCGTGCGTCAACGTCGAAGTGACCCGCGAAGCCCTCGGCGTAGTCGGCCTGATTACCCCGTGGAACTTCCCGATTGCCATCCCTGCATGGAAGATCGCCCCGGCGTTGGCCTACGGCAACTGCGTGGTCTTGAAACCGGCGGACCTGGTGCCGGGCTGTGCCTGGGCACTGGCGGAAATCATCTCCCGCGCAGGCTTCCCCGCTGGCGTGTTCAACCTGGTGATGGGCAGCGGGCGGGTGGTTGGCGAAGCGCTGGTCAACAGCCCGAAAGTCGATGGCATCAGCTTCACCGGTTCGGTCGGCGTGGGCCGGCAGATCGCGGTCAACTGTGTCTCGCGTCAGGCCAAGGTACAGCTGGAAATGGGCGGCAAAAACCCGCAGATCATTCTCGACGACGCCGATCTCAAGCAAGCGGTCGAGCTGTCGGTGCAGAGCGCGTTCTACTCCACCGGCCAGCGTTGCACGGCCTCGAGCCGCTTGATCGTCACCGCCGGCATTCACGACCAATTCGTTGCGGCGATGGCCGAGCGCATGAAGTCGATCAAGGTCGGCCACGCGCTGAAATCCGGCACCGACATCGGTCCGGTGGTGTCGCAGGCGCAGCTGGAACAGGACATGAAGTACATCGACATCGGCCAGAGCGAAGGTGCACGTCTGGTCAGCGGTGGTGGTCTGGTGACCTGCGACACCGAAGGCTACTTCCTCGCGCCAACGCTGTTTGCCGACAGCGAAGCGTCGATGCGCATCAGCCGTGAAGAGATCTTCGGCCCGGTGGCCAACATCGTCCGCGTGGCCGATTACGAGGCGGCGCTGGCGATGGCCAACGACACCGAGTTCGGCCTGTCCGCCGGTATCGCCACCACCTCGCTGAAGTACGCCAACCACTTCAAGCGTCACTCGCAAGCCGGGATGGTCATGGTCAACCTGCCGACCGCCGGTGTCGATTACCACGTTCCGTTCGGTGGCCGTAAGGGTTCATCCTATGGCTCACGTGAGCAAGGCCGCTATGCACAAGAGTTCTACACGGTCGTGAAGACCAGCTACATCGGTTCCTGAAGGAACATGCGGTGTCGACCCTGGCACCGCACCCCTGTAGGAGCTGCCGAAGGCTGCGATCTTTTGATCCTGATCTTCAAAGCAAGATCAAAAGATCGCAGCCTGCGGCAGCTCCTACAGGGAATACATGCAGCACAACAGATTCACCCGCGCATAAAAATAATCAGTGGGAGTACATCTACATGCAACCGTCCAAGCCGACTCACGTCCGCTATTTGATCCTGCTCATGTTGTTCCTGGTGACCACGATCAACTACGCCGACCGCGCGACCATCGCCATCGCCGGTTCCAGCCTGCAAAAAGACCTCGGCATCGACGCGGTCACCCTTGGTTATATCTTCTCCGCCTTCGGTTGGGCCTACGTGGCCGGGCAGATCCCCGGTGGCTGGCTGCTCGATCGCTTCGGCTCGAAAAAAGTCTATGCCCTGAGCATCTTCTGCTGGTCGCTGTTCACCGTGCTGCAGGGCTTTGTCGGTGAATTCGGCATGTCCACGGCGATTGTTGCGCTGTTCATGCTGCGCTTTCTGGTGGGCCTGGCCGAAGCGCCGTCGTTCCCCGGCAACGCTCGAATTGTCGCAGCGTGGTTCCCGACTGCTGAACGTGGCACCGCTTCGGCGATTTTCAACTCGGCGCAATACTTCGCCACGGTGCTGTTCGCGCCGCTGATGGGCTGGATTGTCTATACCTTTGGCTGGGAACACGTGTTCATCGTCATGGGCGGTTTCGGCATTGTCTTCTCGCTGATCTGGCTCAAGGTTATCCACAGTCCGCGCCAGCACCCGATGGCCAACGACACCGAAGTGCAGTTCATCGCCGACAACGGCGGCATGGTCGACATGGATCAGAAGCAAGGCAAAAAGTCGGACGGGCCGAAGTGGGATTACATTCGCCAGTTGCTGACCAACCGCATGATGCTCGGCGTTTACCTGGGCCAGTACTGCATCAATGGCATCACTTATTTCTTCCTGACCTGGTTCCCGGTGTACCTGGTGCAGGAGCGCGGCATGACCATTCTCAAGGCGGGTTTCATCGCCTCGTTGCCGGCGATCTGCGGCTTCATCGGCGGCGTACTCGGCGGGGTGATTTCCGATTACCTGCTGCGCAAAGGGCATTCGCTGACCTTCGCCCGCAAGGCACCGATCATCGGCGGTCTGCTGGTGTCGAGCAGCATCGTCGCCTGCAATTACGTGGACATCGAATGGATGGTGGTCGGCTTCATGGCTCTGGCGTTCTTCGGCAAAGGCGTGGGTGCGCTGGGCTGGGCAGTGGTCTCCGACACTTCGCCGAAACAGATCGCCGGCCTCAGTGGTGGCTTGTTCAACATGTTCGGCAACATCGCGTCGATCACCACACCGATCGTGATTGGCTACATCATCAGCTCCACCGGTTCGTTCAAGTGGGCACTGGTGTTCGTCGGCGCCAACGCACTGGTCGCGGTGTTCAGCTACCTGGTGATCGTCGGTCCGATCAAACGTGTGGTGCTCAAAGAGCCGCCAACCAACGGTGGTTCTGAAATCACCGGCAAATTGTCTCAAGCGCATTCCTGAGGAGCGGCGTCATGCAGTTGATTGAACATTCCGACTCGCCGCGCTACATCCGCCTGCACGAGCGGGACAACGTAGTGATTGTGGTCAACGACCAGGGCGTACCGGCCGGCACCGAATTCCCGGACGGTCTGGTGACCGTGGATTTTGTGCCGCAGAGCCACAAGGTCACCCTCGAAGACATTCCCGAGGGCGGTCAGGTGATTCGCTACGGTCAGACCATCGGCTACGCGTTGCAGCCGATTCCACGCGGCAGTTGGGTCAAGGAAGATCAACTGCGCATGCCGACCGCGCCGCCGCTGGACAGCCTGCCGCTGTCCACCGAAGTACCGGCCGCGCAGGCCCCGCTGGAAGGTTTCACCTTTGAGGGTTACCGCAACGCCGACGGCACCGTCGGTACGCGCAACATCCTCGGGATCACCACCACGGTGCAGTGCGTGACCGGTGTGCTCGATCATGCGGTGAAACGCATCAAGGACGAACTGCTGCCGAAATACCCGCACGTCGATGACGTGGTGGCGCTGACCCACAGTTACGGTTGTGGCGTGGCGATCACCGCCACCGATGCCTACATCCCGATCCGCACCGTGCGCAATCTGGCGCGCAACCCGAACCTCGGTGGCGAAGCGCTGGTGATCAGCCTCGGCTGCGAGAAATTGCAGGCCGGACAGGTGATGCACGAGGACGATGCCTCGGTGGATCTCAGCGAGCCGTGGCTGTATCGCTTGCAGGATTCCAGCCACGGTTTTACCGAGATGATCGAGCAGATCATGGCGCTGGCTGAAGTCCGTCTGAAGAAGCTCGACCAGCGCCGCCGCGAAACCGTGCCGGCGTCGGAGCTGATCCTCGGCATGCAGTGCGGCGGCAGCGATGCGTTCTCCGGAATCACCGCCAACCCGGCGCTGGGTTATGCCTCGGACTTGCTGCTGCGCGCAGGAGCGACGGTGATGTTTTCCGAAGTCACCGAGGTGCGCGATGCGATCTATCTGCTGACCTCCCGTGCCGAGACCAAGACCGTGGCGCAGGAACTGGTGCGCGAGATGGACTGGTACGACCGCTATCTGGCCAAGGGCGAAGCAGATCGCAGCGCCAACACCACGCCGGGTAACAAGAAGGGCGGGTTGTCGAACATTGTCGAGAAGTCCCTGGGTTCGATCGTCAAATCCGGCAGCAGCGCGATCAACGGCGTGCTCGGCCCTGGCGAGCGTTTCAAGCGCAAGGGCCTGATCTTCTGCGCAACACCGGCGAGTGATTTTGTCTGCGGCACCTTGCAGTTGGCAGCGGGGATGAACCTGCATGTGTTCACCACCGGGCGTGGCACGCCGTATGGCCTGGCGATGGCGCCGGTGGTCAAGGTCTCGACCCGGACCGAACTGGCGCAGCGCTGGCCGGATCTGATCGACATCGATGCCGGACGGATCGCCACCGGGCGCGCGACCATCGAGGAATTGGGCTGGGAGTTGTTCCACTATTACCTGGAGGTGGCGAGCGGCAAGCAGCAGACCTGGGCGGAGAAGCACAAGCTGCATAACGACATCACCTTGTTCAATCCGGCGCCGATTACCTGATGGTTTGTGAGGCAAAAGCTACCCTCACCCCAACCCTCTCCCGGAGGGAGAGGGGGCCGATCCGGGAATATTTTAGTAATACACCGACCTGAAAATGCTTTGCCGAATCCATAGTCGACTCGGTATTGCAGGTCGATGTATGACGCACCACACCTCAGTCAGTCCCCTCTCCCTCCGGGAGAGGGTTAGGGTGAGGGGCTTTTCAAGCTTTTGGCTTATCATTAGCCCCCTGACGACGCTCACCCAAAGGCTCCCCCGGCATGCTGGCAATCTTCCTCGACACCCTGAATATCACCGCGCCGGTGTTCGCCATGCTGTTCCTCGGGGTGTTGCTCAAGCGTATCGAGTGGATCAACGATAACTTTATCCACACGGCCTCGGCGCTGGTGTTCAACGTGAGCATGCCGGCGCTGCTGTTTCTGGGGATTCTGCATGCGGATCTGCACGCCGCGCTGCAACCGGCGCTGCTGATCTATTTTGCGCTCGCCACGCTGGCGAGTTTTGCCCTGGCCTGGGGCTGGGCGATCATCAAGTGCCCGCGTGAAGATCGCGGCATCTACACCCAGGGCGCGTTTCGCGGCAACAACGGGGTGATTGGTCTGGCGCTGGCGGCGAGCATGTACGGCGACTACGGGATTTCCCTCGGGGCGATTCTCGCGGCGCTGGTGATCCTGTTCTACAACACCCTATCGACCATCGTGCTCGCGGTGTACAGCCCGGTGATCAAGTCCGATCCGTGGAGCATCTGCAAAAGCGTGTTCAGCAATCCGTTGATCATCAGCGTGATCGCGGCGGCGCCGTTTGCCTGGTTCAAGCTCAGCCTGCCGGGCTGGCTGGAAACTTCCGGGCAGTATCTGGCACAAACCACCTTGCCGCTGGCGCTGATCTGCATTGGCGGCACGTTGTCACTGGCGGCGCTGCGCAAGAGCGGCAGCATGGCGCTGAGTTCGAGCCTGGTGAAGATGATCGGCCTGCCGCTGCTGGCGACGCTCGGCGCGTGGCTGTGGGGTTTTCGGGGGGCGGAACTGGGGATTCTGTTTCTGTACTTCGGCAGCCCGACGGCGGCAGCCAGTTTCGTCATGGCCCGCGCGGCGCAGGGCAATCATGAGCTGGCGGCGGCGATCATTGTCATGACCACGCTGATGGCGGCGGTGACCACCAATATCGGGATCTTTCTGTTGCAGTGGGGTGGGTGGATCTAGCCTGAGACTCGGGTTGCTCCTGCGGGCCTCTTCGCGAGCAAGCCCGCTCCCACAGGTTTTTGTGTTGTTAATCAGATTTCAACAACACCAAAGAACCCTGTGGGAGCGGGCTTGCTCGCGAAGGCGTCAGATCAGACTTCCCGACTTCCAGTGCATCACTCAGGTTTCTGGTAACTGTCGATCACTTCCTGCGCCGCCCGAAACGCATCAATCGCCGCCGGCACCCCGGCGTACACCGCGCAATGCAGCAACGCTTCACGAATCTCCTCGACCGTGCAGCCATTGTTCAGCGCACCCCGCACGTGGCCCTTCAATTCCTGCGGACACTTCAACGCGGTCAGCGCGGCGAGGGTGATCAGGCTGCGGGTTTTCAGTGGCAGACCTTCGCGATTCCACACGCCGCCCCAGGCGTGCTCATTGACGAAATCCTGCAACGGCTGAGTGAATTCGGTGGCGTTGCCCAGCGCGCGATCAACGAACGCATCGCCCATTACCTGACGGCGGATTTCAACCCCGGTTTTCTGCGAATCGGTCATGGCACATCCCTCTTGTGGTGTTGGCGGCGCCAGGCGCGTACGGACGTGAACAACAGGAACGCCAGCAGCGTCGGCAGCACGTAAAACAGCATCAGCTTTTCCAGTTTGCCGGCCAGCGGCATGCCGGTGGTGAACGACACCACGTGCAGCCCGTAAGCCAGGTACAAACCGAGCAGCAACAAACCTTCGGCGCGGGTCACGCGATAGCCGGAATAGAACACCGGCAGGCACAGCGCGGCGACGCCGAGCATCACCGGCAAGTCGAAATCCAGCGCGTTGGGCGAGACCGACAACGGCGTCGGCGCGATCAACGCAGTGATACCGAGCACTCCCAGCAGATTGAACAGGTTGGCGCCGATCACGTTGCCCACGGCGATATCGCGTTGCCCGCGCAGTGCCGCGATCAGTGAGGTGGCGAGTTCCGGCAGCGAGGTGCCGACCGCGACCACAGTCAGGCCGATCACCCGCTCGGAGAAGCCCAGATCGGTCGCCACCGCCACCGCGGCGCCGAGCAGCAAATGCCCGGCGAACACCAGCAGCGCCAGCCCGACAGCGATCATCAGCAGACTGCTGAACCACGGCGCCTTCGGGGTTTGCGGCACTTCCGAATGCGGGCGCGCCGAGTGCCGCGACTGGCGCAGCAGCAAGCCCAGATACAACGCCAGCACGGCAAGCAGTAGCACGCCGTCGAAGCGGCTGATCTGTTCATTCCAGGCGAGGACGAACACCAGCAGACTGGCGCCGATCATCAGCGGAATATCCAGACGCACCAGTTGTCGCGAAACCCGTAACGGAATGATCAGTGCCGACAGGCCGAGGGTCACGAGGATGTTGAAGATGCTGCTGCCGATCACGCTGCCGACGGCGATGTCGGGATTGTGCGCGAGGGTCGCTTGCAGGCTGACTGCCATCTGCGGGGCACTGCTGCCGAGGGCGACGATGGTCAGGCCGATGATCAGTGGTCGCACATGCAGGCGTGCAGCGAGACGCACGGCGGCGCGCACCATCAGTTCGGCGCCGAGGATCAGCAGTACCAGGCCACTGAGCAGTTCGATCACGTTGATCAGCGGTAAATCGGCTAGCGCGAAAATGGCGGGTGCTCCATCAGTCGTCGAGGGCCTGCACGCGAACCCGTGCCGTACCGCTGCCGAGCATACCGAGTTGTTCGGCGGCTTCGCGTGAAACATCAATCAGACGGCCACGGGTATGCGGTCCGCGGTCGTTGATGCGCACCACGCAGGATTTGTCATTTTTCAGGTTGGTGACCTTCACCCGCGTACCGAATGGCAGTTGGCGATGGGCGGCGGTCAGGGAATGCTGGTTGAACGCTTCGCCGCTGGCGGTGCGTTTACCGTGGTGTTGGGCGCCGTAGTAGGAGGCGACCCCGGTCTGGTCGTAACCGTGCGGGTCGATGATGTCGTTGCTGGCGCAACCGGCGAGCAAGGAGAGCAGGGCGCACGCGCCGAGCAGGCGTTTCATTCGAAAGCTCCC
>Ga0153931_100294_pt1 | contig 14465 bp, 10 predicted proteins | sample TSNJ015MetaG_FD_104730 | JGI IMG/M metagenome (GOLD analysis project Ga0153931, IMG submission 104730) | Attine ant fungus gardens microbial communities from New Jersey, USA - TSNJ015 MetaG | ecosystem: Host-associated > Fungi > Mycelium > Unclassified | place: USA: New Jersey, Wharton State...
CGGCATTATTGTCATTGCCGGTATTCTTTTTGATGGCTGGCGCCGCATGCGCGGTGGCAAGGGCAAGCTCAAGTTCCGTCTGGACCGCAACCTGTCCAACTTGCCTGACGATGATGGCAGCGCCGAACTGCTGGGGCCGCCTCGCGTGCTGGATACCCATAAAGAGCCGCAACTGGACGAACACGACTTGCCGTCGATGAGCGCGCCGGTGCGTGAAGCCCGTGAACCGTCTTCCAAACGCGGCAAACGCGGCAGCGCCGCAGTTGCCGAGCCGCATCAGGGCGACCTGAACCTTGACGTCGATGATGGCCCAAGCTTCAGCAGCCGTGATGATGATTTCCCCGACGAGACCCCAACCAAAAGCGCGCCACGCCAGTCAGTCAATGACCAGCCGGCCGCGGAAGAAGTCTTGGTGATCAGCGTGATCTGCCGCGACGCCGGCGGTTTCAAAGGCCCGGCGCTGTTGCAGAACATCCTGGAAAGCGGCTTGCGTTTTGGCGAGATGGATATTTTCCACCGTCACGAAAGCATGGCCGGTAACGGCGAAGTGCTGTTCTCCATGGCCAACGCGGTCAAGCCGGGCACTTTCGATCTGGACGATATCGACCTGTTCAGCACCCCAGCGGTGAGCTTCTTCCTCGGCCTGCCAGGCCCGCGTCACCCCAAACAAGCGTTCGACGTGATGGTGGCCGCGGCCCGCAAGCTGTCTCAGGAACTCAACGGCGAGCTCAAGGACGACCAACGCAGCGTCCTGACCGCCCAGACCATCGAACACTACCGTCAGCGCATCGTCGAGTTCGAGCGTCGCGCCCTGACACAGAAACGCTGAGGATTGGTCTTCAGCGTTGTCAGTAGAATAAGCGCACTAACATATTGAGCAGCTTCGGCTGCTCTTTTGCTTTCTGAGAGAACACCCATGACCGCCGCCCATACCCGCATCCTCCAATTGCGCGCTGAACTGGATCAGCACAACTACCGTTACCACGTGCTCGACGAGCCGAGCATTCCGGACGCCGAGTACGACCGGCTGTTCCACGAGCTCAAAGCTCTGGAGGCCGAGCATCCGGATTTGGTAACGCGTGATTCACCGACGCAGCGGGTCGGCAGTGCGGCGTTGTCGGCGTTCACTCAGGTCAAGCACGAAATACCGATGCTCAGCCTCGGTAACGCTTTTGACGAAACCACCATGCTCGAGTTTGATCGCCGGGTCACCGAAGGCCTCGACCTGCCGGTGGGCGATCTGTTTGGCGGTGGCGCGGCGGTGGAATACAGCTGTGAGCCCAAACTGGATGGCCTGGCGGTCAGCCTGCTGTATCAGGAGGGCGAACTGGTGCGCGGCGCCACCCGTGGCGATGGCACCACTGGCGAAGACATCAGCGTCAACGTGCGCACTGTGCGCAATATCCCGTTGAAGCTGCACGGCAGCGGCTGGCCAGCGACCCTGGAAGTGCGCGGCGAAGTGTTCATGTCCAAGGCCGGTTTCGAGCGCCTGAATGCCTCGCAGCTGGAAGTCGGCGGCAAGACCTTCGCCAACCCGCGCAACGCGGCGGCTGGCAGCCTGCGCCAGCTGGACTCGAAGATTACCGCCAGCCGCCCGCTGGAGTTCTGCTGCTACGGCATTGGCCAGGTCACCGCAGACATCAGTGACACCCATATCGGCAACTTGAAGCAGTTGCAGAAGTGGGGCATGCCGATCAGCCACGAACTGAAGCTGGCCAAGGGTATCCAGGAATGCCTGGACTACTACCGCGATATCGGCGAGCGGCGTAACAGCCTGGCTTATGAGATCGACGGCGTGGTGTTCAAGGTCAACAGCATTGCGGTCCAACGTGAACTGGGTTTTCGCGCGCGTGAACCGCGCTGGGCCATCGCGCATAAATTCCCGGCCATGGAAGAGCTGACTGAACTGCTCGACGTCGAATTTCAGGTCGGTCGTACCGGCGCCGTCACCCCCGTTGCACGCCTCAAACCGGTCAAGGTCGCGGGTGTGACCGTGTCCAACGCCACCTTGCACAACATGGATGAAGTCGCGCGCCTGGGCCTGATGATCGGCGATACGGTGATCATCCGCCGCGCCGGTGACGTGATCCCGCAAGTCGTCTCGGTGGTCACCGAACGCCGCCCGGAAAACGCCCGCGCGGTGCAGATCCCCGAAAGCTGCCCGGTGTGTGGTTCCCACGTGGAGCGCACGCAACTGGTCAAGCGCAGCAAGGGCAAGGAAACCGTCAGCGAAGGCGCGGTGTACCGCTGCGTCGGGCGTCTGGCCTGTGGCGCGCAGCTCAAGCAGGCGATTATCCATTTCGTCTCGCGCCGTGCCATGGACATCGACGGCCTGGGCGACAAGACCATCGAGCAGCTGGTGGACGAAAAACTCATCGGTTCGCCGGCCGACCTCTACACACTCAAGTACGAGCAGATCATCGACCTGGAAGGCTTTGCCGATATTTCCAGCAAGAAGCTGATCACGGCCATCGAAAACAGCAAGACCCCGACCCTGGCGCGCTTTATCTACGCCTTGGGCATCCCGGATGTGGGCGAGGAGACTGCCAAGGTGCTGGCGCGCTCCCTGGCGTCTCTGGAGCGTGTGCAGAAGGCCTTGCCGGAAGTGCTGACGTACTTGCCGGACGTGGGCCTGGAAGTGGCGCACGAGATTCACAGCTTCTTTGAAGACAGCCATAACCAGGAGGTGATTGGCGCGCTGCTGTCGCCGGAGCAATGCGGCCTGCAATTGCAGGATCAGGGCGACCTGAGTGCCGAATTCGCCGCCAGCACCACCTTGGGCGGCTTGCTCGACAAGCTGCACGTGCCCAGCGTTGGGCCGGGCGCTGCGCAGAAACTGGCGGATAAATTCGGCTCTCTGGAAGGCGTGATCAAGGCTGACTGGCTGGACATGCGTCAGGCACTGCCTGAAAAGCAGGCCAAGGCGGTGCGCGAGTTTTTTGATAACCAGGACAATGCTAACCATGCCCTGGCCATTGAGCAGCAGCTCAAGGACTTCGGCATGCACTGGCAGAGCGAGAAGAAGGTCGTCGAAGGCTTGCCCGAAGCAGGGCACACCTGGGTACTCACCGGCTCTCTGGAGCTGATGAGCCGCGATGTGGCCAAGGACAAACTGGAAAGTCTGGGCGCCAAGGTGGCCGGTTCGGTCTCGGCGAAAACCCACTGCGTGGTGGCCGGGCCGGGCGCCGGCTCGAAATTGGCCAAGGCCAGCGAGCTGGGCTTGAAGGTGTTGGACGAAGAAGCGTTCGTGGCATTCCTGGCCAAGCACAACATCACGGTCTGATGGCGCGTGCGGAGAGTGAGCCTTTTGTTGTGGCGAGCGGGCTTGCTCCGCGTCGGGCTGCGCAGCCGCCGTCTCGCCTGTGGAACGATCTCTCATGGGAAATGATCTAGTCTTGGTCACCCAGGGAGAGATCGCCATGTTCCGCTACTTTGAGCAACTCAGTTCACGCATCGCAGCACCCTTCACGGCGGGCGCATCTCGTAACAGCAAAGTCTGGCAGTGCCGCTGTGGCCAGTCCCTGTTCTTTCGCAACAGCCAGTGCCTGGCGTGCCAGGCGCTGCTCGGTTATCAGCCGCAGCAAAGCCGCCTATCGTCTTTACAGCCGGGCCCGGTTGTCGGGACTTGGCTGCAAGACGACAACCTTGACGCCGGCGCCTTCCGTCGCTGTGCCAACCTCGACACTCCCGCCGCCTGCAACTGGCTGATCCCGGCGCACAGTACGGCGCCGCTGTGCGTGGCGTGCAGTCTGAACCGCACCATTCCCGACCTTTCTATTGCGCAAAATCATGAGCGCTGGCGCAAAGTCGAAAACGCCAAGCGCCGCTTGGTCGCGCAATTGATCAGCCTCGGCCTGCAAGTGGTGCCCAAGAGCGTCGATGAAGACAACGGCCTGGCCTTCGACTTTGTCGGCGTCGACCTGGAAGGCAATGCTCCAATGACAGGCCACGCCAACGGTCTGATTACCCTCGACATCAAGGAAGCCGACGACGCCCACCGGGAGAAAGTCCGCGTACAAATGCGCGAGCCTTACCGCACGCTGCTTGGGCACTTTCGCCACGAGGTCGGCCACTACTACTGGGACCGCCTGATCGCCGATACCCACTGGCTCGAACCTTTTCGCGCCTTGTTCGGCGACGAACGCGCCAGCTACGCCGATGCCCTCGACCATCATTACCAGAACGGCCCGCGCCCTGACTGGCAGCAAACCTGCGTCAGCGCCTACGCCACCATGCACCCCTGGGAAGACTGGGCCGAAACCTGGGCCCACTACCTGCACATGATGGACGCGGTCGACACCGCCCTGGGCTTTGGCATGAGTGCCCGTGAGATGGACCTGGATTACCAGCCGTTTCCCCTCAGCACCCTTTACGACCCTGAGCACCCGGGTGGTGCGGCGTTCCTGTCGTTCGTCAACGCCTGGATCGAACTGGCCGGCATGCTTAACGAACTGTCGCGCAGCATGGGCCAGCCGGATTTTTATCCCTTTGTGCTGCCGCCGGCAGTGATCGCCAAGCTGCACTTTATTCACCTGGTCATCCAGGAAGAGGGCGGCAAGGCAGATGAAGCCGTGATTCTGTAGCGGCACAAGTGCTTGAGCCCCTTGATTTTTTAATCCTGAACCAACGGTTGTAACTTCCGATGAGATCGGTACAATGGCGCGGCTTGCCGAGAGGCGAGCGTCGTTATGGTGACCCCATCGGTCCCCCCGCAACGATTACCCGTGAACCTGGTCAGAGCCGGAAGGCAGCAGCCACAGCGGGAACATTGTGTGCCGGGGTGTGGCTGGTGGGGTTGCCTCCATAACGCTCTCCCGCAACGCCCTCTGTTTCAAATCAAAAAATGTCTCTTCAGTCATCTGCCCATCTGTAGTGTGCAGCGGTGACGGCTTTTTGCTGGACAACCTGCGACCGTCTGCTAGCGTCAATCATGCGTTTTTTTCAAAAAATGACCGTGGTGCTGGAGTAGTAAAGAAGTGATGGCACTCCTTCAATCAGAAAGGATGATTGCCATGCACAGCCTCCAAGGTTTACCCAGTCGTATCAGCGGTTCCGTCGGCACCCCCGGCAAGGCCCGCAATGATTCTGATGATGTTCGATCCATTCAGAATCTATTCAACCTGATCACCCCCAAACCCACGTCGCCTTTGCTGGTGGATGGCAAGTGCGGCCCGCTGCTGGTCCAGCGCATCAAGGACTATCAGTCCAGTCGTCTGAAGGTCGCCACCCCCGACGGCGTGATTGACCCGGCAGGCCGAACGTTCAACACCCTGCTCGAAGACGCGCGCAAGGCAACTCCCGTGACCCCGGCAAACAACTCGGCCGTTGCCGCTGCCGCCCCAACCCCGCCACGCCCTCCGGCGCCTGCTCCGGCCCCAGCAGACACACTGCAGTTGGTTACAAAAGCCACCTGTGATGGACGTGTGACGCTGACCGACGCTGACTTTCAAAGCGCCGCGACAGCACTGGGCAGCGGTATTTCGGTGAACATCATCAAGGCCTTCGCCACTGTGGAATCGGGTGGGCGATCCGGCTTCGGCCCGGCCCAGATGCCGGTGATCGCGTATGAAGGCCACATCTTTCGCAAATACACCCAGCAGAAGTACGACAAGGCCTATCCGTTGCTGTCATACGCCTACCGGGAGAAAGCCGGCCCGCAATGGAAAGCCAACAACAAAACCCAGGCGGTGGCGTGGCAGACCCTGGCCGATGCGTTCAAGTTAAATCAGGAGGCGGCGTTGATGTCGGCGTCGTACGGCATGTTTCAGATCATGGGCTTCAACTTCGCCGCCTGCGGTTACAAGAGCGTCTTCGATTTTGTCAGCGCGATGAAACTCAACGCCGGCCAGCAACTGATGGCGTTCGTCGGCTTTTGCCGCAAGAACCCGACGTTGTTCAAGGCCATGAAGAACAAGGACTTCGCGGGCATGGCCGCCCAATACAATGGGGCGGATTATGGCGATTACGACAAGCGAATCCAGAAGGCCTTTGAGGCGCTGGAGAGGAAAAAGTAGCCGTGCATGACGGTTGTTTCACAACGTGCAAAGCGCCCACTGGACAACCCAAAACCATCTTGTTAGTTTCCGCCAGCCGCTTGTTTCAAGGTGTAACAAGAGCGCTGCATTGATATTGAAGTGCCACCACTTCTTTAACTTACAAGGATGTCAGTGATGAAAAGCCTGCAAGGGTTGCCCCGTCTTATCAGTGCTTCGGTGGGCGCGCCGGGTAAAGCGCGCAACTTGCCTGCCGATGTTCAGTGCATCCAGTATTTATTCAATTTGATCATTCCCAAGATGGGTTTTCCGCTGGCCGAAAACGGCAAGTGCGACGGCCAGTTGGTGCAGTGCATCAGTCAGTATCAGTTTCGCCACCTTAAATACGCGCACCCCGATGGGGTGATCGACCCCACCGGGCGTACGTTCAACAGCCTGATCGAAGAAGCGGTGAAAGTGCCGGTGAAGGCGTTTCCGACGATGCGCATTCCAAGCTTTCTCAACGCGTTCGGCAATAACAACGCCGATGCGGTGCAGGCCACCGTCAATGTGTACCTGGACCGCATGCGTGCGATGGTCGAGGCCGAGCGCCGCAACCGGCAATTGATGCTCCAGCCCACGTGCGACGGCGGCATGACGCTCACCGAAAACGACTTCCAGAACGCCGCCACGCAGTTGGGCAGCGGTATTTCGGTGAATATCATCAAGGCGTTCGCCACTGTGGAGTCCGGCGGGCGTTCCGGTTTCGGGCCGGCCAAGTTGCCGGTGATCGCTTTTGAAGGGCACCTGTTTCGCAAGTACACCAAGCACATCTATGACCAGGCACACCCACTGCTGTCGTATATCTACGTGAGGAAGGCCGGGCCACAGTGGCAAGTCAACAACAAGGACCAGGCCAAGGCCTGGGAAACCATGGCCACCGCCTTTGCGCTGGATCAGGAAGCGGCGTTGATGTCGGCGTCCTGGGGCATGTTCCAGATCATGGGGTTCAACTACGCCTCCTGTGGTTACAAGACCGTGTTTGAATTCGCCGCGGCATTAAAGATCAATGCCGGCAACCAATTAAAGGCGTTCCTCGGTTTTTGCAGCAAAAGCCCGGCGTTGATCAAAGCCATGAAAGACAAAGACTATGTGGCCATGGCGCGCAACTATAACGGCGAGGATTACGGCGACTATGACCGCCGTATCAAGAAGGCCTACGAAGCACTGGAAGGGAAGAAATAAGATGATGCGTTTTCTGGCAGTGGGTGTTTTGTCGTTGTGCGCTATCGCGCCTGCATGTGCAAACGAAACAGCCTTGCACTCAGGCAAGTACGAAGGGCTGATGCTGGCGGTCACCCCTGAGCATCAAGTCGAAGGTTTCTACTCGGAGGAGTTGGGTGAGGGCGTAACCCGCACCTGTACGTTTTACCTGCAAGGCGCGCCCGACGCGCTGACGACCTGGGTCGATGACGCCTACCCTGGCAGCGTGACGGCCTCGTCCGACGGCGTGACGCTGACCGTGGAACAAGGCCGCCAGCACCCCGGTTGTCTCAGCGTGCTGATGCCGGAAATCGCCACCGGGCTGGACCTGACCCAAACCGCCCGCAAACAGTGGATCGGCCTGGTGACGGTCACTGCCGACAAGGCTTACCTGCTCAAAACCCCTGGCGACAACGCGGGCAAGCATCCGTATATCGTCAAGGACGATGTGGTCGGCGTACTGGCTTACAAGAATGGCTGGGCCCAGGTTGAATTCACCAATGCCAAGGACCGCTCGTTCACCGGCTGGATCCGCCAGGATCAATACAGCCGCCTGACTGCGCCCAAAAGCTGAACCGCGACCCTCTACCAGGGAAAGTCCTACCTGCCGGTCAGGACCCTGCGCGTCGATGAGGTGCTGTGCGCAAAAGTGACGCAGGGCCGCGGCAAACCCGAAGCCTTCTACGTGTTTACCCACGATGATGCCTTCATGCTTGCCCCGATCACGCCGCGTGGCGCACTCAACGTCCCGATGAAAGATAAGGTATTCGATTCCCTGTTGAGCCATCAGCAGAAGGTGTTCCCCGGTATCCAGGGCGCTGCGTTATGTAACGGTGCCGGGCTACAAACCAGGGATGGCGGCTGTGGATGCGTTGGCGATCGTCAACCCTGGCCCGGGCGCGCAGCAGCCAGAGCCTGCTGCGCAGCACTGAGCCAACCCTGCGCCGCAACGTGTCATGCACGTTGCGGCATTTTTATGCCCGGGGTTCAGGCCTTGTTGCGGTTGAACAGCTTGCGGATCACGGCAAACAGCGCCACAACGCCGACCACCAGGAACTTCTTCGCCGCCAGCAGGAAGATGCCGATCTTGGCAAACAACCCGGCCTTGGCCGCTATCCCGCCGGCCACCAGGGCCGCCAGGCCGTAAGTGGCCAGCTTGTCGGTCTTGGGGTTGAAGTCGGTGTACAGGTTGCCGTCGGTAAAGTTGGTAAAGGCCAACACCTTGGGCATTTCCTGCTTGATGGTGGGCAGGTCGGCCATGGCGGCGACGGCGTTGAGTTCCAGTACGCCTTCACGGCCCAGCACGCGGATGCTGTAGTTGAGGGTGGTCTGCTGGGCGTCGTCGGCTTTCAGCTCGCGGGCCCAGTACATTTTGTGAGTGGTATCGTCGTAGCGCGGCGGTTCGGCCCAGCCCAGCAGGTGCAGGCCGGCGTAGCCTTGTTTCTGGCGTTGCTGGTTGTCTTCCTCGTCTTCTTCCTGCATCTGCTTGAGCAGTTCGGCGTAGTCGATTTTCGCCGCATCCTCGTCGGAAACGTGCCCATCAGCCTTGTAGCTGACGATCACGCCCCAGCCGCGTTCCGATAACGGGCTGACTGCTTTTGGCACGATCATGCCCAGGGTCTTGAAGCCGGGTGGGTTGCCCCAGCCATCGGTCAACAGGCGCTCGGTGTCGGCGGGGTCGAGGTAGTAGAACTCGTCGTTGAGCTTGAGCGTGGCAATGCCACTGGGCAGCGTGACCGTGCCGGTCTTCTGCTTGAGTGAGGCGAGGAAGTGTTCAGCCGTTTCAGCCGGCGCGCTGGCTTCGGCGGGCGCGGGCGCAGGGGCAGCAAAGGCAGGTAGGGCAGACAGGCTCAGCGCAGCCGCCGCCATCAACACGCGGAAGTAATTCATGGTAGTCCCTTACATTTTGAATTAATTTCGCGGAAGAATACTGAAATTCGCTGCCCGGGTCAGCCAAAAGTCTCGCGCAGCAGCCCGGCAAACGCGTCCCGCGCCAAGTGCCGCTGGGTGTCCTTGTGCCAGAACAGCAGGTTGTCCACGGCCTGCAGCTCTTCAAACCGGTAGGAGGCCAACTGATTGGCCTGCTCATAACGGGCCAGGATGCCTTCCGGCGCCAATGCCACGCCAATCCCCGCACTGACACAACCGATGATCGTGCCCCAGCTGGCATAGCTGGCGATGCTCGGTTTGAAAGCATGCGGTTTGACCCAGTTCTCCAGCGCCGCCCGATACGGGCAACCCGCTGGCCATACCAGCAGCGTACGACCGGCCAGGTCTTCGGCGCTGGTGATCGGGGCGCTGGATGCGCTGGCGATCAGCACCAGGCGTTCGCTGTAGACCACGCTGTGTTCAAGCTTGGCGCGTTTGCCACCACAGGCCACCAGCGCCACATCGAGGCGATGGTGTTGCAGGTCGTCCAGCAGCTGCGCCCAGGCGCCGGTGACCAGTTCGAGCGAGACGTCCGGGTAGCGCCGATGGTATTCCGCCAGCAAGGGCGGCAGGCGGCCGCTGGCGCTGGATTCCACTGCGCCGATGCGCAAGGTGCCGCGGGGGATGGCGTCGGCATCCACCGCACGTTTGGATTCGTCTACCAGCGCCAGAATGCGTTCGCAGTAGTCCAGGAAGATTTCCCCGGCGGCACTGATCGCCAGCCCGCGCCCGGCACGGATAAACAAGGGCGTGCCCAACTCGCTTTCCAACTGCTTGATCCGCGTAGTGATGTTGGACGGCACGCAGTGCAATTGCAGGGCGGCCTGGGCCACGCTGCCGGTTTGCGCCACGGCTCGCACCATTTTCAGTTGGGCCAGTTCCATTGCTCAGTTCCAGTGATTTCAGAAGTCAGAAACGCTTAATTGTCCTGCGCCTTGCCTGGGCCAAGACTGACGGCATCCCACTCAGTTGCCGGACGTCGCCGATGAATACCCCGTCACCCGCAAAGCTTACGCTAGTCATCGCCGGCGTCATCCTCTGTTGGGCCTATTCGCCGATTGGCGTGCACATGGGGTTGCACAGCTACAGCCCCGGCCAGTTGGCGTTGCTGCGCTTTCTGATTGCGTCGGTGTTCATGGGCGGTGTGGCATGGGCGGTGGGCATTGGCCGGCCGCGTTTGCGCGACCTGCCGTGGTTACTGGTGCTGGGGTTCTTCGGCGTGTTTTTGCACCACACCAGCCTCAATTATGGGCAGCAATGGGTGACGGCGGCGGCGTCGAGCGTGCTGGCGCAGTCGGCGCCACTGTTCAGCGTGCTGATCGCGAGTTTGTGTTTGAAAGAACGCGTCAGTGCCTGGCGCTGGGGTTGTGTGTTGCTGGGCTTGCTTGGCGTGCTGGTGGTGATCTGGGGCGATCATGGCGTGGGCGATATTGACCCGCGCGGTTTGCTGATTGTGCTGGCGGCGGTGTCATGGAGCGTGTATTTCGCCATCCAGAAGCACTATGCCCATCGCTACAGCCCGCTGACCATGGCGTGTTACATGGTCTGGGCGGGCACCCTGATGCTGTGCGTGAACCTGCCAGGCCTGGCTGATGCCGTGCAGCAGGCACCGGCGCCGGAAAACCTCGCGGTGCTGATACTTGGCATTTTCCCCAGCGCCCTGGCGTACCTTGCCTGGGCCTATGTGTTGAAACACGTCGAGGTCAGCCGAGCGTCGGTGGCGATGTACCTGATCCCGCCGGTCGCCATGACGATGGCCGCGACGCTGCTGGGCGAGCACATTGCCGTGCAGGTGATGCTGGGCGGTGTGATGGTACTGGCCAGCGTGGCGGCCATCAGCCTGGAGGGCCGCTGGCGGTCAGTCGCTCAGGCAGAACGCGCGCAGCCGGTGGCCGTCGAGGTCCTGAGCGACAAAGGTGTAGCCGAAATCCAAAGGGGTCGGTGACTGAATGATGGTTGCGCCACGCGCCACCCACTGAGCGTGCAGGGCCTCTACGGCAGCCTGGTCTGGCAGGCAAAAGCCCACTTCGCCGCCGCCGCCGGTCATCCGGGCCGCTGGCTCCACCGTGTGGCGCGACCACAGCCCCAGCTTTACGCCGTTGTCGAGCATGAACAGGGCAAAGGTGGGGTTCAGTTCAAGCGGCGGGCTATCCAGCAGGCGGCTATAAAAGTTGGCACTGGTGGCCGGGCTGTCGACGTAGAGCAGGAAGTAATGGGCGACGGTGGGCATGCAGGCTCCTTGGAAATGGGCGGTCAAGTGCGCCCAGTCTAAGGGGATGCCCTGTCAGTTCTTGTCAGGAGTGAGCGGTGATCGCGCACCTTCGCCGGTGTACAGGCTGATGATGTCGTCGATTTCCCCCGACATCTTCATCCGCAGCAGCGTACGCAAGATCCGCTGTACCGGCACGTTCGGGTCGTTGCGCACGATGCAACCCAGGCTTTGCTCGTCGATGATTGCGACCTTTGGCAGCCGCTCGTTCGGCGCCAGGTTCAAATTGAAGCGCTCGAGTATCCATTCGTTAATGACGGCGTATTCAAAACGCCCGGCGACCAGCTTTTGCAGCACCAAGGCTTCGCTGCGCGAGTCGTCACGGGTGAGCTGGCCTGTGGCAAACAGTGGGTCGAGGACAGCGTAGCGGTAGTTGAGCACCGTGCCGATCGGCTGAGGCGTCAGCGTGCCCACGTCTGCAGGCTGCGGCGCCGTGTGGCGGCCTACCAGCACATTGCGTTGCACCATCAGCGGCACGCTCCAGGTGTAGTCGCCGGACAGGCTGTCGACCCAGGTCTGGGCGACATAACAGCGCACATCGATGTCGCCATGCGCCATGGCGTTGGCGATGCGTGCCCGCGCCAGCACGTGAAACTCGGCCGGGCGCCCGACCTGGGTGGCCAGGCTTACCATCAAGTCATACAAAATGCCCTGGGTGGGCTGGCTGTCCTCCAGCTGGGCCATGGGCATCGCCCAGCTGTCGGAAACCGAGAAACGCAACGGCGCAGGTGCCGCGAGGCTGGCAAGGGAAATCATCCATAAGGCGCCCAGGACTACGCGCATACACTCTCCGGGTTCAGGCCTTTGCGGGGCCATTGAGCAGAGCTTAGTCAGATTAGACGAGCGTGCCGGATGCAATTTCCCCCTTGCTCCGCTAGCATTACCGGCTTCCGCTTCCCAGTTGCGACGGTTTTCGATGAGTTATCAGGTTCTTGCACGTAAATGGCGTCCGCGCTCGTTCCGCGAAATGTCGGCCAGACCCATGTGCTCAAGGCTCTGATCAATGCCTTGTACAGCCAACTGCTGCACCACGCCTACCTGTTCACCGGCACGCGAGGGGTGGGCAAGACCACCATTGCGCGCATCATCGCCAAATGCCTGAACTGTGAAACCGGTATCACTTCGACGCCTTGCGGCACGTGTTCGGTGTGCCGCGAGATCGATGAAGGGCGTTTTGTCGACCTGATCGAGATCGACGCCGCCAGCCGCACCAAGGTCGAAGACACCCGCGAGTTGCTCGATAACGTGCAGTACGCACCGAGCCGTGGCCGCTTCAAGGTCTACCTGATCGACGAAGTGCACATGCTTTCCAGCCATTCCTTCAACGCGCTGTTGAAAACCCTGGAAGAGCCACCGCCTTACGTCAAATTCATCCTGGCCACCACCGACCCGCAGAAACTTCCTGCAACGATCCTGTCGCGGTGCCTGCAGTTTTCCCTGAAAAACATGACCCCCGAGCGTGTGGTCGAGCATTTGACCCACGTGCTGGGTGTCGAGAACGTACCGTTCGAAGACGACGCGCTGTGGCTGCTTGGCCGCGCGGCCGATGGTTCGATGCGCGATGCCATGAGCCTCACCGACCAGGCCATCGCCTTTGGCGAAGGCAAGGTGATGGCCGCCGACGTGCGCGCCATGCTCGGTACCCTCGACCATGGCCAGGTGTTCGACGTGCTGCACGCGCTGATCGAGGGCGACGCCAAGGCGTTGCTTGAAGCGGTGCGCCACTTGTCGGAACAAGGTCCGGACTGGAACGGCGTGCTGTCGGAAATCCTTAATGTCTTGCACCGCGTTGCGATCGCCCAGGCGTTGCCTGAGGGTGTCGACAACGGCCATGGCGACCGCGACCGCGTATTGGCGCTGGCCCAGGCATTGCCGGCCGAAGATGTGCAGTTCTACTACCAGATGGGCCTGATCGGGCGCCGCGACCTGCCGCTGGCGCCGGACCCGCGCGGTGGCTTTGAAATGGTCCTGCTGCGGATGCTGGCGTTCCGACCGGCGGATTCGGCCGACGCGCCGAGACAGCCGCTAAAGCCAGTGGGGATCAGCCAGGCCACAGTTGATTCCGCCAAACCAGTGGCTGGCGCGGCGTTGGTCGCGCCAGTCGTTGCTGCGCCTGCGCCCGTGGCTCCCGCGCCTGAGCCCGTAGTGGCTGCCCCCGAGCCGGTGGCGGCTGCGCCGGCCATCGCGCCGGTGACTGAGCCCGAGCCCGTGGTCGACCTGCCGTGGAATGACCCGGTAGACGCCGAACCCGACGTCGAATTGCAACCTGCCGTGGAGCCCGTGCTGGAAACCAGCGGTGAGCAGCCCGAACTGACGCCGATGCCGACGCCCACCCCCGACAGCGCGGTGCCGGACGCACCCGAGTGGGTGTCTGCTCCGGTTCCAGAGCCGACCGTCGCCCAGGTTGAGGCCGCGACACCCGGCATCGACCTCGATGACGAACCGCCGCTGGACGAAGATTACATCGAGCCGGACATGGATTCGGCCTACAGCTACCTTGATGACCTGGCCAGCGAACACACCGCTGAGCCTGCACCCGAGCCCGAGGCGGAGCCCGCTGCGGCCCCGGCCACCGGCCTGGCGCTGCAATGGCTGGAGTTGTTTCCGAAGTTGCCGATCTCCGGCATGACCGGCAGCATCGCCGCCAACTGCACCTTGATTGCCATCGATGGCGATCACTGGCTGTTGCACCTGGACCCGGCGCACAGCGCGCTGTTCAACGCGACCCAGCAACGCCGGCTCAACGATGCATTGAATCAGTACCATGAGCGCACGCTGACCATCACCATCGAGTTGATCAAGCCCGAGCAGGAAACCCCGGCCCAGGCCGCGACACGCCGACGCATCAACCGTCAGCGTGATGCCGAGCACTCGATCCAGGCTGATCCGCTCATCCAGCAAATGATGCAACAGTTCGGTGCGGTCGTGCGTCACGATACTATTGAACCTGTCGAAGCCCCGGTGCCCCAAGCGTCATGACACCGGGCTATTAATTGATCCACGTACTTTTGAGGTGATTCCCATGATGAAAG
>Ga0153931_100295_pt1 | contig 14462 bp, 7 predicted proteins | sample TSNJ015MetaG_FD_104730 | JGI IMG/M metagenome (GOLD analysis project Ga0153931, IMG submission 104730) | Attine ant fungus gardens microbial communities from New Jersey, USA - TSNJ015 MetaG | ecosystem: Host-associated > Fungi > Mycelium > Unclassified | place: USA: New Jersey, Wharton State...
GAAACGATGCATCGCCGATGGTAGTGTGGGGTTTCCCCATGTGAGAGTAGGTCATCGTCAAGATTAAATTCCGAAACCCCAATTGCGAAAGCAGTTGGGGTTTTGTTTTGCCCGCAGGAAAGTTCCTACAGCACGCGGTAGACCCTTCCGGCTGTCACAACCTGCCGACAGTGCTAAGGTTCTGCCCTGGCTTTTGTACTTTTCCAAGGAAGCTTTTATGCCGGACGCCTCGTCCCTCAATGCTGCATTCATGGTTGTTCAGAGCAATAGTCTGGACGAACTGCGCAGCCTGGTGGTCAGCATTATGCGGCGCTATCCATTGGCGCCCTTGGAGAACGAAATCGCTCTGGTGCAGAGCAACGGTATCGCCCAATGGCTCAAGCTGGCCTTGGCGGAAGACCCTGAAGGGGACGACCTCGGTGGTTGCGGGATAGCCGCTGCGATCGATGTGCAGCTCCCCGGCAGTTTCATGTGGCAGCTCTACCGTATGGTGCTGGGCCGAGAAGAAATTCCGGCCAAGTCTCTGCTCGACAAAGCTCCATTGACCTGGCGACTGATGCGTCTGTTGCCGCAAGTTATTGAGCGCCCCCATTTCGAGCCGCTACAACGCTTCCTCACCCATGACACCGATTTGCGTAAACGCTACCAGCTGTCCGAACGCCTGGCAGACCTGTTTGACCAGTATCAAGTGTATCGAGCCGACTGGCTTGAGGATTGGGCCGTAGGTCGGCACCAGCTACGCAATGTCAGAGGTGAGGTAAAGCCACTGCCCCCGGTCAGTTGCTGGCAGGCTGAATTGTGGCGTGCCCTGCTGGTGGATGTCGGTGAGCAGGGTATGGCTCAGAGCCGGGCCGGCGTTCACCAGCGGTTTATCGAGCGCATAAACTCTCTTGAGCATGCACCTGCAGGGCTACCCTCGAGAGTGATTGTGTTTGGCATCTCATCATTGCCGGCCCAGGTGCTTGAAGCATTGGCCGGGCTTGCACGTTTCAGCCAGGTGCTGTTGTGTGTGCACAACCCTTGTCGACATCACTGGGCCGATATCGTCGCCGACAAGGATCTGCTGCGCCATCAATACAAGCGTCAGAGTCGCAAGACCGGCATGCCGGCCGCGCTCGATCCTGAAGCGCTGCACCAACACGCTCATCCGCTGCTCGCCGCCTGGGGTAAACAAGGTCGCGACTATATTAATCTGCTCGACAGTTATGATGACCCCAACAGCTATCGTGCGGCATTCCGTGACGGACGCATCGACCTGTTCAGCGAAGCGCAGCCGCAAAACCTGCTCAATCAACTTCAGGACGATATCCTCGAGTTGCGGCCACTCAATGAAACGCGTGAGCACTGGCCCGCCGTCGACCTGACGCAGGATGAGTCGATCCGTTTTCACATAGCCCACAGTGCACAGCGCGAAGTGGAGATTCTCCACGACCAGTTACTCGCACGCTTCAGTGCCAATCCGGATCTGCGTCCACGGGATGTAATCGTGATGGTGCCCGACATCGACAGCTATGCGCCGCATATCCGGGCGGTGTTTGGCCAACTGGATCGGCATGATTCACGCTTCATTCCATTTACCCTGGCCGACCAGGGCCAGCGCGGCCGCGACCCATTGCTGATTGCGGTCGAACATCTGCTCAAGTTGCCGGACAGTCGTTTTCCGGTCAGTGAGATCCTCGACCTGCTCGATGTTCCCGCATTACGTGCCCGTTTTGGCGTGCAGGAGCGTGACTTGCCGACTCTGCATCGCTGGATCGAAGGGGCGGGAGTGCGCTGGGGAATGAACGCCGAGCAGCGTGCCGGTCTGGGCTTGCCGGATGAGCTGGAGCAAAACAGCTGGCATTTCGGCTTGCGGCGAATGTTGCTCGGGTACGCGGTCGGCAGCTCCAATGCCTGCGCAGGTATAGAACCCTACGATGAAATCGGTGGTCTGGATGCCGCGTTGATCGGGCCTTTGGTTGCGCTGCTGGATGCCTTGGAACTGGCCCATAATGAGCTCACTCAGGCTGCTCAACCCAAGGTGTGGGGACAGCGACTGCAAGTGCTGATGCAGCTGTTCTTCAAGGCCAGCAACGAGCACGACGATTATCTGCTCACGCAACTTGAGGAGCTGCGCGAGACCTGGCTGCAGACCTGTGAATCTGTGGGATTGGTAGAAGAATTGCCGTTGACGGTGGTTCGAGAAGCCTGGCTCGCGGGACTGGATCAGGGGCGCCTGTCCCAGCGTTTTCTTGCCGGTGCAGTAAACTTTTGCACGCTGATGCCCATGCGCGCGATCCCGTTCAAGCTTGTCTGTTTGCTGGGGATGAACGATGGCGATTACCCTCGGGCGCAACCGCCGCTGGACTTCGACCTCATGGGCAGCGACTACCGGCCTGGGGACCGCTCCCGGCGCGAGGATGATCGTTATCTGTTGCTTGAAGCGCTGCTGTCTGCGCGCTGTCAGCTGTACATCAGTTGGGTCGGGCGCAGCATCCGTGACAACAGTGAGCGGCCAGCTTCGGTATTGATCGGCCAGTTGCGTGACCACCTCGCCAGTGGCTGGCGGCTCATCGACGAGCATCAGGATCTGTTGAGTGCCATGACCGAGGAGCATCCGCTGCAACCGTTCAGCTCGCGCTATTTCCATGAAGGCGATCAGCTATTCAGCTATGCCCGCGAGTGGCAGGTTTTACACCAGAACCATGAGCCTCTGCATGAGGCCGAGTTACTCGCGCCTCATGTTCAGGAAGAGCCACTGAGTCTGCCCCTTCTACAGGATTTCTTGCGTAACCCGGCCCGGCACTTTTTCACTCAGCGACTCAAAGTGTATTTCGAGGCCGCCGAGGCGCCCCTGGCTGACGAAGAACCTTTTGTGCTGGACGCACTGCAGCGCTATATGCTGAGCGACAGTCTGCTCGAAGCCGCACTCAGGCAGCCGGACAATATCGATCGGGCGCTCGAAGATCAGGCTCGGCGTTTGCAGAACAGTGGATTGCTGCCCATGGCCGGTTTCGGGGAATGCCTCCAGAGGGAGTTGATCGAGCCGTTGCCGGATTTGCTGCAGCGTTACCAACAACTACTGGCGTTGTGGCCGACGCCATTGACCAGTGCGATACCGATCAATCTTGAGTTGCAGGGCGTGCGTGTTGATGGTTGGCTCGCCGGTTTGCATCAACGCGCTGACGGTGGAGTGTTATCAGTCACGACCATACCCAACAGCATCGGCTCGATCAAAAGTCGAAAATGGCATCGCTTGACCAAGCCCTGGGTAAATCACCTGGTAGCCTGCGCCAGCGGACTCTTGCTGACCACCGCGTTAGTGGCGAGTGACGATACCCTTCTGCTTGAGCCTATGGAGCAGGATAGAGCGGTTCGTTTCCTTGGTGATCTGCTGCTCGCCTGGCAGGCCGGCATGCGCCAGCCATTGCCGATTGCGGTAAAAACGGCCTTCGCCTGGCTTACTCAGACTGACCCGCTCAAGGCCGAGGCTGCTGCCCGTAAAGCCTACGAAGGTGACGGCCAGAACAGCGAAGGTGAACGCCGCGAGAGCCCTGCGCTCTCCCGACAATTCGCTGACTTTGATGCGTTGATGGCGGACGAAACTTTTCCCGGTTGGTGCGACGCGTTGTATCGCCCCTTGTATGAAGCGCCGTGGCGTTCCTTGAACAGCGATGGAGCACGCACATGAGTACCAGGACACCGCTGGCCCTGGCATTCCCGCTGCACGGCAGTCAACTCATCGAAGCCAGTGCCGGCACCGGCAAGACCTTCACCATTTCTGCTCTCTATCTGCGTCTCATCCTTGGGCACGGCGGCGAGTCGAACGGCTTCGGGCGAGAACTATTGCCACCGCAGATTCTTGTGGTGACATTCACCGATGCCGCCACCAAAGAGTTGCGTGAACGAATCCGTACGCGACTGGCTGAGGCGGCGCGCTTTTTTCGCGAAGAAACCCCGGCACCGGACGGACTGATCGCCGAACTGCGTGAACAGTTTGATCCGTCACAATGGCCCGGCTGCGCCAATCGCCTGGACATCGCCGCACAATGGATGGATGAAGCGGCCGTCTCGACCATTCACAGTTGGTGCCAGCGCATGCTGCGCGAACATGCGTTCGACAGCGGCAGCCTGTTTACCCAGTCCCTGGAAACCGATCACAGCGATCTGCTTGGCGAAGTGCTGCGCGATTATTGGCGACTGTTCTGTTACCCGATGCAGGGCGACGCGCTGAATTGGGTTCGTGGAAACTGGGGCGGGCCGGCAGCGCTGTTGCCGCGAGTGCGAGGTCTGTTTGGCAGTGAGCGCGACAGCGACGAAGGCAAGGCACCTGCGCAGTTGATCGAAGAGTGTCTGCAAGAACGGCGTGCCGCGTTGCTCGAGCTGAAGATGCCTTGGCGGCAGTGGGCAGATGAACTGCTGGTGATCTGTCACGAGGGCGTGGCGAGCAAAGCCGTCGACGGGCGCAAGATGCAGGCGCGCTACTTTGAACCCTGGTTCGAAAAGCTCAAGGCCTGGGCTGAAGACGAGGCCATGGAGCAACTGGATATCGGCACCGGCTTCACCCGATTGACCCCGGACGGGATGGCCGAAGCCTGGAAGGGCCAGGCACCGAGTCATCCTGCTCTGGACGCGATGCCGGGGCTCAAGGCGAGCCTCGACGCATTGCCGACCCCCGATGCTGCTGTATTGCAGCATGCGGCGAGATGGGTGGGTGCACGCTTTGAGGAAGAGAAGCGTCGTCGCGCAGAAATGGGCTTCGACGATATGCTGTTGCGCCTCGATGCTGCGCTGCAATCCGACAGCGGCGAGCGCTTGGCGGCGGTAATCCGCGAACAGTTTCCGGTTGCCCTGATCGATGAGTTTCAGGACACCGACCCGGTGCAATATCGGATCTTCGAGAGCATCTACCGCATTGAAGACAACAGTCCGGACACCGGTCTGTTCCTGATCGGCGACCCCAAACAGGCGATTTACGCGTTCCGTGGCGCCGATATCTACACCTACCTGCGTGCGCGTCAGGCCACCACCGGCCGCCTGCATACGCTGGGTACCAATTTCCGTTCCAGCCATGGCATGGTGAGTGCGGTCAACCATGTATTCGAACGCGCCGAATCCCGTGATCTGGGACGCGGCGCGTTTTTGTTTCGGGAAAAAACCGGGGAAAACCCGGTTCCCTTTCAGCCGGTTGAGTCTCAGGGACGCAAAGAGCGATTGCAGATCGCCGGGCTAGATGTCGCGGCGCTGAATGTCTGGCAGTTGTCCACCGATCAGCCCCTGTCCGGCGCGGTCTATCGCCAGCAGTTGGCGGCGGCCTGTGCCAGTGAAATCACCGCGTTGCTCAATGGCGGGCAAACCGGTGCCGCGGGATTCGTTCAGGAAGGTAAGGTCTTCCGGGGCTTGCGGCCTTCCGATATTGCGATTCTGGTGCGCGACGGCAAAGAGGCTCAGGCGGTACGCGCAGAGCTTGCTGCCCGTGGGGTGCGCAGCGTTTATCTGTCTGACAAGGACTCGGTCTTCGCCGCCCAGGAGGCGCACGATCTGCTGTCCTGGCTCAAGGCCTGCGCCGAGCCGGATGTCGAGCGTTCACTGAAGGCCGCGCTGGCCTGCATCACCCTCAATCTGCCTCTGGCTGAACTGGAGCGACTGAATCAGGACGAGTTGGTCTGGGAAGCCCGGGTCATGCAGTTCCGTGGTTATCGCGATCTGTGGCGCAAGCAAGGCGTGTTGCCGATGTTGCGGCGTCTGCTGCACGACTTTCACTTGCCGCAGACCCTGATCGCACGCAGTGATGGCGAGCGGGTGCTGACCAACCTCTTGCACTTGTCGGAGCTGATGCAGCAGGCCGCAGCGGAACTCGATGGCGAGCAAGCGCTGATTCGTCATCTGGCCGAACTTCTGGCGTTGTCAGGTCAGGCCGGTGAAGAGCAGATATTACGCTTGGAGAGCGACGAGCAACTGGTCAAGGTAGTGACCATCCACAAGTCGAAAGGGCTCGAGTATCCATTGGTGTTCCTGCCCTTCATCTGCTCGGCAAAACCGGTGGATGGCAGTCGCTTGCCGTTGCATTACCACGATGCCTCGGGCAAGGCTCAGGTGACGCTGAAACCGACTGCCGAGTTGATCGCCCAGGCAGACGATGAGCGTCTGGCCGAAGATCTGCGACTGCTCTACGTCGCCCTGACTCGCGCACAGCATGCATGCTGGCTGGGTGTAACGGACCTCAAACGCGGTAATAACAACAGTTCGGTGCTTCATCTTTCGGCGCTTGGCTATCTGCTGGGTGGCGGTGCAAGGCTGGATGAATCAACCGGCTTGAGCCGTTGGTTGCTGGATCTGCAGCAAGACTGTCCGGCAATAAACCTGGGTGAAATGCCGCAGGCCAGGCAGGAGACTTATCGTCCCGAGCGCAATGAAGCGATCCTCAGTGCCACATTGGTACCAAAGCGCAAGGCCAGCGAGAACTGGTGGATTGCCTCCTACAGTGCCTTGCGCATCAGTGATGTGTTGAGTGTTGGCAGTGATGAGGCGCCAGACAGTCCGCAAGCGCAAAAACTGTTTGATGATGAGCGCCTCGATCCGGATGCGCCGCGAGATATCGTGGCCGGCGGCGCCGATATCCATCGGTTCCCCCGTGGACCCAACCCGGGCACCTTTCTTCACGGCTTGCTGGAGTGGGTTGGCGATGAAGGTTTTGCCGTTCCCTACGAGTCGATCAAGGATGCGATTGGCCGACGCTGCAACCTGCGCGGCTGGGAAGGCTGGATCACCACTCTGAGTGACTGGCTGCATCACCTGCTCAAGTCCCCGTTGCCGACTGGTAGCGGACAGCCTCCGGTCGTGCTTGAGCAACTGAAACAGTACCGCGTCGAGATGGAGTTCTGGTTCGCCAGCCACAAGGTCGATGTTCTCAAGCTCGATGAGTGGGTGAGCCAGTACACCCACAACGGTGTGGCCCGGGTGGCCGCCGAGCCGGTACAACTCAACGGCATGTTCAAGGGCTTCATCGACCTGACTTTCGAACACGAGGGGCGCTATTACGTCGCTGACTACAAATCCAACTGGCTGGGCGTCGACGATGCGGCCTATACCGAGCAAGCCATGGAACGGTCGATCCTCGACAACCGTTACGATCTGCAATACGTGCTGTACCTGTTGGCATTGCATCGGCAATTGAAGGCGCGGCTGCCCGACTACGATTACGACCGACATGTCGGCGGTGCGTTGTATGTGTTCCTGCGGGGAACCCGGGCTGACAGTCGCGGCGTGTATTTCGCGCGCCCGCCGCGTGAGCTGATCGAGCGGCTGGATCGTCTGTTCCAGGGCAAGCCGGAACCCAAGGCCGAGCCCGCATGGGAACAGGGAGTTCTGCTATGAACCGTACATTCGCCGATCTGTCATCGGGTATCGACCACGCGTCGAGCCTGGCGCCGCTGACGAGTGCTGCAGATCTACTGCTGTTGCTGGATCGCTGGGTCGAGCGAGGCTGGCTGCGGTCGCTGGACAAGGCCTTCGTGGCCTTTCTGCACGAACTCGCGCCCGAGTCCGATCCGCTGGTGTTGCTCGCCGCCGCGCTGACCAGCCATCAGTTGGGGCACGGGCATGTGTGTCTGGATCTGTTCGAAACCCTCAAAGCTCCGGATTTCGCGCTGTCGCTGCCACCCGAAGGCGATGTGCAGAGTGGCGTATTGCTGCTGCCTTCACAGTTGCTCGAAACACTGGACGGCAGCCATTGGTGCAAGGCGTTGGCGAGCAGTTCTCTGGTTGCGCTGGCGGCGGACACCAGCGAGGCCGCGCAGCAGCGACCTTTGGTGTTGTCCGGCAAGCGTCTGTATCTGCGGCGCTACTGGGCCTATGAGCGCCGTATTGACCGGGCGTTGCGCACACGTCTGGCTCAAGGTGAAACGCCGCCCGATGACCTGCCCCAGCGTCTTGATGAGTTGTTCGGCCCCGTCAGGCCGGATGCGGTGGTCGACTGGCAGAAACTCGCCTGCGCCCTTGCGACTCGTGGAGCCTTCAGCATCATCACGGGGGGGCCGGGTACCGGCAAGACCACCACGGTGGTGCGCCTGTTGGCATTGCTCCAGGCACCCGCCGTGGAGGCCGGTCAGCCGCTGCGGATTCGCCTGGCAGCACCCACCGGCAAAGCCGCTGCGCGGTTGACCGAGTCCATCAGCCAGCAGGTGCAGTCGCTGAAGGTCGCCGAAGCCGTTCGCGAGAAAATCCCCTGCGACGTGACCACCGTGCACCGTCTGCTCGGCAGTCGTCCCGGTACCCGACACTTTCGTCATCATGCCGGCAACCGCTTGCCGCTGGATGTACTGGTGGTCGACGAAGCGTCGATGATCGACCTGGAAATGATGGCCAATCTGCTTGATGCCTTGCCGGCGCATGCGCGTCTGGTGTTGCTTGGCGACAAGGATCAGCTCGCCTCCGTGGAGGCGGGTGCGGTGCTCGGCGATCTGTGCCGCGATGCCGAGGCTGGCTGGTACAACTCGCAGACCCGGCAATGGCTGGAGTCGGTCAGTGGTGAGTCATTGCAGAATAGCGGTTTGCACGAAGACAACGACGGCTCGCATCCCCTGGCGCAGCAACTGGTGATGCTGCGCCACTCCCGGCGTTTCGGTGAAGGCAGCGGCATCGGTCAACTGGCGCGGCGGGTCAATCAGCAGTTGCCGGATGAGGCGCGCCAGTTGCTGGCGGCCGGACACTACGACGATGTGTTTTCCCTGCCGCTCAAGGGCGAACATGATCACAAGCTGGAGCGGCTGTTGCTCGAAGGCCATGGCGACGGGCCACAGGGCTACCGCCACTATCTGAGCGTGCTGCGCAATCAACGCCCTCCGGCGGGCAGACCGCTGGAGCATCCGGACTGGATCAACTGGGCACGGGACGTACTGCAGGCGTTCGACGCGTTCCAGTTGTTGTGCGCCGTACGCAAGGGCCCTTGGGGTGTCGAAGGGCTGAATCTGCGGATTACCGAAGCCTTGCTCAAAGCGCGCCTGATCGAACATGACCAGCAATGGTACGAAGGCCGCCCGGTGTTGATGACCCGCAACGACTATGGCCTGGGCCTGATGAACGGCGACATCGGCATTGCGCTCAAGCTGCCCGAGCGTGAAGGGCCGGACGCCGGAAAGCCGGTATTGCGCGTGGCCTTTCCGCGTAACGACGGCCAGGGCGGCGTGCGCTTCGTGCTGCCGAGTCGGCTTAACGACGTTGAAACGGTGTATGCCATGACCGTGCACAAATCCCAGGGTTCGGAGTTCGCGCACACCGCACTGATCCTGCCGGATGCCCTGAATCCGGTGCTGACCAAGGAACTGATCTACACCGGGATCACTCGCGCGAAAAACTGGTTCACCTTGATCGAACCTCGCGCAGGCGTGTTCGAAGAGGCCGTGCAACGCAAGGTCAAACGCCTGAGCGGATTGATGCTGGAACTGGAGGAGGGTGGCGAGGCTCGGGAATGAAAGATCTGGCGATTGGCGGCGGTTACTGACCAGCGGGTCAGAAGGCGCTGTCTCGCTGGTGTTACTCCGCTGTGCTATCGTTGCGGCATCATTTCGGTACGATCCAAGAGAATCCCTGCATGAAGGTGGCAGTCTGGGCGACAGAGCGCGTGGTTCGCTGCAAGCACGCATTGCTTGTCAGTCTGCTCTGTTTGCTGACGGGCGTTGCTGTTGCGCAGCCACAGACGCCCGCAAGCATGGCCGAACAACGCGCCCAGTCAGTGACGCAAGTCGTGCTTGGCATCCTCAGCTACGCTCGTTGGCCGGTCGAGCCAGCGCAGTTGCGCCTGTGTATCGTCGGGCCTACCGAGTACACCGACGATCTGGTCAAGGGCACCACACAAGCCACTGGCCGGCCGGTCACCGTGCGTCGGCTGCTGGCCGACAACCCGGCCATCGTCAGCGAATGCGATGCGGTGTATATCGGCAAACTCACCACAGATGAACGCAGTCGGCTGTTCACGTCATTGATCGGCCATCCGGTGCTGAGCATCAGCGAAGGTGGCGATCAGTGCACGGTTGGCAGCCTGTTCTGCCTGCGCGTCGGCGATGAGCAGGTGTCCTTCGAGGTCAATCTCGACTCCGTAGCCCGCAGCGGTGTACGCATCCACCCGAGCGTACTGCAGCTGTCGCGCCGCAAATCGGCGGCGCCATGAAATTGTTCCGTTCCAGAACCCGTCCGACACTGGGCTCGGTCATCGGCCGTGGACATTTGATTGTCGCGCTGGTGGCCGTGACCATGGCCAGTGTGTCGCTGACCCTGTTGGGCGTTCTCGCGCTGCGGGTCTACGCCGATCACAACCTGCACCTGATTGCGCGCTCGATCAGCTACACCGTGGAAGCGGCGGTAGTGTTCAACGACAAGGCTGCCGCTACCGAAGCGCTGGCGTTGATCGCGTCCACCGAGGAAGTGGCGGATGCTCAGGTTTTCGATGCGCAAGGCCAGTTGCTGGCACGCTGGCAGCGGCCCGAGAACGGCTTGTTCTCCGAACTGGAAATGCAGGCCGCCCGCACTATTCTGGAAAAGCCCATCAGCCTGCCGATCGTGCATCAGGATCGTGAAATCGGGCGCATTCTGCTGGTTGGTCACGGCGGCAGCCTCATGCGCTTTTTGCTCAGCGGTCTGGCGGGAATCATCCTCTGTACCGCGATCAGTGCCTGGGTCGCGCTGTATCTGGCGCGCCGACAGCTGCGCAGCATTACCGGCCCTCTTCGCAGCCTCGCGGCGGTGGCCCACGCTGCCCGCAGCGAGCGTGCGCTGGATCGACGGGTACCGCCGGCGCAGATCGCCGAGCTCGACAACCTCGGCAACGACTTCAATGCCCTGCTCGATGAACTCGAATCCTGGCAAACCCACCTGCAAAGCGAGAACGAAACCCTCGCCCACCAGGCCAGCCACGATAGTCTCACCGGCCTGCCGAACCGGGCGTTTTTCGAAGGCCGGTTGATTCGCGCCTTGCGCAATGCCGGCAAGCACAACGAGCGGGCGGCGGTGCTGTTTCTCGACAGCGACCGCTTCAAAGGCATCAACGATAACTTCGGTCACGCCGCTGGCGATGCCGTGCTAGTGGCGGTGGCCAATCGGGTGCGCGCGCAACTGCGTGAAGAGGATCTGGTGGCGCGGCTGGGGGGCGATGAATTCGCCGTGCTGCTCGCGCCATTGCACAAGATCGAAGACGCCGAGCGCATTGCCGACAAGATTCTCGCCAGCATGGACATGCCCATCGCGCTGCCGGGTGACACCAGTGTGGTGACGTCGCTCAGTATCGGCATTGCCGTTTTCCCCGATCATGGTGCCACGCCAGGTGCCTTGCTCAATGCTGCCGACGCGGCGATGTATCAGGCCAAGCGCCTGTCGCGTGGCGCTCAATCCACTGCCGGGACGGAGAGCCCGGTCGTCAATCTTCAAACCAGGAGCTGATTCCGTGTTCACATTTCCCGCTCGACTGTTTTCCGCCTTGCTGATGATCGCCGTACTGGCGCTGACCGGGTGCCAGACCGCACCGCAAAAAGGCCTGACCCCGGCGCAGATCGCCGTACTCAAACAACAGGGCTTCGAGCCGACCGACGAGGGTTGGGCGTTCGGCCTGTCGGGCAAAGTGCTGTTTGGCAGCGATATCGAAAGCCTGAACGCGCAGAGCACCGAGATCGTCGAACGCATCGGTAAGGCGCTGGTGGGGGTCGGCATTGAGCGAGTGCGCGTCGACGGTCATACCGACGCCTCGGGCAAAGAGGCCTACAACCAGCAATTGTCACTGCGCCGTGCCAAGAGTGTGGCCAAAGTGCTGACCACCGTCGGCATGAAGGAAGAGAACATCCAGCTGCGCGGACTGGGCAGCAGCGAGCCGGTGGCGTCGAACAACACTGCCGCCGGACGCACCGAGAATCGCCGGGTGTCGATTGTGGTCAGCGCCGATTAATCGGCAAACCGCATCTCGCGGGTCTGCCCCATCAGCAGACCCTGATTACGCTCGGTCACCTCACGGATGTAATCCCACAACAGGGTGATCCGCTTCAACTTGCGCAGATCCTCGCGGCAGTACATCCAGAACTGCCGGGTGATGTCGATTTCCTCGGGCAGCACCGGCAGCAGGCGCGGATCCTGCGCGGCGAGGAAGCACGGCAGAATCGCCAGTGAACGCCCCTGCTGCGCCGCGACGAATTGCGCGATGACGCTGGTGCTGCGCAGGTTTGCGCTGGCGCCGGGCAGCACGTTCGCCAGGTACAGCAGCTCCGAGCTGAACGCCAGGTCATCCACATAACTGATGAATTGATGCTTGCCCAAATCGGCCGGGCGGCGGATCGGTGGGTGTTGGTCGAGGTAGTCCTGGGTTGCGTACAGCTGCAAGCGGTAGTCGCAGAGTTTGCAGCACACGTACGGGCCGTGTTCCGGGCGCTCCAGGGCAATGACGATATCGGCTTCGCGCTTGGACAGGCTGATGAAGTGCGGCAGCGGCAGGATGTCTACCGAGATCGCCGGGTAGGCGTCGACGAAGTGACTCAGCTGCGGAGTGATGAAAAAACTGCCGAAACCTTCGGTGCAGCCCATGCGCACATGTCCAGAAAGCGCCACACCAGAGCCCGAGACTTGCTCGCAAGCCATGTGCAACGTGCTTTCAATCGACTCGGCATAGCCCAGCAAGCGCTGGCCTTCAGTGGTCAGGACAAAACCGCTGGTGCGCGATTTTTCGAACAGCAATGTACCCAACGCCGCTTCCAGCGAACTGATGCGCCGCGACACGGTGGTGTAGTCGACGGCGAGCCGTTTGGCCGCGGTGCTGGCCTTGCGGGTGCGGGCGACTTCGAGGAAAAACTTCAGGTCGTCCCAGTTCAGCGACCCCAGGGAGGTGATGTTTTTTTGCATGATGGACGGGCTTATATGTGCGTTCTTATTAGAAGTTTGCACATCTATACTCCAAAAACAGTCCGACAACCAATTCGTGACACACGCCTCATCTCAAGGCGAACCCTTTCGCCTTGGCTCCTACGATAAAAACAAGTTTCGGAGACCAGCATGAACGCATCGCTTACGCCCAACGAAACCACGGTCCAGAAGGTCAAGCTGCTGATCGATGGCGAGTGGGTCGAATCGCAGACCACCGAATGGCACGACATCGTCAACCCGGCGACCCAGCAAGTGCTGGCCAAAGTCCCGTTCGCCACCGCCGCTGAAGTCGATGCTGCCATCAGTGCCGCACACCGCGCGTTCCAGACCTGGAAACTGACCCCGATCGGCGCGCGCATGCGCATCATGCTCAAGCTGCAGGCACTGATCCGCGAGCACTCCAAACGCATCGCCGTGGTGCTAAGCGCCGAGCAGGGCAAGACCATTGCCGACGCCGAGGGCGACATTTTCCGTGGCCTGGAAGTGGTCGAGCACGCGTGCTCCATTGGCACCCTGCAAATGGGTGAATTCGCCGAAAACGTGGCCGGTGGCGTCGATACCTACACCCTGCGTCAGCCGATCGGCGTGTGCGCCGGCATCACCCCGTTCAATTTCCCGGCGATGATTCCACTGTGGATGTTTCCGATGGCGATCGCTTGCGGCAACACCTTCGTCTTGAAGCCTTCCGAGCAGGATCCACTGTCGACCATGCTCTTGGTGGAGCTGGCGATTGAGGCGGGCGTTCCGGCCGGCGTGCTCAACGTGGTTCATGGCGGTAAAGACGTGGTGGATGGCCTTTGCACCCACAAGGACATCAAAGCGGTGTCGTTCGTCGGTTCGACGGCAGTCGGTACCCACGTTTACGACCTGGCCGGCAAGCACGGCAAACGCGTGCAGTCGATGATGGGCGCGAAGAACCACGCCGTGGTGCTGCCGGACGCCAATCGCGAGCAAGCGCTGAATGCCCTGGTCGGCGCCGGTTTCGGTGCGGCAGGGCAACGCTGCATGGCCACCTCGGTGGTGGTGTTGGTTGGTGCAGCGAAGCAGTGGCTGCCGGATCTGAAAGCGCTGGCGCAGAAACTCAAGGTCAACGCCGGCAGTGAGCCGGGCACCGATGTTGGCCCGGTGATCTCGAAGAAAGCCAAGGCGCGGATTCTCGATCTGATCGAAAGTGGCATCAAGGAAGGCGCCAAGCTTGAACTCGATGGTCGCGACATCAAGGTGCCGGGTTATGAGCAGGGCAACTTCGTCGGCCCGACCCTGTTCTCGGGCGTGACCACCGATATGCAGATCTACACCCAGGAAATCTTCGGCCCGGTGCTGGTGGTGCTGGAAGTCGACACCCTCGACCAGGCCATCGCGCTGGTCAACGCCAACCCGTTCGGCAACGGCACGGGCCTGTTCACTCAGAGCGGTGCGGCAGCGCGCAAATTCCAGACGGAAATCGACGTCGGCCAGGTCGGCATCAACATCCCGATTCCAGTGCCGGTGCCGTTCTTCAGCTTCACCGGGTCCCGTGGTTCGAAACTCGGCGACCTCGGTCCGTACGGCAAGCAAGTGGTGCAGTTCTACACCCAGACCAAAAC
>Ga0153931_100298_pt1 | contig 14444 bp, 13 predicted proteins | sample TSNJ015MetaG_FD_104730 | JGI IMG/M metagenome (GOLD analysis project Ga0153931, IMG submission 104730) | Attine ant fungus gardens microbial communities from New Jersey, USA - TSNJ015 MetaG | ecosystem: Host-associated > Fungi > Mycelium > Unclassified | place: USA: New Jersey, Wharton State...
AACACCGCCAGCAGCACGATGATGCGCTGCTCAATGGCAAATTGGATAAGGCGCTCAAACATGGGGAATCACTCGCAGGATCAATGGGCGTGCTCGGCCGAGCCTTTACCCAGTTCGGACTTGAGGATGAAGCTGCCTTCGGTCGCCACTTGCGCACCGGCTTCCAGGCCTTGGCGCACTTCGACGTAGCCGTTTTCACTCACGCCCAGTTCGAGGTGGCGGGTGATGAAACCGTCCGCCGTGCGCACGAATACCGAGGGTTTGTCCTCGACTGTCTGGATGGCGGTTTGCGGCACGGTGACCTTGGCCTGGTAGGTGTCGGTGGCCAGTTGCACAGTCACAAACAACCCTGGCCGCCAGGCATCGTCGGGGTTGGGCACAGTCACGCGCACGGTAGCGGTGCGCGTCTGCTCGCCGAGCAGGTTGCCGACGTAGGCCACGGTGCCTTGAACGTCGGTGCCCATTTCCGTGGAGCTGACCTTCACCGGTTTACCGACGCGCACCTTGTTCAGGTCCTTGGGAAACACGCCGAACGTGACCCACACCTGGGACAAATCCGAGAGCGTGAAGGCGTTGCTGGTTTCGCCTACCACTTCGCCCACGCCCAGGTGTTTTTCCACCACCACACCGGCGAATGGCGCGCGCAGCTCGTAGCGATTACCGCCGGCCAGTACGGCGCTGCCGCTGAGCGCCGTCATCTTCTGACGCGCGTTGTTCAGCGCGATTTCCGCTTCCTGCAAGGTCTGGCGCGCCAGCAGGTAATCCTGCTCAGCGGAGATTTCGTCCTTCCACAGCTGGCGCTCACGCTCAAAGGTGGTACGCGCCAGCTCGACGCGTCGCTCGCTGGCGGCCAACTCGCTGCGCTGGTCGGAAATCTGCTGGCTGGCGATCACGGCCAACACCTCGCCCTTTTTCACCGACTGGCCAAGGTTGACCTTTACCGCCTCCACCACACCGCCCGCACGCGGCACGATGTGCGAGGTACGGTCCTCGTCGAAACGCACTTCTCCCGGCAACGTCAGCAGCGTGCTGATCGCCCGCGGTTGGGCTTGGGCGAGCTGAATACCGGCCGCCTGGATCTGTTGCTCGGTGAGTTCGAGTTTGCCTTCCTCCTCCTCGGCCTGTGCAAAACCAGACAGCATAAGGCTCAGGGCGACGGCGAGCGCCACACCGTGTTTAGGCTTCATAAAAGACTCCAGAAAAGATCAAAACCGGGCGAGGTCGCCGTAAATCCGTTCGATGCGCACCCAGGCGTCGGTCGCCTGAGCGGTCGCCACCAGGTATTGGGTGCGGGCTGCGATCAAGGTGCGCTGGGCGTCGAGCACGTCGAGGAAGTTGAACTTGCCCATCTCAAAGCCACGGGTGGCGTTGTCCACCGCGCTCTGGGCGGCGGGCAGGATGTGTTGGTTGAATGCGCGCACTTCGGTATCGGCGGTTTGCCACAGGTCCAGCGCCTGGCGGGTTTCGGTGCGCAGGCGCAGTTCGACCGCGTTACGCAAGTCGCGGGCCTGATCGGCACGGCGGCTGGCGGCGAGCACATTGCCCTGGTTGCGGTTGAACAGCGGGATCGGCATCGACACGCCCACCAGGTTCAGGCGTTCACGCACGCTGGCGTCGTACTGGCTGCCGATGGACACATCGAGGTCGGGAATCCGCTGGGCCTTTTCCAGGCCCACGCTGGCTTCGCTTTGAATAATGTGCAGGTCGGCCAGGCGCAGTTCGGTGGTTTGCTCAAGCCGCGCGAGCAGTTGCGCGGCGGCCGGCAAGGGCGGCGCGGATTGGCTTTGCGCGGCCACGGCCTCAAAGTCAGGCGTGGCGCTGCCGGTGCTGGCGGCCAGGCGCCGATAGGCATCGCTGAGGCCGATTTGCGCGCGGTTCAATTCCAGGCGGATCTGCGACACCTGCACCTGCGCGCGCGTGGTTTCCACCGGCGATGATTTGCCGGCGGTGACGCGACCTTTGGCGACCACCAGGCCACGCTCGGCCAGGGCCATCGAGCGTTGCGCCAAGTCGAGGCGCTGCTGGGCCCGCAAAGCACTGTAGTAACTGTCGATTACGTCGGCGCGCAGGCCATTGCGACGCTGCTCCAGGGTCAGCGCCGCGGCGTCCTGGGCGCGCGTCGCGACGTCAATGCGCGCGCCACGTTTGCCGCCCAGTTCCAGGGTCTGGCTGAGTTTGAGGGTGGTTGTGCGCGTGCTGCGGCGAGTGTCTTCGGCATCCCAGGAAGCCACCGGGTTGGGGATCAAGCCGGCCTGCTGGCGACCGCCCTGGGCAATGTCGATTTCCCATTGCGCAGCGGCCAGGTCAGGGTTGTTGGCGAAGGCGGCTTGCAGGGCTGCATCCAGAGAGAGGGTTTGCGCCTGGGCAGCGCCTGCGGCCACCCACAACGCTGCTGCCCCCAAAAGTGTTCTAACGGAAAGTGCCATAACGAAAGTTCCACGCCCATGAAGTCGCTGAGATTTCCCAGCGGGGGGCAATGTAGCTTTCGGTACTTATCAGGGCCGTGGGCGAAACATTACAAATCCGTTAGCCGGGCTCAGGCATGCACCTCGTCATGCTCGTCGTGCACAAAACCTTCGCCTTCCACCTGAATCGTGGCGTGGGAAATATCGAATTGTTCGTGCAGCAATTCCGTCACCTGACTAAGGATTTTTTGCTCCGTGTTCAGCGCAGCATCCGCCACCAAGTGCGTGCTCAGCACATTCTTGCCGCTGGTCAGGGCCCAGATATGCAGGTCGTGCACGTCCTTGACCCCCGGCACACCGCGAATGGCCTGCTCGACCTGATCGATATCGATTCCGTCCGGCACGCCCTGCAGCAGCACGTTCATGCTTTCCTTGAGCAGCGTCCAGGTGCGCGGCAACACCCAGAAACCAATCGCCGCCGCCACCACCGAGTCAACCCAGCCCCAGCCGGTGAACATGATCACCACCGCCGCGATCATCACGCCGATGGAACCGAGCATGTCGCTCCAGACCTCCAGATATGCGCCCTTCACATTCAGGCTTTCACCGCTGGCGGCACTCAGCAGTTTCATCGAGATCAGGTTGACGATCAGCCCCAAAAACGCAATCACCAGCATGCCGGTTGACTGGATCTCAGCCGGTGCCTGCAGCCGTTGATAGGCCTCATACAGAATGTAAAATGCCACGCCAAACAACAGCAGCGCATTGAACGCCGCCGCGAGGATCTCGAAACGCGCGTAGCCAAAGGTGCGCTTGCGGTCGGCCGCGCGCTTGGCGACCTGGATGGCCACCAGAGAAATCGCCAGCGCCAGGGCGTCGGTCATCATGTGCGCGGCGTCGGACAGCAGCGCCAGGCTGCCGGTGATAAACGCGCCGATCACCTCAGCAATCATGAAGCTGCTGGTCAGCCCCAGGGCGATCCATAGAAGACGCTCGTGGCCGGCACGTACCTGGCCGTGGTTATGTCCTGCGCTCATGAAAATTCCTCGATAAGTGGAGTTCGTTGATCATAGAGCTATAGGCCAGATCCCCGCGCAGGGGTTGCAAATTTGTCATCTGCGCGACAGCTCGTCGTTATATCGCGCGCACCAAAATCGCACATGGACGCTCTGCAACAGTTCTATCAGGTATGCTTTTCGAGCAGGAAACAAAAAGAAACAAATTAGCCAACCTGTTCGATAAGGAGTCCCGTTTTGGAGTTATCGACTGCCGCGTGGATGGTTCACGACACCCGTCTCATGCTCTGCGTTCTGCTGGCCATCGCCAGCATCATTGTGTTGATCAGCGCGACCAGGCTGCCGCCATTTTTATCGATTCTGATCGGTACGTTTATCGCCGGCGTCGGCGCGGGGTTGCCGCCGGAAGAAGTCGCCAAGGCCTTCAGCAAAGGCGCCGGGGCGATCCTCGGTGAGGCCGGTATCATCATTGCTCTGGGCTCGATGCTCGGTGCGTTAATGGCCGAATCCGGCGCCGCCGACCGTATCGCTACCACCTTGCTCGGGCTGGGCAAAGGCAAGTCGTTGCCTTGGGTGATGGCATTGGTGGCGATGGTGATTGGCTTGCCGCTGTTCTTCGAAGTCGGGCTGGTGATGATGGTGCCGATCATCTTCGTAATGGCCAAACGTTCGAATCAGCCGCTGCTGAAAATCGCCATTCCGGCGCTGGCGGGCATGACCACCTTGCACGCCCTGATGCCACCGCACCCGGGGCCGCTGATTGCGGTGAGCGCATTGCACGCCGACTTGGGCCTGACCATGTTGCTGGGCTTCTGCCTGGCGGTGCCGGCAGTGATTCTCGCGGGCCCGCTGTATGGCAACTGGCTGTCCAAGCGCATGCAGGTGGATGAACCGGCCGATATCGGCGCGCTGTTCAGCGCACCGCCCAAGGCACCGCGCCAGCCGAGTTTCGGGGTGTCGTTGCTGATCATTTTGTTGCCGGTGATTTTGATGCTCGGCAGCACCTTGGCCAAAGTTGCGATGGCGCCGGAAAACCCGCTGGCACTGACCTTGAAGTTTCTCGGTGAACCGCTGATCGCCCTCGGCCTGGCTGTCATCGCCGCCGTGATCTGCCTGGGTTGGGCCGCCGGCATGCCACGCGCCGAGGTCGGCAACACGCTGCGCAAAGCCCTCGCGCCCATCGCCGTGTTGCTGTTGACCATCGGCGCCGGCGGCGGCCTCAAGCAAACGTTGCTGGATGCCGGCGTCAGCCAGACCATCAGTAAAGTCGCCGAAGGCGCGCACATGCCGTATCTGCTGCTGGCCTGGTTGATTGCCGTGGCCCTGCGCCAGGCCACTGGTTCGGCGACCGTCGCCACGACAACCACGGCGGGCATTCTCGCGCCGATGATGGCGGGGTTGGCGGCGACACAGAGTTCACTGGTGGCGCTGGCGATTGGTGCCGGCTCGGTGTTCTTCTGTCACGTCAACGACGCCGGGTTCTGGATGGTGCGCGAGTACTTTGGCTTGCAATTGAAGCAGACGATCTGGGTGTGGTCGGTGCTGCAAACCATCGTTTCCGTGGTGGGGCTGGTCGGCACGCTGTTGCTCTGGCACTTTCTGACCTGAGCCTCAGGTAACCAAGGTGTGGCGCTTGCCAAACAGCGCCACACTCGCCACCCCGACCGCGCCCATCACCACGCAATAGCCCACGCAAATCCACGGGCGCGTGGGCATCAGCGCGATCAGCAACAACGGCGTCGTACTCGCCCACAACGCGTAGGCAATGTTGTAGGTGAAGGAAATCCCCGACACTCGCACATGCGCCGGAAACAGGCCGACCATCACCGACGGCACCGCGCCCACCACGCCACAACTCAAGCCCGCCACGGCGTACGCCGCGCCCAGCCACACGCCGCCGTTGATAAGGCTCGCGTACAGCAGCGCAATCCCCACTGGCAGCAACAGGCTGTAGACCAGCACCGCGCGCCAGGCGCCGATGCGGTCCACCAGCAGGCCGGCGAGGACGCAGCCGATATTCAGAAAAACAATACCCAGCGCGCTCAGGGCGAAGGTGTGGCTGGGGCTCATGCCGAAGGTTTTTTGCATCAGGGTCGGGGTGATGACGACCAGCACCACCACGGCCGAGGTGAGCACGCAGGTGAGGATCATGGCCGGCAGCAGCACGGCGCGATGGTCGCGCAGCACGGTGCGCAGCGGCAGTTCGGCGGCCGCCTGACGGCGGGCCTGCATGTCGAGGAACACCGGAGTTTCACTGAGCCAGCGGCGCAGCCACACGCCGATCACGCCGAATACGCCACCGAGCAGGAACGGGAAGCGCCAGGCGTAATCGAGGATTTCGGCTGGGGTGAAGACTTGCGCCAGCAGCGTGGCAGTGAGTGCGCCCAGCAGGTAGCCGAAGGTCAGGCCGGCTTGCAGGAAACCCAGCGCGTAGCCGCGATGATGACGCGGTGCGTGCTCGGCAACGAAGGTCCAGGCGCTGGGTACTTCGCCGCCCACTGCGGCGCCTTGCAGCACGCGCAGCACCAACAGGATCAGCGGGGCGAAATAGCCGATTTGCGCGTAGGTCGGCATGATCCCGATCAGCAGGCACGGCAACGCCATCATCAGGATGCTCAGGCTGAACACGCGTTTGCGCCCCAGGTGGTCAGCAAAGTGCGCCATCAGGATGCCGCCCAGCGGGCGCGCCAGGTAGCCGGTCACGAAGATGCCGAAGCTTTGCAGCAGGCGCAGCCACTCGGGCATTTCGGGCGGGAAAAACAGTTGGCTGAGGGTCAGCGCAAAGAATACGAAGATGATGAAATCGTAGATTTCCAGGGCGCCACCAAGGGCGGCCAGGCCCAGGGTTTTGTAGTCGGAGCGGGAAAAACGCTGCGCCTGTGGGGAAAAGGTGGCAGTCATGTGCAAGCTCGGCAGACAAACAAAATGGCGTGCAGGTTATGAGTTGAGTCCGGTGATGGCAATCGCGACGGATATATTTGTTTTACTCATGGATCGATGAAGATAACTGCATTCCCATATCAATGTCTGTAGCGGAACATGCCGTAAAACTGCCAACACCATAATAAATACAAGAGGAATGACTCGTGGCCGATGCTATCGAAGAAAGCCGCTATGCCCGATTTGCCCTGCGTTGCTCCAACTTTGCCGAACGCTGGTTTCCGGATTCCTGGGTGTTTGCCGCCCTCGCGGTGATCATCGTCGCCGTGGCAACCCTGGGCATGGGCGCCGCACCCACCGAAGCCGCCAAAGCCTTTGGTGACGGGTTCTGGAGCCTGATCCCATTCACCATGCAGATGGCCTTCGTGGTGATCGGCGGTTACGTGGTGGCCAGTTCGCCACCGGCGGTGAAACTGATTGACCGCCTGGCACGTATCCCCAAAAACGGCCGCTCGGCGGTGGCCTGGGTTGCATTGATTTCCATGGTCGCGTCCCTGCTCAACTGGGGCTTGTCGCTGGTGTTCGGCGGGTTGCTGGTGCGCGCACTGGCCCGCCGCACGGATTTACGCATGGATTACCGCGCAGCCGGTGCTGCGGCCTACCTGGGCCTGGGCGCGGTGTGGGCGCTGGGGCTGTCGTCGTCGGCCGCGCAATTGCAGGCCAACCCGGCCAGCCTGCCGCCGTCGATCCTGTCGATTACGGGGGTGATCCCCTTCACCGACACGATTTTCCTGTGGCAATCCGGGGTGATGTTGCTGGCGCTGATCGTGGTCTCGTTGATCATCGCCTACGCCACCGCGCCCGGCCCGAACAGCGCCCGTGATGCAAAGGCCTGCGGCGTCGACCCGGCGTTCAACCTGCCTAAGCTTCAAGCGCCCACCCGCCCGGGCGAATGGCTGGAACATAGCCCGCTGCTGACTATTCTGCTGGCGTTGCTGGCGGCCGGTTGGCTGTTCCATGAGTTCTCGACCAAGCCGGCGATCAGTGCAATTTCGGGCCTCAACACCTATAACTTCCTGTTCATCATGGTCGGCGCACTGCTGCACTGGCGCCCGCGCAGCTTCCTCGATGCGGTGGCGCGCGCCGTACCGACCACCACCGGCGTGCTGATCCAGTTTCCGCTGTATGGCTCCATCGCGGCGCTGATGACGGTGGTCAAGGGCGGCGACGGCCAAACCCTGGCGCACCATATCTCGACCTTTTTCACCTCTATTGCTTCACACGACACCTACGCGCTGTTGATGGGCGTGTACTCGGCGGTGCTGGGCTTCTTTATTCCGTCGGGCGGCGGCAAGTGGATCATCGAAGCGCCTTACGTGATGCAAGTGGCCAACGACCTGCAATACCACCTGGGCTGGGCAGTGCAGATCTACAACGCGGCCGAGGCGCTGCCGAACCTGATCAACCCGTTCTATATGCTGCCGCTGCTGGGCGTGTTGGGGCTCAAGGCGCGGGATTTGATCGGGTTTTCGTTTGTGCAGTTGCTAGTGCACACGCCGCTGGTGTTGTTCCTGTTGTGGGCATTGGGGACGACGTTGAAGTATTTGCCACCCGTCATGCCATAACAGGGTCAGGGTGAAGCAGGCTTGCTGGCAAAAATGCGCGGGGTCAGTGAAACGGTTGACCGACACAGCGCTTTGGCGAGCAAGCCCGCTGCCCTATTTCGATCTGCGGCTTTAACCCGGCTGTCTTCTTTTCGTCACATTGCGTTGCTACCGTCCTGCGAAATATCTTGAAACAACCACCGCGCAGGGACTCCCAGCAATGAGTGACGAGCACGAAGACCGCCCTTCCCCCGATTCCATCGCCCAACCGCCGGTAGACACCAGCCGCCGGCGTTTCCTGGGGGGCGCGGCAGTGCTGGGGGTCGGCGCGACCTTGAGTGCCTGCGGCCACACCGGTGAAACACCGAGCACACCGGTGACGCGACCGCTCACACCTCAAGAGCTGGACAAGGCCTTGCACGACCAGGTGAAAACCGTGGTGGTGATTTATGCCGAAAACCGCAGCTTCAACAATTTGTTTGCTGATTTCCCTGGCGTGGAAAAACCACTCTCGGCACTCTCCGGCGCCGAGGCTCAGCAACGCGACCGCGACGGCAGCCTGCTGACCAGCCTGCCGCCAACCTGGGGCGGTGTGTTGCAAGTCGGCCCGCAAAGTGTCGATGGGGTGACCTACCCCAGCGAAGTGCAATTCCAGGAAAACCTGCCCAACGCACCGTTTGCTCTCAAAGGCCCGAACGCCGAAGACCTGCCTTTGAGCCTGGTCACGCGCGATTTGTGGCACGTGTTCTACCAGAACCAGATGCAGATCAACGGCGGCAAGAACGACAACTTTGTGGCCTGGGGCGATTCCGGTGGCCTGGTGATGGGCCATTACGCCCAGAGCCGTTATTCCTTGCGCCTGTGGGATGTGGCCAAGGAGTTTGTGCTGTGCGACAACTTCTTTCAGGGTGCATTTGGTGGCTCGTTTCTTAACCACCAGTACCTGATCAGCGCCACGGCGCCGTTTTATCCAAACGCCGCGCAGTCGGTGGCCAAGGCGCAGATTGCCACGCTGCAAAGCGATGACCCTGCCGACCCGCGCCTCAAGCCGCTGGACAAGTCACCCGCCAGCGCCATGACCGGCCCACCGCAGTTTGGCCCCAGCGCACTGACGCCGGACGGCTACGGCGTGAACACCCTCGCCCCGCCGTACTGGCCGACTTGGATCCGCGACCCGCAAAACCCGGATTACTCCAAACCCGACCTGCCCAACGTGCTCGTGCCGCAGACCCACGAACACATCGGCGACAAGCTGTCGAAAAAGAACGTCGACTGGGCCTGGTACGCCGGGGCGTGGCAAGCGACCCTCGACCAGTTCAAGGATTCGGGCGGCATCCCGAAAATCCCCAACTTTCAGTATCACCACCAGCCGTTCAACTACTTCAAGCAACAAGGGCCAGAAAACCGCGCCGAGCGTGATAAACGCCTGCGCGATGGCGGCTTGGGTGATGAGGCCAGCACCAACACATTCTTCGCCGACGCCCAGGCCGGCAAGCTGCCTGCCGTGAGCTTCTATAAGCCTCAGGGCAACCTGAACATGCATGCCGGTTACGCCGACGTAGCCTCGGGCGATCGCCATATCGCTCGCGCCTTGAAAGTGCTGCAGGAAAGCCCGCAGTGGAAAAACATGGTGGTGGTGGTGACCGTCGATGAAAACGGCGGCTGGTGGGACCACGTGGCGCCGCCCAAAGGCGACCGCTGGGGCCCGGGCACGCGAATTCCAGCGCTGGTGGTGTCGCCGTTTGCGCGCAAAGGCACCGTGGACCACACGGTTTACGACACGGCATCGATCCTGCGTTTGATCACCAGGGTGTTCCAGCTGGAGAAACTGGACGGCCTCAAGCAGCGCGACGACGCGATGATTTCCCGCGGCCAGACGCCCATGGGCGATTTGAGCAACGCATTGCAATTCAAGGTGTAGGTTTTCTTATCCAATAGCGACACGTCTGGCGATTTAGCACGCGGTTTTCCTGGTCAGCCGCTACTGTGTGGAGGTGGGCTTTCACCCCGCGCAGACGGGCTTTCGCTGACAAGGAACCAACTATGTTCAAACCGACCAGGCTGTCCTTCACCTTGGTCGCACTGCTGGCCAGTGCGGTCGTACACGCCGATATCGAAGTACCACTGGGCAGCACGCAACGCGTCACCCAATTGTTCGCGTTTCCCAATAATTGCAACGTGATCTGCTTTCGGCCATGGACGCTGGAGCAGACCGCCGAGCACTACCTGAACCAGAGCTTGCAGCGCGACGGGTACAGCCGCGCCAAGGTCAGCGTGAAAACCCATGACGGCGAGGTCGTGGCGACCTTCAGCGGCGTACCCGACCACTACGGCCAGCCCCTCACCACGCTGCTCAACACCGCAGACCTGGCCTACCAAGGCGCCAGCAAGCTCAACACCGACGGCAAATGGGCCTACAACTGGTACCTGTTCCTGCCGCTGGGCATGGCCCTGGAAAACCGCAAAAGCATCGAGCTGCTGCACTTCCCGCCGGATTACTCGCTGACCCAGGCCCAGGATTACCTGGAATCGGCCACCACCGATCGCTGGGCCACGTTGCTCACCGACAATGGCATCCCGGCCACCGAAACCCCGGCCTACCAGACCATCATCGATATCGCCCCCATCGCCGCGCCGTCCAACGCGGGCAAGGACCTGGAAACGGTTTACAGCTATTTCACCGACTATCAGACCCGCATGGTCAAGGAGCTGAGCCTGCACGCCAACGGCTCATTGCCGATGGTGGCGTTCGGTGCGCCGGTGCGCAGCTGGATCAAACAACAGTACGGTCAGACGGTGGCGGTGCTGGGCCTGGCGCAGATCAGCCCGACCGAGGGCAAACCCGTGTCGGTGCTGGGCGCCAACCACCCCAGCTACATCTGGTACGCGGCAGACCCTGCCACCTACGACGGCAATGAACAAAAAGCCGACGAAGCCGGCTTGAAGGTGATGGGCCAGGATTTGAGCGCTGCCTGCTGGCAAGCCGGCATGGGGCAGAAGCCCGCCAGCGATCCGAATGTGTTGCTAAAAGCATGCATGAACACCTGGCAGGTCACGCGCAAGGAGCAGACCTGTGAGCTGTTTTACACCTCGGTACGCAACCTGACCCCGGAACAGGCCAACGCCAAATGCGCCACGCCTGCGATCAAGGCCCAGTTGAAACAGCTCAAAGGCGTGGTGCCGGCAGCGTCGCTCACCGCGCCAGCGCTATAAAACGCACAAACAAAACGGTTTCTACTGTCAGATTTGACAGTAGAAATCGAATTCAACTTGGGCGAGTCTGGGGCCGCACACATTCGCTGCAAGACTGGCCGTCAGACAACTCAGTAGGTCGATGCAGCCTAAGCCAGGAGAGTTATGAAAACTCAAGCCATGGATAAGGCTAAAACCCGCACAAAGGACTGTCTTTACCCTTTCAAAACCCTGCTTTTTGAACCGGGCTATCCTTCGACCGAGCAATTCCAGCCCATTCAGGACGCTAACGGATTGCCTGCCGGGGTCAAGGCTCGTATCGCCTTCGACAGCCGGGTGCGCATCGCCAAGGTTTCCGGCTACGCCGTGGGGGAGCGGCGCCCGCATACGCTGCAGCTGTCGCCCCGTATCCACCTGTATGACTCCTGGTTCTGCGGCCTGTTGATGCACTCCTGCGACCCGAATGTGTTTTTCGACACCACAGACCTGGAGCTCTGGACCGTACAGCCGATCGCTCCCGGCACCTTGCTGACGCTGGATTACGCCAGTACCGAGGAAGCGCTGCCCCAGCAGTTCGCTTGCCTGTGCGGCGAGCTGAACTGCCGGGGCTGGATCACCGGCAACCAGGAGCCGTTAAACAGCGAAGGTCAGGCGTTCATGGCCCGGTGGCGTGAACGCAAACGACCTTAAGCTTCGCCCAATGGGCGCAGGCGGTATTGCGGCGGCAGCTGCTCAAAACCACTGATGGTGGTGTTCAAACTTTTCCAGCGGCCATCCTTGATGCCATAGATGCAGCCATGAATCGACAGGCTCTGCCCACGGTGCCAGGCGTTTTGCACAATGCTGGTGTGGCCGACGTTGGCCACTTGCTGAATCACGTTCAGCTCGCAAAGGCGATCGACGCGCTCTTCTTCGGTCGGCAGCTGGGCCAGCAGGTCACGGTTTTCGTAATAAAGATCACGAATAGTGCGCAGCCAGCCGTCGATCAGGCCGAACTGGCGGTCCTGCATCGACGCGCGCACACCGCCGCAGCCATAGTGGCCGGTGACGAGGATGTGTTTGACCTTGAGCACATCGACTGCGTACTGGATCACCGACAGGCAATTGAGGTCGGTGTGCAGCACCACGTTGGCGACGTTGCGGTGCACGAACAGATCACCCGGCAACATGCCGACGATCTCGTTGGCCGGTACGCGGGCGTCGGAGCAACCGATCCACAGGTATTCCGGGGTTTGCTGGCGGGCAAGCTTGGCGAAGAATTCGGGATCTTCCTGTTTGATCGCGTCCGCCCAGCGTTCGTTGTTATCAAGCAGGTCTTGTAGTTCGTTCATCAGGGAAAGCCTCAGGAATGATGCGCAGCTGTGTGACAGACAACCGCTCGTCCGGGTCACGCCAAGCCGTAATTAGCTTGAATCTTTAGGGCGCCGTGCCTGTCCACACACTATAAGCCCCACAGTATGAGGATTGGCCATGACTGAATCACGACGTCCCTACGGCGCTACGCAGCCGGAACCGATTGACGATAACGAAGACCGCATGGGCTCGATGCGCGAGCTGGATTTTGACGAGGACGGACCGACCGCGGAAATCGGCGATGAGATCCCGGCAGGCGAGCGCGAGCACCTGATGCCCGACGAACGGGTACGCGAAGCCGGAATGACCGGGGCCTCTACGCAGGACCATGAGCCGACCGACGACGATATGAGCCCCGAAACCCTTATCCATGAGGACGGTGCGCGGGATGCGCGGGAAGAAGGCGAGGATAACCCGGCGGATTACGATCTAAGCATCGTCGATGAAGATGAGATCGGCGGCGGCAACGGGCTGGATGAGGCTGAGCTGGCCGACATCGACCCGGTCGACGGCAACCGCTGATACAGCGCGGTTCAACATGTGGGAGCGGGCTTGCTCGCGAATGCGGTCGTTCAGTCAGTAAATCTTTGACTGATGCACCGTATTCGCGAGCAAGCCCGCTCCCACATTGGCGTGTGTATTCAGTCCACTAACGTGCAGGCCATCACAACGGCATCTTCGCGGCCACCCACGGCGGGGTAGTAATCGCGTCGACGGCCGATTTCGTTGAAACCGTAACGTTCGTACAGGCGAAACGCCCCCGTATTGCTGTCGCGTACTTCCAGGAAGCACTCGCGGGCATTGGCGGCATAAGCGCGGGACATCAAGTGTTCCAGCAACGCCAGGCCCAAACCCCGGCCCTGGTTTTCCGGCTTGACGGTAATGTTCAGCAGATGCGCTTCATCGAGGATGATCTGCACCACGCCGTGGCCTACCTGCTGCTCACCTTCAAACATCAACCAGATTTGGTACTTGCCCAAGCCGTCGAGAAAAATCCCGCGGGTCCAGGGATGGCTGAACGCCGCGTATTCAATCTTCAGTACAGCGTCGAGGTCCGCCTCGGTCATTGGGCGGAAAGATAAAGCTTCACTCATCGGTACTTTTCCAGCGCGCCATCAGCCGGCGCATGGCTTGCCATACATCAGCCTTACGCTGTGGCTCTTCCATTAATAATTCCAGGCCCGGCAGGGCCCACACCGACCCAAGGCCTTCGACCTGCAGTTCACGGTACCAGGCCTCGGCATTCGCCTCGCCGGCAAACCGCACGGCGGGCAGGCCGATCAACCACAGGCACACGCACGGCTCGTCTTCGAGGCGCGCCGAAACAAAACCTTGCACAAAATCCCGCGCGGCTTCCGGGCCCTGGTCCATGTTGCCACGCACCAGCAGCGGCCAGCGCACCGGATCGCCAACGATTTGCGGGCTGTCGGGCAGGCCGGCAGCACGCAGCATGTCCTTGAGCAGCATGTAAGCCGGGTCGCGCGTCTGGAAGCGCTCGCCTGTGGGTAACTCCACCAATAGCAGACAACGCCCGGCCCGCAGCAATTGCAGGGCAAAGCGCGGCGGCGGCACCACCGGCGCCTTGGCCACCGGCGCAACCGTTTCGGCCACCACCGGCTTGGCCATTGGCGCCGGGCGCGGCACTTCGACCTTCACCCGCTCGACGACAGGGCGCGATTCAGGCGTGGGCTTGACCACGGCCACCGGCGCAGCCGCCTCTTCCCCCGACACGTCGAACGCCTCATAAGGCTCAAGCGCCTGCAGCAGCTCGGGCCGCGATGGGGCGGCAAACGGCAGTTCGGTGCGGGGCAGCCAGTTGACCACCTGCATGGCGGTCAAGTAAGCGCGACGTCGGGACTCGATAAGCACAGCCCGGCCACTTGTGGATAACTAAAGAGCGGGGATTCTACAGCTGTTCGGTAACAATCGCCCACTGTGCACTGACCGGCTGTGGATAAATCCCGCGCCTGATGCAGTACAATCGCGACTTTTAA
>Ga0153931_100303_pt1 | contig 14190 bp, 7 predicted proteins | sample TSNJ015MetaG_FD_104730 | JGI IMG/M metagenome (GOLD analysis project Ga0153931, IMG submission 104730) | Attine ant fungus gardens microbial communities from New Jersey, USA - TSNJ015 MetaG | ecosystem: Host-associated > Fungi > Mycelium > Unclassified | place: USA: New Jersey, Wharton State...
ACGCGCCCAGGTCGAAGGCCTGGAAGGCTATCCGGTCTACACCCGCAAGGTGTACACCGACGTTTCCTACATTGCCTGCGCCCGCAAACTGTTGGCGGTGCCGGAAGTCATCTACCCGCAGTTCGCCACGCACAACGCCCACACCCTGTCGGCGATTTATCACATTGCCGGTCAGAACTATTACCCGGGCCAGTACGAATTCCAGTGCCTGCACGGCATGGGCGAACCGCTTTACGAGCAAGTTGTCGGCAAAGTGTCCGAAGGCAAGCTGAACCGTCCGTGCCGCGTGTACGCACCGGTCGGTACTCACGAAACCCTGTTGGCGTACCTGGTACGACGTCTGCTGGAAAACGGCGCCAACACTTCGTTCGTCAACCGCATCGCCGACCAGTCGATTTCGATTCAGGAACTGGTGGCCGATCCGGTGGCCCAGATCGAGCAGATGGCGACCGTGGAAGGTGGTTTCGGCCTGCCGCACCCACGCATTCCGCTGCCGCGTGACCTGTATGGCTCCGAGCGCGCCAACTCCAGCGGCATCGACATGGCCAACGAACATCGTCTGGCCTCGCTGTCCTGCGCCCTGCTCGCCACCGCGCACAACGACTGGAAAGCCGCGCCGATGCTCGGTTGCGCTTCCAGCAACGAAGCGCCGGCACCGGTGCTGAACCCGGCGGATCACCGCGATGTGGTCGGTCACGTGCAGGAAGCCACCGTCGAAGATGTCAACAACGCGATCCAGTGCGCCCTTAACGCCGCACCGATCTGGCAGGCCACCCCGCCGGCCGAGCGCGCGGCGATTCTGGAACGTGCCGCTGATCTGATGGAAGGCGAGATCCAGCCACTGATGGGCCTGCTGGCCCGTGAAGCCGGCAAGACCTTCGCCAACGCCATTGCTGAAGTGCGTGAAGCGGTCGACTTCCTGCGTTACTACGCAGTGCAGGCGCGCAACGATTTCAGCAATGACGCCCACCGCCCACTGGGCCCGGTGGTGTGCATCAGCCCGTGGAACTTCCCGCTGGCCATCTTCAGTGGTCAGGTCGCTGCCGCACTGGCCGCCGGTAACCCGGTCCTGGCCAAACCGGCAGAGCAGACTCCGCTGGTCGCCGCGCAAGCCGTGCGCCTGCTGCTGGAAGCCGGGATTCCCGAAGGCGTGCTGCAACTGCTGCCGGGTCGCGGTGAAACCGTTGGTGCCGGTCTCGTCGGTGATGAGCGCGTCAAAGGCGTGATGTTCACCGGCTCCACCGAAGTCGCGCGCCTGCTGCAACGCAACATCGCTGGCCGTCTCGACAGCCAGGGCCGTCCGATTCCGCTGATCGCCGAAACCGGCGGGCAGAACGCGATGATCGTCGATTCTTCGGCACTGACCGAACAAGTGGTGATCGACGTGGTGTCCTCGGCCTTCGACAGCGCCGGCCAGCGTTGCTCGGCCCTGCGCGTACTGTGCCTGCAGGAAGATTCCGCCGACCGCGTCATCGAAATGCTCAAGGGCGCGATGGCTGAAAGCCGTCTCGGCAACCCTGAGCGTCTGTCCGTGGACATTGGCCCGGTGATCGACGCCGAAGCCAAGGCCGGTATCGACAAGCACATCCAGGCCATGCGCGACAAAGGTCGCAGCGTGTACCAGGTGGCTATCGCCGACAGCGAAGAAGTCAAACGCGGCACCTTCGTCATGCCGACCCTGATCGAGCTGGAAAGCTTCGACGAGTTGCAACGCGAGATCTTCGGTCCAGTGCTGCACGTGGTGCGCTACAAGCGCAAGGACATCGACCAGTTGATCGGCCAGATCAATGCCTCCGGTTATGGCCTGACCCTCGGCGTGCACACCCGCATCGACGAGACCATCGCCAAGGTGATCGACAACGTCAACGCCGGTAACGTCTACGTCAACCGCAACATCGTCGGTGCCGTGGTCGGCGTGCAGCCATTCGGCGGCGAAGGCCTGTCGGGGACTGGCCCGAAAGCCGGTGGTCCGCTGTACCTGTACCGCTTGCTGTCGACCCGTCCTACTGACGCGATCGAACAATCCTTCGCTCGCGGTGATGCAGCCGTCGCCCCGGACGTGCGTCTGCGTGATGCCATGAGCAAACCGCTGAACGCCTTCAAGGCCTGGGCCGAGAGCAACCAGTACGCCGAACTGAGCACCCTGTGCGTGCAGTACGCCGCGCAATCGCAAAGCGGCATCACCCGCGTGCTGGCCGGCCCGACCGGCGAGAAGAACAGCTACGCGATCCTGCCGCGTGAACACGTGCTTTGCCTGGCGGACGTCGAAGGCGATCTGCTGACCCAACTGGCGGCGGTATTGGCTGTCGGCGGTTCGGCGGTATGGCCGGAATCCGACATCAGCAAGGCCCTGTTCGCACGCCTGCCGAAGGAAGTTCAGGCGCGGATCAAACGGGTTGCCGACTGGCACAAGGATGAAGTGGTGTTTGATGCCGTACTGCATCACGGTCATTCCGACCAGTTGCGTGGTGTCTGCCAGCAGATTGCCAAACGTGCCGGTGCGATCGTTGGCGTTCAGGGCTTGTCCCAGGGCGAGACCAATATCGCGCTGGAGCGTCTGGTGATCGAGCGGGCATTGAGCGTTAACACCGCGGCGGCGGGGGGTAATGCGAGCTTGATGACTATCGGTTAAACCCGAGAAGTCAGGCAACCGCGATGGTTGCCTGACAATCAAATCCCAATGTGGGAGCGGGCTTGCTCGCGAAGGCGTTGTGTCAGTCGACATCTCCAGTGACTGATCCACCGCATTCGCGAGCAAGCCCGCTCCCACAGTTGTTTTGGGGTGTTTGTTAAGTCGGTGCTCGGCCCTGACATCACCGCCATCAATCATCCTGTTCAGCTTTTATCAGCAAGCCTAGACTCGGCCCAACCCCCATTTTCAGGTAGGCCGCCATGTCCGAGACGCTGCTCAGTTCCCGCAATCTGGCTTTCGAGCTGTACGAAGTCCTCGATGCCGAGGGCCTGACCCGGCGTGAGCGCTTTGCCGAACACAACCGCGAGACCTTTGACGCGGCCATCGGCACCGCGCGCAGCATCGCCGAGAAATACTTCGCGCCGCACAACCGCAAGGGCGACGAGAACGAGCCGCGCTACGAGAACGGCCAGGCGATTCTGATTCCCGAAGTCAAACCGGCGGTGGACGCGTTCCTCGAGGCAGGTTTCCTCAATGCCGCACGAAGCTTCGAAGCCGGTGGCATGCAACTGCCGACGCTGCTGTCGCAAGCCTGCTTTGCCCACTTTCAATCAGCGAACGCGGCGACCACTTCCTACCCGTTCCTGACCATGGGCGCGGCCAACCTGATCGAAAGTTTTGGCAGCGACGAGCAGAAACAGCGTTTCCTGCAACCGATGATCGACGGCCGCTTCTTCGGCACCATGGCTCTGACCGAACCGCATGCCGGCTCGTCCCTGTCGGATATTCGTACACGCGCCGAGCCGGCGTCCGACGGCACTTATCGGCTCAAGGGCAACAAGATCTTCATTTCCGGCGGCGATCACCCGCTGTCGGAAAACATCGTGCACATGGTCCTGGCCAAGCTGCCGGACGCGCCGCCGGGGGTAAAGGGGATTTCGCTGTTCATCGTGCCGAAGTTTCTGGTCAACGATGACGGCAGCCTCGGCCAGCGCAACGATGTGCTGCTGGCCGGGCTGTTCCACAAGATGGGCTGGCGCGGCACTACTTCCACCGCGCTGAACTTCGGCGATAACGGCGAGTGCGTCGGCTATCTGGTGGGCAAGCCGCACCATGGCTTGAGCTACATGTTCCAGATGATGAACGAGGCGCGGATCGGCGTCGGCATGGGCGCGGTGATGCTCGGTTACGCCGGTTACCTGTACTCGCTGGAATACGCCCGCGAACGCCCGCAAGGCCGAGTGCCGGACAGCAAGGATCCGAGCACGGCGCCGGTAGCGATCATTCAGCACGCGGACGTCAGACGCATGCTGCTGACGCAAAAATCCTACGTCGAAGGGGCCTTTGACCTCGGTCTGTACGCGGCACGGCTGTTCGATGACACCACAACACTGGAGAACGAAGCCGAGCGCAAAAAGGCGCATGAGCTGCTGGATTTGCTGACGCCGATCGTCAAATCCTGGCCGTCGGAGTTCTGCCTGAAGGCCAACGAACTGGCGATCCAGATTCTCGGCGGCCATGGCTACACCCGCGAATACCCGGTCGAGCAGTATTACCGCGACAACCGTCTGAACCCGATCCACGAAGGCACCCACGGCATTCAGTCGCTGGACTTGCTCGGGCGCAAACTGGCGCAGAACGGCGGCGCTGGGCTCAAGCAACTGATCCGCCTGATCGCCAACACGGCTGAGCGCGCGACCGCGTACGAATCGTTGACCGCACTGCGTGAGCCACTGGAGCAATTGGTGGCTCGCCTGCAAACAGTCACCATCGGCCTGCTGACCGATCTGGCGCAGGGCAAGGTCAACAGCAGCCTGGCGAATTCGGCGCTGTACCTGAAAGTATTCGGGCACACGGTGATTGGCTGGCGCTGGCTGGAGCAGGCGATTCGCGCCGAGGAAGGCTTGGCCAAGGGCAATGCGGCGGATGCCGACTTCTATAAGGGCAAGTTGCAGGCAGCGCGGTACTTCCTGACATGGGAAGTGCCGGGTTGTCAGCATGAACTGGCGTTGCTCGAGGTGCGGGATGATACGTGTCTGGCGATGCAGGATGCGTGGTTCTGATCCGGATTTTTTGTCGCTGCTGATGCCGTCTTCGCGGGCAAGCCCGCTCCCACAGGGCCCTGTGGCGTTCACATATTAAGTGACCTGTCACAAGACCTGTGGGAGCGGGCTTGCCCGCGAAGAGGCCCGAACTGACAACACATCAGCTCAACTTGAACCCACCCATCTGCCTTGCCAGATCATCCGCCAGCTTCTGCAACATCTGACAATCCTCGCGACACGCCCGAACCTCCCCCGCCGTGGCCCGGGCCAGATCGGAAATCCCCTGCACATTGCGGTTGATCTCCTCGGTCACTGCAGACTGCTCCTCAGTCGCCGTAGCCACTTGATGGTTCATGTCGCTGATGCGCTCGACCTGCCCGGTAATCGCGGTTAATGACGCCCCGGTACGCTGGCTCGACGCAACCCCGGTGCCGGTCGCCGCCTGCCCGGTGCGCATCGATGACACCGCGTTTTCTGCGCCTTGCTTGAGACTGCCGATCATCTGCTGGATCTCGTCGGTGGACGCCTGCGTCCTGCGCGCCAAGGTGCGCACTTCATCCGCCACCACGGCGAACCCACGGCCCATATCACCCGCGCGCGCCGCTTCAATCGCCGCGTTGAGCGCCAGCAAGTTGGTCTGCTCGGACACCCCGCGAATCACCGCCAGCACCGAATCGATCGACGCCACCTGCTGCGCCAGCTCACCCACCGCGCCGGCCGCCAGGCCAATCTCGTCGGACATGCTTTCGATATGGCGGATCGAGCCACCGACCACTTCCCGCGCCTGCATTGCTTCATCGCGAGCAGTTTGTGAAGCCAGCGCGGCGTTGCCGGCGTTCTGCGCGATTTCCTGCACGGTCAGGCCCATCTCATGCACCGCCGTGGCGACCATGTCGGTCATTTCTTGCTGACGGCCGGAGCGTTCGGCGGTGTTCTCCACCACTTTCGCCACTTGGCCGACTGCTGTGCGCAGACGCTCGCTGGTGGTCAGCACTTCGCCGATCATCCCGCGCTGGCTGTCGAGGAAGCGGTTGAAGCCTCGGGCCAGATCACCCAGTTCATCGGCGCGGCTGGAATCTAACCGATGGGTCAAATCTCCACCGCCGCTACCGATTGCTACCAGCGCGGCTGTTACCTGACGAATCGGTCGCACCAGCCCTTGGGCCAGCCACACCACCAGCGCCAGGCACACCAGTGCCACCGCCAGACCAATGCCGCCGCTCATCCACATCGCTTTGCGGGCTTCGGCGTAGATCTGCGCCTGCGGCACTTCGGCCACCAGCGTCCAGCCCAGATCGCGCAGCGGCAGGCTGAAGGCGAGGAAGTCTTCGCCATCGCGCTGGAAGGAACTGTTAGCGGCGACTTTTTGCCCCATGACCGCTTGCGCCGCCGACGCACCGATCTGCTCCGTGAGGGTGCGCTTGCCACTGGACTGCGCCTCGGGATGGACCTGGATCAAACCGTCGGAACGCACGAGATAGACCTTGCCGCGCTCGCCAAAGCTGAAGTTGTGGATCAGCTCCGACAGCTCTTTCATGCTCAGACCCAGCCCCGCGACGCCGACCACTTTGCCGGCCTGCTCGACCTTCAAGTCGATGAACAGCGCCAATTCTCCGGTGGCGCCATCGTTGTCGATGTTCAGAGTGCGCGGCTGATTGCTGTCGAGGAAGGCATAGAACCAGGCATCGGCCGGTTTGGCCCGGCTGAGGGTGCGATCCAGGCCTTTTTCGGTGATGTAGTGGTTGGAGTCGGTGCCGATGATCAACGCGGTGAAGGCTTTATGTTCGGCGCGGATGCCTTCCAGATACTGCGCAAAGGCCGCCGTTTTGCTGCTGTCTTCACCCGAGGCCAGCCAGTCGCGCACCATGCTGTTGCTGGCGATGTCTTTGGCGGCGGTCAGGGGTTGAACGAGGATGCGTTCGATGTCGTTGCGCGTCGCTTCGATGCTCGACGGCAGCGCTTGTTCGACCAGATAGCTCTGGGCGAGGCGGTTGACCACCAGGGTATAAATGCCAACCACGATCAGGATACTGACCAGCAGGGCGGTGCCCATGCTGAGAATCAGCTGCCATTGAATACTGCGTCGCCACAACTGCATGGAGCACCCCCAAAGAATAAGTGGCCGAAACAATGCAACAGCCGTGCCGATTGTATACAACCTGATCGACAATCTATTCTTTGGTTGTGCGCAACCCCATCAGCCCTGATTGATGGTCTTGGCGATGGTTTCGACCGTGGCGCTGACTTGCTCTTGGTAACGGTCGAGTTCTTCCTGATGCTGCTTCTTCATTTCGATCTGCTGCGAGCACAGGTTCATGGCGGCCAGCACCAGCAAGCGGTCACCGATCAGCGTCGGGTATTTGCGTTTGGTGTCGGCCAGTGCAGCCTTGAGCATCAGTGCGGCATCCAGCAGGGTCTGTTCTTCCCCGGCCGGTGCCTTGATCGAATAGTCCTCCCCGAGAATGGAGATGACTTTTACCCCTGCGGTGCCGTGGTTCATGCGCTGACAGGACCTGCGTTGACGCGATCAACCAGGGCCTGGATGCGCGCTGCAGTGGCGCCGTGCTTCTCTTCCTGTTCCATCAGGCTCAGTTGCAGGCTTTCGTTTTCATCCTTGGCCTGGGCCAGTTCCGTGGACAGGGTCTGGTTGGTTTGCGTGAGGGTCTGGTTCTGTTGCACCAGGTCGCTGACGAGCTGTTCCAATTGGCTGAGGGATGCTTCCAACATTTTGATCTTCCAAGCGTTTTTCAAAGGGCGCGTACGATAAAGAAAAGTCACTGCGGATGCCAGGGTTATACCGGCGCAAGGCCTTGATTTTCCTGGTGGCCGACCGTTCTCGCGAGTTTAAAAGACTGTGATCTGCCGATCTGGTTCCTGCACTTCGTCGCTCAGGCCCATATGCGACAAATACGCACAGTGCCTCAAGACTTTAGTCGTATGACCGATAAGTCATCCATACAGCAGTCTCAGCCCGCATGGATGCGGCCCTTTTTGGTATCCGCGCCATGTCCCTTCGCAACATGAATATCGCCCCCCGGGCGTTCACCGGTTTCGCCCTGATCGGCGGCCTGATGCTGATTCTTGGTGTATTCGCCTTGAACCAGATGAGCAAAATCCGCGGCGCCGCCGAGGACATCACCAACAGCAGCGTGCCGAGCATCAAGAACCTCGACGAGTTCACGCAGTTGACCTTGCGCCTGCGGGTGCTCTCGTATCGCTTGCTGGTCAACCGCGAGCCGGACGTGCAACAGAAGACCATGGAACTGCTGGACACCCGCAACCAGCAGATCCGCGCCGCCCAATCGGCCTACGAGCCGTTGATCAGCGGCCCGCAGGAACGCGCGGCCTACGATCAATATGTGCAGTTGCTGGGCCAGTACCGCCAGATCGAAGACCGGATGAAAACCCTGTCGCGCAACAATCAGGTGGATGAGCTGCGCAATCTGCTCAATACCGAGTTGCTGAACAACTCCGAAGCGATGAACACCGTGCTCAACCGCCTGATGCAGATCAACGGCGAGCAGATCAGCCAGACCAATCAAGAGGCGGTCGACCAGTATTCCTCGGCGTTCAATCTGGTGGTCACCCTACTGGTCATCGCCACCGGTCTGACCTTCCTGTTCGCCTGGCTGCTGACCGTCAGCATCACCAAGCCGATCTCCAAAGCGCTGGACGCGGCGGAAACCATCGCCGAAGGCAATCTGACCCAGCCGATCCATGTCGACGGCACCGACGAAGCCGGACGTCTGTTGGCCGCCATGGCCAAGATGCAATCGAAGTTGCGCGACACCTTGCAGCGCATCTCCGGCTCGGCGACCCAACTGGCGTCTGCGGCGGAAGAACTGAACAGTGTCACCGACGAAAGCGCCCGTGGCCTGACCCAGCAGAACAACGAAATCGAACAGGCCGCCACCGCTGTCAACGAAATGACCAGCGCCGTGGAAGAAGTCGCGCGCAATGCCGTGAGCACTTCGGAAGCCTCGAAGAACGCCACCACTTCGGCGGGCGACGGCCGTGACCTGGTACAGGAAACCGTCAGCGCCATCGAACGCATGAGCGCCGATGTGCAGAGCACCGCGACCCTGATCGGCGATCTGGCGAATGAATCCCGCGACATCGGCAAGGTACTGGATGTGATTCGTGGTCTGGCGGATCAGAGCAACCTGCTGGCCCTGAACGCGGCGATTGAAGCCGCGCGTGCCGGTGAAGCCGGGCGTGGTTTTGCCGTGGTGGCCGACGAGGTTCGTGCGCTGGCGCATCGCACCCAGCAGTCGACCAGCGAAATCGAACGCATGATCGGCAGCATCCAGAGTGGCACCGAACACGCCGTGGATTCGATGCGCAACAGCACCGAGCGCGCCGAGTCGACGCTGAATATTGCCCGTGGTGCCGGGATGTCGCTGGACACCATCAACACCGCGATCGTCGAGATCAACGAGCGCAACCTGGTGATCGCCAGCGCCGCCGAAGAGCAGGCACAAGTGGCCCGCGAAGTGGATCGCAACCTGGTGAACATCCGCGACCTGTCGGTGCAATCGGCTACCGGCGCGAATCAGACCAGTGCGGCGAGCAACGAGCTGTCGCGCCTGGCGCTGGATCTGAACAATATGGTTGGGCGTTTCAGCCTGTAAATTTTCAGATCAAGGTCAAAAGCCCCTCACCCCAGCCCTCTCCCAGAGGGAGAGGGGGAAAGGGAGCACATTGGGGGCTTTGCAGATTTTGAGTTCGGCTCGATATTGCAGGTCGGTGTAACTTGAACAAACCCCGCGGTCGGTCCCCTCTCCCTTCGGGAGAGGGTAGCGATCCCCAGCCGAACCCATACCTCAAATCCCATAGCGTAAAAAGCTTTTTGACAGCATCACATTTCAACAGGTTAGAATCGCTGGCACGCAGACTGCATGGTCAGTTTGTGCCCGTCTTTACGCTTCTGGAGTACTGCCTTTGAATGCGACGACCATCAACAGCCTGTTCTTGATCGGCGCGTTGCTGGTAGGTGCGAGCATTCTTGTCAGCTCACTTTCCTCCCGTCTCGGCATCCCCATTCTGGTGATCATCCTCGCGGTCGGCATGACCGCAGGGGTCGATGGCGGCGGGATCATTTTCGATAACTACCCGACGGCCTATCTGGTCGGCAACCTCGCACTGGCGGTGATCCTGCTCGACGGTGGCTTGCGCACCCGGGTTTCGAGTTTCCGTGTGGCCTTGTGGCCGGCGCTGTCGCTGGCGACGGTCGGGGTGTTGATCACTACCGGGCTGACCGGCATGGCCGCCGCGTGGCTGTTCGACCTGAACCTGATTCAGGGCCTGCTGATCGGCGCCATCGTCGGCTCCACGGACGCCGCCGCGGTGTTCTCGCTGCTCGGCGGCAAGGGCCTCAACGAACGGGTGACCGCCAGCCTGGAAATCGAATCCGGCAGCAACGACCCGATGGCGGTGTTCCTCACCGTGACCCTGATCGACATGCTCGCCAGCGGCCAGACCGGCCTGCACTGGAGCCTGCTCGGGCATCTGGTGCGCGAGTTCGGCATCGGTGGCGTGATCGGTCTGGGCGGCGGCTGGCTGATGCTGCAACTGGTCAACCGGATCAACCTCGCCACCGGCCTGTACCCGATTCTGGTGATCGCCGGTGGTCTGGTGGTGTTCGCCCTGACCAACGCCCTGCACGGCAGCGGCTTCCTCGCGGTGTACCTGTGCGGTCTGGTGATCGGCAACCGCCCGGTGCGCAGCCGTCACGGCATCCTGCACATGCTCGACGGCATGGCATGGCTGGCGCAGATCGGCATGTTCCTCGTGCTGGGGCTGCTGGTCACCCCGCATGACTTGCTGCCGATCGCCCTGCCCGCGCTGGGTCTGGCGCTGTGGATGATTCTGTTCGCCCGGCCGCTGTCAGTGCTGGTCGGCCTGCTGCCATTCAAGGCGTTCCATGGCCGCGAGAAAGCGTTTATTTCCTGGGTCGGTCTGCGCGGCGCGGTACCGATCATTCTCGCGGTGTTCCCGTTGATGGCCGGGCTGCCGAATGCGCAGCTGTACTTCAACCTCGCGTTCTTCATCGTGCTGGTGTCGCTGCTGGTGCAGGGCACGAGCCTGCCGTGGGTGGCCAAACTGCTCAAGGTGACGGTGCCGCCGGAGCCTGCGCCGATCTCACGTTCGGCGCTGGAAGTGCACATCACCAGCGAGTGGGAGCTGTTCGTTTACAAGCTCGGCGCCGAGAAATGGTGCATCGGTTCGCCCCTGCGTGAACTGAAAATGCCCGAAGGCACACGCATCGCCGCGCTGTTTCGTGGCCAGCAACTGCTCCATCCGTCGGGTAGTACAGTGCTGGAAGTCGATGATTTGCTGTGTGTGATCGGCCATGAACACAACCTTCCGGCCCTCGGCAAACTGTTCAGCCAGGCGCCGCAACGTGGTCTGGATCTGCGCTTCTTCGGTGACTTCGTACTCGAAGGAGATGCCCAGCTTAAAGCGGTTGCAGCGCTTTACGGGTTGCCGGCCGAGGGCATCGATCCGGACATGACGCTGGGTGCATTCATTGCCCAGAAGGTCGGTGGTGCACCGATCGTTGGCGACCAGGTGGAGTGGAACAACACCCACTGGACGGTTGCGGTCATGGACGGGAACAAGATCGGCAAAGTGGGCGTCAGATTCCCCGAAGGAAGTCGCCCGGGTCCCGGTCTCTTCCTCTAAACTGCGTCCACTATCACTTGCTTGACCGGTCTCTATGCCTACCCTGCGCTCTTTCTTTTTCGCGGCCCTGCTGGGCCTGAGTCTTTCCGTCGGCCCGCTGTATGCCGCCGAACCACCGTCCAGCGAAGCCGTGCAGGCCAGCCTGGACAAACTGGCCGACAGCAAACTGCCGGATGCCGATAAAAAGACCCTGCAGACGGTCCTGCAAAATACCCTCAATCAGCTCAACAACCGGCGTGACTACGACCAGAAGCTGATCGACCTCAAGCAACAACTGGCCTCCGCCCCTCGGCAGACCATCGAGAACACCCGCGAACTGGCACGCCTCAAGGCCACGGCGGTGGTGCCGATGGCGCAGCGTTTCCCCAGGGAGTCGATTCCGCAGTTGGAGCAGATCCTCACGGATCGCTCGACCCAGCAAAGCGATCTGCAAAAAGCGCTGGCCGATGCCAACAGCCTGATCATCACCGCCCAGACCCGTCCCGAGCGCGCCCAGGCGGAAATCTCCGCCAGCCAGACGCGCATCCAGCAGATCAACACCATCCTCAAGTCCGGCAAGGACAGCGGCAAGACCGTCAGCGCCGAACAACGCGACCAGTTGAACGCCGAACTGGCCGCGCTGAACGCGCTGATCCCGCTGCGCCGTCAGGAACTGGCGGGCAACAGCCAGTTGCAGGATCTGGGCAACAGCCAGCACGATCTGCTCTCGGAGAAATCCGACCGTCTCGACCGCGAGATCCAGGAACTGCAGACCCTGATCAACCAGAAACGTCTGGCGCAGTCGCAGGAAACCGTTACCCAGCAATCGATCGAGGCGCAGAAGGCCGGCGGCAGCAGCCTGCTCGCCAGCGAAAGCGCGGCCAACCTCAAGCTTTCGGACTACTTGCTCAAAAGCACTGACCGCCTCAACGAAGTCACCCAGCAAAACCTGCAGACCAAACAGCAACTCGACAGCCTGACCCAGAGCGACTCGGCCCTCGACGAGCAGATCAACGTGCTCAAGGGCAGCCTGTTGCTGTCGAAGATTCTCTACAAGCAGAAACAGGCGTTGCCACGACTCAAGGTCGACCGCGATCTGGCGGACCAGATCGCCGACATTCGCCTGTATCAGTTCGAAGTCAGCCAGCAGCGCGAACTGCTGAGCAACCCGGCGACCTACGTCGACAATCTGCTCTCCACCCAGCCGCCGGAGCAAGTCACCCCGCAGCTGCGCAGGAGCCTGCTGGATCTGGCCAATACCCGCGCCGATCTGCTGGAGCGCCTGAACCGCGAACTGAGCGCGGTGCTCAACGAATCGATCACCCTGCAGCTTAATCAGAAACAACTGCTGAGCACCGCGCAAAGCCTGCGCGCGACCCTTGACGAGCAGATGTTCTGGATTCCCAGCAACAAGCCGCTGGACGCCGAATGGCTGCGCGGCGTGCCGGAGCGTCTGCAACGTCAGGTAGACACCCTGCCGTGGGCCTCAAGCCTGAGCGAACTGACCGACGGTCTGACCCAGCGTCCACTGCTGTTCCTGCCCCTGGCCTTGCTGATCGGTGCTCTGCTGTGGCGGCGCAAACATCTGTATGCGCGGCTGAACAAGGTTCACCAGGACATCGGTCACTTCAAGCGCGACAGCCAGTGGCACACGCCGCAGGCGATCCTGATCAACATTCTGCTGGCGATGCCGGTAGCCCTGGGTCTGGGCCTGTGCGGTCTGGCCCTGCAAATCGACGCCCGCGGGCAAAACGCCAACATGGGCGCGGCACTGCTGCAAATGGGCCAGGCGTGGCTGGTGTTCTACACCGCCTACCGGATTCTCGCGCCGGGCGGCGTGGCCGAGTTGCACTTTCGCTGGGAAAAACCGCAGGTCGAATTCCTTCAAGGCTGGGTACGTCGCCTGGGTCTGGTGGTCATGGCACTGGTGGCGGTCGTGGCCGTCGCCGAGCTGCAACCGGCGGCGCTGGCAGACGACGTACTGGGCATGCCGGTGGTGCTGACCTGCTATGCGCTGATGGCATGGCTGCTCAGCCGCCTGTTGATCAGCAGTCCGGCCCATGAAAACGCTTCGCTGTTCCGCAAGGCCGTGGGCATCATGTTCACCCTGCTGCCGATCGCCCTGTTCGTCGCGGTGTGCTTCGGCTACTACTACACCGCGCTGAAACTCAGCGACCGGCTGATCAACACCCTGTACCTGCTGATGTTCTGGCTGGTGATCGAAGCCACCTTCGTCCGTGGTCTGGCGGTTGCCGCACGCCGTCTGGCTTACCAGCGCGCCCTGGCCAAACGCCAGGCCGCGAAAGAGGCCGGCGACGGCGAAGCGGTGATCGAAGAGCCGACCCTGGACATCGAAAAGGTCAACGAACAGTCGCTGCGCCTGATCCGTCTGGCGCTGCTCGGCGGCTTCATCGCCGCGCTGTACTGGGTCTGGGCCGACCTGATCTCGGTGTTCTCGTACCTCGACAACATCACCCTCTACGAATACACCAGCGGCACCGGCGCCAATATGAGCATGGTGCCGATCAGCATCGGCGACATGCTCGGTGCGCTGATCATCATCGGCATCACCTTCGCGCTGGCGCGCAACTTGCCGGGTCTGCTCGAAGTATTAGTGCTGTCGAAACTCAATCTGGCGCAGGGCAGCGCCTATGCGACCACGACGCTGCTGTCTTACGTGATCGCCGGCGTCGGTTTTGTCTCCACGCTATCGACCCTCGGCGTCAGTTGGGACAAGTTGCAGTGGCTGGTGGCGGCGCTGTCGGTCGGCCTCGGTTTCGGTATGCAGGAGATCTTCGCGAACTTCATCTCCGGCATCATGATCCTGTTCGAACGCCCGGTGCGGATCGG
>Ga0153931_100304_pt1 | contig 14132 bp, 14 predicted proteins | sample TSNJ015MetaG_FD_104730 | JGI IMG/M metagenome (GOLD analysis project Ga0153931, IMG submission 104730) | Attine ant fungus gardens microbial communities from New Jersey, USA - TSNJ015 MetaG | ecosystem: Host-associated > Fungi > Mycelium > Unclassified | place: USA: New Jersey, Wharton State...
CAGGGTTATTCGGTGCGGCCCGGCAACATCCGCACCAGCGTGTTATCCCGCACCCAGTAGTGGTGAAACAGCCCCGCCGCTGCGTGCAAGCCGATCAGCCAGTAGCCGGCGCTGCCCAGCGTTTCATGCCAGTACTTGAGCTGTTTGGCGAAGTCCGGGTCGATGGCGACCGGTGCCGGGACGTGGAAGCCGAAGTACGGGAACGGTTTGTCTGCGGCGGCGAGCATCAGCCAGGCGAGGATCGGAGTGGCGATCATCAGCACGTACAGCGCCAAGTGCATCAGGTGCGAGATGCCGGTCTGCCAGGCTGGCGGCTTCGGGGTGATTGGCGGGCGTGGGGTCAGGCGGCCGAGGAGACGCACCCACACCAGCACGAAAATGCTCGTGCCGAACAGGCCGTGGAAGCCCATCAGCAGGCCGCGCGCTTCGCTGCCCTTGGGCATGTAGCCCTTGATTTCGACGCAGGCGTAGACGCCGACAAACAACGCCAGCATCAGCCAGTGCAGGGTGATTGAGAGTTTTCCATAACGGGTTACGGCGGTGACGCGAGTCATAACGTGCCTCGTGATTGTCGTGAGCGAGGGTCTCATCGCAATGGCAGGGCGAACCGATTGCACCACCCTGCCCTCGCAGCCTCAAGACCCCCTGCAGATTGCCCGCTCATTATCCTCACTTCATCTGCAAATTTTGTGAAAAAACCCTTTGCTATCTCACTCAAACAATCGCCTCAGTTGTGCAGCAACGCAGCGGCGGATGAAACTACCAGCAACACCGCCAGAATCCGGTTCAGCCACTGCAATTGCACCGGATTGCTCAGCCAGCGCGCCGCCCCACGCCCCAACAACGCCCAGACGCCGAGGCACGGCAACGACACCAGAAAGAACGCCAGACACAGCGCATTCAACCCCTGCCCCTGCGCGGTAAACACGCTGATCACGGCAATCGCCATCATCCACGACTTGGGGTTCACCCACTGCAAGAAGGCTGCGCCGATCAAACCCAGTTCAGTCTTGGTTTCCCCCGCTTCCGGGTCGATGGCGGTAACGGGGGCAGTGAAGATCTGCCACGCCAGCCACAGCATCCAGCCCATCCCCAGCGCACTGATCACCGGGCGCACGCCGGGCAGCATCAGCGTACTGGCGCCAGCGCCGGCCACCCAAACCAATGACGCAGCGCCCGCCCCCGCGCCGAGAATGATCGGCAGACACGGCCGCCAGCCGCGTCGGGCGCTGGTGCTGAGCACGATGAGGTTGGTCGGCCCCGGGGTGATCGAGGCAACGAAGGCAAAGAGGATGAACGCAAGCATGGCACGGCCCTGTAGAAAGTCAGGGCCCACTGTGATGGTTGAGCAAGGTGACGGTCTTGAACGTTTGTTCAGCGTCGAAAGGTACCAATGGCGCGTTGCTGATAGGCGCCCGGCGTGATGCCGTAGGCACGCACGAACCAGCGGCCGAGATGGCTTTGATCGGCGAATCCGAGGCGGCCGGCGACTTCCACTGGCTGCATGCCGGCGGCAAGCATCTGCCGGCCACGGCTCAGACGCAGCTGGATCAGCCACGCGTGTGGCGCGAGTCCATAGGCTGCCTTGAACGCGCGGGTCAGGCGAAAGCGGTCGGTGCCGCAGACGTCGGCCAGGGTTTGCAGGCTGATGTCCTGTTCGTGGTAGGCCAACAGGTAATCGCGTGCCTGCCGGGCGATCAACGGTGCGCGGTTGGCAGCGCTCGGTTGTGGTCGGCGATACAAGTGAATCGCCAGTCGTTCAAGCAAGGCATCCAGCGCCACATCGCGCACCATACGCACGTCCTGCTTATGCAGCGCATTGAACGCAAACAAGGTGGCGCGAGCCAGTTCGGGATCATCGTTGAGCACACTGCCGATCCCCGGCAAGCCGCTGCCATAACTGCCCAGATGCAAACCGTCCAGCGCCTGCTCCAGCCATGCCGGTTGCAGATAGAGCATGCGATAGGTGAAGCCGTCCGGGCTGGGCGCATCACCGTCATGGATGTCGCCGGGTTCCAGCATGAAAACCTTGCCCGGCGTGCTGTCATGCCGCGCCCGACGGCTGTTGAAGCGCTGCACGCCCTGCTCGGTGAAGCCGATCAAATACGTTTCATGCCAGTGCGGATCGTAGGCGTGCGCGTGCCCGGCGAAATGCGCGTGCAGGGTTTCGATGCCGGTTTCCCGGTCGCGGGCAAGGTCGATCCAGTTGCTCATGGCGTGCGTACAGTGGTGGGCTGGGGCCAGTAATCCACAATTGGCGGGTTGAGGCTAGAAGGTTTGTGCATTTCAGATCGAGCGCTGATTGACCCGCGCCATCAGTTGCTCGGCGCTTTCCTTGCGTTCGGAATAGCGATCAACCAGAAATTCCTGGCGGTCGCGCAGCAGCGCGGTGAACTTCACCAGCTCTTCCATCACATCGACCACGCGATCATAGAACGGCGAAGGTTTCATGCGCCCCACCTCGTCGAATTCCGCGAAAGCCTTGGGCACGGAAGACTGATTGGGGATGGTGAACATGCGCATCCAGCGACCCAGTACGCGCAGTTGATTGACCACGTTGAACGACTGCGAACCGCCGCAGACCTGCATCACCGCGAGGGTTTTGCCCTGGGTCGGACGCACCGCACCGAGCTCCAGCGGAATCCAGTCGATCTGCGCCTTGAACACCGCCGACATCGCGCCGTGGCGTTCCGGCGAACACCAGACCTGACCTTCCGACCACAGCACCAGCTCGCGCAGTTCCTGGACTTTGGGATGGTCGACCGGGGCGTCGTCAGGCAACGGCAGACCGGACGGATTGAAGATGCGCGTTTCGGCGCCGAAGTGCTCCAGCAAGCGTGCGGCCTCCTCCACCAGCAAACGGCTGAAGGAGCGTTCGCGGGTCGAGCCGTAGAGCAGCAGGATACGCGGTTGATGTTCGTGCGAAGGTGGCGTGTTCCGGCCTTCGAACAAGGTGTGATCAAGATTGGGCAGATGCTCTGACATATGTCCTCCGGCTCAGAGGGAGCCGATGCGATCAAGTTCGCGCTGAAGCTCAACGCGGCTGAGTGTTTTAAAAGGAAGACCGAGGAACGTTGCGCAGCGGCGCTCGATGATCGCCACAGTGGCACGGAACGCCGCATCCACTGCCGCCTCATCACCAATCACATCGGAGGGATCTTCCAGCCCCCAATGGCATTTGATCGCCGGCCCGAAGTACACCGGGCAGGTTTCGCCCGCCGCCTTGTCGCAGACGGTGATGACGATGTCCGGCGGGTTGCCTTCGAAGGCGTCGTTGCCCTTGCTGTACAAACCGTCGATAGCGATACCAGCCTGTTGCAAAGTCGTCAGGCTGCGTGGCAACACTTGGCCCTTGGGAAAACTGCCGGCGCTTACCGCCTCGAAGCCCTCCCGCGCCAGATGATTGAACACGGCCTCGGAAAGGATGCTGCGGCAACTGTTGGCCGTGCACATGAACAGGACACGCATGGATAGCTCCGGGAATATTTGAAGTTCAGCAGCACGCGGTTTCGCGGGCAGGACGACCATCCATGTTGTGCAGGCGACAGGCATTGTCCTTGAGCCAATCGGTGTTGGCCGTGGCCGTGACCTTGAGGATCTGCCGAACCCAATCCGGCAGATCCGGGTTGAGCCGGTAATAGACCCACTGGCCCTGACGGCGATCAAGCAACAACCCATTGCTGCGCAGTTGCGCGAGGTGGCGGCTGATTTTCGGCTGGCTGTCGTCGAGGGCGCACATCAGCTCGCAGACACACAGCTCACCCTGCTCGGCAATCAGCAAGGTGGCGCGGACACGGGTTTCATCGGCCAGGCTTTTGAACAGTTCGGTGGGGGTGAGCATGGGGACGGGCTCGTACATATGGAAAACCGAATATACGGATATCCATATATTATTCAACCCCGGATTCAAGCCACATCGCAGAACCCCTGTGGGAGCGGGCTTGCTCGCGAAGGCGTAGTGTCAGTCGATTCCTATGTCACAGACATACCGCTTTCGCGAGCAAGCCCGCTCCCACAGGGGGATTTTTGTGGGGTGGGACTATCCGCGCAGCAGGCCCTGCTCCGCTTCGCAAAGGCCGACGACATAATCCCAGACCACCCGCAGCCTTACCGACTTGTGCAGCTCGCGCCGGGTACTGATCCAGTAACTGCGCTCGATGCTGTCATCCGGCAACAACCGCAGCCCCCTGTGGGAGCGGGCTTGCTCGCGAAGGCGTAGTGTCAGTCGATACCTATGCCACAGACATACCGCTTTCGCGAGCAAGCCCGCTCCCACTGGGGGATTTTTGTGGGGTGGGACTATCCGCGCAGCAGGCCCTGCTCCGCTTCGCAAAGGCCGACGACATAATCCCAGACCACCCGCAGCCTTACCGACTTGTGCAACTCGCGTCGGGTGCTGATCCAGTAACTGCGCTCGATGCTGTCATCCGGCAGCAACGCCACCAGATCCGGATCAGACGCCGCCATGTAGCAAGGCAACACCGCAATGCCCAACCCCGAGCGCGCCGCTTCCTGCTGGGCGATCACGCTGGTGCTATGAAACACCACGCGCGGGCTGCGGCAGAAGCTGTTGAGGAACATCAGTTCCTGACTGAATAGCAGATCATCGACATAACCGATCCACGCATGCCGCGCGAGGTCTTCGCGGCTGCGCAACGGCGGCGCGTTGTCGAGGTAGCGTTGGCTGGCGTAGAGCGCCAACCGATAGTCGGTGAGCTTGCGCGTGACCAGCATGTCTGCCGCCGGGCGCTCCAGATGAATGCTGATTTCCGCCTCGCGGTTGAGGATGCTGACGAAGCGCGGCACGGCGACCAGTTCCACCTCCAGCCCTGGATAGCGTTCAAACAGACCGATCATGCGGCTGGCGAGAAACTTGATGCCCAGCCCCTCAGTGACGCCGACGCGGATCTTGCCCAGCGGCGCGGTGGACTGGGTGATTTCTTCCTGAGCCAGCAGCGCAACGTTTTCCATGGCTTCGGCGTGCTTGAGCAGCGCCTCACCTGCCGGGGTCATTTCGTAGCCTTGGGCGTGCTGGACGAACAGCGCGGTGCCGAGGCTCTTTTCGATGGCCTCGATATGACGGGCCACGGTGGCGTGAGTGGTGTTCAGACGCCGGGCAGCGGTGAGCAGGCGGCCGCTGCGTTGCAACTCCAGAAAGAACCGCAGGTCGTTCCAGTCGAACATGGGGTGTCCTTGTCAGCTATCGTCAATCCAGGCTGTTTGAAAACGCACAGCGGCTGCGCAAAAACTAACATTCTTTTAACGAAAGCTAACAACTAGAGTGTCCGACAATAAAAACAAAAAGCGAGGTCAGGGAATGCAGACTTCCCTTGAAGAATACGACTACATCGTGGTCGGCGCCGGCCCTGCCGGGTGCTTGCTGGCCAATCGACTGTCGGCAGACAAGCAGCAGCGGGTGTTGCTGCTCGAAGCCGGCGGACGCGACAACTATGCGTGGATTCACATCCCCGTGGGTTACCTGTTCTGCATCGGCAACCCGCGCACCGACTGGTGCTTCAAGACCGAAGCGCAACCCGGCCTGCAAGGTCGCAGCCTGAGCTACCCTCGCGGCAAAGTGCTCGGTGGCTGCTCCTCGATCAACGGCATGATCTACATGCGTGGCCAGGCCGGCGACTATGACGGCTGGGCAGCCGAGGGCAATCCGGGCTGGGCCTGGAACGACGTGCTGCCGCTGTTCAAACAGAGCGAAAACCACTTCGCCGGCGCCGCTGAATTTCACGGCGCCAAGGGTGAATGGCGGGTCGAGCAACAGCGCCTGTCGTGGCCGATTCTCGACGCGTTTCGCAGCGCCGCCGAGCAGAGCGGCATCGCCAGCATCAACGACTTCAATCAGGGCGACAACGAGGGTTGCGGCTACTTTCAGGTCAACCAGAAGGCCGGGGTGCGCTGGAACGCGGCCAAGGCCTTTCTCAAACCGATTCGCGAGCGGGCCAATCTGACCGTGCTGACCGGGGTTGAGGTTGATCGCGTGCTATTGGAAAACGGGCGGGCATCGAAGGTCAGCGCACGTCACGAAGGTCAGGTGAAAAGCTTCAAGGCGCGCAAGGAAATCATCCTCTGCGCTGGCTCCGTCGGGTCACCAAGCATTCTGCAGCGCTCCGGAATCGGCCCGCGTCCTCTGCTCGAGCGCCTCGGCATTGGCGTGATTCATGAGCTGCCGGGGGTCGGCGGCAATCTGCAGGATCATCTGCAACTGCGCCTGATCTACAAACTGCAAAACGCCCGCACCCTGAATCAGATCGCCGGCAGCGTGTGGGGCAAGATGGGTATGGGCCTGCGTTATCTGTATGACCGTAGCGGGCCGTTGTCGATGGCGCCTAGTCAGTTGGGCGCGTTTGCCCGCTCAGGGCCAGAGCAGACTTCCGCCAACCTTGAATACCACGTGCAGCCGCTGTCGCTGGAGCGTTTTGGCGAGCCGCTGCACAGCTTCCCTGCATTCACCGCGTCGGTGTGTGATTTACGTCCGCAGAGCCGGGGTCGCATTGAAATACGCTCGGCGGATCCGCAGGAAGCACCGCTGATTCAACCCAATTACCTGAGCCATCCCGAAGATTTGCGCGTGGCCGCGGATGCGATCCGCCTGACCCGCCGCATCGTCAGCGCCCCGGCCCTGCAAGCGTTCAAACCGGTGGAATATCTGCCCGGCGACAGCCTGCAAAGCGAGGAGCAACTGCACGAAGCGGCGGCGCGCATCGGTACGACGATTTTCCATCCGGTCGGCACCTGTCGCATGGGCAATGACGCTGACGCGGTGGTCGATGCGCAATTGCGCGTGCATGGCGTGCCCGGCCTGCGCGTCGCCGACGCCTCGATCATGCCGCGTATCACCTCGGGCAACACCTGTTCGCCTACGCTGATGATTGCCGAGAAGGCGGCGCAGCTGATCCTTTCAGGACCTGTACACATACCCCCTGTGGGAGCGAGCCTGCTCGCGAAGGCGGAGTGTCATTCACCCATGATTTGACAGACACGGCCCCTTCGGGAGCAAGCCCCCTCCCACAGGAATCAACAGCAGATTCAAGACATCGCGCTTCACCCGGACACGCAACACCAGTGGAACAACAAAAACAATCACTGTGAGGGATTTCGATATGTCAGAACACGCTCAGCCGCTGGACGCCGCGAGCGGCGCCAGCACCAGCAATGCCACGCAGAAAGTCATCTTCGCCTCGTCTCTGGGGACGGTCTTCGAGTGGTATGACTTCTTCCTCTACGGCGCCCTCGCGGCGGTGATCAGCAAGCAGTTTTTCGCCGGAGTCAACGACACCACGGCGTTCATCTTCGCGCTGATGGCCTTCGCCGCCGGGTTTATCGTGCGGCCGTTCGGGGCGCTGGTGTTCGGTCGGTTGGGGGACATGATCGGACGCAAATACACCTTCCTCGCCACCATCATCCTGATGGGTATCGCCACGTTCTGCGTCGGCCTGTTGCCGACCTACGCCAGCATCGGCATCGCCGCACCGATCATTCTGGTGGTGCTGCGCATGCTTCAGGGTCTGGCCCTGGGCGGTGAATACGGCGGTGCGGCGACCTATGTGGCGGAACACGCGCCAATCGGCAAACGCGGCTTCCACACCAGCTGGATTCAGTCCACTGCAACCCTCGGCCTGCTGCTGTCGCTGCTGGTGGTGCTCGGGTGCCGCTACTTCACTGGCGATCAGTTTGAAGTCTGGGGTTGGCGTATTCCGTTCCTGCTGTCGATCGTGCTGCTGGGCATTTCCACCTGGATCCGCCTGAGCCTGCACGAGTCGCCGGCGTATCTGAAAATGAAAGAGGAAGGCAAGGCATCGAAAGCACCGATCCGCGAATCCTTCGGCAAATGGGAAAACCTCAAAGTGGTGCTGATCGCCTTGTTCAGCATCAACGCCGGGCAAGCGGTGACCTTCTACGCCGCGCAGTTCTACGTGCTGTTCTTCCTCACCCAGTTTCTGAAAATGGACCCGGCGGTGGCCAACACTCTGCTGATCATCAGCGTGGTGATCGGTGCGCCGTTCTTCATCATTTTCGGCTGGCTGTCGGACAAGGTCGGACGCAAACCGGTGCTGATGCTCGGCCTGCTGCTGGCGACGGCGCTGTACTTCCCGATTTTCAAATCCCTGGCGCACTACGCCAACCCGGCAATCGATCAGGCCAGCCGTCAGGCACCGATCACCGTGCTGGCCGATCCGGCCACCTGCACCTTCCAGTTCGACCCGGTGGGCAAGGCCAAATTCGACAGCCCGTGCGACAAGGTCAAGACCTTCCTGGTCAAGCAAGGCCTGCCCTACTCCAGCGCCGCCGCCCCGGCCGGCAGTGGCGTGCAGGTCAGCGTCGGTGACGTGAAGATCGACGGCTACGACGAATCCGCCCTGCGCGGCGCGGTGACCCTCGCTGGCTACCCGCAACAGGCTGACCTGCAACAGATCAACAAACCGATGATCGTGGCGCTGATCGTCGCGCTGATCATCATCTCGGCCATGTGCTACGGCCCGCTGGCGGCGTTGATGGTGGAACTGTTCCCGACGCGCATCCGCTACACCTCGATGTCCCTGCCGTATCACATCGGCAATGGCTGGTTTGGTGGATTCCTGCCCACCGTGTCATTCGCGCTGGTGGTGTACACCGGGGATATTTTCTATGGGCTGTGGTACCCGGTGCTGATCACCGGGGTGAGCCTGGTGGTGGGGATGATCTGTTTGCGTGAGACCAAGAATATCGATCTGGACAAGAACTGATTCCAGATCAACTCAGCTTACCTGTGGCGAGGGAGCTTGCTCCCGCTCGACTGCGAAGCAGTCGCAAAACCTGTAACCGTGGTGTATCTGATGCACTGTAATTGCAGGGTTTAGGGTCGCTTCGCAACCCAGCGGGACGGTGCGACGATTCGACAAGCTCCCTCGCCACAGGTGATTTACTCGGTCACAGACTTGCGTGTCAGGCTTCAGCCTTGATCACTTCAAACTTCACCTGATCGGGATAAAACGCCACATAGTTCTTGATCTGCTCCACCGAGATTTTCGGTTTCTCGTACGTCCACACCGCGTTCGCCCCCTCATGCCCCGGCACTTGCAGGCTGAAGTAGTTGGCGTCGCCCTTGTATGGGCAATAACTGGTGTGGTCGGTGCGGGCGAAATACTTCTCGTCGATGTCCTCGCGGGGAACGTAGTACACCGGCGGATAGTTGGCCTCTTTGAGGACCAGCACATGAGAGGACGCCGCGACCTGGATGCCGTGGAATTTCACCAGCAGGCAACCGGAGAGTTCTTCGAGGGTGATGACGGGGTTGAGGCCGGTGGTGCTCATTGGGGTTTCTCCTGGTCATGGAAATGACTGTGGCGAGGGAGCTTGTCGAATCGTCGCACCGTCCCGCTGGTCTGCATAGCAGACCCAAATCCGGAAATCGCGCTGCATCAGGTATAACGCGATTTCAGGTTTTGCGACGGCTTCGCCGCCGAGCGGGACGGTGCGACGACTCGACAAGCTCCCTCGCCACAAGCGTCAGGTCGGCCCTGTCATTTCACATCAAACCACGATATCAGTCGCCAGCGCCTGCCCCACCACACCAACGGCAAAGTCGATCTGCCCCTGCCCGGTCAGATCAACCAGCAGCGTGGTCTGACCGCCCTGCGCGTAGTAAGTCAGGATCGCATCGCCCGCATGACCGGTGAAAGCATTGACGAAATTCAACGTGGCCGCGCCCGTGGCGAAACCGGCGATGCCCGAGATGTCGATCTTGTCCACGCCGCTTTTGAAATCCATGATCCAGTCCGGCTGGTTGTTGGTCGAATCGCTGGCTGCACCGAACACAAAGGTGTCTGCACCCTCGCCGCCCCACAACGTATCACCGCCGCCGCCACCGTAGAGAATGTCGTTGCCGGCACCGCCATTCAGAATGTTGACCGCCGAATTGCCGATCAGCAGGTCATTGCCTGAACCACCCCGCGCGTTTTCGATGGTCACACCATAGGCAATGGAAACGTTACCAACCAGACCGCCAACGTCGGAGAACGAACCTTCATTGAGGTTGATCTTCTGGTTCTGGGTGAAGCCGGAGAAATCCAGCCAGTCGTCACCGCCACCGTCCCATACCGAAAACACCACTTTCGAAGAGGCCGAAGTCGCGGTGTAGTAATCGCGTCCGGTATTGGAGTTGAAGCCATACCAGGTGTTATCGGCACGAGTTTCATAGTTGGCACCGTAGAGTTTCTGCACCGCCACGATATCGTCCAGCAACGGCGCGGAGGCGTAGGCGCCGCTGCCGTCCTTGCTGAAGTTCTGGTCGGTATTGGCTTCGCTCCAGTAGCTCATCAGGCTGTAACCACGGGTGTCTTCGGCGTACTTGGCGTCGTTGTAGGTCGGGTTGCCGTTGCCGGCGTTGTAGGCGCCCGGGTGCGACAGGCCGAGGGTGTGGCCGATTTCGTGAGTCAGGGTCTGACGCCCGTAGTTGTTGGTGTCCGGGGTCTTGTTGACCTGATACTGGTTGTTGATCAGGTACCACGACTGGCCATCGTAGCTGCCGCCGCTCGGCAGGTAGGCGAACGCCGCGCCGCCGGTGCTGACATCGTAGTTGCCGAAGGTCATGTGACCGTCGCCGCCCGTGCCTTCAGTGAAGGTCACCTTGGCCACATCGGCCCACGATTGCATCGCCAGTATGGCTTGGGCCTTTTGCTGCGCGCTGAACTGGCTGAAATTGCCGAGGTTCGGGTTGTAGTTCGCCGGTTTCTCGGTGAGGAAGGTGTAGGTCAGGGAGATTTTGCCGTCGCCGTTCTTGTCGTGCCACGACAGGTTTTTGCGCAGGATTTCGTCGGCTGCCTGGTCGGCGGTAAACGACGGTTTGCCGTTCACCAGGCCGACGCCACGGTCGTACAGGTGGCTGAAGGCATTCACTTCGTCATAGGCGCTGCTGGTTTTCGCTTTGGCTTGAGCCATGGTGGGACTTCCTTGTTTCAGAGTGGTCAGTGCGTTCGGACCGTGGCGATCTTCTGGCGAGATCGTCCTGTCACTCGCGTTTCTTGAAGGCCCGACGAACCTGCCATGCCCGGCAAGCGCGGTGCCATTCGATTTCTCGATAGTCGCCCGCGCCGTCCCGGTAATACCGGTCATTCCCGGCAATGTTTTTATCTGTATATCCATACAGATAAAAGTTGCCCCGGGCGCGAACTCCGGCCATTCTGTGCACCTCCAGTGAACTGATTGACGACGGTGGTTATGCGGCTGTACCTCTGTGAAAAACCTTCCCAGGCCAAAGACATTGCGGCCGTGCTGGGCGCCAAGCGCCGGGGCGACGGTTGTTGGCTGGGAACGGACGTCACGGTGACCTGGTGTATCGGCCACCTGCTGGAAACCGCCCCGCCGGATGCCTACGACGCGCGCTACAAGCGCTGGGTGCTGGCGGATCTGCCGATCATTCCGGACAAGTGGAAAATGACCGTCAAGCCGCGTACCGCCAGCCAGTACAAGGCGGTCAAGCGCCTGTTGGGCGAGGCCAGCGAGCTGATCATCGCCACCGACGCCGACCGTGAGGGCGAGATGATTGCCCGGGAACTGGTCGAGCACTGCCGCTATCGCGGGCCGATCCGTCGCCTGTGGCTGTCGGCGCTGGATGAAGCGTCGATCCGCAAGGCCCTGGCCGCACTGAAGCCGGGAGCGGAAACCTTCAGCCTGTATCACTCGGCCCTGGGGCGCTCCCGCGCGGACTGGCTGATAGGTATGAACATGAGTCGCCTGTTCACGTTATTGGGCCGTCAGTCCGGCTATCAGGGCGTGCTGCCCGTCGGCCGGGTGCAGACGCCGACACTACGGCTGGTGGTGGATCGCGACCGCAGCATCGCCGATTTCGTGCCGGTGCCGTACTGGGCGATCGATGTGCAACTGCTGCACGACGGCACGCCGTTCACTGCGCAATGGCGTGCGCCTTCCGACGTTTGCGACGATCAGGATCGCTGCCTGAATCAGGCGTTGGCGCAGCAAGCGGCGGCTGCGATCAGCAATGCGGCCAGCGCACGGGTGGTGAAATTGCGCACCGAGCGCATGCGTGAAGTGGCACCGTTGCCATTCGATCTGGGCACCCTGCAGGAAGTCTGCTCAAAGAAACTTGGTCTCGGCGCCCAGGAAACCCTCGACATCGCCCAGGCGCTGTACGAAACCTACAAGGTCATCACCTACCCGCGCAGTGATTGCGGCTTCCTGCCGCTGAGCCAGCACAGCGAGGCACCGGGGATACTCGCTGCACTGCGTCAGGCCGACTCAAGCCTCGAGGCGCTGAACGGTCACCTCGACCCGCAACGCCGCTCACGGGCGTGGAACGACGCCAAGGTCAGCGCCCACCACGGCATCATCCCCACCGCGGCGGCGAAAAATCTCGAGCGTTTGAGCGGTAAGCACCGGGCGGTCTACACCCTGATTCGCGCGCGCTATCTGGCGCAATTTCTGCCCAACCACGAATACGATCGCACCCAGGCCGATTTCGATTGCGCCGGTGAAGCATTGCGCGCCGTCGGCAAGCAGATTATCGAACCGGGCTGGAAACGCGCCTTGCCCGAAGCCCTCGCCCCGGCCAAGGGTCGTGAAGCGCCAGCACCGCAAACCCTCCCGGCGCTGAGTCAGGGTATCGATTGCGCCGTGGCCGGCGTGAACCTCAAGGATCTCTGGACTCAGCCGCCCAAACCCTACACCGAGGGCGATCTGATCAAGGCGATGAAGAACGTCGCCAAACTGGTGGAAGATCCGCTGCTCAAACAGAAACTCAAGGACACCACCGGCATCGGCACCGAAGCCACTCGCGCCTCGATCATTCAGGGCCTGCTGGACCGCGGTTATCTGCTGAAAAACGGCAAGGCGCTGGCCGCGACGCCTGCAGCCTTCAGCCTGATCGACGCCGTGCCCCGGGCGATTGCCGACCCCGGCACTACCGCCATCTGGGAACAGGCGCTGGACATGGTGCAGAGCGGCGAGATGAGTCTGGAAGAGTTCGTCACCAAACAGGCGGCGTGGATGAGCAAGCAGGTCAGCCGCTGTTCTGCACTGAGCCTGACCATCAGCGGCCCGCCACCGGCCGGCAAGGCTGCGGCGCCGTGGAAGAAGAAACGCAAATCGGCGCGCAGCAAAACCGCCAGTGCAACCAAGCGTACCGCCAAATAACTCAAACCTGCTGAGCTCCTGTGGCGAGGGAGCTTGCTCCCGCTCGGCTGCGCAGCAGTCGCAAAACCTGCAACTATGGTCTATCTGAAACATCGCGATTGCAGGCTTTAGGGCCGCTTCGCGCCCCAGCGGGAGCAAGCTCCCTCGCCACAGGGTTCTTAAGTCTCCCTTTTGGAGTTCATTGACCATGCCCACCATCGAACTGCTAGCCGCCCACCGCGACGAACTGCAAACCATCGAAAACCTCATGCAGTTCTACATGTACGACTTCAGCCAATGGCTACCACTGAAACTTGGCGAACATGGCTTCTTCAGCATTCAGCAGAAGGACGATTACTGGCGCAATCCGGCCACCCAACCGTTCCTGATCCGCGTCGACGGTGAACTGGCCGGTTTCGTGACTGTGGATGATGAAACCCACATCGACGGCGCCGAACACAACATCGGCTACTTTTTCCTCGCCCGACGCTTTCGTGGCCAAGGCGTCGCGCAGTTTGTCGTCTCTGCCCTCTTGAGCCGCCTGCCGGGTCGATGGCAGATTCTCCATATCGACGCCAACCTGCCTGCACAGCGCTTCTGGGCCGGGCTGATCCCGCAATTGAGCGGTGGCGAGTTCACCCGCCAGCAGCGCTCGGTAGACGGTTACCCCTGCACCTTCTACGTCCTGAACGTCCCCGCTTCAGTTGCCTGAACGAAACTTTTCTCATTCCAAAACAGCTTTGTCCGACAATATGTAGTGAACAAAAATAATCACTACAAAACCGTTGACGGCACCGTTTTGCTTTTGCATGATGAAGACGTTCCCCGATCGGGAACATCAGTAACACGCTTGAGCAAACTCGTCTGACCGCCGAGTTGTTTTTTCCGGATACACGCTGCCCACAAGGCAGATTGAAGAAGCTGACCTGGCCTGAACGTCCAGTACAAGGACGAGAAGCGCTGGCGAAAATTCTCAAGACGCTTGTGGCCGACCCTGAAAACGTCGTCAAGGA
>Ga0153931_100309_pt1 | contig 13982 bp, 13 predicted proteins | sample TSNJ015MetaG_FD_104730 | JGI IMG/M metagenome (GOLD analysis project Ga0153931, IMG submission 104730) | Attine ant fungus gardens microbial communities from New Jersey, USA - TSNJ015 MetaG | ecosystem: Host-associated > Fungi > Mycelium > Unclassified | place: USA: New Jersey, Wharton State...
AACTGACGGGAAACGTGGGTGAATTGGACTGCAAGCGTCATGGTGCGGTGCTCCAAAAAGGCGCGGGTCGTCGCAGCGGCCCGGCCTGGACTTCTGAAAAATCAAAACATCTGTGAATGCGGTCAATGTGGGAGGGGGCTTGCCCCCGATGGCAGTTGGTCAGTGACCGATAGGTTGGCTGACACATCGCGATCGGGGGCAAGCCCTCTTCCACAGGGATCTATGCCGTCTGCAAGGTCTTACCTGCCGCCCATGATCGCGATGTAATCCTGGGTCCAGCGGCTGTACGGCACGAACTTGCCGCCTTCAGCCTGCGGGGTTTTCCAGAAGGCGATCTTGTCGAACTGGTCGAAGCCGTTGGTCTTGCACCCTTCGGCGCCCAGCAGTTCACTTTCCTTACAGGCCGCAGGCACCGCCGGCAGCGAGCCGAACCAGGCAGCAACATCGCCCTGGACTTTGGGCTGCAGCGACCAGTCCATCCACTTGTAGGCGCAGTTCGGGTGCTTGGCCTCGGCATGCAGCATGGTGGTGTCCGCCCAGCCGGTGGCGCCTTCTTTGGGGATGGTCGAGGCAATCGGCTGCTTCTCGTTGACCAGGCCGTTGACCTGATACGGCCAGGCGCTGGAGGCCACCACGCCTTCGTTTTTGAAGTCGCTCATCTGCACGGTGGTGTCGTGCCAGTAGCGGTGGATCAACGGTTGCTGGGCGCGCAGCAATTCGAGCACAGCCTTGTACTGGGTTTCGGTCAGCTCGTACGGGTTCTGGATGCCCAGTTCCGGCTTGGTGCTCTTGAGGTACAGCGCCGCGTCGGCAATGTAGATCGGGCCGTCATAGGCTTGCACGCGGCCCTTGTTCGGCTTGCCGTCCGGCAGGTCCTGCGCCTGGAACACCACATTCCAACTGGTGGGCGCGGTCTTGAACACGTTGGTGTTGTACATCAACACGTTCGGGCCCCACTGGTACGGCGTGCCGTACGTTTGCTGGCCGACCATGTACCACGGGGCATCCTTGAGACGCGGGTCGATGTTTTTCCAGTTCGGGATCAGCGCCGTATTGATCGGCTGCACGCGCTTGCCGCCGATCAAGCGCAGCGACGCGTCGCCGGAAGCGGTGACCAGGTCATAACCGCCCTTGGCCATCAGGCTGACCATTTCGTCGGAGGTGGCGGCGGTTTTCACATTGACCTTGCAGCCGGTTTCCTTCTCGAAACCGGTGACCCAGTCGTAGGCCTTGTCGCTTTCGCCACGTTCGATGTAGCCGGGCCAGGCGACGATATCCAACTGGCCTTCACCGGCGCCCACCGCCTTGAGCGGTTCGGCGGCCTGGAGGCTGGCGCTGGCCAGCAGCGCGGTGGTCAGGGCACTGAGCAGTGCGGTCTTGTGCGCAGACATGGGGGTTCCCTCTTCTTTAATTATGGTCGGGGCAGTTTGTGCAGCAGGTAATGCGTGAGCGTCGTTGTTGTTTTAAAGGTGCTGGCCGTGGCGGGCCATGATGTGGCGCACCACGCTGTAGTCCTGCAGCGAATCGCTGGACAAGTCTTTGCCATACCCCGAGCGCTTCAAACCGCCGTGGGGCATTTCGCTGACCAGCATGAAATGACTGTTGATCCAGGTGCAGCCGTATTGCAGGCGCGACGCCACTTGCATGGCCTTGTCCAGGTTCTGGGTCCAGACGGAAGAGGCCAGGCCGTATTCGGAGTCGTTGGCCCAATCCACCGCCTGTTCCAGTTCGTCGAAGCGGGTCACGGTAACCACCGGGCCAAACACTTCGCGCTGCACGATTTCATCGTTCTGTTTGCAACCGGCCAGCAATGTCGGCTGGTAATAGAAGCCGGCGCCGGAGTGCACGGCCGCACCGGTGACGCGCTCGATATGCGGCTGGCCAAGGGCGCGCTCGACAAAACTGGCGACGCGGTCGCGCTGGCGCGTGCTGATCAGCGGGCCGAGCTCGTTGTCGGCATCGCGCTTGCCGGCAAAGCGCAGGCTGCTGACGGCAGCGCCGAGGTCGGCGACCAATTTGTCGTGAATGCCGGCCTGGGCGTAGATGCGGCAGGCGGCGGTGCAATCCTGGCCGGCATTGTAGTAACCGTAGGCGCGCACGCCTTCGACCACGGCCTGCAGGTCGGCGTCGTTGCACACGATCACCGGCGCCTTGCCGCCCAGTTCCAGGTGCGTGCGTTTGAGGGTTTTGGAGGCGGCCTGCAGAATCTTCTGCCCGGTGACGATATCGCCGGTCAGCGAAACCATGCGCACTTTGGGATGGCTGACCAAGTGACTGCCAACGCCTTCACCGCCGCCACACAGGATGTTGATCACCCCGCGCGGCAGCAGGTCCTTGAGGACGGGGGCCAGGGCCAGGATCGACAGCGGCGTATGTTCTGACGGTTTGAACACCAGCGTGTTACCGGCGGCCAGTGCCGGGGCGATTTTCCAGGCGGCCATCATCAGCGGGTAGTTCCACGGCGCAATCGAGGCGACGACGCCAATCGGGTCGCGGCGCACCATGCTGGTGTAGCCGGGCAGGTATTCGCCGCTGAGTTGGCCGGTCTGGCAACGCACGGCACCGGCGAAAAAGCGGAATACATCCACGGTGGCGCTCAAATCATCCTGGCGCGCCAGGTGCAGGGGCTTGCCGCAGTTCAGCGATTCCAGGCGGGCGAGGTAGTCGGCTTGTTTTTCAATGGCGTCGGCAATCCCCAGCAGGATGTTCGAGCGTTGCTGCGGCGTGGTCCGCGACCAACCGGCAAAGGCGCGATGAGCGGCGAGGATGGCGCTTTCGACTTGCTCGCTGCTGGCTTCGGCGATCTGGGTGAGAACTTCACCGCTGGCCGGGTTGATGATCGGCTCGCCAAGCCCCTGGCCCTGGACCAGTTCGCCGTCGATCAGCAACGCAGTGAGCAGCGGGGTGGGCGCGCCGGACATTTTTCGCGATCTCTTTTCTTGTGTGGCCATGGGCGTTCTCTTACAAGGCGCCTGACCTTCTCTTATGGGATAGGCAGAGACTAGAGGTCAGGCGCGAGGTCAACAAATACTAAATACTGAAAGCAGCATTCGATTAAATAGATGGCTTGCGCGGATGTGGCTGTTCGCGGGCCACCGTCAGGAATGGATCAACCAGCGCCGGCCGCGCGGTGCCGCGGCGCCAGGCCAGGCCCACGTCGAGGGTCTGGCTAAGGTCGGCAATCGGCCGCGCTTCAATAATGTCGCCCTCAAGCGACCAGGGGCGGTACGTCATGTCCGGCTGGATCGACACGCCGAGGCCGGCGGCCACCAGGCTTCGCACGGCCTCAGTGGAGGCGGTGCGCAAGGTCACGCGCGGTTGCAGGCCGGCGCCGGTCCACATCCGTTGGGCGTTGTGGCCCATTTCATCCACGTTCAGCTGAATCAGCGGTTCGCGCGCCACATCGGCGAGGTTGATGCTGTCGTGTTCCAGCAGCGGGTGCTGGGCCGGCAGCCATAAACGGTGGGGCGAATGGGTGAGCACTTCGGTCTGCAGGGCGTGGCGGTCTTCAAGGTTGGAGAGGATCAACACGCCGACATCGATTTCGCCGCTGACCAGCAGGTGCTCGATGTACGGACGTTCATCCTCCATCACGCGGATTTCCACATTCGGGTAAGCGCGTTGAAAGCGCGTGAGCAGGTCGGCGAGGTAATAGCCGGCCACCAGGCTGGTCACGCCGATGATCAACTGGCCGGCCACTTGGTCGGTGCTCTGTTGCAGGCTGCGCTTGGCGTTGTCGACGGTGGCGAGGATCAGGTGCGCCTGGCGCAGAAACTGATGGCCCTGATGGGTCAGGGTCATGCCCTTGGCGTGGCGGTTGAACAGGTTGACGCCGATTTCCTGTTCCAGTTGCTGGATCGCCAGGGTCAGGGTCGACTGGGAAATAAACGCCGTTTGCGCGGCGGCAGAGATCGAGCCGGTCTCGGCCACGGCGATGAAGTGCCGGATTTGACGCAAGGTCATCATGCTGGAATTACCAGTGGGGTATTTTTATAGATTTGCCCGAGTGTATATCGTTTTAATCGAAGGGCAGTGGCGTTACATCTGGAAGCACTCTAGATCGCGGCTTTTTGGCACTTAGTTTTACGCTGGCGACCTATTACTCCTACAAACCCAAGTGCCTGGAGGCTGCGAATGAATACCCGTGGATTGCTCGATCAGTTGCTCAAATCTGGCCAGGACATGTTGCAGAAGAAAGCCGGCGGCCAGCCCAAGTCCGACGACAAGGGCGCCCTCGGCGGGCTGCTCGGCAGTGGTGGCCTGGGCAGCCTGCTCGGTGGCACAGGTGGCGGGGCCCTGGCGGCGGGGGCCATGGGCTTGCTGCTAGGTAACAAGAAAGCGCGCAATTTCGGCGGCAAGGCCCTGACCTATGGCGGCTTGGCGGCCTTGGGCGTGATTGCCTATAAGGCCTACGGTAATTGGCAGGCGCAACAGGCCAATGCGCCCCAGGGTGAGCCGCAGACCATCGACCGCCTGCCACCGGCCCAGGTCGAGCAGCACAGCCAGGGCATTCTTAAAGCGCTGGTTGCAGCGGCCAAGGCCGACGGGCATGTGGATGAGCGTGAGCGCGCACTGATCGAAGGCGAGTTCACCAAGCTGGACGACGACCGTGAGCTGCAAAACTGGCTGCACGCGGAGTTGAACAAACCCCTGGACCCGGCCGATGTGGCGCGCGCGGCAAGCACCCCGGAAATGGCCGCCGAGATGTACATCGCCAGTGTGATGCTGGTAGACGAAGAGAATTTTATGGAAAAGGCCTATCTGGATGAATTGGCGCGCCAGCTGAAACTGGAACCCGGCTTAAAGGCCGAGCTGGAAAAGCAGGTGCGGCTCAACCCATAAACCCAGACTGTTCACACAACAAAAAAGGTGGGAGGGGGCGTGCCCCCGATGGCGGTCCATCAGTTGCAGATATTTCAACTGAGCGACTGTCATCGGAGGCAAGCCCCCTCCCACATTTATTCGCATTCTGTGCGCGCTCCATCAAAACCCATTGATAAATGAGGGCAAAGGCTCAGCTATACTCCCCTCCATTTGAATGGCCCTTCGAGGAATTACTGTGAAGAACTGGACCTTGCGCCAACGGATTTTGGCGAGCTTTGCGGTCATTATCGCGATCATGCTGTTGATGGTTGTGGTCTCTTATTCACGGTTGCTGAAGATTGAGGTCAGCGAGACGGCTGTCCGCGATGACGCGGTGCCGGGGGTTTATCTCAGCTCGATGATCCGCAGTGCCTGGGTCGACAGCTACCTGCAAACCCTGGAATTGCTCGGTCTGCGTGACGACAAGGGCATGACCGACGCCGACAGGGCTGACTTCAAGTCATTTGAAGGGCGCATCCAGGCGCAGATGGCCAACTACCAGCAAACCATCAACGGTCGCGATGACCAGGCCGAGTTCGACAAATTCGAAGCCTTGCACCAGGCCTATAACAAGAGCCTGGCCACAGTGCTCGACGCCCTGCAGCGCAATGACCTGGTTGCTGCACGCAAGGAATTCAACGCCAACCTGACGCCCGCCTGGACGGCAGGGCGCATGAAGCTCAACGACATCATCACCGAAAACAAAACCGTCGCCGACCGTGCAACCACCGCCATCGATGAGGCGGTATCCGCCGCCAAGGTCAGCATGTTCGTGTCGCTGGCCTTGGCCATCCTCGCCGCCGGCCTGTGTGGTTTGCTGCTGATGCGCGCGATCATGGCGCCGATGCAGCGCATCGTCTCGATCCTCGGCACCATGCGCGATGGCGATTTGAGCAAGCGCCTGAACCTGGAGCGCAAAGACGAATTCGGCGCCGTCGAAACCGGCTTCAACGACATGATGACCGAGCTGACGGCCCTGGTGTCCCAGGCCCAGCGCTCATCGGTGCAGGTGACCACCTCGGTCACCGAGATTGCCGCCACCTCCAAGCAGCAACAGGCCACCGCCACCGAAACCGCGGCAACGACCACCGAGATCGGCGCAACGTCGCGGGAGATCGCCGCCACGTCCAAAGACCTGGTGCGTACCATGACCGAAGTGTCCACCGCCGCCGACCAGGCCTCGGTCGCCGCCGGTTCCGGCCAGCAGGGCCTGGCGCGCATGGAAGAAACCATGCACTCGGTGATGGGCGCCGCCGACCTGGTCAATGCCAAATTGGCGATCCTCAATGAGAAAGCCGGCAACATCAACCAAGTGGTGGTGACCATCGTCAAGGTCGCCGACCAGACCAACCTGTTGTCGCTCAACGCCGCCATCGAGGCCGAGAAGGCCGGTGAATATGGCCGCGGTTTCGCCGTGGTCGCCACCGAAGTGCGGCGCCTGGCCGACCAGACCGCCGTGGCCACCTACGACATCGAGCAGATGGTGCGCGAGATTCAGTCGGCGGTGTCGGCCGGTGTGATGGGCATGGACAAGTTCTCCGAGGAAGTGCGCCGCGGCATGTTCGAGGTGCAGCAAGTGGGCGAGCAACTGTCGCAGATCATTCATCAGGTGCAGGCGTTGGCGCCACGCGTGTTGATGGTCAACGAGGGCATGCAGGCCCAGGCCACCGGAGCCGAGCAGATCAACCACGCGCTGGTGCAATTGGGCGATGCCAGCAGCCAGACCGTCGAATCCCTGCGCCAGGCCAGCTTTGCCATTGATGAATTGAGCCAGGTTGCGGTCGGTCTGCGCAGCGGCGTGTCGCGTTTCAAAGTCTGATGAGCGACCTCGCGGCTAAACGCGGCGCCGTCCCGGCAGCGAAAAAGGCGTTGTTTCTGGTGTTTCACATCGGCGGCGAACGTTATGCCCTCAAAGCCACGGAAGTGGCCGAGGTGCTGCCGCGCCTGCCGCTCAAACCCATCGCGCATGCGCCGGTCTGGGTGGCGGGGATTTTTGCCCACCGTGGCGCGCTGGTCCCGGTGATCGACCTGTGTGCGCTGACCTTCGGTACGCCGGCCCAAGCCCGCACCAGTACGCGGTTGGTGCTGGTCAACTACCAGCCGCAACCGTGGATTGAAGCGCGCTGGCTGGGGCTGATCCTGGAACAGGCCACCGACACCCTGCGCTGCGGCCTCGGGGAGTTCAAGCCCTATGGCCTGGACAATCGCGAGGCACCCTACCTGGGGCTGGTGCGTGAGGACGCCTTGGGCTTGATGCAATGGATTGGTGTCAACGAACTGCTCACCGAGCCCGTGCGCACCTTGCTGTTTTCTGCCGAGCTGAGTCTATGAGCAACGACCCGCGCTTCTTTGCCTTCTTGAAGGAACGCATCGGCCTGGACGTCGCGTCAGTGGGCGAGGCAATCATCGAGCGCGCGGTGCGCCAGCGCAGCCAGGCTGTGCAGGCGCAGACGCCAGAGGCTTACTGGAGGCATCTGCAGAGCTCGCATGATGAGCAGCAGGCGCTGATCGAAGCCGTGATCGTGCCCGAGACCTGGTTTTTCCGTTACCCCGAGTCCTTTGCCACCCTGGCGCGGCTGGCCAAGGCACGTCTGGCCGAGATCAAGCAGATGCGCGCGCTGCGTATTCTGAGCTTGCCGTGTTCCACCGGCGAGGAGCCGTATTCGATTGCCATGGCCCTGCTCGATGCGGGCCTGGCGCCGCATCAGTTCAAGGTGTTGGGCCTGGATGTCAGCCCGCTGTCGGTGGAGCGCGCCAAGCGTGGCGTGTATGGCAAGAATTCGTTTCGCGGCAGCGACATCGACTTTCGCGAGCGCCATTTCACCGAAGAGGCCGACGGCTTCCACATCGCCGACCGGGTGCGCGAACAAGTGCGCCTGCAAGTTGGCAACCTGCTCGATCCGGGCCTGCTGGCCAATGAGCCGAGCTACGACTTCGTGTTTTGCCGCAACTTGCTGATCTACTTTGACCAGCCGACCCAAAAGCAAGTCTTTGATGTGCTCAAGGGCCTGACCCACCTGGACGGCGTGCTGTTTATCGGCCCGGCCGAAGGCAGCCTGTTGGGCCGCCATGGCATGCGCTCGATTGGCGTACCGCAATCTTTTGCCTTCAGTCGGCACGTCGAGCCGGTCAAGCCTGAGCCGGTGTTTGTGCCCGTGCCTGCGCCGGTTCCACAACGCAGTGCCGCACCGATTCCGGTCAAGCCACGGCCGTTCAGCACGGTCAGCGCGCAGGGGCTGCCGGTCAAGGCGCCGCACACGGATGCCGGCGACTTGCTCAGCCGTATCGCCACGCTGGCCAATGAAGGCAAAAGCGCCGAAGCCCGCGCCGCCTGCGAGCAGTATTTGAGTAACCATCCGCCGGCCGCCCAGGTGTTTTATTGGCTGGGGTTGCTCAGCGATGTGGCCGGCAGCGCCCTGGAAGCCCAGGGCTATTATCGAAAAGCGTTGTACCTGGAGCCGCAGCACCCGCAGGCCTTGATGCACCTGGCGGCGTTGCTCGAGTCTCAGGGCGACAGTGCGGGGGCGCGCCGTTTGCAGGCGCGGGCCGCGCGTAGCGAGCGAGCTGACAGTGAGTCCAAACGATGAGTAGCACCGACGCGCTCAACACCGCGGGCTTGGACCTGACCCTGGCCGACACCCAAGCCATTGACGACTGCTGGAACCGCATCGGCATCCATGGCGACAAGTCCTGCCCGCTGCTGGCGGAGCATATTCACTGCCGTAACTGCTCGGTGTATTCCGCCGCCGCTACCCGTTTGCTCGACCGTTATGCCTTGCAGCAGGGCGATGAGCGCGCCTATGCCGTGGCCGAACTCGACGAAGACATCGTTACCCGTTCCCTGATGATGTTCCGTCTTGGCGAGGAATGGCTGGGCATCGCCACCCGGTGCCTGGTCGAAGTGGCGCCGCTGCAACCGATTCATTCGCTGCCGCACCAGCGTTCCCGGGCGCTGCTCGGTGTAGCCAATGTGCGTGGCGCCTTGGTGGCGTGCCTGTCGTTGGTTGAGCTGCTGGGGTTGGATGCGACCAGCAACGGTGCCAGCGGCGGGCGCATCATGCCGCGCATGTTGATCATCGCCGCGCAGGACGGCCCGGTCGTGGTGCCGGTCGATGAAGTCGACGGCATCCACGCCATCGATGAGCGCACCTTGAAGGCCGCATCGGCCTCTGGCTCCCAGGCCAGTGCGCGCTTCACCCAGGGCGTGTTGCAGTGGAAAGGCCGCAGCCTGCGTTGGCTGGACGAGGCGCAATTGTTGTCCGCCGTGACCCGGAGCCTCACATGACCCCCGACCAGATGCGCGATGCCTCGCTGCTGGAGCTGTTCAGCCTGGAAGCCGATGCGCAAACCCAGGTACTGAGCGCCGGTCTGCTGGCGCTTGAGCGCAACCCGACCCAGGCCGACCAGCTGGAGGCGTGCATGCGCGCCGCGCATTCGCTCAAGGGCGCGGCGCGGATTGTCGGCGTGGACGCTGGGGTCAGCGTGGCCCACGTCATGGAGGATTGCCTGGTCAGCGCCCAGGAAAGCCGCCTGTACTTGCAACCCGAACATATCGACGCGCTGCTGCAAGGCACCGACCTGCTGATGCGCATCGCCACGCCCGGCAACGACGTTGGCCCGGCGGACATCGAGGCTTACGTGGCGTTGATGGAGCGCTTGCTCGATCCGTCGCAGCCGACCGCCAGCATCGCGCCACCGCCGCCTGCGCAATCTGCACCGGCGCCGATTGTCGAAGAGCTGCCGCCAGAACCCGAGCCTGCGCCGCCCGTAACCAGCGAGCCGCCACGCCAGAACAAACGCATGACCGAAGGCGGCGAGCGTGTGTTGCGGGTCACCGCCGAGCGCTTGAACAGCCTGCTCGACCTGTCGAGTAAATCCCTGGTGGAAACCCAGCGGCTCAAGCCTTACCTGGCGAGCATGCAGCGCCTCAAACGCATTCAAAGCAACAGCGCCCGCGCCCTGGACACGTTGGACGGCCAGCTCAAGGCCCTGGATTTGAACCTCGAAGCCCAGGAAGCGCTGGCCGACACCCGGCGCCTGTTGAGCGAAGCCCAAGCCTTGCTGGCGGAAAAAACCGCCGAGCTGGACGAGTTCGGCTGGCAGGCCGGGCAGCGTGCCCAAGTGCTTTACGACACCGCACTGGCCTGCCGCATGCGCCCGTTTGCCGATGTACTGGCCGGGCAGGTGCGTATGGTCCGCGACCTGGGCCGCAGCCTTGGCAAGCAAGTGCGCCTGGAAATCGAAGGCGAAAAAACCCAGGTTGACCGCGACGTGCTGGAAAAGCTCGAAGCACCGCTCACGCACCTGTTACGCAATGCCGTCGATCACGGTATCGAAATGCCCGAGCAGCGCATGCTGGCCGGTAAACCGGCCGAGGGCCTGATCCGCCTGCGCGCCTCGCACCAGGCAGGTTTGCTGGTGCTGGAGTTGAGCGACGACGGCAACGGCGTCGACCTTGAGCGCCTGCGCGGCACCATCGTCGACCGGCACCTGTCGCCACTGGAAACCGCTCAGCGCCTGAGTGAAGAAGAACTGCTGACGTTTCTGTTCCTGCCCGGGTTCAGCCTGCGTGACAAGGTCACCGAAGTGTCCGGGCGCGGCGTCGGCCTGGATGCGGTGCAGCATATGGTGCGCCAACTGCGCGGCGCGGTGGTGCTGGAGCAGACGGCGGGGCGCGGCAGCCGCTTCCACCTTGAGGTGCCGCTGACCCTGTCGGTGGTGCGCAGCCTGGTGGTGGAAGTCGGCGAGGAAGCCTATGCGTTCCCGCTGGCGCACATCGAACGCATGTGCGACCTGGCCCCCGATGACATCGTGCAGTTGGAAGGCCGCCAGCATTTCTGGCACGAGGGCCGCCACGTCGGCCTGGTCGCCGCCAGCCAGTTGCTGCAGCGCCCGCCGGGGCAGAGCAACGAGGAGACGCTCAAAGTCGTGGTGATCCGCGAGCGCGATGCGGTGTATGGCATCGCGGTGGAGCGCTTTATCGGCGAGCGCACGCTGGTGGTGTTGCCGCTGGATGATCGCCTCGGCAAGGTTCAGGATATTTCAGCCGGTGCCTTGCTGGACGACGGCTCGGTGGTGTTGATCGTTGACGTTGAAGACATGCTGCGTTCGGTGGACAAGTTGCTCAATACCGGCCGGCTGGAACGCATCGCCCGGCGTAGCCAGCAGGCTACCGAGGCGCCGCGTAAACGCGTGCTGGTGGTGGACGACTCGCTCACCGTGCGTGAACTGCAACGCAAATTGTTACTTAATCGCGGTTATGAAGTGGCTGTCGCGGTCGATGGCATGGATGGCTGGAACGCGTTGCGTTCCGAAGACTTCGACCTGCTCATCACTGACATTGATATGCCTCGCATGGACGGTATTGAATTGGTCACACTCTTGCGCCGTGACAGTCGCCTGCAATCGTTGCCGGTGATGGTGGTGTCGTACAAGGATCGCGAAGAAGACCGGCGTCGTGGACTGGATGCCGGCGCCGACTATTATCTAGCTAAAGCCAGTTTCCATGACGATGCCTTGCTGGACGCCGTGATGGAACTGATTGGAGGCGCCCGGGCATGAGGATTGCGATCGTCAATGACATGCCCATGGCAGTAGAGGCCTTGCGCCGCGCCCTGAGTTTCGAACCCGCGCACCAGGTGGTGTGGGTCGCCAGCAACGGGCTGGAAGCCGTGCAGCACTGCGCCGAGGTGATCCCGGACCTGATCCTGATGGACCTGATCATGCCGGTGATGGATGGCGTGGAGGCCACTCGGCGGATCATGGCCGAGACCCCGTGCCCGATCGTGATCGTCACCGTGGACCGCCAGGCCAATGTCAGCCGCGTGTTCGAAGCCATGGGCCATGGCGCCCTGGATGTGGTGGATACGCCGGCGCTGGGCGTTGGCAACGCAAAGGATGCGGCGGCGCCGTTGCTGCGCAAAATCCTCAACATTGGCTGGCTGGTCGGCCAGCGCGGCAGCCGGGTGCGCACCGAAACGGCGCCCCAGCGCGGCACCGGCAAACGTCAAAGCCTGGTGGCGATTGGTTCGTCGGCAGGCGGGCCGGCTGCCCTGGAAATCCTGCTCAAGGGTTTGCCACGCGACTTTTCTGCGGCCATCGTGCTGGTGCAGCATGTGGACCAGGTGTTTGCCGCCGGCATGGCCGAGTGGCTGAGCAGCGCTTCCGGCCTGCCGGTGCGCCTGGCGCGTGAGGGCGAGCCGCCACAAAGCGGTGTGGTCCTGCTGGCCGGCACCAACCACCACATTCGCCTGTTGAAAAACGGCACGCTAGCCTATACCGCAGAGCCGGTTAACGAGATTTACCGGCCTTCCATCGACGTGTTTTTTGAAAGCGTCGCCAGCCATTGGAACGGCGACGCCGTCGGCGTGTTGCTGACCGGCATGGGGCGCGACGGCGCCCAGGGGCTCAAATTGCTGCGTGAACAAGGATATTTGACCATCGCCCAGGATCAACAGAGTTCGGCGGTGTATGGCATGCCCAAAGCGGCGGCGGCCATTGATGCCGCTGTTGAAATTCGCCCACTGGACAGAATTGCGCCCCGATTGCTGGAGGTCTTTGCAAAATGATCAAACCCTCCGCGGTGCCGGCTTGCAGGAAAGTAATTCAGGTGACTGCACATGAATGATTTACAGATCGACGACATCAAGACCGACGAAAATGCCGCCATGGTGTTGCTGGTCGACGACCAGGCCATGATCGGCGAAGCGGTGCGGCGTGGCCTGGCCCATGAGGAAAACATCGACTTCCACTTTTGCGCCGACCCGCATCAGGCGATTGCCCAGGCGATTCGCATCAAGCCCACGGTGATCCTGCAGGATCTGGTCATGCCCGGCCTCGACGGCCTGACGCTGGTGCGTGAATACCGCAACCACCCGGCCACCGCGAATATCCCGATCATCGTGCTGTCGACCAAGGAAGATCCGCTGATCAAGAGCGCGGCCTTCTCGGCCGGGGCCAACGACTATTTGGTCAAGCTGCCGGACAACATCGAACTGGTGGCGCGCATTCGCTATCACTCGCGCTCGTACATGACGCTGCTGCAGCGGGATGCGGCGTATCGGGCACTGCGGGTGAGCCAGCAGCAGTTGCTGGACACCAACCTGGTGCTGCAACGGTTGATGAACTCCGACGGCCTTACCGGGCTGTCCAATCGCCGGCACTTCGATGAGTACCTTGAGCTGGAATGGCGTCGCGCCATGCGTGATCAGACTCAGTTATCGTTGTTGATGATCGATGTGGATTTCTTCAAGACCTACAACGACAGCTTTGGCCATGTCGAAGGTGACGAAGCGTTGCGCAAAGTCGCTGCGACGATCCGCGAAGCCAGCAGTCGTCCTTCCGATCTGCCGGCACGTTATGGCGGTGAGGAGTTTGCGCTGGTGTTGCCGAACACCTCGCCGGGCGGCGCACGTCTGGTGGCAGAAAAGCTGCGCATGGCCGTGGCGGCGCTGAAAATCCCGCACATTGCTCCGGCCGAAGGCGCGAGCCTGACCATCAGCATCGGCCTGTCGACCCTGACGCCGGTGCAGGGCACGGATTGCCGGCAGCTGATCATGGCGGCGGATAAAGGCCTGTATACGGCCAAGCATAATGGGCGCAATCAGGTGGGTATCGAGTGACCTGAGGTCGTGCCCCATTCAATGGGAGAGGGGGCTTGCCCCCGATAGCGGCGGGTCGGTCACAACATCATTGAGTGACCGGCTGCCATCGGGGGCAAGCTCCCTCCCATATTTGGAACTTCATGGGGCTTGGATTGTGTACAAATCCGGCCTTTTCGCCAAGCGGGCTGCCGTTTCCGCTGGTTTGTCGTTATACTCGTCGGCTTTCAAAAGTTCGCCAACGAGTGCTGCCCGCCATGGAAATCAACCCGATCCTTAACACCATCAAGGACCTGTCCGAGCGCTCCGAAACTATTCGGGGGTATCTTTGACTACTATCAAAAGCATGATCGTCTGACCGAAGTCAATCGCGAGCTTGAAGATCCGGCTGTCTGGAACAAACCTGAATACGCCCAGGAACTGGGCCGCGAGCGCGCTGCGCTGGCACAGATCGTCGACACGCTTGACGAACTGAACACCGGTCTGGGCGATTGCCGCGACCTGCTGGACATGGCCGTC
>Ga0153931_100310_pt1 | contig 13978 bp, 11 predicted proteins | sample TSNJ015MetaG_FD_104730 | JGI IMG/M metagenome (GOLD analysis project Ga0153931, IMG submission 104730) | Attine ant fungus gardens microbial communities from New Jersey, USA - TSNJ015 MetaG | ecosystem: Host-associated > Fungi > Mycelium > Unclassified | place: USA: New Jersey, Wharton State...
GTTTAAATGCCTCAAAACCGCAGTCAAAAATGGCGCTGAGCGAATGGTTCGAGACCTATGGCTCGAAGCCTGAAGCGAAGGCACCGCCTAAGCGGCGACATTTTGCGGTGGATAACGGAAGTAACTGAAACATGTCCGCCTAGCTAGCGGAGCGCGCAGTATAGAGCCGGGGATTCTCAAGGGGCGCGGCGATAGGCGCCCCTTGAGGCCGGTGTGGCGGCAGCGCACGGTTTTCCCTTTCTTTTCAATTTGAAATCAAAGAAAACTTTTTTAAACATCTCTCCCAATTCCCCGAATCTCCCCCTAATGCTATGTTTCGTCCCGGATTTTCTAAACATAATTAAGGGAAACATATGTGGTTCTTACTGGCTGCATCTTTACTCGTACTCCAATTTAATAAAAAACTGTCCGTTGCCCTGTTGGTGGTAACCGCCGCTATTGGGGCATATACCCACGTGCTTGATTGGCGCGCGCTGGCGTTCTTGGTGGTGCTTGCCGTTATTGCCGGGGTTTACTGTAAGTCCAACTGCAAGACGCTTCGCACTCTGTTGGAACTCTTGCTGGTGGTGGTGTCTTTAGGGCTGACGCTGCACTTGATCCCCGGCTTCCATAATCTGAAGGTATTGGATGGGGTGAAAGTAGGGCCGGAGAGCGCGCCGTTCTCGATGTATTACAACTTCGACAAAGCGCTGGTGCCTTTTGTATTGCTGATCTGCCTGAAGTCTTTGTTCACCGCGCCGACCCACTCGCAGGCCAAGCCTTGGCAGTGGCTGGCGTTGGTAGTTGCGGTGCCTGCGCTATTAATGGTGGCGGTGGCGTTAGGTGGGCTGAAGGTGGAACTTCACCACCCTGAGTGGCTGTTCCAGTTCGTGCTGGCGAATATCTTCTTCGTTGCACTGGCGGAAGAGGCGTTTTTCCGCGGCTACATTCAGCAGCGTTTAGCGTCGGTGATGCACCCGGTGCTGGCTCTGGTGATCGCTTCCTTACTGTTTGGTGCGTTGCATTTTGCTGGCGGGGCGCTGCTGGTGATTTTTGCCACCCTCGCGGGGCTGATTTATGGGCTGGCATGGATGTGGAGTGGCAAACTGTGGGTGGCGGTGCTGTTCCACGTTGCGCTAGACCTCTGCCAGTTGCTGTTCTTCACTTACCCGGTGCTACAGCACGTTAAGCCCGTATAAAACAAAAAAGCCTCTGAGATAACAGAGGCTTTTTGGCACGACTTACTTCTTGCTGCCAGACTTAACGACCAAACAGGCCGCTGAAGAAGCCTTTTACAACGGAAGTTTTAGTCTGAGAAAGGTTATAGCTCATGCTTTCAACGCAGTTAACCATATCGTTAATGAACTTTCCTGCGCCGTGACCAACATCGTAACCGCCATTATCTTTACTGGCAGTCAATGCGCCTTTCATTGCGTTAAAAAGTAAAAAGCCGCCTTGGACTGATTCCATTTCATGAGTTGTAAGTTGTTTCATTATCTTCTCCTTGATAAAGCTGGTGGGGTTGGAAATTAAGGGCTACTCCATCAGCGTCTATGTGTTTGCCCTTGTGGGTATATTTAAATAACTCCCTATTAAATACTACTAAACAACTCTTTTTTAGCATTTAGTCTTTGGTCGTATTGACTTGAATATCAACAGTAAATGTATAGCTATATGCTCTTACCTCTGCGATGCCGGGAGCCGCTGTCTGGCAGCCTGCGCTGCACCGCGCTCCGCGCTGCGATGTAACACCCAGCCAAAGATCAGAATGCTGAGGGCACACAGCAGGAACAGCCCACGGCCCCACAGCGGATTCGGCACCAGCACCATCAGCAGCAGGCCAGTGCCCATGTACATCGAAATCTTGCCAATTTTGTCTCGCTGAAGCCGGTCAAACTCATCTTGCTCATCATCGGCAAACACCGGGCGTTCCATATCACGGAAGAAGGCATCGCGGATGGCCGAACGCTCGCTAGCCTGCTCGCGGTAGAACAGGGTGGTCAGGCAGAAGAAGCCGCCGGTAAACACCAGATGGGCGAAGATATTCCACATGATGGCGATATCCAGCATCTCGCGGGCGGTGAAATCTAAGCCGAGCAGTTTCACCAAGTCCGGCGCGGTAAACACGTTTGCCACCACATAAGAGACTAACAGGCCGAACAGCACGGTGGCCCATCCTGCCCAGTCAGGGGTTTTGCGAATAAACACCCCGAGGAACAGCGGCACGACGATCGGTGCCTGCATCAGCGTGCCGACTTTCATCATCAAATCAAACAGGCTGACGGTCTGCATAGTGTGCATGTACTGCGCCACCAGAATCACCAACAGGCCATTAACCACGCAGGCTGCCTGACCCACGCGTAGCTGGTAGTTGTCGCTGCGCTGGGCATGGCGATTGACGATTGGCGTCCAGAAACTGCGCACGAAAATGCCTGAGTTGCGATTTAGCGCGCAGTCCATTGACGACATGGTGGCGGCAAACAATCCCGCCATCAGCAGCCCGACGGTGCCCAGCGGCATGGCGCGCTCGGCGAAAATCAGATACACCGCGTCAGTGGCATTTTTGCCTAATTCCGGATGAGCGGTGGCGGCGTCGGGGTAGAGCACTGCCACGGCCCACGGTGGGATGAACCAAATCAGCGTGCCGATAAACATCAACACCAGCGCGAACAGCGCGGCTTTCTTGGCGTTGAAACTGTCTTTGGCGTTGAGGAAACGGTAGGAATCTTGCAGGTTATTAATGCTTTGCACGTTTTTAATGAAGAAGAACAGGAAGCAGGCTACCAGCAGCGTTATGTAGTGCGGGCCGACGTCCGGCCCGGTGAAGAACCCCGAGGGGAACTCGGTGACTAAATTCACCGGCCCGCCCACCTTGATCAAGGCCACCACGGCGCAGGCAATAGAAATAATCGCCACTACCAGCGTCTGCACAAAGTCACTGGCGACCACGCCCCATGCGCCGCTCAGCAGCGAGATCACCAGCACTACCAGCCCGGTGACCCACAGCGTCAGGGTAACATCGTGGTGGAACACCGCGCTGGCAAATACCGCCAGACTGTTTAACCACACTCCGGCACTCAGAATGCTCAGCGGGATGATCATCCACGTGAAGAACTGCTCATTGCCCTTGCCGAAGCGATGATTTATCGCCTCAGTGGCGGTATCAACTCGCAATTGGCGAAAGCGAGTGGCGAACCACCACCATGCCACCAGATAGCCAAACACGTTTCCGGCGAACACGCTGACCACGTTGAATCCGTAGCGATAGGCCTGCCCGGCGGCTCCGGTGAAGGTCCAGGCGCTAAACTGAATCATGAAGGCAGTCGCGCCGACCATCCACCACAGCATTCGGCCACCACCGCGAAAGTAGTGGCTGGACGAGCCGGAGGCCATCTTCTTGAACGCGTAACTGATCGCAATCATTAACACGAAGTAACCGATCATCACTAGAACGTTAATATCCATCGTCGTTAATCTCTTCGGTGTTGGGTGAGTGTGTGTCGAGAACCTGCTTTTGGTTATCTTTTGCGCATGCTCAGTGAGCAATAGTAGGAGAGGGATTTAAAATTAAAAGTCGGACAAATAAGAAAGCCGTTATTTGTTGCTAAGTTGTGAAGAGTGTCACTTTGTCGGCCTTTTGTGGCATTAATGAACAGAAAATGCACCGTGCAACGTGGCGAATATAAAAATATTCTGCTTTATTTGTATTACTAAAAGAAAAGTAGACCCGTGCTAACAAGGGAAGGACATGACCGTAATCAGTTCCATTTTTCGACCATCCGCCCGGCTGGCGGTGGCCATCAGCCTTGGATTTAGCGGGGCGGCCCTGGCTGCCGAACCGGCCTTTTTACAACCCGCACAGTTGGCGGTAGTGAAGCAGCAACTGGCGCAGCATCAGGCGGCGCAGCAGACTCAAGAGGCTTACCGCCAGCTGCTGGAGGCGGCTGACAAGGCGCTGGAAAAGCCCAATCTCAGCGTGACCGACAAAGGCATGACGCCGCCAAGCGGCTCGAAACATGACTATCTCAGCCTAAGTGCTTATTGGTGGGCAGACAGCAGCAAGCCGGACGGCCTGCCGTGGGTGCGCAAAGACGGCAAGGTCAACCCAGCCAGTAAGAACGACCAGAGCGACGGCGTGCGTCTGGCCGACTTCACCGCGCGGGTGCAAAACCTGACGCTGGCGTGGTACTTCTCCGGCGAGCAGAAATACGCCGATAAGGCCGCCAGCCTGCTGCGTACCTGGTTTATCACTCCAGAAACTCGCATGAACCCGAACCTAAACTTTGCTCAGGGTGTGCCGGGGATTGCAGCAGGGCGCAACACCGGCGTGCTCGACGGGCGCTACTTTGCCACCCGTATTGTGGATTCTTTGGTGCTGCTCGACGGCAATTCAGCGTGGAAAACGCAAGACAAACAGGCGATGCGCCAGTGGATGTCCCAATACCTTGACTGGCTGCAAACCAACAAGCTGGCGATGAAAGAGAGCCGCACCGAGAACAACCACGGCAACTGGTATGCCACGCAGGTGGCGGGCATCGCGTGGTATCTCGATAAGCCGGACGTGCTGAAAAAGATGGTTAAGCTGATGAAAAGCAAGCTCGACGTGCAACTGATGCCCGACGGCACCCAGCCCGCCGAACTGGCTCGCACGCGCTCCTTCCATTACAGCTATTTTGATCTTCAGGCCATCAGCCTAATGGCGGTGTTGGCGCAGAAAGAGGGCATTGACCTGTGGCATTACCAGACTCCGCAGGGCGGCGGCATTCTTAAGTCGCTGGATTTCATGGCGAAATATACCGACGACGCCGTGCCGTGGCCGTACAAATCCCTCGACCGAGTGAGCGTGCGCCCGGTGACCTTGCTCTCTTGGGCCGATAACGCCACCGGACAGCCGCGTTATCAGCAGCAGATCCGCAGCGCCAGCTTCGCATTGCCCGCCGTCAAAGCACAGAAACCGGGTTATCACGAAGATGTCTCCCGTGGCGCAATTCTTGAAGCGCAGCGCGAGATTTGGCTGTTGACGCTACCGACCTGGGCCAAGGGCTTTGTTGCGCCGACGCCCGCCTTAAAGCCTTCAGAGGGATAACCCATGAATCACTGGCAGCCGCTGTTTATCACCCCGGACGACGCCGAGCAGTTACGCGAACAGCTAACGGCGGAGAGCCTGATGGGCCGCGTGCTGCGCAGGCAGATTGCCGAGCTGGAGAGGTTTATGGCGCTGCCGGTAGTGATCCCCGGGCAGGGCGAGGCGGGCGGCCCAGAACATGCGCGGCATAAGCAGAATTACCATTTCATCAATCTGGCCGGGCGTTTATCGCTGATTTGCCAACGGCAGGCGTATCGCGATTTCGCGCTGCAACTGCTCAACGGCTATGCCGATATTTACCCCAATTTGGGCCGCGCGGTGAGTAAAGACAGTAACGCGCCGGGGCGGTTATTTCATCAAACCCTCAATGAGAATATGTGGCTGCTGTACGCCGTCGAGGGGTATCACTGCATTCAGCCTAGCCTGAGCGCCGCCGAGTGTCAGAAGATTGAAAATCAGCTGTTTCGCGTGATGATTGACGACGCGCTGACTCTGCACGCCAAGGATTTTGATATCGTGCATAACCACGGTATCTGGTCAGTGGCCGCGGCGGCGATTTGTGGCTATGTGCTGGGCGACCAGCCGCTGGTGGATAAAGCGCTTTACGGGCTGAAGGATGACAGTGAGAGCGGCGGCTTCTTCGCCCAGCTGTCGCAGCTGTTCTCCCCGGACGGCTACTACATTGAAGGGCCGTACTATCAGCGATTCGCGCTGCGCCCCCTTTTGCTACTGGCCGAGGCGATCCACCGCCGCCAGCCAGAATTAGTCATCTATCAATTCCGCGACCAAGTGGTGCGTAAAACCTGCGAAGCCCTGATGCAGGTGGCTTTCCCCGACGGCACCTTGCCCGCGCTCAATGATTCCTCGAAAACCATTAACCTGCGCGACGACGGCGCGGTGGTGGCGGCCAGCGTCTGTTTCTCTCGCTACGGCGGCAACCCGCAGTGGATCGCCGCCGCGCACTGGCAGGACTCCCTGTGGGTCAGCGCCGCAGGCTTGGCTCTCTCTAACGCGGCACAGCATACGCCCGCCCAGCCGATGAACTGGGGCAGTTTGACACTTAGCGACGGGCCGCAGGGCCAGCAGGGGGAAGTTGCCATTCTGCGCCAGCCGAAGCAAAACGGCGAACTTACCATGGCGCTGCTGTGGTACGGGCAGCACGGCAGCATTCCGCGACTGCACTCGGCGCTGAATCACGGCCACTTCGACGGGCTGCATCTCAGTCTGTTTAGCCACGGGCGCGAGACGCTGCGGGATTACGGTTTTGGCCGCTGGGTGAATGTCGAACCCAAGTTCGGCGGGCGCTATATCGCGGAAAACAACAGTTACTGCAAGCAGACCGTGGCGCACAACACGCTGGTGGTGGATCAGCAGAGCCAGAATTTCGGCCAAAGCGCCGAAGCTGAAAAACGCCACGGCGAGCGCCATTTCTTTGTCAGCGAGCACCCCGCCGGACAAGGGATGAGTGCGCGACTGCGCGACTATTACCCCGGCGTGACAATCCAGCGCACCGTGCTGATGCTCAATTTTGCCGAATTCGATAACCCGCTGCTGGTGGACGTGATGCGCGTCAGCAGCCAGCAGCCGCACCAATATGACTACTGCCTGCATCACCTCGGGCAGTTTGTGCGCAGCGACAGCCCGCTGCGGGTGGCGGAGCAGCTCAAGCCGCTGGGCGCCGACCACGGCTATCAACACCTGTGGGACTGTGCGCGGGCTGAAGTCACGCCGCAAAACTCTATCCTTTATAGCTGGCTCGACGGCCACGGCTACACGTCGCTCATCAGCGCCTTACCCCTCGGCGGCGAGCTTATCGTGGCGCGGAGCGGCGCCAGCGATCCCCATTTTAACTTGCGTAATGAGCCTGCTCTGCTGCTGCGCCAACAGGGAGGCGACGCGATTTTTGCCAACGTGATTGAGAGCCACGGCTATTTTGACGAGGCCACTGAAACCTCGCGTGATGCGCGAGGCAAAGTGAGCCGGGTAGAAGTGCTCTCCCACGACTCTGCCAGCAGCGTGTTGCTGATACAGGTTGTGAATGGCCGCCGCCTGCGTGTCACCATTAATAATCAGCAACAGCCAGTGCGCGGCACGGAGTTTAGCGCCACGTGGCAAGGCTGACCCATTTTCCGACCCTGACCCCTAACTTACCGAGGAGCTTTTATGTTCAATGACTTGAAAGACAAACGCGTGCTGATCACCGGTTCCACCAAAGGCATTGGTCTGGCGACCGCGCAGGCTTTTGCCCGAGCTGGCGCAAAAGTAGGGCTGAACGGGCATCGCAATGACCCAAGCCTGCAAAGCTTGGCTAAAGAGGTGGCGTCGCTGGGAGGCGAGGTGGAGTATTTCGCCGCCGACCTGACAAGCACGGCCCAGTGCCAGCAGCTGGTGGAAGCTTTCGTGGAACGCTTTGGCGGGCTGGACGTGCTCATCAATAACACCGGCGGGCTGGTGGGGCGCAAACCGCTGAGCGACATTGACGACGAGTTCTATCAGCAGGTGATGGATCTTAATGCCCGCTCGGCGCTAATGGTCACCAAGTTCGCCATTCCTCACTTGCGCAGCGCAGCCAAGCAGAGTGGCGAAACCACCTCGGTTATCAGCACCGGTTCTATTGCCGGGCGCGAAGGCGGCGGGCCGGGGGCCTCGATTTACGCGGCGTCCAAGGCGTGGTTGCACAACATGAACCGCCACTGGGTGAAGGAGTTCACCAAGGACAATATTCGTTTTAACGTGGTATCGCCGGGCACCATCGACACGGTTTTCCACGCCGATAAAACCCAAGAAGTGCGCGATAAGATCTCCAGCAGCATCGCCATGGGCCGTTTCGGCACCAGCGAGGAGTTAGCACCGAGCTACCTGTTCTTCGCCTCCCACGCCTGTAGCGGCTACATCACCGGGCAGATCCTGGACGTCAATGGCGGCCAAATGGCACCCTGATCTGGCTTTGCGCACATTCGGGGCGACGAGGACATGCGCCGCCCCGCATCCTGAACTATCATGACGGCCATCTGCACCAATAAAAGGGAATAGCATGACGATGCAGTTTGAAACAGCCGCCGGGTTAACCCGTGGTTTGAACACCCACATCGCTCGCGACATCGCCCGAAAAATTCTCTCCGGCGAGCTGGCCTCTGGCGCTATTTTGCCAAGCGAAATCGAGCTGGGCGAGCAGTTTGGTGTCAGCCGCACCGCGCTGCGCGAAGCCTTGAAGCTGCTGACCTCAAAAGGGCTGTTGGAGTCGCGACCAAAAATCGGTACGCGGGTGAAAGAGCGCGCCCAGTGGAACATGCTAGACCCGCAACTGCTGGAGTGGATGCAAGGGATGGAAGCCACCGAAGAGATTTACCAGCAATTTCTCGAGTTCCGCAAAGCCATAGAGCCTCACGCCACCGCGCTGGCCGCGGTCAACGCCAGCAAGGAGCAACGCATCGAGCTGTCGCGCATTTACCGGCAGATGTGTCAGGTCGCCGAGCAGTTTGACCAAACCCAGTGGGTAGAGATTGACACCCAGTTTCACCGCATGATTTTTATCTCCTCCGGCAACTGTTTTTACGTGCCTTTCGGCAATGTGCTGACCACCATCTTCAAGTGGTTCTTCGAGTATTCCTCCAAAGAGGGAGGCATGTGTTTGCAGGAGCATAAACTGATCTATGAGGCCATTATGGCGGGAGACGAGGGCGCGGCTTTTTCGGCGTCGCTGGGGTTGATGAAAGGGCATAAACATCGACTTGGGGGATGATTTTTGGGCTCGCCGCCCAAGCTCGCTTTTAAATTCAACGTCAAAACCGTGGGCTCGCCGCCCACACTGGCCCAAAGGGTTTTAAACGAAACCCTTTGGAATCCTGCGTTTTTTGCTTTTGTAAGATCGAGGCTGCGCAGGGTTGGGATGGACGTGTTTCAGAGGCCGAGGTGATCGCCGCGAAAAGCCGCCGCTTAGGCGGTTCCCTCGCTGCGGGATTCCAACCCGCGAAAAAAGACTCGCGGTTTTCCACCTCTTGCTCGGCGTCATTTCTGAACGCGGCCTACTGGCATTTACACCGTACCGTTTCAGGGGAGTGCTGTTCTGCTCCACCCCCTGAAAAGGGGAGGGTGGGAGGGGTTATTGCAGCAAAATCAGTAGATTATGTGATAATACCCCCCAAATTTCCTAGCCGAACAAATTTTGCCAAACATGAACAAAACCCTGCCAGCCACCATCAATAAGCATCCACACCATATATAGACATCCGGCCAACCAGATGGCTCTTATCCCCCAGCGGACAAAAGCCCACTCTTTGCGCTCTCTCTCATTGGCATCCTGAATTGCTTTGTCGACGTCCATATGTCCACCTTATTGATTAATAGCGCTAAACTAATAATCAAATAGTGGCTCGACAAAGCTCAGTCAGCAAGTGCTTTATAGCTCTTCGCTGTGACGCAAATTGCAAATTGATGAAACGTTACCGTCAAATCACATTGCTTTGCAGCACCCAGACCGCCGCCTCGACGCGGGATTTGAGTTTCATCTTCTTCAGCAGGTGCTTCACGTGAACTTTTACCGTGCTTTCGGTGATGTTCAGACGGCGGGCGATCACCTTGTTGGGCAAGCCTTCGGCGATCAACTTGATGATATCGCGCTCGCGAGGCGTTAAAGATTGAATGTCGCGATCGCCACTCGGGCGGCTCTCGCGCAGGCTGGCTGCCAGCACTGGCGTCAGGGCTTCGCTGAGCACCATCTTGCCGCCCGCGGCGTTGTGCAGCGCGGCGAGCAGGTCTTCCGGCTCCATGTCTTTGAGCAGATAGCCATCCGCGCCGCGTTTCAGGGCGGTCACCACGTCATCTTCATGATTCGACACGCTAAATACCACGATGCGGCCCGAAAGGTCGGTTTGGCGCATTTTATCCAGCGTATCAAGGCCGTTCATGCCGGGCATATTGAGATCCAGTAGGATCAGATCCGGGTCGAGCTGTTTCGCCAGTTCGACGCCTTGCTCGCCGTTACTCGCTTCGCCAATCACCTGCAAGGTGCTGTCCAGCGCGATCAACTGCTTAACGCCGTTGCGCAGCATCGGGTGGTCATCAATCAATAAAATGGTGGAAGGGGTGGCGTCGTTCATACTTGCTCCTGAGGATTAATCGGCAATGCGTCTGGACGGAAGCGGACGGTGACCTGTGTCCCGCCACTTTCCCGGCGTGTGATTTGGCATTGGCCGTGCAAACTTTTGGCGCGATCCTGCATGATGATCAGGCCGTAATGATGCTGTCTTTCGATGTCTTCGGGGATGCCCTGACCGTCGTCGGTCACTTGCATCATAATTTCATCCTGCTCACAGCTCAGTCTTAAAGAAATCTGCGTGGCATTGGCGTGCTTAAAGGCGTTATTCAGGGCTTCGCGGGCGATGTGCAGCAGGTGAATGGCCTGATTGGCTGGTACCGATCGCGGTGGCAACTGGTAGTCAAAGTTGATGGTGATCCTCATGCGGGCGGAGAACTCGTCCACCGCGTGTTGCAAGGCGGCGCGCAGGCCCGGCGTGTTCATCTGCAAGCGGAAAGTGGTTAGAAGCTCGCGCAGTTGGCGATAGGCGGTGTTTAGCTCATCGCGCATCTGTTGCACCAGCTGGCTGTTTTCAGCCGTCAGCTCGCTGCCTTGCATCTGCAAACAGGCAATCTGAATCTTCAAGCAGGAGAGGGACTGGGCCAACGAGTCGTGCAGCTCGCGGGCAATGGCGGAACGCTCCTCCATCAGCATCAACTGCTGCTGATGTTCCGCCTGCCTTGCCAGCATCAAGGTGCTGGTGAGCTGCTCCAGCAGGGTGGTCACCAGACGCTGTTGGTCGAGAGTCAGCGAGGTGCCCTGAGGCAACTGCGCCAGCAGGACGCCGTAATTCTCGCGTTCGTCTTGCAAACTCCAGCTGATCGGCTGTTGGTGGCTATTTTCGGCAGACGCGTTGTTGTCACTGTATAAATGGTGCTGCCCGGAGGCTGGGCTGCCGATATCATTAAACAGCTCGGCGCTGTTGTTCTCATACAGCCGCAGCTGCACGGACTGTAGCGGCGTCAGCTGCTGTAGTTCTTCCAAAACCGGCACCAGACGGCGCTCCAGTGGGGCGCTGGTATGCAATTGGCGGCTGACGCGATAGAGGAAATCCAGCACCTGATTCTTCTGCTGCAAATCGGCGGTTTTGTTGTCCACCAGTTGGGCAAGGCTGTCCACCGTGCGCTCCAGAGCCTGCGACATGCTGTTCAGCGACTGGCCGAGAATATCCATTTCATTGTGCGGGCGGGCCGTCTGGCTCACCTGATAGCGCTGGCTAAAATCGCTGGCGCTGACTGCGTTGGCTTGCGCCAACAGCCGTTTCCACGGCTCCAGCAGGCGACGGCGCAAAAACCAAATCGTCAGCCCCAGCAGCAACAGCGTGACCAGCAACAGGCCGCGCTGCACCAGTGAAATCAGCGTCAGGTGATATTCGGTTTTATGCTCCAGCGCGGCGACCAGCTTGTCGAGCTGGCCGACATACACCGCCACGTTGGAGGCTACCTGCGCAGGCGTCTGCGCCTGACGAATTTGGTCTTTTAGCGTCACCATCCAGTAGCGGCGCAGGGCGTCGAACTCCGGCTGAAGGTCTTCACTTTGCACCGCGCGGCGCAGATCTTCGTTATCCTGATCTTGCTCCATCTGGCGCAAATAGCCGTTACTGGCCGGGGTCAGCGGCACCGACGCCAGCAGGCGATAGCTCTGCATACGCAGCGAACCGGCCTTGTTGATGGCGTGCGCGTTGCCCTGAATGCTCTGCGCCATCCACGCGGCGACGCTCATCCCGCCAATACCCAACAGGCCGAGCAACAGCATCAGCAGGGCAATTTGGCTGACCAGCGACAGCGGCGTCACAGCGCGTGTAAGCATGTTGTCATTCCTGTTAGTAACGTGAAGGGATAATGGCATTGGGTTAGTGTGGGCATATTTTTTATTATCCTGCCTGAGATCCCTATACTCCAATAGGAGTACCTATTTATTTCCCGAGGGATAACGCGGCCTATCAATAGATAACAATAATGACATCAACTCTATGAATTATAGTCAATTATCAATAGGTGTGGAGATACCCATAAAGGGCGTAGGGTGATTTTAAGGCCCAAACTTAACCACCATCTGCTTGATTTGCATCAACATCCGAAAGGGGGGCTCTACCTAGTGTTGGCAGCATTAATAACAACAATGCTCTGCCAATTCGAGGTTTTCTATGCCCCATACTTCAGCACCACCCGCGTCTAAGCCGTCGAGACTCCTTCAAGACTGGCGACCGGAAGACTCTGCCTTCTGGGAGAAAACCGGCCATAAAGTGGCCAGCCGTAATCTGTGGATCTCCGTTCCTTCACTCTTGTTAGGCTTCTGCGTCTGGATGTTATTCAGCCTGGTCGCGGTGAATCTCAACAAAGTCGGTTTTAACTTCACCACCGATCAACTGTTTATGCTGACCGCCATTCCGTCAGTGTCCGGCGCGATTTTGCGCGTGCCTTATTCCTTTATGATCCCGCTGTTCGGCGGGCGTCGCTGGACCGCCATCAGCACGGTATTTTTGATTATTCCGTGCGCTTGGTTGGGCTTTGCAGTGCAGGACACCAGCACGTCCTACAATACCTTCCTGATCATCTCGCTGCTGTGTGGTTTTGGCGGCGCGAACTTCGCTTCGAGCATGGCGAACATCAGCTTCTTCTATCCGAAAGCCAAGCAGGGCGGTGCTCTAGGGATTAACGGCGGTTTGGGCAATATGGGCGTCAGCGTGATGCAGTTGCTGGCTCCGTTAGCCATTTCTCTTGGCATTTTTGGTGCCTTTAGCCAGCCGCAGACCTTAGCCGACGGCAGTAGCATGTGGCTGCAAAACGCCGCGTGGATCTGGGTGCCTTTCCTGATCATCTGTACCGTCGCCGCGTGGTTCGGTATGAACGATTTGGCCTCTTCCAAGGCTTCAATCCGCCAGCAGTTGCCGGTGTTGAAGCGCGGCCACCTGTGGATCATGTGCGTGCTTTATCTGGCGGCATTCGGCTCATTTATCGGCTTCTCCGCCGGTTTTGCCATGCTGACCAAAACCCAGTTCCCTGAAGTGAATATCATGCATTACGCCTTCTTTGGCCCATTCTTTGGTGCCTTGGCGCGTTCCGGCGGCGGCATGTTGTCCGACCGTTTGGGCGGCGTTCGCGTGACTTTCTGGAACTACGTGGTGATGGCCATTGCCGCCGCCTTGCTGTTCTTAACGCTGCCAAGCGGCGGGGTGGGCGGCAACTTCCCAGCCTTCTTCGGTGTATTTATGGTGCTGTTCCTGACCGCCGGTTTGGGCAGTGGTTCGACTTATCAGATGATCGCGGTGATTTTCCGTAAATTAACCACCGACCAAGCCTTAGCTCGCGGCGAAACCGCTGAGTCCGCCCAACGCGAAGCCATCACCGACACCGCTGCAGCACTGGGCTTTATCTCGTCCATCGGCGCTATCGGCGGCTTCTTCATCCCGAAAGCCTTCGGCACATCCCTCGCCATGACCGGCTCCCCAGCAGGCGCGATGAAAGTGTTCTTAGTGTTTTACGTGGTGTGCGCGGTGATCACCTGGGTTGTGTATTGGAGGAATTTGGATAAGGGGTTTGCGACGAAGAAAGCTCGTTGATGGGAGCTTGCGTGGCCACGCAAACTGGCTTTTAAGATCAAGACCGTGCGCTGCCGCCACACCGGCCTCAAGGGGCGCCTATCGCCGCGCCCCTTGAGAATCCCCGGCTCTTTACTCCGCGCTGCCGCTCGCTGAGCGGACATGTTTCAGGTACTTCCGTTATCCACCGCAAAATGTCGCCGCTTAGGCGGTGCCTTCGCTTCAGGCTTCGAGCCATAGGTCTCGAACCATTCGCTCAGCGCCATTTTTGACTGCGGTTTTGAGGCATTTAAAC
>Ga0153931_100312_pt1 | contig 13890 bp, 12 predicted proteins | sample TSNJ015MetaG_FD_104730 | JGI IMG/M metagenome (GOLD analysis project Ga0153931, IMG submission 104730) | Attine ant fungus gardens microbial communities from New Jersey, USA - TSNJ015 MetaG | ecosystem: Host-associated > Fungi > Mycelium > Unclassified | place: USA: New Jersey, Wharton State...
GGGTAACCCGGCAGGACGCCGGGTTAGCCGCGTTGGGCCATGGATGGCCCGTCGCGGCGGCCCACGGATTCAAGCCGGAGTGAGGGCACACCGAGCCCAAGCGAGGGGCCGAGTGGTGGGGCACAGACCTTTTGGTTACTTTTGGGGCGTTTGCCAAAAGTGACCCGCTGTAAGAGCGGAACCACCAGCCGCCGTGACCACAGCAACGGATATGCCCCCAATCCACCTCCCCCCATTCGCCCAGACAGCCCTGCGGTAGGTGCCCACCCGGCATTTCACAGCTACAATGCCCGCCTCAACCGTGACAAGCCTGACTAAAAAAACTATGTCCTTGCCCAAGCATCACCTGGAATTGCTCAGCCCGGCCCGCGATGTCGCCATCGCGCGCGAGGCTATCTTGCATGGCGCCGACGCCATCTACATTGGTGGACCAAGCTTCGGCGCACGCCACAACGCGTGTAACGAGGTGAGCGACATCGCTCAACTGGTCGAATTCGCCCGCCGTTACCACGCCCGCGTATTCACCACCATCAACACCATCCTGCACGACAACGAACTGGAACCCGCGCGCAAGCTGATCCATCAGCTGTACGACGCCGGCGTCGATGCGCTGATCGTGCAAGACCTGGGCGTGATGGAGCTGGATATTCCGCCCATCGAGCTGCACGCCAGCACCCAGACCGACATCCGCACCCTGGGCCGCGCCAAGTTTCTCGATCAGGCCGGTTTCTCGCAGTTGGTGTTGGCCCGCGAGCTGAACCTGCAGGAAATCCGCGCAATCGCCGATGAAACCGATGCCGCCATCGAGTTCTTCATCCACGGCGCTCTGTGCGTGGCGTTCTCCGGGCAATGCAATATCTCCCACGCGCAAAATGGCCGCAGCGCCAACCGTGGCGATTGCTCCCAGGCCTGCCGCCTGCCGTACACCTTGAAAGATGACCAGGGCCGCGTGGTGGCCTTTGAAAAACACCTGCTGTCGATGAAAGACAACAACCAGAGCGCCAACATCCGCGCCTTGGTTGAAGCCGGTGTGCGTTCGTTCAAGATCGAAGGCCGCTACAAGGACATGGGGTATGTGAAAAACATCACCGCCTATTACCGCCAACGCCTCGACGACGTCCTCGAAGACCGCCCTGACCTGGCGCGCGCTTCCAGCGGCCGTACTGCGCATTTCTTCCTGCCCGACCCGGAAAAAACCTTCCACCGGGGCAGCACCGACTACTTCGTCACCGACCGCAAGATCGACATCGGTGCCTTCGACACGCCCACCTTCACCGGCCTGCCGGTGGGTGTGGTGGAAAAAGCCGGCAAGCGTGACTTGCAGGTAGTCACCCATGAGCCGCTCTCCAACGGCGACGGCCTGAATGTGCTGATCAAGCGCGAAGTCGTGGGTTTTCGCGCCAACATCGCCGAACCCAAAGGCGAGTTCGAAGAAGACGGTGAGAAACGCTACCGCTACCGCGTCGAGCCAAATGAAATGCCGGCCGGCCTGCACCCGTTGCGCCCCAACCATCCGCTGAACCGCAACCTCGACCACAACTGGCAACAAGCCCTGCTCAAGACTTCGGCCGAGCGCCGTATTGGCCTGCAGTGGGTCGCGCGCCTGCGTGAAGACCAGTTGGACGTGACCGCGACCAGCGAAGAAGGCATCAGCGCCAGCGTCACCCTGCCCGGCCCGTTCGGGGTGGCCAACAAGCCAGAACAGGCGCTCGACACCCTGCGCGACCTGCTTGGCCAACTCGGCACTACCGAGTACCACGCCACGCACATCGAGCTGGATGCGCCGCAGGCATTCTTCATCCCCAACTCGCAGCTCAAGGCCTTGCGCCGTGAAGTGATCGAGGCGCTGACCGCCGCCCGCGTTGCCGCTCACCCACGGGGGGCACGCAAGGCGGAGACGTCGCCGCCGCCGGTGTACCCGGAAGCGCATTTGTCGTTCCTGGCCAACGTCTACAACCAGAAAGCCCGGGACTTCTACCACCGTCACGGCGTGAAGCTGATCGACGCCGCCTTTGAAGCCCACGAAGAAACTGGCGAAGTGCCGGTGATGATCACCAAGCACTGCCTGCGGTTCTCGTTCAACCTGTGCCCTAAACAGGCCAAGGGCGTGACGGGGGTGAAGACCAAAGTGGCGCCAATGCAACTGATCCACGGTGATGAAGTGCTGACCCTGAAGTTCGACTGCAAACCGTGCGAGATGCACGTGGTGGGCAAGATCAAGGGCCACATCCTTGGCTTGCCGCAGCCGGGCAGCGGCGTGGGCCATTTCAACCCGGAAAACATCATCTTTCAGGGCACGCACTAACCCTTGGGAAGCGGGGCCACCACCAGTCCCGCTGCAACCCCGCTGCCGCCAGCAGAATCGCAACGACCCCCAGCCATTGCAGCCAACCCAGGCGATGCCCAAAGGCGAACCAATCGACGAAGATCGCCGCAATCGGGTAGATGAACGACAGCGCGCCGGTAATGGCGGTCGGCAGTTTCTGGATCGCCCCGTACAGCAACACATACATCAAACCGGTGTGCACCATGCCCAGCGTGACCAGCGCAGCCCAGGCCTGGGTCGCGGCAGGCAAGCTGTGCCAGGGCACCAACGGCGCCAGCAAAAGTGCGCCGGTAATCACCTGGATCAACGCCATCAAGTGGGGTGGAACGTCCTTCAAGCGCTTGATGATCAACGCGGCAATCGCGTACAAAAACGCTGCGCCCAACGCCAGGGCAATACCGGTCAGATAATCCTCGCCAGCGCTTTGCTGTTCGCCATGGGCGGTGACAATCGCCAGCATGCCGAGGAACGCCACGCTCAACCAGGCGAGCTTCTGCACGGTGATCTTCTCACCCAGAAACAGCGCCGCCAGCATCACCAACATGAACGGCTGCACGTTGTACACCGCCGTGCTGATGGCAATCGATGCACGTGAATAGGATTCGAACAACAGCAACCAGTTGCCAACGATGGCCACGCCGCTGAGCATCGCCAGGCCGAGCTTGGCCCGGGTCAGCAGGTCTCGGCGCAAGTAACCCAACCACGCACACACCAGCAACAGCGTCAGCGCGCCAATCACGCAGCGCCAGAACACCACTTTGATCACCGACACGCCAGACACCAGCACAAACCAGCCGATGGTGCCCGAAATCAGCATGGCGGCGACCATTTCCCACGACCCGCGACGAATAGATGTGTCCACGATGGCGCTCCTCAAGTGAGGCTCAATTATGGCAATCTGCCGGTCAGCGCCTCCAGCGACTAAAGTAGGCAAAAACCCCCGATTACCTTTTTTAATTAGGCAGGCCGCATGATTGACTCTATCGACCAGCAACTGATCGCCGCCTTGATGGACGACTCGCGCCTGTCGCTCAAGGCGTTGGCGGGTATTACCGGGCTGTCTTCGCCCAGCGTGGGCGAACGTCTGCGCCGTTTGGAGGAGCGCGGCGTGCTGACCCATTACACCGTCGACATCGACCCCAAACACTTCGGCTATTTGCTGCAAGCCATCGTGCGTATCCGCCCATTGCCCGGCAAATTGCAGGAGGTGGAGCGTCAGATCCAGGCGATTCCCGAGTTCACCGAGTGCGACAAGGTCACGGGTGAAGACTGCTTTATCGCGCGCCTGCACGTGCGCACCATGGACCACCTCGACACCCTGCTGGACCGGATCAACGCCTATGCCGAAACCAACACCGCCATTGTCAAGAAAACCCCGGTCAAACGGCGTTTGCCACCCCTGGCCGATTCGTGATTGCACGTCACTAACGCAGTGACGTAATCGCTATTCTGTCATCGTCGGCCGAACTTTATGCTGGGCTCCACACATTGGAACCCACAGGGGTAAAGCGCATGTACGTAATCACTGGCATCACAGGCAAAGTCGGCGGCGCCCTGGCGCATAACCTCCTCAAGGCGGGTCTGCCGGTTCGCGCCGTCATTCGCGACGCCGGCAAAGCGGCATACTGGGCCGACCAGGGCTGCGAAATCGCGTTCGCCGCGATGGAAGATGCACAGGCGTTGACCGAAGCGTTCAAGGGCGCGACCGCCGTGTTCATCCTGCCGCCACCGGGCTTCGATCCGCAGCCGGGGTTTCCTGAAGCGCGTGTGGTGATAGCGGCTGTCAGCCAAGCGCTCAAGGCCGCCGCGCCACAACGAGTCTTGTGCCTGTCGACCATCGGCGCGCAGGCCAAAGAGCTCAACCTGCTGACCCAGCGCACGCTGATGGAGCAGGCATTGAGCGCCCTGGACATCCCCGTAACCTTCCTGCGCCCGGGCTGGTTCATGGAAAACGCCGCCTACGACGTCAGCAGTGCACGTGACACCGGTGTGATCCACAGCTTCCTGCAACCGCTGGACAAGCGCATACCAATGGTTGCCACGGCCGACATCGGCACACTCGCCGCGCAGTTGTTGCAGCAAGACTGGGCCGGCCACCGCGTAGTCGAACTGGAAAGCCAATGGGTCAGCCCGAACGACATCGCCCAGACCCTGGCGCAAGTGCTCGGCCGTGACGTGCGTGCCGACGTGGTTGAGCGCGATACCTGGGAGCCGTTGCTGCGTGGCCAAGGTGCACACAACCCACTGCCGCGCATGCGCATGGTCGATGGTTTCAACGAAGGCTGGATCTGTTTCGAGCACGATCAGGTGCTCAAGGGCACAACCTCCCTGCTCACGGTATTGCGCGAGCTGGCAGATAAAACCGCCGAGTCGAATGCCTGATGAACCTGCCTGAATTGGGTTTCGGTACCTTCCGTATGCCCGGCGATGACTGCCGGGCGGTGGTCGAAAGTGCCCTGGCGCTGGGTTACCGGCATATCGACACCGCCGCCCTGTACGACAACGAAGCCGCCGTTGGCCAGGCCATCAGACACTCGGGCATCCCCCGCGACGAGGTGTTCCTGACCACCAAGGTCTGGCATGACCAGTTGGCGCCGGCCGCGCTGCAAAAAGCCTTTGAGCTGAGCCTCGGCAAGCTGGCGGTGGACTACGTCGATCTGTTCATGGTGCATTGGCCGGCTGCCGACATGGACTTGCCCGGCGTGATGAACGCTTTGTTGGCTCTGCGCGACAGTGGCCGCGTGAAACACATCGGTGTGTGCAACTTCAACATGCCGATGCTGCGCGAGGCGATCGATGTGCTGGGCACGCCGATTGCCGCGGTACAGGTGGAATACCACCCGTTCCTCGACCAGAGCCGCCTGCTCAATTACCTGCGCGGCAAACGCATCCCGGTGGTCGCGTATGCGCCGTTGGCACAGGGTCGCGCGGCCACTGACCCGGTACTCACACAGATCGGCGCCAAGCACGGCGCCAGCGCAGCGCAAGTTGCCCTGGCCTGGTTACGCCAACAAGGCGTGGCGGCGATTCCCAAAGCCCAGCGCCCGCAAAGCCAGCAAGCCAACCTCGATTCGCTGCACGTCACGCTCGATGAGCAGGATATGCAAGCCATCGCGCGGTTGCCCAAAGACCAACGCTTTGTGCAGCCGCCGTTTGCACCGCAGTGGGATGCGCTGTAAGCCGATTGAGTGGCTGGTGGGCTAGCTGTAGTCAGTGGGCCTCCTGCGGCGAGCGGGCGGGTTGTGGCGAGCGGGCTTGCCCCGCGTTGGGGCGCGAAGCGGCCCTGAAACCTGACGACTCAATTCATCGGGAGAAACGCGGTGACTGTCCTGGGGCTGCTTCGCAGCCCAACGCGGGGCAAGCCCGCTCGCCACAGCCCGCACGCTCGCCACAGTAAGCCCGCTCACCACAAGCCCGCTTGCCACAAAAGGCCCGTGGAAATATGGGGACACGGAAGTCAACGCGGGTGTTCCGGCTGCGCTGCTAGCGTCACAGCTTCTTATCCATGCAAGGAGCAACGGATTGTCTCGTCAGCCCAACGCTCACCGATTACGCCGCGGTCGTTACTCAGAATCAGGGCGTGCTTATTTGGTTACCGTCGTCGTGCATCAGCGCCAACCCTTGTTCAACAGTTTTGAGCTGGGACGATTATTGGTAGCAGAATTCAAACGAACCCACGACGCGGGCCAAGTCAACTCACTGGCGTGGGTGATCATGCCGGATCACTTTCATTGGTTGTTCGAGCTGCATAACTCGACCCTGCCCGATGTGATGCGCCAGACCAAGTCGCGCAGTACGCTGAGTATCAATCGCGCCCGAGGCAGCCGGGAAAGATTCTGGCAGCGCGGCTATCACGACCGTGCTGTGCGGGCCGAGGAAGACACAAGGAAAATAGCTCGCTACGTGATCGCCAACCCTCTAAGAGCCGGGCTGGTCGAGCACATTGGTGATTATCCGTTGTGGGACGCGGCCTGGTTGTAACGCTGCAGACTCACGTGGCAAGCGGGCCTCCTGGGGTAGATGGGATTTCTGTGGTGGACGGGCATCCTGAGGTGGACGGGCTTGCTGTGGCGAGCGGGCTTGCCCCGCGTTGGGGCGCGAAGCGGCCCTGAAACCAGACGACTCAATTCATCGGAAGAAACGCGGTGACTGTCCTGGGGCTGCTTCGCAGCCCAACGCGGGGCAAGCCCGCTCGCCACAGCCAGGCTGCTCGCCACAGCAAGCTCGCTCACCACGCGACGCCAGATCAGTCGTGCAGCGCCTTCGCCGCAACCAGTAACCCTTGGAACTTGCGATAGCGCGCTTCCAACACCGGCTGTTGCGTCGCATCAGGCCAATACCGCGCCTTGACCGGCATGCCCGCGTGCAACAGCGACGCGCCCTGCCCGATCGCCACAAACCCCAGCTTCGCCGCCCCAATACACGCGCTCAATTCGCTGCCCTGCAAGGTAAAGATCTCGCGCTGCAGGATGTTCGCCAACAACTGCGCCCAGTACTCGCTGCGTGCGCCGCCGCCCACCAGGGCGCAGGCGCCGACGCTGGCGCCGGCCGATTGCACGGCGTGCAAGGCATCGAGCAAGCCAAACCCCACGCCTTCCATCACGGCGTAACCGAGCATCGCCGGGGTGCAATCGTGACCCAGGTTCATGAAACCGCCGCGCAGCAATGGGTCGTTGTGCGGCGTGCGTTCACCGGCCAGATAGGGCAAAAACAGCGGTGTATCCAACGGTACCGGCTGCCCCATCGGCAACTGCGCCTGCACCAGGTCCAGTAGCGTTTGTTCGTCCGGCATACCGGTCAAGCGTGTCACCCAGCGCAAGCAACTGGCCCCGGCCAGCATGGCGCCCATGGTGTACCAGCGATCAGGCAGCGCGTGGCAGAAGCTGTGCACGGCGCTGGCCGGGTTGCCGGCGGCATGATCGGTAATAGCGACGATGGCCGCGCTGGTGCCCAGGGTGATGAAACCGTCACCGGCATTGATTGCGCCGATGCCGACGGCCGCCACCGGGTTATCGCCGCCGCCACCGGCAATCACCACGCCGGGCGACAGACCCAACCCGCTCGCCGTCACGCAACCCGCCGGCGCACCGCCTTCCACCAGCCTGGGCATCTGCGCAGGCGCAAGCCCCGTGGCACGCAGCATCGGCGCGAACCATTCGCGCTGCGCCATGTCCAGCCACAGTGTGCCGGCCGCATCGGACATCTCGCTGATGCGCTCGCCACTCAGGCGTAAACGCAGGTAGTCCTTGGGCGAGAGCACGCAGTCAATGGCCTTGAACACCTCGGGTTCATGCTGCTGCAACCACAGCAGTTTCGGCGCGGTCAGCCCGGCCATGGGCAGGCTGCCGGTGACTTCGGCGAAGCCGGGCCCGAGCTGCTCAGCTTGGGCGACAGCACGCGAGTCGTCCCACAGGATCGCCGGGTACAACACCCGGTCGTCATCCCCGAGCAATACAGCGCCGTGCATCTGCCCGGACAACCCGATGCACACCACACGACTGAACGCCGTATGCGCACGCAACTGCTCAAGCGCCTGCAAACAGGCCTGCCACCAGTCTTGCGGGGCCTGTTCGGACCAGCCGCTGTGGCGTCGCGAGACACTCAAGCGCACACCGGCGTGGGCCAGCACGGCGCCGTCGACGTCCATCAGGATCGCCTTGAGTTCAGAGGTGCCCAAATCAATACCGAGGGAAACAGGACTGCTCATACGTGGGTCATTCCAATCCAATACAGCCACATGAATTACGGTATTGCAGGCTCGGCGCCAGGCGCACACTTTGCACCGGCGCGGCCGGCGAGGCCATGCGTTGCAGCAGCATCTGCACCGCGCGCGCGCCCAGCTCCTGGACCGGCTGGGCAATCAAGGTCAGGCGCGGCACGAAAAAATCCGCCCAGTCAAAATCATCAAAACCCACCAGCGCGATCTGCCCCGGCACCTCGACCCGAGCGTCTCGCAGCGCGTGCATGGCGCCCAGCGTCATCAGGTTATTGCCCGCCATGATCGCCGTAGGCGGCGCACTCAGGGCCAGCAACTGCGCAGTCGCGGCGCGCGCCGGCTGGCTGTTCGAGCCACCGTTGACCAGTAACTGCGGGTCAAACGCCACGCCTGCCGCCTGCAACGCGGCCCGGTAACCCGCCACGCGCTCATCGGTAGTGCCCAGCCCCGCGCGCCCGGCAATAAAGCCGATCCGGCGGTGCCCGTGTTCAATCAAGTGCGCGACCAGGGCCTGGGTTGACTGGGTATTCTCCACCCCGATCTGGTCAAACTGCGTGCTCATCATGCGGTCCACCAGCACCGTGGGCATTTCATTCGCCTGCAAATACTCCAGGGCTCTGGAGTCGGTGGACGGAGCGAGCAAAATCCCATCGACCCGCCGATGATGCAACGCCGTGACCACTCGCAGCTCCTGCTCCGGGTCGTCGTGGGGGTCGACAAACAGCATCATGTAGCCGTGCTTGGCGCACTCGGTTTCAATCGCGTGCACGGTTTCGCTGAAGTAATGGTTGGACAGCGCCGAGATCGCCACGCCAATCGTGCTGGTGCTGGAACGGGCCAGCGAGCGCGCCAGGGTATTGGGGATGTAGCCCAAGTCCTGAATCGCGCGCTGCACCGCTTGCACCGTGGCCTCGCTGACCTTGCGGGTGCCGTTCAACACGTGGGACACGGTCGACGTCGACACCCCCGCCCTGCTTGCCACGTCATCCATGGTGACCACGACGCTTTCCCCTTTGCTCAATGACTCAATGTTTACTCGACCAACCGCTGTACGTAGCCACGTTGTCGCGGGTGATCAGTTTTGGCGTGAGCAGGGTAACCGCTTCGGCCGGGGCCTTGTCATTGAGAATGTCGTTGCCCACATTCACGGCGGTCTGGGCCATGGCCCAAGGGTCCTGGCTGGCCGAGGCCTGGATTTGCGTGTCGGTCTTCAGCGCGTTTTCGATGTCTGGCGCGCCGTCCACCGAGGTGATGAGGATGCCGCTGCGTTTAAGCTGCTTGGCCGCCAGGTCGCTGCCGATGGCTTGCGGGTCGTTGATTGCGAACAGGCCGTCGATTTTCGGGAAACGCGTGAGGTAACCCTGCATCACGTTCAGGCCACCTTCGCGCGAGCCTTTGCCGTCCTGGTCATCGGACAGCACCTTGATGTTTGGCGCACCGGCGAAGGCGGCCTTGCAGCCTTTGACGCGGTCGGTCACGGCAGTGACTTGCGGGCCATTCTGGATGATCACATTGCCCTTGCCGCCAAGCTTGTCCACCAGGAACTGGCACGCCAGTTTGCCGGCTTCGACGTTGTCGGTTTGCACGGTGGCGTTCACGCCCTTGGCGTCCACATCCACAGCCACCACGACAATGCCGGCATCCCGGGCTTTCTTGATGGCCGAGGCCATGGCCGATGGGTCGACGGCGTTGAGCAGGATCAGGTCGACCTTGGACGAAATGAAGTTGTCGATCTGCGAGAACTGCTTGCTCAGGTCATAGTCGGCCGACACCGACGTCACTTTGACATTGGGGTTCAGCTCTTTGGCCCGCGCCGTGGCGCCATCGGCCAGGGTCACAAAATACGGGTTGCCGAGCGAGCCCATGCTGATGCCGAGGGCCTTGAGTTCGCGGGCTTCCACGGTGTGGGAGATCAGGGCAGCCAAGGCCATAACAGGAAAGAGGCGTTTGAAGTTCATGCGGGACTCTCTTGTGATTGTTGTTGGAGTGAAATCAGGTCCGTGCACCGGACTGGCGATAGCGATCCAGCGCCACCGCGCCGATGATCACAATGCCCTTGATGATGTACTGCCAGATATCCGATACACCCAGCAGCACCAGGCCGTTGGTGAGCACCGCGATAATCAGCGCTCCGATCAGCGTGCCGCCGATGGTGCCGACGCCGCCGGTAAAACTGGTGCCGCCAAGAATCACCGCAGCAATCGCGTCCAACTCATAGGATTGCCCCAGTTGCAGGCCATTGGCGGCGAACAGGCGCGAGGCGCTCATCACCGCGCCCAGCCCGGCCAGTGCGCCGGACATGGCGTAGACGAACAGCAGCACTTTCCATACCTTGATCCCCGACAGCCGCGCTGCCTCGGGGTTGCCGCCCACCGAGTAGATCTGCACGCCCATGACGGTGCGGCGCAGAATGAACCACGACAGCGCCACCACCGCGACGGCAATGATCACCAGCCACGGCACGCCCAGCACCGAGTCATTGCCGATAAATGCAAACGGCAGGTCGGGGTTGAACACGGTTTTGTCATCCGCCAGCAACCGCGCCAGGCCGCGCATGGCGGTCAGTGCGCCCAGGGTGACGATAAACGGCGGCAGGCGCATGAAGGCGATCAGCCCGCCATTGACCAACCCCAGCAACAGACCGAAACCGATGCCGGCAGCGATCCCGAACATGCCGAACTGTGGCGACATCGAGGCCTGCAACGCGACCACGGCGGACGCCGCGAGAATCGCGCCGACGGACAAGTCTATGCCCGCCGTCAGAATCACAAAGGTCATGCCTGCCGCCAGCACCACATTTACCGAAGCCTGCTGGGTGATGATCGACAGGTTCTGCACGGTGAGGAAGTTTTCACTGGCCAGGGCAAACCCCACCAACAGCAATATCAGCACCGGCAGCATGCCGACCGTGCGCATCAGCTCGCGAACGCGCTCGGCCTTGCCGATAGGTGCGAGGGTCAATGTGTTGTTGTTTGAATCAGCCATGGGCAGCCACCTGATCGCCACCGGTGGCGAGGTCAATAATACGTTCCTGGGAAATGACGTGGCCGGATGCCCCGCCGACTTCAGCCACCAACTGGCCTTCGCGCATGATCAGCACGCGGTCGCACGTGCCGATGATTTCCGGCAACTCACTGGAGATCACCACAATGCCAACGCCGGCCAGCGCGAGCTGATTGATGATGCGGTAGATCTCGGACTTGGAGCCGATGTCCACGCCCCGCGTTGGTTCATCGAGGATCAGCACATGCGGCTTGACCTCCAGCAGCCGCGCCAACAGCACTTTCTGCTGGTTGCCGCCGCTCAAGGCGCCGACATTGACCTTGCCCGACGCCACCCGGATCGACAGCGATTTGATCGCATCATTGGCGCGCTGCCAGCCGTGGCCGCGGTCCAGCACGCCGCCTGTGTGCGCGTCCGGCACGCAGGCGCAGACGTTGATGTTGTCGGCCACGCTCATGTCGAGGAACAGGCCCTGGGCCTTGCGGTCTTCGGTGAGGTACACCACGCCGGCGCGGATCGCATCAGCCGGGTTGCGCAGTTGGGTCACGGTCTTGCCCACCACTTCAAGTGTGCCGCTGGTGCGCGGGTCGGCAGCAAAGATCAGCCGCGCCAGCTCCGTGCGCCCTGCCCCGACCAGCCCGGCAATGCCCAATACCTCACCGGCATGCAGGTCGAAACTGCAGGTGCGCACGCGCTTGCCGTCGGCCATGTCACGCACGCGCATCACCACGTTGCCGGGGTTATAGGCGGCGTGTTCCTTCTTGTAGAACCCGGAAAGATCGCGGCCGACCATCATTTTTACCAGCACCTCGGCCGACAACGCTTCGCGCGTCAGCTCGCCGATGTACTGGCCGTCGCGCAGCACCGAAACACGGTCGGACAACTCGTAGATCTCGGCCATCCGGTGGCTGATGTAGATAATCGCCAGGCCCTGGCTGCGCAGCTGTTTGATCAAGGCAAACAGGCGGTCGGTCTCACGCGATGACAGCGGCGTGGTCGGCTCGTCCATCACCAGGATCCTGGCGTGGGCATGCAGGGCGCGGGCGATTTCCACCAGTTGGCGCTCGGCAATCGACAGGCTGCTCACCGGTGTGGTGGGTTTGAACTCGGCGCCCAGGCGTTGCAGCACCTCGACGCAGCCGGCTTGCATGCCCTTGCGGTCGATGGTCCAGCCGCGCCGCAGTTCGCGGCCCAGGTAGATGTTCTCGGCCACGCTCAGGTTGGGGCACAGGCTCAGTTCCTGGTAGATCACGGCGATGCCGAGTGTCTTGGCGGTGGCGGGGTCAAAGGTGGCGACGGGCTGGCCGTCGATGCGGATTTCACCGCCGGGATCGGCCTGGTAGGCGCCGGAGAGGATTTTCATCAGGGTGGATTTGCCGGCCCCGTTCTCCCCCATCAACGCGTGGATTTCACCGGGGTAGACTTTCAGGCCGACATTCTTGAGCACGCGCAAACCGTTGAAGGTTTTGCTGATGCCCTGCATCTCAAGCAAGGGTTCAAGGCTCATGGATGAGCTCCTGGCATTATTATTTTTGTAGTCGAGTGCTGCCGACTCTAGTCCAGTTACATTTCCTTACGCAAGCGCTTGCGTGCGCCGTTTATCGATTGATTAAACGTTTCACCAAGTGCACAAGCGCGAATTGCGCATGCCGGCGCGATGCATGAAATGAAATTTATACGCCAGCGGAATAAAACCCCGCGCCCGTCCGTTCTGCCAGCAGTCATTGGAAGAAATCAGGATGCGTCATGACCTCCAACGCAAGCGTTGTCGTTTACATCTGGTATCCCCACGGGGCTGATGTTGGCCATGCCGCGATGTACATCGGCGACCCGGTGATCGGCAAGATGATCGAAGTGCGATACGACCGTTACCGCAACGACGGCGAACGTGATCGCGACCGCGCCTTTATCGAGCAATTCAACACCAGCTACGTCAGCTGGTGGCCCGAAGGCAGAGCCGCCTTGACCGGCAAGCAGCGCCAGGAGCGCAACCTGTTCCTGGAGTCCGACATCAGCGCCGAAGGCTGCCGACCGCATGTGGTCTATACCGTTTGCGGGCTGAACCTGCAGGCCATGCAGGCCGAGTGGTTCAACATCCGCAACAAGCCCAACGCGCATTACCAGATGCTGCGCAAGAGCTGCTCCACCGTGGTACTGCGGGTGCTCAAGGCCGGTGGCGCTCTCAACAAGCTGTCGGGGGCCAAACGCGCATGGTTTTCCAACAACCTCTACGTGACGCCGAAAAACGTCGCGCAAATCTGCAATGAACTGCGCGACGCAGGGCTGGCGACCAAAGCTAAAAGCCAGAACTGCCCGGAAAAAGGCTCGTTCATGTTCGGGCTTCGGTAGGTTACCTGGTGCCGGTGCCTGACCCGCTTGTTCGTGGGAGCTGGCTTGCCTGCGATGCAGGCACCTCGGTCCATCAGGCCCACCGGGTTGATGCCATCGCAGGCAAGCCAGCTCCCACAGACAAGCAAAAGCACTGCGGTGTTGGCAGTTGAACTCGGTCGACTTGTGGGAGCGGGCTTGCTCGCGAATGCGGTGGGTCAGTGGCACATGGGCTGACTGAACCACCGCATTCGCGAGCAAGCCCGCTCCCACATTTGGATCGCAGTGCATCAGACAAAGATGTGTTGCTGTGCTTTTGCTTCAACCACTCAGGTCGGCTACTAGGCCGCCGTGCTCTGCTTTTGATCTTGATTTTGATCTGACAGGCCCCGTTAACCACGCTGGCCGAACGCAGGCTTGAATCCGTGGGTAACCCGGCAGGACGCCGGGTTAGCCGCGTTGGGCCATGGATGGCCCGTCGCGGCGGCCCACGGATTCAAGCCGGAGTGAGGGCACA
>Ga0153931_100313_pt1 | contig 13815 bp, 13 predicted proteins | sample TSNJ015MetaG_FD_104730 | JGI IMG/M metagenome (GOLD analysis project Ga0153931, IMG submission 104730) | Attine ant fungus gardens microbial communities from New Jersey, USA - TSNJ015 MetaG | ecosystem: Host-associated > Fungi > Mycelium > Unclassified | place: USA: New Jersey, Wharton State...
CAAGCTCGCTCCCACAGGGTCGGTGTTCACTCGCAGAATCATTGATTTCCCGTTCACGCAGCGCCTTACCACCGCTGCACTCGCATGAACGGCCTCACCTGGCTCCCTCGGCTCAGGTGAATTTCAGGCGCCCTCGGGCGCCTTTTTTTGTGGCTCAGATCAGCGGCCAATCCTGCAGAATCCGGTAGCGGCCCTTGTGCGATTCGAACAGGGCAAATCGCTCGGCACGCAGGAAAAATTCCGGCGGCGTTAGGGATTCCGGCGCCGGCGCGCGAAAATCCCGAGCCAATGTCATGTGGGGCCTATACTCGCGATTCGCCTCTTCAAAGCCGAACGGCAACATGGCCTGCTCCAGCGCATAGACCAACCGCAACAACGCTTGCGGAGCCTGTTCAGGCGCCAGCGACAACACCCCCGCCTTGTGCCAGACCTGCAGCCGATCCAGCGCAATCCGTAGCGCTTCGCCTGGAGTGCGCACTTTGTCTGCGGCCTCACACACCTCACCTATCTGCGCCAACGGCACCGCCCCGAGAAACAGCAGCGTCAGGTGGAAGTTGTCCGCAGGCACCGCTTTGCCGGTGCGCAACCCCAGATCGGCGCGCCACTGAGCGATGGCCTTGCGTTGTGGCGGCGGGCAGTCGAGGGCGAAAAACAGTCGCTTGAACGGTTCATCCCTGCGCGCATCATCGGTCATGGCCCTGCTCCTTCGCTCGTCGATCGGCCGATTCTACACAGCCTTCTCTGACGACTGGCGACACCCGGCTATAGTTCAAGGATTGCCATCGAACCGGAGGTCGCCATGCGCGAGATCCTCAGCAAAGAACCGTGGTGGGCCCGACCACCCTCCCCCGGGCAGGATGAAAGCGAGCTGGAATGGGGCTGGCTGGTGCATTACAGCAAGGGTGAACCGCGTTTCGAATTCGTTCGCGAACGGCCAACGGAAGAGCAAATCCGCAACCGCAAAAGCTGCCGGATCACCCCCTCCCCAGAGTGATCCCCCTCCCATGTGGGAGCGAGCCTGCTCCCACACTGGATTTGTGGCGTGCCCATGATCGTCGCCATCCGCAAAACCCTGTGGGAGCGTGGCTTGCCCGCGAAGAGGCCGGCACATTTTGCAAACCCGCTGACTGACACACCGCCATCGCGAGCAGGCTCACTCCTGCACGGAATCTGGTGAGTTTCAGGATTCAAGAATGTTCTTGAAGCCACCAAAGATCATGCGCTGGCCATCAAATCCCATCGGGTTGACGTCCGGTTGCATGCGCGGATCTTCCATCATTTTTGCCATGCCGGCATCGCGGGTGGCCTTGTTGGGCCAGATCAGCCAGCCGGACGACACCGTCTCGCCCTCCTTGAGTTTTACCGCCATCGGGAATGACGTGACTTTGCCCTCCGGCACGTCATCGCCCCAGCACTGAACCACTTCCTTAGCTCCGTATTCCTTGAACAGTTTCGAGGCGATCTCACAGTGTTTTTTGTACTGTTCGCGATTGGCAGTCGGCACAGGTGCTACAAAAATATCGATGTAAGCCATGATCACTCTCCTTGCACGTTGGGTTCGATCTGCTGGGTAGTCGATTCCGGCGGCCGCCATTCGACACGGTTGACGCCCAGTCCGACCGACGGTTGCTCTGCCCCGCCGAGGCTGCCTTCGACCTGCCCGGCGATATGCAGCGTACCGGCCATGACCCCGGTGGTCGGGTTCTGCAGCAGTTTCAGCCAGGCCTTGTCGAACGTGCTGCCCAGGCTGCTGCGAATCAGCGCTTCGCTGTCGGGCCGGTCACTGGCCTGGATGATCGCGCGGATGCCCGCCACACCGATCGAGATCACCCCGCCGACCAACTTGCCCGCCGCCGCCGCCACGGCACTGGCCGCCCCGCGCGGGGCCATCTCCGCTTCCATCCGCTGGCTGGCGCGCTTGGCGACCGGCGCCATGCCGGCGTCGGTTCCAGCGATGCCCTTGCTGCCGCCCTCGGTGTGAATCTTGTCGATCAGTGCGGCATACGCCGGCAGCGTGTTCAGCGGTTCGGTGCTGACGATCTGATACAGCGAAGCATCCCGTGCGGGCGGCGGCCCCAGGGCGATGGCCGGGACTTTCTGCAGGTGCCCGTAGAGCTGGGCCACCGGCACACCGTAACGCTGAGCGATGAGTGGCATTTGCTTGGCCATCAACTGCGCATAAAACGCCGTGGCCTGACCGAGGATCGCGTCCGGATCGATCTCTACCGCCACCGGCGCCAGCACTCTTTTCTGATATTGCTCAAGCAGATAGGTCGCCAGGCGCTTGGTCGACGCATCCTGCTCGCCGCTGGCGCTGATGGTGTACCAACTGACTTTCATCGACAGCCATTCCTGGGTCCAGTAGCTGCTGAACCACGGAATGAAATTTTCTTCAGTTTGCTCATAGACGCGAATACGCCAATGTTCCATCGAACCTTGGGCAAACACCCTGACCTGCTCGGTGGACTGCTGCGAGGCGCTGACGATGTCGCGGTCGATTTGCTGCCAGGTGGCGGGTGAAACCACCACGGCAGGCGGCGTCACCGGGGCCCGCGCCGAGGAGGCGCAGCCCGCCAGCAGCAACAGTGCGGCGACGCTCAGCGCACGCAGGTTCACGGTGATGGAGTCCTTGAATGGAGGAAAACAGATTTGAGTATAGGTGCGGGTATTGGGCCATTTGTCGGTTGTGGCCAGGCAGGCCCCAGCGAGCAGGCTCGCTCCCACTTTGAAATGCGCTCCCATGTGGGAGCGAGCCTGCTCGCGATGAGGCCATCAGTCCCGCTGAAAGAACCTGACCATCAACGCCGTCGATATTCACCATCGCCACGATTGCCTTCCGCCCGCCAGCCGGCAGAGGCACGATTCACCCATCCGAGACGCAACGAGGAGTACCCATCATGATTCGCACCATCACCCTCTCCGTGAGCTTCCCGGTGTTCGGCAGCAACTACTACGACCAGCAGGTCGTCTCGCGCAAGACCCAAGCGCTGCTGTTCAACGAAGACTTCGACGATGTGCTGATGCCCGCCGCGAGCAATCACTTCAGCAATGAAGTGGTCGGCATCAACGATCAGTTCCGCTTTCTGAGCGACATACTCGCCACCCATTTGCTGGATCTCGAGGCCACCGCGCCTGCGCATTCCAGCGTCCGGGCGAGCGCTCATTTTTAATTGCCCTTCCCCTGCAGAAAATGCCGAAGGCTGCTTCTGCAGGGGCTTTTAATTCATGAGCCCTTCGCATAACTCTATAGCGAAAATCCGCAAAAACCTTTTCCTCTGATCATGGGTCAGTCTTGAAATGAGACTGGCAAACATGCCGGCGCGCCCGTTTGGGTCATTCAATACCCTGCCGCCTGATAGAGAGGAATTGAAGCATGACGCTTTCCAGACGCAAATTTCTGATCCTGGGCGCCGTAACGGCCGTGGCGTTTGCCATGCCGCCCTTCATCAGCCTCAAGGCCTATGCGGCCAATCTGGAGCAATCGGCCATGAGTAAAGTGACGATTCAAGTCAACGGTAAATCGCAATCCCTGGAAGTCGACAACCGCACCACCCTGCTCGACGCCCTGCGCGAGCACCTGCATTTGACCGGCAGCAAAAAAGGCTGCGATCACGGCCAGTGTGGCGCCTGTACGGTGATCGCCGATGGGCGCCGAATCAATGCCTGCCTGACCCTGGCGGTGATGCAAGACGGCAGCGAAATCACCACCATAGAAGGCCTGGGCATGCCCGACGCACTGCATCCGATGCAGGCCGCGTTCATCAAGCACGACGGTTACCAGTGCGGCTATTGCACGCCGGGGCAGATCTGTTCGGCGGTGGCAGTGCTCAAGGAAATTCGCGATGGCATTCCCAGCCACGTCAGCCCGAGCCTGACCGAAGCCCCACAACTGATCGCCAGCGAATTCCAGGAGCGCATGAGCGGCAACATCTGCCGTTGCGGCGCCTACTCGAACATCATCGAAGCGATCACTGAAGTCGCGGAGGTGCCGGCATGAGAGCGTTCAATTACAGCCGCGCCGACTCCCCCGCCGCAGCCGCTGCACTGGCGGCACAGGTCGAAGGTGCGAAGTTCATTGCCGGCGGCACCAACCTGCTGGACCTGATGAAACTCGACATCGAAACCCCGCTGCACCTGATCGACATCAACCATCTGGGCCTTGATCAAATCGAAGCCACACCTGAAGGCGGATTGCGCATCGGCGCACTGGTGCGCAACACCGATCTGGCAGCCGACAGCCGCGTGCGCAAGGACTACGCCCTGCTCTCCCGCGCCTTGCTCGCCGGAGCCTCGGGCCAGTTACGCAACATGGCGAGCACCGCCGGCAACCTGCTGCAACGCACCCGTTGCCCGTACTTTTATGACGTCAATCAGGCGTGCAACAAACGCCAGCCAGGCAGTGGCTGCGCGGCGATTGGCGGGGTCAGTCGCCAACTGGGGCTGATCGGCGTCAGCGACGCCTGCATCGCCACCCACCCGAGCGACATGGCGATTGCCATGCGCGCTCTCGATGCACAGATTGAAACGGTCAAACCCGACGGCAGCACGCGCAGCATCGCCATCGCCGATTTTCATCAGTTGCCGGGCAACACGCCGAACATCGAAACCAGCCTCACGCCCGGCGAGTTCATCACTTCGGTAACCCTGCCCGCCCCGGTTGGCGGCACGCACATTTATCACAAGGTGCGCGATCGCTCCTCCTATGCCTTTGCGCTGGTGTCGGTCGGTCTGATTCTGCAAAAGGACGGCAGCGGCCGCGTGGCGGTGGGTGGCATCGCGCCGAAACCGTGGCGGGTAGAGGCTGCCGAAGCCCTGCTGCCGCAAGGCGCAAAAGCCGTCAGCGAACGCCTGCTCGACGGCGCTACGCCGACCCACGACAACCAATTCAAACTGACCCTGGTCGAGCGCACGCTCGGTTCGGTGTTGGCGCAAGCGAGGGATCAAGCATGAAGTTCGACACGCCCGCCACCACCAATCCGATCGACCAGTTGAAGGTGATCGGCAAACCCACCGACCGCGTTGAAGGCCCGCTGAAAACCAGCGGTCAGGCGCCATATGCCTACGAGCAGCATCAGGCCGTGGCGAATCAGGCTTACGGTTTCATGGTCGGCTCGGCCATCGCCAAGGGCCGCATCAGCCACATCGATCTCGACGCTGCCGAAGCGGCGCCCGGCGTGCTGGCTATCGTCACCGCCGCCAATGCCGGCAAGCTCGGCAAAGGCAAATACAACTCGGCGCCGCTGCTCGCCGATTCCGAGGTGCAGCACTATCACCAGGCTGTGGCACTGGTGGTCGCCGAGACGTTCGAACAGGCCCGCGCCGCAGCGCAACTGGTCAAGGTCGACTATGTCACGGCCAAAGGCGAATTCGAGCTGGCCAACGTGCGCGACCAAGGTGTCGAAGACGACGAGTTGCCCGACGTCACCCACGGCGATTTCGACTCGGCCTTCGCCGCCGCGCCGGTGCAGTTCGACCAGACCTACACCACACCCGACCAGTCCCACGCGATGATGGAACCGCATGCGACCCTTGCCGCGTGGAAAGGTGATCAACTGACCTTGTGGACGTCCAACCAGATGATCGCCTGGAGCGTCGGCGACATCGCCACCACCCTCGGCCTGCCCAAGGAAAACGTGCGCCTGATCTCGCCGTACATCGGCGGTGGCTTCGGCGGCAAACTGTTCATTCGTGCGGACGCAATTCTCGCCGCCCTCGGTGCGCGCCTAGCCAATCGCCCGGTGAAAGTCGCCCTCGCCCGCCCGCAAATGGCCAACAACACCACCCACCGCCCGGCCACGATCCAGCGCATTCGCCTGGGCGCGACGGCGGACGGCAAGCTCAGCGCGATTGCCCACGAAGGCTGGTCGGGCAACCTCAAGGACGGCAAGGTTGAAGTCGCCGCGCAACCGAGCCAGTTACTTTATGCCGGAGAAAATCGCCGGGTGACCATGCGCCGGGCGCCACTGGATTTGCCCGAGGGCAACTCCATGCGCGCGCCGGGTGAAGCGCCGGGGTTGATGGCGCTGGAAATCGCCATGGACGAGATGGCCGAGCAGCTCAAGCTCGACCCGGTGCAGTTCCGCATCCTCAACGACACGCAGGTCGATCCGGTGAAAACCGAGCGCCCGTTCTCCCAGCGCCGACTGATCGAATGCCTGCAGACCGGCGCGGAAAAATTCGGCTGGAACCAGCGTAACGCCACCCCCGGCAGCCGTCGCGAAGGTCGCTGGCTGATCGGCATGGGCGTCGCGGCGGCAATCCGCAACAACCTGCTGCTCAAGTCCGGCGCGCGGGTGCGGCTGGAGCACGATGGCAAGGTCTCGGTGGAAACCGACATGACCGATATCGGCACCGGCAGCTACACCATCATCGCCCAGACGGCCGCCGAGATGATGGGCGTGCCTCTGGCGGATGTGACCGTGCGTCTGGGCGATTCAACCTTCCCGGTGTCATCCGGCTCCGGCGGCCAGTTCGGCGCCAACTGCTCGACCGCCGGGGTCTACGCCGCGTGCATGAAACTGCGCGAAGCAGTGGCGACGAAGCTGGGCATGACCGGGGGTGACGTCGAGTTCGCCGACGGTCAGGTACGCGCCGCCGGCAAGACCCTGCCGCTGCGTGACGCCGCAAAAAATGGCGCCGTCGAGGCTGAGGACAGCATCGAGTTCGCCGACCTTGCCAAGCAGTATCAACAGTCGACCTTTGGTGCGCATTTCGTCGAAGTGGCGGTGGATGCTGCTACTGGTGAAGTCCGCGTGCGACGCATGCTTGCGGTGTGCGCGGCGGGACGGATTCTCAACCCGAAAGCCGCGCGCAGCCAGGTAATCGGGGCGATGACCATGGGCGTTGGCGCAGCGTTGATGGAGGAACTGGCGGTGGACAAGCGCCTGGGCTTTTTCGTCAATCACGATCTGGCCGGATACGAGGTGCCAGTGCATGCCGACATCCCGCATCAGGAGGTTATTTTCCTCGACGAGACCGACCCGATTTCTTCACCGATGAAAGCCAAGGGCGTGGGGGAACTGGGGATTTGTGGTGTGAGCGCAGCGGTGGCGAATGCGATCTACAACGCCACCGGGGCGCGGGTGCGCGAGTATCCGATTACGCTGGACAAGATCCTCTCTTCGTTGCCGCCGATGATCTGAAGCAGCTGCACAGAATCGCCCCTCCCTGCGCAGCGAGGGGCGTTCTCCATCACCAGCGATACGTCGCCGATGCCACTGCGGTGCGCGGATTGCCATACAGGCAACGGGTCGCGTCGTAGCAACCGGAGATGTAGTCGTCGTTGGTCAGGTTGGTGACGTTCAGCGCCAGTTTCCACGGCCCGGTCACATAGTGCGCCGAGGCATCGAACACGGTGTACGACGGGATGTTCAGCGAGTTGTCCGCCGCTCCCGGATTGCGTCCGACATAACGTACCCCAGCGCCAAGACCGAAGTTCTTCAACCAGCCGTCATGGAAGGTGTAGTCGCCCCACAGCGACGCCATGTTGCGCGGGATCGGGATGAACGTCGGGGACTTGCCTTCGCTGACGTCATTGGCCTTGGTGATCTTCACGTCCTGATAGGTGTAACTGGCGATCACGTCCAGCTCACGGCTCAGGCTGGCCGTGCCTTCCAGCTCGAAACCTCGGGAGCGGATTTCACCGGTCTGCACCGAGTAATTCGGGTTGACCGGGCCGGGCGTCAGCACGTTGGTCTGGGTGATCTGGAACACTGCGGCGGTCACCGAAGCGTTGGTGTCCTTGGGCGCGAACTTGATCCCGGCTTCGTACTGCTTGGCCTCGGTGGGGTCGAACGGTTTGCCGTTGGCATCCAGACCGGCGTTCGGGGTGAACGCGGTGGAGTAACTGACGTACGGCGCCAGGCCGTTGTCCGCCAGATACACCAGACCGGCACGGCCGCTGAAGGCTTCATCTTTCTGGTTGGTCGTGGTGTGTGCCAGATGATCCTGGGTTTCGCTGGTGGCCCAGTCATAGCGACCGCTGAGGGTCAGGCGCCAGTGGTCGTCGAATTTCAACTGATCCTGCAGGTACAGACCGGTCTGATTCAAAGTCGAATCGATGTTGCTCGGGTAACTTTTGTCCGGGTCGTTGAACACCGAACGGTCGAACGGCACGAATACCGGGTTATACGCATTGACCGGTGCCGCGAGGGCATAGACCTCTTTGTCGGTGGCATCCTGATGCTGGTAATCCAGACCCAACAGCACCGTGTGATCGATGCCGCCAACGCTGAAATCGGCCTGCGCCTGATTGTCCACGGTCCAGCGTTTGTAGGTGAAGTCGGCGATGCCGGCCCAACGGTCGATGGTCGTCAGCGAGCCTTCCTGGAAGCCGCCGCCGTAGATCATGTTGTCGTTCAGATCGAGGTGCGAATAACGCAGATTCTGCCGCACTTGCCAGGTGTCGCTCAGGCGTTTGGAGAATTCATAACCGAATGAGTACTGGCGCTTTTCGTACTTCTGGAAGTCTTTGTCGGCCTCGAAGATGTTGCGCTTGATGTGGCCGTTGGGGTTGTAGTCGATGGTGCCAGCCGACGGATAGAAACCGTCTCCGGAGTTGCTGTCGTCGTACAGATAACTGGCCAGCAAGGTGAAGCGGGTGTCGTCGTCCGGCGCGAAGGTAATCGACGGCGCCAGCGCCTGGCGTTTGTCCTGCCACGGGGTGTCCTTGATGTCCTGATCGCGCAGCACGCCGACCATGCGGTACGACCACACGCCCTGATCGTCGAGCGGGCCGGTGCTGTCGAAGTTGATCTGCTTGCGCGCATCGGTGCCGTACTGCACGCCGACTTCGTTGGCTGCCACCGCGCTCGGACGCTTGGACACCTGGTTGATCACGCCACCAGGATCACCTTGCCCGTAGAGCACGCCGGCCGGGCCACGCAGCACTTCAACGCGTTCAAGCATGTACGGATCGACCATCCAGCTCGCCAGGTTGATGGTGGTCGGCAGTTGCAGGCTGTCGAGGTAAGTGGTCGGCGAGAAACCGCGAATCACTGTGTACCAGTCCGAACGATTGTTGGCGCCGTAGCTCGACACGCCCGGGGTGTAACGCAACGCTTCGTTCACCGACTGCACGCCTTGCGCTTCCATTCGCTCGCGGGTGATGACCGAAATCGATTGCGGGGTTTCGTGGATCGGTGTGCCGGTCTTGGTCGCGCTGATGCTGTTCTGCGCGACGTAGCCGTCAACCGGCCCGAACGGTCCATCGACCACTTCCGGCGCACTGATCGACAGACTGTCGAGTTGCACCTGGCCGGCCCCCGACGGCAATGCCTGCAAGCGGTAAGTCGAACCGACCTGCACGGCTTCCAGACCGCTGCCACTGAGCAGCCGCGCCAGCGCCATTTCCAGGGTGTAGCGACCGTTCAGGCCCGGGGTCTGCTTGCCACGGGTCAGCGCCGGATCGAACGCCTGCGCCACCCCAGCCTGCTCGGCCAACGTACTCAGAGCAACGCTCAGGTCACCGGCCGGCACCGCGAAGGTTTGCACGCGGCTCTGGGCAACACTGGCGTCGTCAGCGACCGCCGGCAGCGCGGCACCGGCGAGAAAGATCGGAAACAGCGCGGCAGCGAGTGGATGCAGCCGGACAACGGGGCGGGTCATGGGTGGATTCCTGGAAGTTGTTTTGGTTTCTCAGGCCATGACGGGTGAGTTCGGGAAAAGGACAGTGGACCGTTGATTTATTTTTTCAGACCACCGAAATCCACTGTAGGAGTGAGCCTGCAGGTTTTGTATCGGGTTCAGGATTCGGGTTTGATCAACACCAGCCAATCGGTAAAACGCTGCACGCGGATCGGCAGGTTGGTCTGCAAGGCCGCCAGCGCCGCGTTGCTGTCGCCGAGCGGAAACGATCCCGACACTCGCAGTCCGGCCAGCGCCTGCCGATCAAAATGCATGACGCCCGAGCGATATCGCGCCAGCTCATCAAGCACTTCCACCAACGGACGGTCGTCAACCTTGAGCACGCCGCGTGTCCAGCTCGCCGGGTCGCTATGGCCCAGTGACGTCGGGCTGTCGACATGGTTGGCAAACACCGTGGCCTGCTGACCGGCCGCGACACGCACAGCGTTCTCCGGATGCTCGACCGGGCGTGCGGCAATCGCCGATTCCAGTACGGTAACCTGGGTCTGCCCGGCTTCGCGACGCACCAGAAACTGCGTGCCAAGTGCTGTCACGGTGCCGTGCTCGGTGCGCACCACGAATGGCCGCTGCGGGTCCTTCGCCACCTCGACCCACAGTTCGCCGCGCTTGAGATCGATCAGCCGTTGCTGGCCGTCGAAATGCAGGTCCACCGCCGAGTCGCTGTTGAGCTTCAAATGACTGTGATCGGCCAGCATCAAATCGCGCCGCTCGCCCACGGCAGTACGTTGGTCCGCCAGCCACACCGGCCCCTGCTGCACGCCTTGCCACGCCACGCTTGCGGCGATCAGCACAGCCAGGCACGTGCCGGTGCGGCGCAGGGTGCTTCCGCGTCTCGATGTCAGCACCCGGTCAAGGGTCTTGCGCGCGCGGCTGTTGGGCAAGCCGTCAAAACGCCCCCATAGCAACGCCAGACGTGACGCCGCCAGCGCATGACTCGGGTCGGCCTCACGCCATTGGGCGAACGCCTGACGCTGCTGCTCACTGGCCTCGCCGGAATGCAGCAGCGACAGCCATTGCGCCGCTGCGACCACCGTTTCATGACTCGGCTCCGACCCGCTGATCACGGCGCACCGCCATACAACGCGACATAGCAATGCACCATGACCTGAGCGATGTACTGCTTGATCATGCTTTTTGATACGCCGAGGTGTTCGGCAATTTCGGCGTGGCTCCAGCCATCCAGGCGATTGAGCAGAAACGCCCGGCGCGGTTTCTCCGCCAGACCTTCGAGCAGACGCGCGATGGATTCGAGCAATTCGATGATCTGATGGAAATCTTCCGGGCTGATCGCCGCCGCGTCTTCGCTTTCATGCGCGAGCACCGCCAGATACGCCCGCTCCAGCTTGCGTCGGCGCTCGCCATCGATCAGCAGACGAATTGCCGTGGTCGTCAGGAAGGCCCGTGGCTCCTGCAAACGCTCGGGCTCGGCGAGAGTCAGCACACGGATAAAGGTGTCCTGCGCCAGATCCGCCGCCCGTTGCGAACAACCAAGCTTTTTGCGCAGCCAGTTCTGCAACCAGCCGTGATGGTCGCTGTAAAGCAACGACAGCAACTGATTGCGCGGGGATTGGGCGGAAGGAAAATCAGCGGGCACAGCGGCATCCTGGAGGGGGGCAACCTACATGAATGCGAATATATTTCATTTGGTAACAAGTGTCACTACGCACGAAAAACGCTAGCGCACTTGCATGGGGTACTAGGGGTCAGGGCGTCATTCCGCGTTCTGATACTGCGCATCAGTGACCTGCTCCATCCAGTCCACCACCTTGCCATCGAGCACTTCGGCGATCGCTATATGGGTCATCGCGGTATGCGCCGCAGCGCCGTGCCAATGCTTGGCACCGGGAGCGATCCATACGGTATCGCCAGGGCGAATCTGCCGAACCGGCTGACCCCACTCCTGTACAAAACCGGCGCCGGCGGTGACGATCAACGTCTGCCCCAATGGATGGGTGTGCCACGCCGTTCGCGCGCCCGGCTCGAAGGTCACCGTGGCGCCGCTGACGCGGGCGGCATCGCTGCCCTTGAATGGCGCATCGACACGCACCGTGCCGGTGAACCAGTCTACCGGGCCCTTGGCCGAGGGCTGAGAACCGTTGGCGGTGACGATTACACGTGGGACCTGCGCAGTTGCAATTGAATTCATCACAAGACTCCAAAGTTGTACGAGAGCTCCTACAGGGAACTTGCGTCACTTTAACGAGCCAGACTCTTCAGATAATCGACTAGAATTCGAAAAAACTTATGCAGGACACTCATCAATGCTTCGAGAAAACGCCAGTGACCTGCTCGCCTTCCTCGCCGTGGCCCGCGAGCGCAGTTTCACCAAAGCCGCGGCCAGACTCGGCGTTTCGCAATCGGCGCTCAGCCATACCATCCGCGCCCTCGAAGCGCGCCTGGGCCTGCGCCTGCTGACCCGCACCACGCGCAGCGTCTCCCCGACCGAGGCCGGCGAACATCTGCTGCAGACCATCGGTCCGCGCTTCGAAGAGATCGAACTGGAACTGGCCGCCCTGAGCAACCTGCGCGAAACCCCGGCAGGCCGGATCCGTATCAGCGCCACCGACCATTCGCTGAACTGGTTGCTGCGTCCGGTGCTCAAGGAATTTCTGCCCAAGTATCCGGACATCTCCGTCGAGGTGTGCTGCGACTATGGCTTTGTCGACATCGCCGGGCAAGGCTTTGACGCCGGCGTGCGCCTGGGCGAAGACGTGGCACAAGGCATGATCGCCACCCGCATCGGCCCCGACATGCGCATGGCGGTGGTCGGCTCGCCGGCCTATTTCGCCAAACGTGAAAAGCCGCAAACACCGCGGGACCTGACCACCCACGCCTGCAACAACCTGCGCCTGCCGACCAACGGCGGGCTGTACACCTGGGAGTTCGAGAAGGACGGCGAAAGCCTCAAGGTGCGGGTATCCGGGCAGGTCACCCTGAACGGCGTCTACCCGCTGCTCGACGCCGCACTGGACGGTTTTGGTCTGAGCTACATCCCGGAAAACATCGTCGCTCCGTATCTCGCCGACGGGCGTCTGCTGCAAGTGCTGGCAGACTGGTGCCCGACCTTCGCCGGTTATCACCTGTACTACCCGAGCCGACGGCAGGCGGCGCCGGCGTTTGCGTTGTTGGTGGAGGTGCTGCGGTATCGCGGATGAACTTCACCACAGCGCTTTGGTGTAGGTGATGAGGATCCGTGTTTCATCGGCATCGCGGCTGAACGACGAGCGATAAGTCGCGTTGCGTAAACGCAAGGCAACGTCCTTGAACGTGCCGCTCTGGATCACGTACTTGACCTCGGTATTGCGTTCCCATTCCTGGCTGGTCTTGCCGGCCACTTGCGCATGATCGGCATCGATGTAGCGGCTCATGAAGGTCAGGCCGGGAATTCCCAGACGCTCGAAATCGAAGTCATAACGCACTTGCCACGAACGCTCGCGGGCTTCGGCGAAATCGCCGATTTGCGCGTAGTTGACCAGATAGGCATCGCTGCCCTCGACATAGGGAAATGCGCTGTCGCCGAGCATCGCCTGATAGCCGACGCTGACTTTGTGCCCTCCCGCAGCGTAACCGAACATACCGTTGAGCGCCTGATTGCGGATCTTCCCGGCCTTGGCCGCGCCCAGGCTTTCACTGGAGAAAAACCGCAGGTCGCTGCTCACCGTGCCGCCGGCCATGGGCCGCGTATCGGTGAGACCGACGAAGTGTTGATCGTATACATCGCTCAGCGACGCGTAGTGATAACTGACCTTGAGGTTGTCGTTCACCTGCCGATCCACGCCGACCAGATTCAGGTGCGCGCCCTGGGCATTGGTGACGAAGCGGTTGTTCTTGTTGTTCAGCGCAATCGGCTCGTAGCTGGTGTCATTGCGCCCCTTGACCCGATCCAGTTGCCCCGCCGTCAGCACCACACCCGGCAGATCCTGCGAGATCACCATCGCACCCCGAAACGACTGCGGCAGGATCATCCCATCCTGCGGGCGCAGTGTCGGCAGGACCGGGATCAACGACCCGGCCTTCAGCTCGGTTTTGGCGATTTTGACCTTGGCCGTCACCCCCAATTTGCCGTACTCGCTGGCTGCGCGCCCATCGCTGCGCACCGGCAACAAACCGCTGCCGGCGCGATCGGGACTGGAATCCAGACGCACACCAACCATGCCCAGCAGGTCGACC
>Ga0153931_100316_pt1 | contig 13672 bp, 18 predicted proteins | sample TSNJ015MetaG_FD_104730 | JGI IMG/M metagenome (GOLD analysis project Ga0153931, IMG submission 104730) | Attine ant fungus gardens microbial communities from New Jersey, USA - TSNJ015 MetaG | ecosystem: Host-associated > Fungi > Mycelium > Unclassified | place: USA: New Jersey, Wharton State...
AACGCGCATAAGTCGAGAGCAGCATCTGCACACTATGGCCGAGCTGCTGGGAGATGAAGGCGGGGTTCATGCCAGACATAATGCATATTGTCGCATAGGTGTGACGACAGTTGTATGGCGGCCGACGACGGATATTCAGAGCTTTCAGAGTCGGAATCCACTGCTTGTGCAGGTCAGATGTCTGTTTCACGTACTCCGAGTTCTTTGACGGCGGGAAAATGAAGGGCGTTTCCAGCACTTTCCCTTTGCCTTTTTTCCGACGCTCCGCGTACTCCCTGGCAAATTGCAGGGCGTGCATGGCCCGGTCATTCAACAAAACGAATCGGTCTCCGCCGGTTTTCGTGCGCTCCACCACTTCCCCCAAGGCGATCCCGCGACATACGTGGGCCGTCCTCTTCTCTTCGTAAACCGCATCCCAGCGCATCGCCAGGGCTTCGGATAGGCGCATCCCCGTAAAAAAAACAAACTCAAAAAATGCCGCATAGATCGTACTGGGCCAGTGACTGTGCTCGTACATTTTGGCGATGATCTGGTTTGCCTCGTCCAGGGTGAACGGGTCGATTTCCTTCTTAATACGCTTGGGCAGCTCCAGGATCGCCGCCGGGTTCTTTAAGATCAACTCCTCAGACACAGCGGAGTTCAGTATTGTCGACAGCTTCGAGATCGCGTTGCGCTTCACCCCTGGCGACTTCCACTCCCTGGAAGCCATAACCCGGCGGAGCAGCGTGGTGGTGATCAGGTCGATCCGCACCAGGGCCAGCCCAGGCATCCAGTACCTGTTTAGCGCTCCTTTGTAATTCCCCTTCGTGCCGGCCACTACCTCGCGGCTATCCAGCCAGAGCTGAGCGTACTCGCCGAAGTTGATCTTCCCGCCGGCGACGTTGCTGGAACTAGGGAATAGCTCGGCGTACTTGTCGTCGTCGAGCAACCCCAGCTTGATCAGCCCCTTTACCTGATCAACAACCTGTGAGGCTGATTTGATTCCTTTCTGTGTCGCGGGATAGGGGAGCGTTTCACTGCGCCGGCTGCCGTTCCACATAAATCGGATGCGGATCGATCAGTGGTGGAGGTCCATTCCTGCGGGCAGACCCACTGACTTTCGAGCCATTCGTAATATCTCCTGATGCTGTAGATGATCCTGCTGCCATGCTTATTCCAGACGCCAAGAGGTATCTGGTTCCTGGCTCGCTTTGAGCGCAGCGCCGCAATGGTGGTGCCGAGGATTTCGGCCATTTGCGCCTCGGGAACCTTGTCACCGGTGACGCCATCGTTCAGTTGTTCTGCCGCTGACATATCTACCTCCCGCCGGCCGCAGTGGGCCGCACCGTCTTGATGATGTGAACGATGAAACCGAAGGTGATCAGCAGCCAGGCGCAGGTGCCGGCGAAGGCGTAGAGGATGTCGGCCTTTTCACCGTCCTCCAGAAGGCATGGGCCGATCCAGAAGAGCCAGCAGCCGCTGCCGACCAGGTACAGCAAAGCGCCTAGCAGGATCAGGGCGAGTTTGAATGCGAACATGTAGTGTCCTTGCCGCGCTGGGCGGCAGAAGGTGGGTTAGGAGGGGAGCAGGCCTTTGGCCTTCGCTTCTGCCAGGCACTGCGCTCGGAACTGCCGAGCGGACTCCGTGGCCTGCTGCTTCGTGGATGCCTTCCAGGTCGGACCGATTTGCAAAAACTTCCCGCGTAGCTTTCCGCACCAGTGATTGACGAAGTTGCCGTTTTCGATCTGGCTGATGATTCCAGCGGTGGCTTTCGGCGCTGTCGCGTAATCGACCAGTTTTTGTTCGTACGTTAATTTGGGCATAGGAATACCTCGCCCGCCGCTCACCGGCAGGCATGTAGGGGGATGGGGGTTAGGCTGTTGCGAACAGATCGAGTTGGTCTGATTCGACCTTCTGCTCTTGCTGCCGGAGTACTTCGAATTCGATGCGTGCTCGGGCGATCGCCGCGTACTGCTCGTCAATCTCGCAGCCGATGAACTCGAAGCCCTCGCGCATTGCTGCTTTGCCGGTGCTGCCCGACCCCATGAATGGGTCCAGCGCTACACCGCCGGGCGGTGTCACCAGTCGAAGCAGGTATGCCATCAGGTCGGTAGGTTTGACGGTTGGGTGGTTGTTGCCTTTCGTTTCAGTCGTCTCGACCTTTCGCAGGGTGGTGCCCATCTTGAACTGAGGTCCTGGGTTGACCATCCCTTCGTGCCGATCGGTGCGACTGGTCTTTGCGCAGTAGAAGAAGCGGGCAGCGCTGCCGGTATCCAGCCGACGATCGCCGGGCTTCATCTGAAAACCAACGATACCGCCATTCTCGCTGCCTGCACTCGCCTCCGTCGCTCGCCCTCGCTTCATCGTGCCGTAGCAGTTTTGTCCGGCCCGCGGTGTGTCGCTGGTGCTGGCAGCGGCGAGCTGACCAGGTGCGTCAGGGAACATGGCCAGTACGGCATCACTTCCGTCATGTATCAGATTCGCCGGCCATCTACCCAAGCAGCTGGCCTTGTCGACGTTGGCGGTAACTTTTTTGCCGTGGGCCGCTACGTGTTCTGTGTCATGCATCCAGGGTCTCACCCAGCCTTCCGGCTTAGATACTTTCCCGCTCTCATCTCCGCCGCCGAGTCGCTCGCCCGTAGGGTCAACACGGCAAGCATCAATGTTCAGGGCGCCGGTACCGTGCTCGGCAACGTTAGATGCGACCGTTCCAGAGAATGGTTTGCGCGCCATGCAGATTGGTTCGTGCGCTGGCTTCAGTGCGGTACCCCATCCAGCGCGATCGCCCTTCAGGTTGTGCGACTTCGGGAAGCCTGATCCAAACACCCACATGATCTGGTCGCGGATCTCAAACCCGGCCATTTCAATGCCAACTGCCATGTGGTGGTAAGTGCGCGCAGCCGCGAATGACAGTAGGTGACCGCCAGGCTTGAGCACTCGCAGGCACTCGGTTGCCCACTCCAATGTGAAGGCTTGGAAGGCGCGCATGCCCTCGGGTGTCAGGTCATACTTGCCTGCCTCGGCAGCGACTGACCTGTGACCACCATTCGGGCCGCACGCCGAATCGCGTGAAGGTTTGCTGGCTCTGTAAGCAGCTCGAGACTCAATGTCTTGACCATCCCAACTCTTTCCCATGAAGCGAATGCCGTAGGGCGGATCGGTTACCACGCTGTCGATACTGTTGTCTGGCAGCGTCCGCATCGACTCAATGCAGTCGCCGATCAAAACGCGATGCTGTTTCATGGCCTCGGCCCCTTGTAGATGAAGACGTAAGCGAACCAGAGGTTGGCGATCATGGCGTCACCCCGTCAGGTTTGTATTTGGTCAGACGCCACTTGGTGTTGTTGCTCTGGCTGTGATCCGACTCGACCAGGCCTTCGCGCTTCATCAGCTCCAGTTCGCGGCGGATCTGCTTGGTGGCGAACGGCTCGATGTGGAACCGGAACCACCAGGTGCAGAACCAGTTGTCGCGGGAGCCGCCGGCGCCGCTCATGTACGCGGTGATGCGCTGACGCAGGCTTGATTCACTTTCTTCAGGCATACCGGGTTCCTTGCCGCTATAGCGGCTGACTTTCGATAGATTGGGAGTGATTAAAAAATCTTTTTGAATGGGTATATCGCTGAGATTCGCCTCGGTCGCATAATCGCCGCCTTAACATCAGGGCGACGCAGATGAGAAACAGAGGCAAGGTTTTCTGGAATTGGGCGGACCCCGCGATTCACACTCGATCCGTCGATGAACGGCAGCCAGATGGCACATTGCTGAATGTCCAAGTGCGAATGTCACTGCTCGGCAGAACCGAACTGTTTATAGGTGTTTACGGGCCGGATGAAAGGATGCTTTTTGAAGAAGCTCCAGATTCAGCACCAGGAGAATCTATGACAGCGGCTCTGGCGAGGGGGCTTGATCAAGCGCGCCGAAAAGCCCCAGGCGCTCTTCGATCAGTTTCGAGCCGCAACCCAGAGAAGCTTCCTAGAGCTGGTTCCAAACAAGCGAAGCAGTAGACCGTCGATTGCGAGGAACGATTACCATCACGCTTTGTCATCCGCTTGATGGGTACGACACGGAGTCTCCGGCTAGGCCTGTCGCAAGGCGAATCCATGAGCGGTTTAGATGACTTCAGATTCAAATCTCACCACCTCTTGATCGAACTCGATGCGGCCACCAGCAAAATGATGATGATGGTTTCCGCAAAGGAAGTGGTCGGCGTTGATTGGGACGCTGCTACGCTTCGCCATCACCACGAGTTTGAGGCGTGGAACTCATTTCTCAATTCGTCAGACGCTACTCCAAGTGATCAAGGCTGATTTGATCGCTAGGGGATTTTTGGCTGCTGGATTTGAAGGGGAAGGGGTTACAGGTTTGCAGTGGAGTACGGATGTACTCCTATCGGATTTGGCTGACTCGACCGTCTTTGCCTGCCGCGCCTTGAAGCGCTCGTAAGGCCCGCCGGGCAGCGATGCGATCTCGTTGGCTGCCTTGATCAGCAGATCGCCTAGGGCTTTCTGGGCTTTCGGCGTGAATACCTTGAAGCGTGAGCCAGCCGGATAGTAAGCGTCGTAAGCCATACGGCTGCAGAGTGTGGAAGCCTCATCAAGTCCGCAGCTGCGGCCATACGCGATCAGCCTCTCGCGCTCCTGCGTCAATTCATCGATCTGCTCATCCGCTGCGGTCAGGCGCTGTTGCAGGGCTCGCTCGCGCCGCTCGGCAGCAACGCAACCCTCAGCAGCAGTAAGAAAGCATTGCACGGCGCTGTCGTACTTTTCAGCGAGAACAAAGAGCCGGCCCTCGCTGGCATGGATGATCTCGAATTCGGCAGGAGAGCAAGGTCTTGCTTGTGCCTCCCCTCCGAACGCCCCGATGTACCACTTCTTCACTTCGCTCATACAGCCTCCAGCGCTACCAGATCATGGGCATTCACAACCGTCATGCCGAGGCGTTCGGCGATCAGGACTTCCAGGCGGGCACCCTTTGAATGCTCCCAGCCGGGCAGGGTGGCCACGGTGTCGCAGTCCATCAGTGCGGAAATGTCGCGGCGCATGCAGTCGTTCCAGGTGCCGCCGTCGGGGTTGATCTCGGCGGGGTTGGTGACGGTGTGGCCACCGGCGCGCAGGTTGGTGGTCATGGCGTGGAAGGCCGCGAAGTTGAGGCCGGGCAGGCCGGTCATGGGGCCGCTGAGGTAAATCCGTTTCACGGGGAGTCCTTGCCGGGCCATGCCCGGGCGGTGGAGTGGATTGATTTGAACTGCTGATTCCACCAGGTGCCGAAACAGCTACCACCCAGAGGACGTCGCGATGACTGACGAAAAGAAGAAAGAACAGCCCGAGCAAGAAACCCCGGCACATTCCACCGATGAAGAGCGGGAGCGTCTGAAGGACTTCAACAAAGACGGCATTCCGCCTGGTGCCTGCTGATGGTCAAGCCGCGCGCGCCTGGCGTTCCTTGGCGCGCCACGGATCGTTGGCCCGTGCCAGCGCAGCCATCGGCGGCGGGCTTACGCTGTTGCCGCACATGTGCACCTGTTGTGTCTTGGTGAACGGCTTGCCGTCGGCACCGTGGCTGATGATGTAGTCGGCAGGGAAGCCCTGGGCCTTGTACAGCTCGGCCGGCTTCAGCATCCGCAGGCAGATATCGACGATTACGTAGGGGGTTCCCTTGACCCTCACGGTGACCATGGCTAGGCGGTCCTTGGTGGTGATTGTGGGCGCGAGCGCATTGCAAGCGCTGATGTTCTCGGTACCGTAGTAGCTGATCAGGAAGGCGGCGACGCGAAGGGCGCCGGCTTCATGCTCTGGCGAGAGGGTGAGCGACACCAGTGAGCTCTTGCCGCCACCACCGGCAGTGATGGTCGGCGCTGGTTCTTCCAGACCTTGGCCAACGCTGCCGCCGAACGCTCGCTCCATGAATGCGCTGACCAACCCGTGGTGCTGGCCGCCGGCGCTGATGGTGTGCAGCGGATCATTTACATCCCGTGCATCGCAGTTGCCGCGCATGTGCACCAGGTTTGCTGCAACCAATGCGTGGTGTTGGCCGGTGGTCACCGTCGGCACTGGCCCGGCAAGATCGCTGGGAGCATGGCCCGTGGTGTTCGTGATCAAAGTCGCGCTGACCAACTGCTGCTGGCTGCCGGTGCTGGTCACCGTGGTCATGGGTTCGTGCATGCCCTTGGCGTGCGTGGTGTTGAATCCGCCGTTCGCCTGGATCATCACCGCCGTGCTGACGGACTGCCCGCCGCCGCTTGCAGTAACGGTGCCCACCGGCCCGCAGATGTCATTGACCCCGTGGGAGCGGCGTTTGTTTGCGCCAGAACCTTCGCCGTGCCCGGCCTGGACGATGCAGGCCGAAGCCAGCGCTCGGTGGTTCTGTGTCATAAGCGTGCCGGTCGGCTGGTCGACGCTCACCGGCTTGCCGGAATACTCAGGCCCACCGGCTCCAATCATCAACGGGCTGATCAGCGTCAGCTCGCCGCGGTTTGCGCAGGTCACCGTCGGCAACGGGTCGAGCGGGTCGTTGATTCGGTCGCTGCCCTGGTGCGTTGCCGGTGCGATGATCGGGCTGACCACCGTGAAGGCGCCGCCCTTTGGATAGGAGGTGATGGTGCGCAGCGGCTCTTCGGCCGATTGCACAGTCTCGCCTGACCAGTTGGCAATCGGCACAATGAACGGCGCCGCGCTATCGATGACGAACTTCTTCATGCCCTTGGCAACACGGCGCAGGGTGGCCGGGGCCAGGTCTTTCTTGCGACCGAAGATGCTCTTGCCCAGGTCGGTGAAGTCGATGCAGTCAGCGGCGGTTTTCCACCTTTGCTGACCCTTAACGGGGTTCTTGGCGTGGGTTGGCTCCGGCCACATAATCGGCTGGCCGTCGCACCGGGCGATCATGAACAGGCGTTCCCGGCTAGTCGGCGCGCCGAAGTCGCAGGCCTTGATGACTTTCCACTCAACGACATAGCCCATGCCCTCGAGCAGGGCAACGAAGCGGCGCCAGGTACGGCCGCGCTGCTTGGGGTCAGGGATCAGGAACTGCTGGCCCACCGGCACAACCTCACCAGGTGCGGCAACGTCTCCGCCGAGTTTCACCACCCGGCCGGTGGCCTTGTCGCGCTTGGCGATCAAGCGGCCCCACTGCAGGATCTGCTTCACGTTCTCCAGGCTGATCACCCGGGGCCGCTTCATGCCAGCCCACTTGAGGCCGATCCACGAAAGGTTGCGGATCTCGCGCTTGCGCGGCTGGCCGCCGGCTGCCTGGGAGTGATGCGTGCAGTCCGGCGACATATGGAACCAACCCACGGCTTTGCCGCCACACTCGGTGTCAGGGTCACCCTCGAACACGTCGGTGGTGAAGTGCTGGGCACCCGGGTGATTCACGGTATGCATGCTTATCGCCTGCGGGCTGTGGTTCTTCGCCACGTTCACCGCGCGGCCCAGGCCCATTTCGAGGCCGGTACCGGCGCCGCCACCACCACAGAAGAAGTCGACAACAATCTCATCATCCTGAGGGTTGAAGCCGAGTCCGTATTGGGTTTTGAAATCGAAGGGGTGTTTCTTCTGAAGTGCGGACATAGAGGTGCCTCGCCGGGTATATTCGCCGGTCAAACGTCAAGGTGGGGGGGAGTAAGGGTGCTGAACGATTGCGGGAAGGAGCTGATGAAGCCTTGGATGTCAGTCCAAAATTTTGTATTGGCTTTGGCGTTGATTTTTTGTGTCGCGCTTATGAAGCTATCTAGTAGTGAGTTAGCAAGTTGGGTTCAGGCCGTTGGTTCGATCGCTGCTATATGGGGGGCGTTCGCAATTAGTAATCAGCAGTCTAAAAAACAAGAGGCTCAGCGTATTTCTGATGAGTTAGATAAAAAAGTACGTTTACGAGGGATTTTAATTTATTTGGCTCATCAGCATTTGATTAAGACGAAGCTGCTAAAGGATGCAGTGCAGCAGGAGTATTTTGGGAGCGATACCATTGGCCCTTATCTTGAGGCCAAATACAATTTGGAGTGGCCTAGTCACTTAGAAGCATTGAAGGCAATCGATATTAACAATCTTGAGCCTTTGGAAGTCGGCGTTGTGATTGATATGCAGGTTGCGACGCAATTTGCTTTGGATGTTTGTAGTCGCTTGGGTGTCAGCTGGGAGGTAGCTGGCGATAGAGAAGAGAGTGACATAGAGCGCCTGCGCTTCTTTCGAAAGGAAGCTAAGGCGAATTTTAGCTTTTTGCTAGAGGAGCATCCGCGTCGGCGACCGGTTCGCAGAAAGCAAGCGTAGCTTTGGTACACGGTTATGGCCGGCTGGCGTGATTCGTTGATATGGGGTATTACGGGTGACCGGCGTGGAGCCGGATCAAGGAGCGGTTATGCTGACAATCCAAGAAGTTGTGGTAGGCAACGTGGCGATTTTAGATGCGGCAGACCTTTTAAATGATGCACGTGTACATCATGACCACGAGGGAGATGTAGGCAGTAAACGCCCATTTCTCTGTGTGAAGGTTGACGAGGGTATCTGCTACTGGGTGCATGTTACAAAGCAGTTCAAGACTGAACGGCTTTGCATTGATCAGTGGAAAATCCCAGGCTCTCCCGAATGGATGTCTACTAACCAATATATCAATGATGCTCGCAAGATTTTCTGGGGGCCTGTTCAGGCATTTGTCGATGCTTCAAAAATCGAGCTGCCGTACAAGCGTCATGTGCGTCCATCAGTCACTCTCGCAGGCGTTGATAAAGTCATCGCAGAGATTAGTAGCTTTGATCCGGATTGGGGTTGATATTAGGGTGCCCTAGTATTTCATCACCTGGGTCACGCTTGAGTTCGCGCAAGCTTTCGTTATGGAAGTGATGCGCCACGTCTCCACTAATAACAATTTCGTGGCGCGGATAACGCAAGAACTCCAACAGCTCGTCGTCGCCCATCAAGTCCATCTTCATGATGGCGATCTGCAGAACCTCGCTGATAATCGGTGTCTTGCCTCTGGCGCAGATCCGCTCCATGGCCTTCTCGATACCCGGCCTGACCTTGTGGCGCAATTCCTTCTCGGCGACCGCCAGGCGCTTCTGCGCAGCTTTGGCCGACCGTTCTTGTACTGATTTGGCCATGGCCTACCTCTTCTATTCCGCTGGCCGGCAGTGCGAGCCAGGTTTGACGTTTGCGTTGCTGGATGCGGGCTATGCGGCGCATGAATCGACCTTCACCTGTTGCCAGGCGCCGACGGCGTCGAAGATGCGCGCGGCGTGCGCCTCGTCCAGAGATATCGTTTCAGGGATAGCGATCCAGCCCGAGGCCACCATCTGGCTTTGATTGGCCTCGTCGTGCAGCTTCTTGTAGCAATGCTCGATCACGTCTTCCAGGTGGTCGGAGAGGTAGACGCCATCGGGTGCTACCTCCACCGACTTGCTGTAGCGGTCGCCGCGGGCGTCGATGCAAAGCGCGCTGAGATAGATCGTCCAGCGGTGGGGGATACCACAGACGGCCTGGCCAATCTTCCCTGGTGCGATGTTCTTCAGCGATTTGTAATTGATCATGCCCTGTCGGCCGCAGGGGTCGATGTTGACCACTGCGACGTGGTTGGATGCCAGCAGCGAGCGGCACGACCGGGCGATGCGCGCCTGCAGGTTATGGGGCTTGCGTTTGCTCATAATGCCTCCGCAAGTTTGCGCAGCGCCTCACGCTCGGCCCGGGTGATGGGTGGCTTGCGGCGCTTGAGAATGGTCGCAGGGTCGATCACTTCCTTACGCTTGGCTGGCTCTGGATTGATCGCCGGGCTCTCGCCGATTGTGATCTTCCCGCCGGCGGCCAAGTGCCGACAAACCTGACTGGAAAGCTCCAGCGCTTTCTCGCGCCGAACCTCGATGTCTGATTTCAAGTTACTGATCATGATCAGGCTCCTAGGCGATGGGCTTGCGCCCGGGCTTTGTCCGCTACTTCATCAACCATCCTGCCAAGCTCCAGATTGAACTGGACGAGCTCCTGATGAAGCATCGCGATGTACTCCTCATCGCGCTCGATGGTCTCGATATACAGCCGGCAGTCTTCATCCTGGCGTGGATCGAATGATAGGAAATCCCACCACTCTCGGCCCGTGACGAACATGCAGCCCTGAACCTGCGGCTTATGTTCCTCGGGCATGCCTTCGAGCCAGGTGCGGACGTGGACGGCCTCATTGAATGGGCATTTCGACTCAAGACCCCCGTCCTCGCCAATCAAGCCGTCCGGCGAACAGCCCAGCCAGTCGTATGTTGGATGAACGACGAAGCCCGACTTGATGACGCTATTACCAGTTAGGATTTCGTAGAAGTCGTGGCTCGACTGCTCAACCTCGGCTCCCCAGGCCATCGACTTGCTGCTGACCGAATGTTTCGATCGGTTGGCCAGGCGCTCAAAAGCCAACTCGCGCATGTAGGTGGTGCGGGCCGCAAGCGGCTTACGTTTGCCGTGTTTGTCACGGTCGCCCCATGCAATAACATCCTTGAATCGGCTGGCGGTGAGTCGCCCGCTGCGATCCTGATGCCACTGCTCGGTGCGCTGGAGGTCTACAGAGGCGTTCATTGAGCACCGTCCTGACTATCGACGCCGGCGGCAGCTTCGGCGCTATCACTGACAGTTGTGAACTCGGCGTCGATGGTTTGTGCAATGGCCTTCAGTTCGCCGTGACGGGTCACGCCAATGGCGCCGCGCTGTTGTGGTTTCAGTGCTTTCCAAGCTTTTTCATAGCCTTCAATGCCCTGCTCTTGAGCGATTTTTTTCAGCTGTTCGAAAAGGTCGGAAGTCGCTTCTGTAGTGTCGCCCTGGGGTACTGAGGCGGCACCTACGTCAGCAGGCTTTTCGCTGGTAGATCTCGGGGTAACGTCTGTTTCTGGCAGCGTATAGCCGTCGTCCAGTTCTTCGCGGGTGTATACGCCAAGGATCACGTCAGGGCAGTACAGGCGAGCCCATTTTTTGAGGGCCAGGTAGGCGATCTGCTGCTTCGGATCGTCTGCCCACAGCGTCGAGTTCCGGGTTCGTGCCTGAGTCATCAAAGTGGTCAGTTCGCGCGGGGTATCCTCGCCCACGAACGTGGCCCAAACGCGGACGCCCAACCCTTTCTCGTCATTTATGTTCCAGTTTGGGACGCGGTACTTCTTCGGTTGCCCGTGGTCATCCGTTTGTTTTTTGCTCTCAATCTCGCGGAAATTGCCAATGATCTTGTCCCAGTCGCCAAACCACTCGTAATGGATTCGATCAATGGTCGGGGCTCGCGTCGTGATGACCGCGTTGACCAGCTGGGCTTCATAGCTCAGTTGGCCACCGTTGACGATGAAGGTCTTCTGCGCGACTTGGAATGGGTTCATTCCCCACTGCATGGACTGCATGATCACTGCCATGCAGTCGGCGGTATTGCCGTGAAAGTGTTTCGGCAGGGTGGTTTTGCCCCCAGCCATGATGCCCGCGAGCTCAGTCATCGACTGCATGCTGTCGCGGTTGAGGATCAGCCCTGTCGGGCTGGTGTCCATTGGTACGGTAGAAATTTGGGTTTGGGCGTTCATTGCTAACTCCATAGCCGACGACTTTGGTCGGCCTCCGGGGTGGCTTCAGGGTTCTTTAGAACGACATGGCACGCAGCCAGGCAGAGGCCTCGTCATTGGTGACGCAGAAGGCCAGGGCTACGACCTCGATCACTTCGCTGGCGCTTGGAATGCTCGAGTCAGCGAATTCTTCCACCGCTGGGGCCGGATCAACTGCCGCTACAACCGCTTGTGCTGGGTCAGTAATCACTGGGGCCGCAACGACAGCTACTGCTGGAGCGGGCGCAGCAGCCTGGGCGCGCAGACGGGCCAGTTCTTCCTGGTCGCGCTGATACTGCGCGTCACGTTCACGCTGCTGGCGCTGCTGCGCTTCCATGTCACGGCGCTGCTGGTCCAGCTCGTCCTGCTGTTTCTTCAAGCGCTGACGGTCTTCTTCGGCGCGCTGTCTGCGCAGCTCATCAGCCTCAGCGTCGGCGATACGTTGCTTCTCGCGCAGCTCGTCGAGCTCTTTCTGCTGAGCCAACAGCTTGGCGGCAGCCTCTTCACGGTCAACTGCAGCCCTGTGAAGCGTCTCAAGCTGCTCAATGGCGTTATCGCGAGCAATGGTGCCTTCGGCTTCAAATTCGCCGTATTCTTCGGGAAGAATTACCGAGTCTTTGACATTCTGAAGAACGCTTGCGACGTCGGTAGCGCTGCGGCTTGCGTATGCGGCAGCGACAGAGCTGAAGCGGGTAATCTTTGCCCGGATGGCTTCGACACGCTCCGCTTCGATACGCTCGCGCTCTGCCTTGGCATCAGCTACGCGTTTTTCTTCGGCCTTGATTGCTTCGTCAACAGGAGTCTCGATTGCCAAGACTCGATCTTTCAGCGTTTCGCCGAACTCCTTTACTTGGTTGACGCGAGCCTGGGCGTCTTTAACCGCCTGCTGGTAGGGCGCCAGTGCCGTTTTGGTGGTGTTGGCCAGGGCATAACGCACGTCGCGGATATCGACGCGAACCTCCTTTGCATTCGCCAAGCCTTCGCTGGTCGAGCAGTCAACCACCAGTTTCCCGTAGGTTGTCTCTAGGCGAACGATTTGCTCCTCGTGCGGCCGATACTCCGCGATGTCGGTGACGGCGACAGCGGGGGCAATGGACTTCTTAGATTCTTCGGTTTTGCTCGCTTCAAGCGATTCTTGTGCGGGTGCTTGGTTGGTATTTTTGGACATGACGATCCCTCGCCGCGCCAGGCGCAGCATTGAAAGTAGTGGGAGTGATTGGAGTTATGCGGCGGAAGCACGCGAGGTGTTGTAGTCGGCAAAGATCTTGTCGATACACGTTTGGTAATGGCGGTGCTCAGCTTCGTCGATGGCACGCAGCATGAACGCGAGGGTGATGCATGACCTTGCGGCCGCACTTGCGTTGGGCTTTCCTACGTCGAGGAGAAGGTTTTCGATCTCGGCATCTATCCAGCCCACGGCTATCTGATGGTCTCTCTGTGCTACGTTCATTCGACACTACCTACTGGCGGGCAGATAAGCTCCATCTGAGCCACGGCGGCACCTATGCGCAGCTTGAGGCTGGCGCGATCTTTGATTTGCCGTGCCTCGCGCTCAGCAAGGTCGTCAGCTGTGTACTCGTGGAACAGGTCGAGGTGCTGTTTCTTCCCGAAGTTTGGTAAATCCCAGCGCCTGTCGGATTCCCTGGCCTGGGCGCTATCCGCGTAGCTGGTTGGCATGGCGAGTCTCCAGGCTCCGGGCGAGGGCGCAGGCTTCGTTGTGATCGCGGCGGAATCCCATCACTTTGTCGGTCCGGGTATCAACCACATGGAAGAAGTCACGTCCCGCTGGCTTCACCGTCATCCTGAAGTGGACCACGGGCTCCGGCCGCCCAATCAGCCGGTAGAAGTCGGCAGTGGCGATACGAGAGCGCTGACGCAAACCGTCGACAACGTCGCGGCGTGATTGGATGCTGTGGTGCATGGTCACCTCCAAGGTGGCGGGTTGTTCACCTGTATTCGTCAACACTCATGCCTCCCGCTGGTTGCCGATGGGCGCGGGAGAGGAGTGCTGACGTAATAGAGGTGGGGAAGGGGGCCCAGGCCCGCTACTGGCGACGGCCTGGTCTGGTGGTAGCGCTTTGCCGCTGGTAATCTCGAGCAATTGCAAATTTCGCGATGCAGCCAGGGAACGGGCTTTTCCATATGGACGCTAAGATCCACAA
>Ga0153931_100317_pt1 | contig 13668 bp, 13 predicted proteins | sample TSNJ015MetaG_FD_104730 | JGI IMG/M metagenome (GOLD analysis project Ga0153931, IMG submission 104730) | Attine ant fungus gardens microbial communities from New Jersey, USA - TSNJ015 MetaG | ecosystem: Host-associated > Fungi > Mycelium > Unclassified | place: USA: New Jersey, Wharton State...
CTATGTACATAGGACTAGTGGCATCTGGCGACTAATGGATCCAATGTATCGAAAGCAATACACCGATCAGCACGAACGGTGCAAATGGCAGCTTTTTTGACTTTTCCGGCTCCAGATAACGAAGATGTTCTCTAACTCGTTGACTCATATGCAGCCAGAGTCTTGGCGCTATGAGCAGCCAGATCAAACTCGCCAGGCCGGCGCCGATAAACGCGCCAAGAATGAACAGACCGTCCGTCGCAAGCCCCAGTGCTGTCATTAATTTCACATCGCCGGCCCCCATGCGGCCCATGAAATACCCCGGTAGCGTTAGCACCAGCGCAATCAGAAAAGCCCAACCACCCTGCCCCGCATCGGCGCCAAGCCAGGTGTTGCCGGTCCATAGCAAATACCCCAGCGCGAGCGCACCTGCACCGAGTGTCAGAAGGTTGGGAATACGCCGCTGGCGGGCGTCGAAGGCGGCACACATGGCCAGCCAGACAAGAAGGGTGAAGCTGAGCATTCGGTAAAAACCGTCCGTTTTGGCTGAATGATTCTATGCTGATACTACGCAGTGACTGTCAGGGTAGACGCACTCATGAAAACCGGCTTTCGCAAGTCGCAAAAAGGCGCGGTGGCGATTGAGTTCGCCTTGGTATTCGTGATCTTTTTTGCGGTGTTTTACGGTCTGGTCAGCTACAGCCTGCCATTCGTGATGATGCAATCGTTCAACGAAGCCACATCCGAGGCGATCCGCCGCAGCGTACAGGTCGATCCGAACACCCCCAACTATTCAACGGTGGTGGTGAACACCGCGAACGCCGCGCTCACCCAGCAATTGTCCTGGGTGCCGCCGGCCTTCAATCTGGTAATCGGGGTCGATACCAATGCGGTCTATAACACCGGCAGTGCCTATGGGCCCAATGGCACGCTGACCGTGTCGGTGAAATACCCGGTCAGCAAGCTGAATCAGGTCATCCCCTTTCTGGTACTGCCGGGGATAGGCACGGTGCCGAACCTGCCGCCCAATCTGACCGCCATTTCGAGCCTGCAATTTTGACGGCCGGCGACAATCTCTTCGGGCGTTTGCTCAAGCGCGCACCGACCGCCGCCCTCGACCTGCCCGACCCGCTCGGGACGCCGCCGGTCGGCCTGCATGTGTATCTGGACGACGACGGCGGCGTGTTGCAAATGGCCGGCCCGCTGCGCCACCTGCTCGCGCAACAACCCCCGCATGAGCCGCCGTTACCGTTGCGTGCCTGCCTGCTGCCACACAGCACACTGGCGATCCACGGCCGCCCGGCAGACTGGCAAGGGCAAATGTTCGATCTGGATTTCCCCGGTCTCGGCGATCAGATTCTGCACCTGCGCGGCTGGGTGCAGCCGTCGGGCAACGGCTGGCTGATGCAACTGCTGGACATCGCCGACCTGTTGCTCGAACGCCAGCAGTCCCGTCATCGCGAAGCCAGCCAGTTGATCGGCGGACAAATCAGCGAGCAGGTGCGCATCTGCGGCCTGAGTCGCCTGCCGCAGGTCGTCAGCGAACAACTGCAACTGATCGCCCAGCGCTGGCATATCCCCTGCCTGGGTCTGGCGCTGCTCGACGAGCAGACACAAGGCTGGCAGATCTATCGTCAGTTCAGCGCCTACGATGCGCCCACACTCTGGGAGGACGGCCAGCGTCTGGGCACGTCACTGGACAGCCTGAGCGGCAGCGCGCCGCAGCGGATCGGTGCGCAGCATGGCCTTGACGAACATGCGCGGGTGCAAGCCGTGTTCGGCAATGGCGAAGGGTTGGCTGTGCCCTACAGTGATGAACGCGGCGTGGTGGCCTGGCTGCTGTGCGGTTTTTTTGCGCTGGATTCGGCCGCGCCGTACCTCAAGGACCGGGACTGGATGGCCTTGACCAGTGCCCTCGCCGGCCCGTTGCTCGGGCGTTTGCGTGAGCAGCAACATCACCTGCAACTGGAGCGCCTGGAATCCTTGCAGACGCTGCTCGGTACCGGCTGGTGGGAAATTCAGGCTGACGGCAGCGAGATCCAGTTGGCCCCCTCACTGACCAGCGCCCTGCAGCTGAGCAACTCGCGGCTGGCAGTCGAAGACTGGCTGGCGCTGCTGCATCCCGCCGACCGCGATGAGGTGCGCAGTCGTCTGCAGGCCTTGCAGCAACAGGGCGAGCCGCTGACGCTGTGTGTACGCCTCAACCGACCGGAGGCCGGGCAAACCTCGACGTGGTATCGCCTGCAGGGTCAGACCAGCGGTAACGGCGAACAGCGCCGGCTGATCGGTTTCATGCTCGACATCAGCGACATCAAGAACCAGCAGCAACTCGCCGCCGCGGCGCACGCACGGCTGGACAACCTGATCGCCAGTTCACCGGCGGTAATTTACGTGCAGCACTACCTTGAGGGGGCTTTGGTGCCGGCCTTTTTCAGCGCCAGCCTGCAACCGTTGCTGGGTTGGAGCCTGGCCGATTGCAGCGCCAGCGCACTGGTCGAAATGATTCACCCCGAAGATCGCGACGGGTATTTCCAGCGCACCCGCCAACTGCTGCGCGAGGGCTCGGTGAGTACGCGTTATCGGTTGCGCGACAGTCGCGGGGTTTATCACTGGCTGCTCGATGAGGCCAGACTGCTGCGCAACGATCTCGGCCTGCCGGTCGAAGCCGTCGGCTTGTGGCTGGACGTCACCGAGGCGACGCAAGCCGCCGAACAAGTGAGACAAAGCGAAGAGCGATATCGGATTCTGGTGGAAGACTCACCGGCAATGATCTGCCGGTATCGACCTGATCTGACCCTGACCTTCGGCAACCGGCCACTGGCGAATTATCTGGAATGCACCCCGCAGGACTTGCCGGGGGTCGATCTGGGCGGCTGGATGTCCGACGAGCAACGTAGCGCGTTCAAGCATCGCGTGTCCCTGTTGACCCCGGAACTGCCGGTGAGCACCGCGGAAATCAGCCTGCAACTGCCGGGGCGCGAGCATGCATGGTGGGTGTGGTCGGATCGCGGTGTGTTCGACGAACACGGGCAGTTGATCGAGGTACAGGCAGTGGGCCGCGACAACACCGAAGTGCGTCGCTCGCAGCAGCAACTGACACAAAGCGCAAAAATGGCCACCCTCGGCGAAATGGCCACGGGACTGGCGCACGAAATCAATCAGCCGCTGAACGTGATGCGCATGGCCATCGTCAACGTGCTCAAGCGCCTGGGCAATGGCGATGTGCAGATTGATTACCTGACCGACAAGCTCAATCGTATCGATGCGCAGGTCGAGCGCGCGGCAAAAGTGGTGGATCACATGCGCGTGTTCGGCCGCCGTTCGGAGATCGAACAGCAACTGTTCAACCCGGCCTCGGCCATCGAAGGCACGTTGTCGTTGCTGGCCGAAGGCATGCGCGGCAAAGGCGTGGATCTGCGCATCAGCGAAACCGCGTTTGTGGTGCAGGTGCGCGGATTTGTCGATCAACTGGAGCAGGTGTTGATCAATCTGATGGTCAATGCCCGCGATGCGTTGCTGAGCAAACGCGAGAAGGATTCGACGTTCAAGCCGTGGATCTCGATCTACGCCGAACGTGATGATCAGAAGGTACGGCTGTGGGTCGAGGACAACGGCGGTGGCATTGATCCACGGCTGCTGGAACGGATTTTCGAACCGTTCTTCACCACCAAACCGGTGGGCGTCGGCACCGGGCTGGGTCTGTCGGTCAGCTACGGCATCATCGAGAACATGGGCGGCCATTTGAGCGTGCGCAACTCGGTGGAAGGCGCACGCTTCTGCATCGAGCTGCCACTGGCGCCGGACGCCTAGATCACCAGATAGGCTTTGCCGGTCTGGCCGCAGGTCATGTTGGCGCCCACATCGACGTCCATCAGATTGATGCCCAGGCTATTGAGCAGATTGTTCAGCAAGGGGTCGAGCAGCGGGCTGAGCAGGTTGGTAATCAATGGCTGAAGAATGGTAGTAACGCTGCTGATCAGACTGGCCACACCTGTAACGATGGCACCCAGGGGGTTGCTGCCCAAAGGTTGATAAACAATCAGATTGATCCCCGCCAGCGTGCTGGCCAGGCTGTTGACGATGTTGCTCGATGGCGCAGCGGAAATCACACTGGGTGACAGCTTCAGGTTGGGCGGCGTCGCGAATGGGGTCGCGCTGGAAAACACCAGGTCCTGAGTATTCTGAGCCACGCTGGTGTTGACCATGATCGCAATCCCGCCGGCCCCGTATTGCACATGCGTGCTCTCGTCGCAGCTGCCGATCCCGAGAATCTTGTGGCAGGTCACGGTGCCCAGATCCACAAGAGGCAGCGGCGTAACGGTGGGTTCCGCGGACGACGAAAAGGCATTGGTCGGGTCGATCTTGCCAACCTTCAGATCGGCAATCGAGGTAATGGTGTGCGCAGTCAGGCTCTTGGTGCCCGTGGTACCCGTCGGGCAGCTGTAATCGGTGACGTAGCTGATGGCACCACCGGCATCCAGGGCGATATCGATTTCCGGGGACGGCAATAGCAGCGGGTCGAGTTGTTGGCAGCCGGCACCTAGCAGACAGCCGACCGAATTGAGGGTCGCTACCAGGTTGAGGCTCAGCAGAGCATTCAGGGTCGGGGTCAAAGTTCCGACCAGCCCCAGTACCGCATTGACCAGACCGGTCACCCCGGACAGCACCGGCAGATTCACCGACAGCATCGTGCGAATCTGCGCCGTGCGCACATAAATCCGGTTCGGTCCCGTCGGGTTGGCCTTGGCCAGCGCCGGATCACCGATCGCGGAGAACTGCGGCGGCTCGATGACTTTGACTCGCACCGTGACGTTCGCCAGCCCCAGTACGCTGATCGGCACCGTGGCGGACACCGCGCTGTTGCTGTTGGCCAGTTGCACCACGGCCTGCACCAGTTGCAGCAATTGCAGGTTGGCATCCAGCCCCGCCGCAGTGGTACCGGTCTGCAGTTGCAGGATGTCGCCGAGCTTGACCGGCGCGGCATTGATCGCGGCGATTTGCAGCTGGCCCAGTGCGGTGATCACGTCGGCGGTCGCGCCGTTGAGTTGCACCACGGTGGCGGCGGCTTGAATCAGCTGCGTGACGGTAGCCTGGGTGTTGAGCAACTGAGTGTAATTGCCGGCGGCCACGTTGAGATTGATCGCCAGTTGATTGAGGTAACTGAGCAGGTTGACGTTGGTATTGAGCAAACCGTTCCAGCCCAGCGCGGTCAAGTTGACGTTACCGCCGAGCAGCGATGAAAACAGCGGATTGAGAATGTTCGACTGAGCCGTGTTGATGCTCGCCAGCGTGCTGCGAATGTTCAATTGCGCGACGGTCGGCTGTGGCTTCGCGGCGACGGCAGAGGCATTGAGCGTTGTGTTGAGGCTCACCGGCGTCCCGCTGAACAACGCCTGCACGCCGCCGGCAATGCTGGTGATGACGGTGCGGCTGGCGGCGACTTTCACGGCGGCGGCTTGAGTGGCGTCTACCGTGAAGGTGCGCAAGCCTGTGGCGGCGGTGACCAGCGTGCCGCAAGTGGTAACAAGGGTGTCGCTGGCATCGACGGTGTAGCCGTTACGCACGGCGCTTTGTCCGGCGTAGGTCGCGGCCGTCAGACCGGGCAGACAGGTGCCACCGCGACTGACCGCTTCCAGCGCGGCGTTATCCACCACCCGCTGCAACTTGCGTTGTTCCATGTACAACCGGCCGGTATCGACCACGAGCAACATCAATACCACTGCCAGGCTGAGGGTGACTGCCGCCATCAGCCCGATAGCCCCGCGTTGCCGCGCCGGGCTGTTGAATTGCGAACGGGGCGACATCGCGCACTCCTTTGCCGGCCCTGTGCCGGGCGCTGCCTCCATGGGTGCAGTTGAGTGTAGACGGCGCTAGTCGCAGCGCGCCATTTCGTGCGCCATAAAACCACTGTGGGAGCTGGTCAGTCTCGACCTTAGCGCGGTGGATAGTTGGCCAGGATACGACTGACCGTCTCACGAATCGCTTTGCTGCGATCCTCGGGGTTCGGCGTGCTGCTGAGCATCTGCTCGTCGCTGCCGCGCCACACCAGTTTGCCGTCCTTGCCGTCGAGCAGGTCGATCTGGATCGTCGCCACTTTGTAGGTGATGTTGCGGGTTTCGTTGTACATCGGTGCGCCCCAGTATCCGTTCCACGGGCCTCCCCAACCGCCGCCGTAGTTGGTGGTGACTTGCTGCTGGCGATCCTCGACGATCAGATAGGCTTGCACGCTCAGGTCGCCCTTGGTGCCCGCCGCCGCAGGACGCAAGCCACGCTGGTCAAGCTGATCACTGACGGCCTGGCGGATGCGTTGCTCGGTCAGGTCACTCTTGATCCGTGGATCATCAGGGCGGTATTGCAGCGCGGGTTCTTTCCAGTTCCAGCTGCGATAGGCAGCGAAGTCGCGGCTGGCATCGAAGTCGTGATTGACCTGGTTGGCGGCGCAGGCGCTGAGCAGTGCGGCCATGGCCAGTAAAGCGAGACGGCGGAACATGGGTTTTCTCCGGTTGAAGGCATAAACCTGCGATGCGTTCTCACATACAGACTAGCTCGGAGGATAGACCGACATGGCTTTTTCCACAGCCTCGCGAATCGCATCGGTGCGTTCGAGCTGGCTGCCCTGATTGGCGGTCTCGCCGCTGGCGCTCCACACCGGTTGACCGGTGACTGCGTCGAACAGATTGACCTGCACCACCACGACCTGCTCCTGATAAGTGCGAACAATCGGCACGCTGTTGTACATGCCGTAACCGCGCCCGTAGCGATCATAGCCACTGTATCCACCGTAACCGTAATCGTCCTGCACCTGACGCAAGCGGGTTTCCAGACGCAGACTGGCGCTGACCAGCAGGTCGGCCGGACGGTTGTCGTGCAACGGCCGCAACCCGCGCTGATCCAGTGCATTGCTCACCGCTTCGGCCACTTGCGCCGAATCGGCCCAGGCCGTGCCCGGCGGCAACTGGCCGTTGAGCCAGGCCCAGCTGCGATAGCGCCCGTAATCACGCGGCGGCGCCGGATAGGCGCTGCGATCAAAGGTGTTGGCGGCTTGAGGCGGCGCCGGTGGCAAGGGCCGCGATTGCGCTACGTACGGGTTGCTGCCCTGGCAGGCAGCCAACCCCAGACAGATCAGCAATAACCCGGATTGAGCTTTCATGTGGTGCTCCGATCAGATCGGCCGGCAGATCCAGTGCAAGTAACGCCCAAGCCCGGCGAAGCTTGGGTGGCGACGGTGAGCGAGCTCCATCTCCAGCAAATCCACCAGTTCGGCGCGAGCCTGGAATTCCACCGGCATGTAGTCGTGGAAAACCCGGATCCCGCTCTGGCTTTCGACCTGCCACAACCCTTCGAGTTGCGTTGCCAATTCTCGTGGATCGAGCGGCTGTTGCGGGGTCAGACTCTGCTTTTCCCCGGCCAGGGTGTTCTTGCGCATTTTCTTGAAATGGCCTTTGAGCAGGTTGCGGTAGATCAGCGCATCGCGGTTATAGAACGCCAGTGACAACCAGCCACCGGGCTTGGTCAGTTGATGCAGCACCGGCAGGATCGCATGCGGTTCGGCCAGCCATTCGAGCACCGCGTGGCAGATCACCAGATCGTAGGGCTCGGTGAGCTGACCGAGCAGCTCCTGCCACGGCGCCTGAATGAACGTTGCGCTCTGCCCGGCTTCGGCGAAGCGCTGACGGGCGCCCTCAAGCATCGGCTCAGCCGGTTCGGTAAAGGTCACCTGATGGCCGCGCTCGGCCAACCACAGCGACATGTGGCCCAGACCGCCGCCGATGTCCAGCACGCGCAACGGTCGATCCGGCAACGCTTCGGCAAGATCGGCCTGCAATACTGCGAGGCGAATCGCGCCTTTGGCACCGCCATAGATTTTTTCGGCGAAACGGGTCGCCAACTGATCGAAATGCCGGTCGCTCATCAGCTGAACCGCCGTTCGCTGTCGGCGAGCTTGCTGCGCACCACTTCATTCATGTCCAGCCCCAACTCGCTGCACAGCAGCAACAGATACAAGACGATGTCGCCGACTTCCTGCCCGGCATGCGCCAGTTTGTCCGCGGGCAACTGGCGGGACTGGTCTTCAGTCAGCCACTGGAAGATCTCCACCAGCTCGGACATTTCCACACTGGCAGCCATGGCGAGGTTTTTCGGGCTGTGAAATTGCCGCCAGTCATTGCGGTCGCGAATGGCGTGCAGGCGTTCGGTCAGTTCAACAAGGTTCATCGGGTTCTCCTGAAGGCGTATAGCTTCGGGGGGATGCCAAACGAAGGCAAGGGGCACGCGTCGCTCCCACACAGGATTGAGGCAAACCCTCTATAGTTGCAGGGAACTCGGCCACCTGCGTTGTGGCCCAAGGCTCAGCTCTTTCATCAGGATGCACACATGCAGGTAGAAAGCTTTTTCGAATGGCTTGGCCAGGCGCTCGGTTCGGTCATCCGCTTTATCGTTGATGGCCTCAGTGGCCTGTTCAATGTGCTGAGCCATGCCGGCGGCAACTTTGTCGACGGTCTGGCCAAGACGCTGGGCATGGACACCTCGATCATCAGCATCCTCGCGCTGATTGTCGGCTTGATGCTGTTGTGGTCGGCGATTCGCGCGTTCATGAATGCGTCGATCATTGCCGGGATCATCTGGTTGCTGCTGGGGTTGTGGTTGTTGAGCTGGATTATCCACTGACACCTCTCTTCCCCTGTGGGAGCGGGCTTGCTCGCGAAAGCGTCAGATCAGTAAAAGCTGTTTTGACTGACACACTGCCTTCGCGAGCAAGCCCGCTCCCACAATAGGTCGCATGAATCGCTACAATCCCCGCTCCCCCAAGGAGCCTCCATGTCCAACCTGATCGCCGACTGGCGCGACCGCCCGACTCACCGCAAGGTCTGGGCGCTCGCTGCGCCGATGATTCTTTCGAATATTTCCGTACCGCTGGTGGCGCTGGTCGACAGCACCGTCATCGGCCACCTGCCCCATGCCCATCAGTTGGGCGCGGTGGCGGTCGGTGCCAGCCTGTACACTTTTCTTGCCTGGGCCATGGGTTTTCTGCGCATGGGCACCACCGGGTTTGCCGCTCAGGCGGCCGGGCGCAGCGATGGCGCGGCGTTACGGCAGATTCTGTTGCAGGGTTTGCTGCTGGCGCTGGGACTGGCAATCGTGCTCGGCGCTCTCGGCGTGCCGTTGAGCGGTGTGGCCCTGCATTTCATGCAGCCATCGGCAGAACTCGATCAACTGACCCGCGAGTTCTTCCACACCCGGCTATTCGGCTTGCCGGCAGCGCTGGCCAGTTACGCCCTGGTCGGCTGGTTTCTCGGCACCCAGAATGCACGGGCGCCACTGGCGATTCTGCTGACCACCAACCTGATCAACATCGCTCTCAACCTGTGGTTCGTGATAGGTCTGGAATGGGGGGTGGTCGGCTCGGCCCGGGCCTCGGTGATCGCCGAGTGGAGCGGCGCCCTACTCGGCCTGTGGCTGACCCGTGGCGCATTGCGCGCCTATCCCGGGCACATCGCCTGGGCAGCGCTGAAGGTGTGGCAGAGCTGGCGCCCGCTGCTGGCGGTCAACCGGGACATTTTCATTCGCAGCCTGGCGCTGCAATCGGTGTTTTTCCTGATCACCGTGCAAGGCGCGCGATTGGGCGATGCCACGGTGGCGGCAAATGCCTTGCTGCTCAATGGCCTGCTGTTGACCGCGCATGCGCTGGACGGCTTGGCCCATGCGGTCGAAGCCTTGTGCGGCCACGCCATCGGCGCCCGCGACCGGCTCGCCCTGCGCCGCTCACTGGTGGTGGCCGGCGGCTGGTCGCTGCTGGCCAGCCTCGGTTTCGCCGCGCTGTTTCTGTTGGGTGGGCACTTGTTCATCGAGATGCAGACCGACATCCAGAGCGTGCGCGACACCGCGTTCATCTACCTGCCGTATCTGGCGGTGTTGCCGCTGATTGCGGTCTGGAGCTACTTGCTCGACGGCCTGTTCATCGGCGCCACCCGTGCCCGGGAAATGCGCAACGGCATGCTGCTGACCATCGCCCTGCTGCTGCCATTCGCGTGGGCACTGCAAGGGCTGGGCAATCATGGGTTGTGGATAACGTTCCTGCTGTTCATGGTCTTGCGCAGCCTGACCCTCGGCGCACTCGCCCTGTGGCTGCGGCGCGACGACGGCTGGTTCAGCGGCGCCACTCACTGAGTCGGCGTGTGTTTGACGAACGCCACGACCTGATCGAGTACCGGCGCCAAGCGCCGCAGCGGCCGCGACAGGGTCGCCACCAGCGTCACATGATTGGGGCGCGAGTAATACAGATCCTGCACCGGCACGCCGACCTCACGCAGTTTTTTCGCGAGGCCGGCGGTGTTGCGCGTCGGGTTGACCAGATTGTCCTTGGTCGCAGCAATCAGCAACGCCGGAGGCTCGCCCGGCCTGACGTGGTTGATCGGCTGCGATTGCGGCGGTGAGTCTGGCCAGAAAAACACCGGGCGCACCTCGGTATTGTTGATCGGCAAAAAGTCATACGGCCCGGCCAGGCCGATCCAGCCGCTGAGGTCTTTCGACGACATGCCCACCGCCCCCAGCAGGCCAGGGTCCAGCGCCAGCATCGCGGCGTTGTAGGCGCCGGAGCTGTGGCCCATCAGATACAGGCGTTGCGGGTTGCCGGAGAACTCGCGGATATGCGCGCGAGTCCAGGCGACTGCCCGCGCCGAGTCTTCAAGAAACAGCGGATAGCGCACTTGCGGGTACAGCCGATAATCCGCCAGCACCGCGACAATTCCCCGCGACGCCAGCGCCTCGCCGACAAACGCGTAATCGCCGCGCTCACCGCTGTTCCAGCTGCCGCCATAGAAGAACACCACCACCGGCGCGTCCTCCAGCGGCTGGCGCGGCACGTAGACGTCGAGTTTCTGTCGCGGATCATCGCCATAGGCAATCCCGGCGGTTTTGTGGAACGTGTCGTCGGGGGTCAGCGCATTGAGCACCTTGACCGGGGAACATCCCGTCAGCACCAGCAGCTGAAGCCCGCCGAGGACTGCGCCGAACCGCTGCCACAGAGGATTTGTCATGGATGTCGCACCTCAAGATTGATCGTTCTGCCACTGTCGCCGCACATGGTCGAGCCGCTCCTGCTGGGTCAGCCCGTCCGGCACGCCTGGCAATCCCGCTCGGGGATGCTGCAAGCGTAGCCACAACCAGCCATCCAGCACGGTTCGGTCACTGAAACCCAGGGTCAGCCCCTCCTGCACATGGGAGGCCATCCGCGTGTAGTCGGTTCCGAGTGATTGGCACCAGCGCCAAATGTGGTGTTCCAACAGGCAACTTTGCAAACGTTCGCGCTGACGATGGGTAAGGCTTTCGTCGATCCCCAACGGCTCGACCGCCCACTGCGGATTGCGCAGTTGCTGCCAGCCCTGACTGCCGATGGCGAGGTCGGCCCAGGTGCCACCGAACCAGCGCATCAGCCGGATCGGCCCGAGCCAGCGGCTCAAGTCGGCGGCATCACAAGCATCGAAGAAGTAACTCGCTGTCTGCCGGTTGTAGTAACCGAGCAAGGCACGGTGGTTGAGCCCGAACGAAACGCTGAGCATCCGGCGCAGGTGGCTCAGAAGTGTCTGCTGCGAAGCATCGCTGGCCAGCAGCAGACCGCGCCAGGTCTGCGGATCGCGGTGGCACAGCGCAGCCAGTGCCGGGCTCTCGTGCAACTCGACCAGCAGCGGCCCGTACTCGCTCACCGCTTGAAACTCGGTGCCCTCGAGCAGCCGCGTGCAACGTACTCCGGCGAACCCCTGACGCAGTGTCGCCAACGCCTGCTGCGCGTCGGTGCCGTCGAGCAACAGCCACTGTGCCTGCTGGGCAAACCCGACGCCGCTCAAGTGGCGCCGCCCTGATCCAGCGACGCGACCAGTCGGCAACTGCAGATCGACGCCGTGCAGTGGTTGTAACTGCCACCGCCGGGTAACAGACACAACAGCAACAGCGGTTCGGCGGACTGGAGCCATTGCGCCAGACCCGCACTCGCCAGCACGTCCGGCAGCGCCAATGACTCGTCGACGTCTTCGATCACCGCCGGTTCCTGCAGCACACCACTGATCACCGGTTGATCCGGATCGCCCTCATGAAAACTCACCACCACTTCGACCCCTTCACGCAACGATGCCAGCGACGTGTCGCTCAACGCCGCCGCCAGCGGCAGCCAACAGTGGCTGGCGGCAGCGCCTTCGCCCTGGTAAAGCCAGTCAAACTGCACGGCCACCGGTCGCAGGTCGTCAGGTTGTGGTTCATCGACCGTCACCACCCAGGCACGTTGCAGGCTATGCATCCGCGGTCGGGTACAAGTGCTCGCCAGCGGGGGGAGTGGCGCCTGGGCGGCGGCAACGATCCGATTGCTGTATGACGGCTCGCTGGCGGGGTCAGCACGATGCTCGATCCGGCTCAGCAACCAGCGGCGGTTGCACTCGGTAAACGGATGTTCGATCAGCGCCAGCCACTGCGCGCTGCGCAAGGTCGGCAGATCGCTGTGGCCGTAAGCTTTGCCGATCCGGGCGGGATGCGCGCCCGCATCCGGCGCATTCATCTCTATCTGCCAGCGTCGTACCGTCGCCGTACTCGCGCCCGTGTCCACAGACGCCACACCCGCCACGGGCAGGCGCGCAGGATCATCGGCGAAAACCACACAGTGCCCGTCGGGCCGGTGCTCGAAGTAGTAATGAATCCCGGCCTGCGCGCACAGGCGTTGCACAAACTGCAGATCCGATTCGCAGTACTGGGTACAAAAAGTGCGCACCGGGTAATCGCAGTGCAAATCAAAGCGTCGTTGCCCACCGATGATCCCGTGCTCCTTGAGCACCTGAGCGAGGATCTGCGGCACGCACTGGTTGCTGAAAATCCGCTGGCTGAACCGTAGCGCCAGACAACTCAGCTTCGGCCCCAGCGTCACCCGACACAAGCGGCAACCCTCGGCGTGCTCGTGCTGGACGAGACTCTGCAATTGTCCGCTCAAGCCATTGTGCAGGGGGCCGAACTGCAGGAACGCCGAGCGGAAAAGCAGACCGGCAAGGTCCAGTTGCGGATCATCGATCAACAGATCGATTGCAAAAACGAAGGGTTCGCTGATGCCCTCACTCCCGGTAAAGGCCAGCACCTCGAAGGGGTCGGGCAGCCCCGCTACATCGAGACGAAACGACGGCTCGTTGACTGATTCGAACATGGGCGGATCTCTACAGGAGGGACGGCCGGGGATTCTCGCCGAGAGCCATGGCCGAGTAGAGAGCTGAAGTACAACTTAGGAAATGACCTACGCGAAAAGCAGACCGGATGACTTCACGGGCGATGTCATGCAGTCTTTTCGCGGGGAATTTGGGAGATGTCCCACCGGGTCATCCGAATTTTCCGCAGCTTGCGGAAAAATTTCAGACAACCCGGTGCAACAGACCTGACTCAGGAAGACAGGTAGGAGGAGCGGGTCAGACCCAGACGCAAGGCATCGAGGAACTGCGTGCGCTCGCTGGCACTGATACGGGCACTGGCGCACTTGTCGCGGTAGTGGGTCATCAGTTCTTCCGGCGACAAGTGCACATAACGCAGCATGTCTTCGATGGTGTCGTGGGTCTCGATGCCGGCGTGGTACACGCTGCCATCGGCGTTCTGGTAGATGTTCACCGAGTCGGTGTCACCGAACAGGTTGTGCATGTCGCCGAGAATTACCTGATAGGCGCCGAC
>Ga0153931_100323_pt1 | contig 13562 bp, 14 predicted proteins | sample TSNJ015MetaG_FD_104730 | JGI IMG/M metagenome (GOLD analysis project Ga0153931, IMG submission 104730) | Attine ant fungus gardens microbial communities from New Jersey, USA - TSNJ015 MetaG | ecosystem: Host-associated > Fungi > Mycelium > Unclassified | place: USA: New Jersey, Wharton State...
TAGCATAGCGTTTCAATGGCAGCCAACAGCGCTACGAGCGGTAAGCGGATGGCGTGTGGCAGGTTGTCGCATCGGCACAGCAGACTGTCGCCCCATCAACAACCGAACGGGTGTTTAAACGTGCAGCCCCGTGGGTGTTGCGTAAAAAAAGGCGCGATGTTGCCAGCTTTGGCGGGGTGTTGGAAGCGCTATCCGGCCGAACGTTCCTGAATCGCCCTTTTATTGTGCATCCCACACTTTTTCAGTGTGTTTCTGGTGCGCTCGTTCGTTTGAAAAGTGAGTCGCAGGGTAACGTTCTGGCGAATTGCCATTAAATTTAAGGACTTGCGATGACTGTCCGGTCGCGTTAAAAGCCGCGGGCCAGAAGAGTTTGAAACATTTTGGCGCACTTATTGCGTGCAGAATCTGGAACGCCCCGTTGGTTTCTTTTTACGAGAAGGAAAACCAGACGGGACGGACGCAATCGCTTTCCTCGCAAAGGTAGTTCCGATGAGCAGTACCCCAAGCTCCAATGGCCTCGAACAGGGGCTCAAACCGCGTCATGTGACCATGTTGTCGATCGCCGGTGTTATCGGCGCCGGTCTGTTCGTTGGCTCCGGCCACGCTATCGCTGCCGCCGGCCCTGCTGTGCTGCTGGCTTACGCCGCCGCCGGTACCTTGGTGGTGCTGGTGATGCGCATGCTCGGTGAGATGGCTGTCGCTTCGCCCGACACCGGCTCGTTCTCGACTTACGCCGACCGTGCCATCGGGCACTGGGCCGGTTTCACCATTGGCTGGTTGTACTGGTGGTTCTGGGTATTGGTGATTCCGCTGGAGGCCAACGCCGCCGCGACCATCCTCCATGCCTGGTTCCCGAGTGTCGGCATCTGGGCGTTCGCACTGATCATCACCCTGCTGCTGACGGTCACCAACCTGTTCAGTGTGAAGAACTACGGTGAGTTCGAATTCTGGTTCGCCCTGATCAAAGTGCTGGCGATCATCGGCTTCATCATCCTTGGCCTTGCGGCGATCTTCGGCTTCCTGCCAAACAGCCAGGTCAGCGGTGTTTCCCACCTGTTCGACTCCGGCGGCTTCCTGCCAAACGGCATGGGCGCGGTGCTGGGTGCAATCCTGACCACCATGTTCTCGTTCATGGGGACCGAAATCGTGACCATCGCGGCCGCGGAATCGAAGAACCCGGGCAAACAGATCTCCAAGGCCACCAACTCGGTGATCTGGCGGATCGGCCTGTTCTACCTCGTGTCGATCTTCATCGTTGTGGCCCTGGTACCGTGGAACGATCCGACCCTGGCCAACCTCGGTTCCTACCAGACCGTGCTTGAGCGCATGGGCATCCCGAACGCGAAAATGATCGTCGACATCGTGGTGCTGGTCGCGGTAACCAGTTGCCTGAACTCGGCGCTGTACACCTCGTCGCGCATGCTGTTCTCCCTCGGCAAGCGCGGTGACGCACCGGCCATGTCAACTCGGGTCAATAAAAGCGGCACGCCTTACTGGGCAGTGATGTTGTCGACCGGTGCGGCGTTCCTCTGCACCTTCGCCAACTACGTGGCCCCGGCCGCGGTGTTCGAATTCCTGCTGGCCAGTTCCGGCGCCATCGCGCTGCTGGTGTACCTGGTGATCGCGTTCTCGCAACTGCGCATGCGTAAACAACGCATGGCCCGCGGCGAGAAAATCGTCTTCAGCATGTGGCTGTTCCCGGGCCTGACCTACGCGGTGATCATCTTCATCGTCGCGGCCCTGACCATCATGCTGTTCCAGGAAGCCCACCGCGTGGAAATCCTCGCGACCGGCCTGCTGAGCCTCATGGTAGTCGTCGCCGGCCTGCTGGTGGCGCGTCGTCGCAAGCAGGAAAACCGTGGTGCGGTGGTGTTGAACTGATCCGCAACGCGTAATGCAAAACGGCCGCTGTCAGTGATGACGAGCGGCCGTTTTTGTTTGTGCTGCCGGTAGCGAAACGTCGCCACATATCCGTAATCAGCTTTGTTCTCGCAAGAGCATAAAGTCTGAGCTGCCTTTCTCTTCGTCGAACCATTCATCCCAAGTTGTTTCCTTGGGAGTTTTAACGGTTTTGCTTTGGAGGGTCGCAGCTGAGTCTTCTGATTTCGACGATTGTCCGTCCTTGTATGAAGCTGCTTTTCTCACCTGACCTCCTTTTTTTGATCGTGCGTGAAAAGTCAGGTGCAAAAAGTTACTCGGCTTTGGGGGCGCTGTCTTCCAGCGACTTGCCGTAAGTATCCAGCGCAATCCCGAAATCGGTGATGAACTGTGGCTCGGTCAGCCAGGCCTGGGCGGTTTCGATATCCATGCCGTCGGCCCACATGCGGTAGTCGATCAGCATGTCGGCGGCCAGGTGAGTGGCGGCCATGCCTTCGTTCTCGGCGTTTTCCATGTCCAGCAGTTCTGGATGGTCAACGATGATGAACGCCAGTTCGCGCAGCAGGGTCAGCAGCATTTCGTTGCGGCTGACGGCTTCGGCGTCGCGCATTTTGCTGAACATTGCGAGGGTGTATTCCGGGATCGGCTCGTCCAGATGCCCGAGATTGTCGTCCTGGTCCAGCGGCTTACGGCCGACCATGCGGATGTGCTTGGCTTTGGCCTTGGCGCGTTTGGCGCGTTTCTGTTGCTTGTTCAGGGATGCCATGGGTACTCAGTTCTTCTGTTGGGTTTGTGCGGCGATCGCGTCGGACGCCGCCACATAGTCGGCCTGGAAGGCCGGGGATTCGATCCACGCCAGGGCGCCGGCTTCGTCGGTTTCCTTGGACCACTGGCGATACTCGATCAGCGCGGCGAGGATGAAATCCATCGCGCCTTCTTCGCCTTCCTGCTCGTAGACCAGTCCTAGCAGCGGGTCTTCGAGGAACGCGGTGCACATGGCTTGCTGGCTGATCTTCTCGGCATCGATCATTTTCTTGAACAGCTCGGTCAGGTCCACCGACTCGAAGTCGATACGGTCATCGTTCGGGTCCAGTTCGACCGGCGTCTCGGCGCGCTTGCTGCGGTTTTGCTTGGCCTTGGTCTTGGCCCGGGCGGCGCGTTTTTGCTGCTTGTTGGCGGAGGCCATGGTGTGTTCCGTCGTGCGTTGAAAGGGCTCAGCTGCGTGGCACTGGCCGCCCGGGTGTGTCGGGGGCCAGCTCGCCGGTTTGCAGCCAGGTCAGAGCGATGGGCCATAGTGTGGCTTGGTATGCGCTGCGAAAAAAGGCGAAATGTCCGACTTGTTGTTCGCCGATGTCCTGCGGCTCGATGCGCAGGTGGGTTTTGTGCGCATGGCTGAAGTAGTCGAGCAGGCGTTCGATGGCTGGAATGGTGCCGTAGGGGTCGTCGCTAATACTGATCGCCAGGGTGTGTGCGCGGACGTTGGCGAAGGGCAGGCGACCGCTTGCCTTCAGCAGTCGGCGACCGCTCGGACGCTGCTCGTAGCGCGCGGCAGGCGTGCTCCAGTCGCGTACGACGCCGGCGGGCGTGTCCTCCAGCCAGCCGAGGCGTTTGCCCGGGAAATAGCCACAGAACCGCGTCAGCAGCGGCATCAGCAGGTGCCATTTACCGAACATGCGCCGGCGCTGTTCGGGGGCATAGTCGCGCCAGTAAGCGAACTGCGCGCCGACCGTCACCAGCCGACGAATGACCTGCCCGGACTCGCCGAGTCCGGCCGCGCAACCGCCGAAACTGTGGCCGACCACATCGATTGGCTGGCCGGAGAATTCCCGTTGCGCGCGTTTGAGCATCGCCTCGAAATCCAGCGCGCCCCAGTCGGTCCATGAAGCCTCAAGGCCTTTCAGGGTTGCCGGGCGTGATTCGCCGATGCCTCGATAGTCGTAGGTGATCACGTCGAAGCCGTTGGCGAACAGGTAATCGGCGAAGCGTGAATAGTGTCGGCAGCGTACCGAGGTGGCGGCGTTGATGATGACTACCGGTCGCTGGATGTCGGGCAGGGCATGGCGCCAGGTGAAGCCGCCAAGGGCAAAGTCATCCTCGGCGGCTTCCGTGAAGGGTTCACCTTGCGCCGCGGTCAAAATTGGCAACCTTGACTGCATATCCTGCATCGCGGGCGTGTCCTGACAGGTCATGGCTTTCCACCTTTGCGGGTAAGTTGCCAACGATAGTCTCGGCGCCGCCCGGCAACAATCCAGAAGGTTTATTCAGTCGATTGAATGAGCAGGCGTTCTTCGATCAAGGCCTGTTCCCGATTGAGTTCTGCGCGTAATTCTTCCTCACTCGGCAGTATCGTCTTGTAACTGCTGGCGAACAGTTGCTCATTGCCCTTGAGCATCGAGTAACGCGCGACCGAATCATTGCTCTCTGCACACAGAATGATCCCGACTGTCGGCTTGTCGCCCTCGCTGCGCTTGAGTTCGTCGTACATGCGTACATACATGTCCATCTGTCCGACATCGCCGGCACTGAGCCTTCCGCTTTTGAGCTCAATGATCACGAAGCATTTGAGCAAATAGTTGTAGAACACCAGATCGATGTACAGATCTACATCATGAGTACTGAGGCGTTGTTGGCGAGCGACGAAGGAAAAGCCCTTGCCCAGCTCAAGAAGAAAGCTCTGCAGGTGTTCGATGAGAGCCTGTTCAAGAGCATCCTCTCTGATCTTGCAGGGCGCAGGCAGCCCGAGAAACTCTAGCAAGACTGGGTCGCGAATGAACTCGCGTGGATTGTCTTTCATCGCCTCAATGTTGGTGGAGGCTTCCTCAATCACATCGGCCTTGTCTCGACTCATGAGGAGTCGTTCGTAGTAGAGCGTATTGATCTGGCGATCAAGGGCGCGGCTGGACCAGTTCAGGTTCGCGGTTTCTTCCACGTACCATTGACGCGCTTTTGCACTTTCGACCCGCAGCAGCCTGCGATAGTGAGTCCAGCTCAATTCGAGACGCAGTGCGTCTCGAATTGGGAACAGCTGATAAAACAGGCGCATCTTGCGAAGATTGGTTTCATCAAACCCCTTCCCGAACTGCGCCGTCAGATCCTTCGCCAACAAGGCCAGCAACTGCTTGCCATACCCCGCCCGCTGCGCCCCTTGCTGTTCAAACTCGACAATATGCCGGCCGATCTGCCAACAGGTCTGGACTTGAATCGTATCAACCGCACGCAGCACTTTTTGCCGCGACTGGCGAATCAGTTCGCCCAACTCCCCCAGCAATGAATCGATTTTCGGGTCTTGCGCATCAGTAGGTTTTACCTGGCTCATCGAGTCTTCCGCATCAGTGGAAACAGACGCAAAGCATGCCGGCATTCGCCGCTCGGCGATGTCGGGCGAGCCCCGTATAGGCGGCAGGAAGAGGGGATGGGTATTGCAGGACGTTGCCGGCAAAAAGTGTTTCAGTGAGTGATGGTCTGTAGTCCATTTCGTACACAGGCCAAGTTCCAATCAATCTAAAACGCGCGCTTCCCTGGCCGGATCAAATAAGGAGTCACGGTTGGGCTCTAAAAGAGTCCGGGAGTAGGGATTATGAAGCGCATTCTTTCATTCATGCTGCCAGTCGCTGCAGTCGCTGTATTGGCTTTTCCGGCGATGCTGCAGGCGGCCAGCCTTGAGCCCGTCGACAGCGCAGGCGTACAGGCTCAACAACAGCAGCAAAACGGCATCAACTACTTGTCCGGCGGGATTGGCGTTGATGAGGCAAAAGCCATTCAACAATCCACCGGTTACAACCTGCACATGACGTTCGCGGTGGGGGCGCAAGACCAGTACACCGCTGATGTCGATGTGATGATTCAAAAGTCAACAGGGCAAACCGTACTGACCCTCACCCAAACGGGTCCGCTGGTTTACGTGCAACTACCACCCGGTAAGTACACGGTGGTCGCCACCCGCAATGGCGAAACACGGCGCGATGAGACAGACGTTGGCAGCGGCGCCGCCCGCAATCTGGTGTTCCACTGGAATGACGCTGGATAGTGTTGGGTTCAATTGAAAGTCGAGGCGCGGGTACAATCCCGCGCCTTCCTTTACCCCCGCCTGCGCTTGGCCTTCTGCTTGTCGCTGGGCTCGTGCGCCATCCGGTAAATCCATAATCCGATCCAGCCGACGGCTATCAGGAATACGGTGCCGATGCATTGCGACACGATCTCGAACCAGAACATTCGCGGTTGCAGCGCAAGGGTGTAGGTGTGGCGTGGACCGGAGCGGTTCCAGGTGGTGATGGAGCCGCTGATCAAGCTGTGGACGATCAGATAAATCGACGCGCCGATGAGGAAGGCGATCAGTACGCCGACCAGCACCGTCAGCCAGAATGCAGTCCGACTCTGGCGATAGGGTGGCGGGTGGGGCAGGGGCACGCGGGTTCTTTTCTGGTTCATCGAACGGATGACCCTCTTCCATAAGGTGCAGCCAAAGTAGCGCGGATCGCCTTTGTTCGAAACCCGTCGCGCATTTGTGCAGCCCAGAAAAAAGGCTGGATTGAGCCGCCATCAAATCGCAGGCATAAAAAAACCCTGAATCTTGCGATTCAGGGTTTTCGGTATTTGGTGCCCAGAGACGGAATCGAACCGCCGACACGGGGATTTTCAATCCCCTGCTCTACCGACTGAGCTATCTGGGCAACGGGGCGCATTAAAAGGGTTTTTCGGATTTACGTCAACGACTTTTTTAAAATTTCTTAAATTAATTCCGTCGCTTACGATCCGACCCCCGATTTTGCGGGTTTACTCTGCAGGCGGAACGTAGCCTTCAGCCTTGGCGTAATCCTCGCCGGAGAAGTACTTGTCCATTTCGCCCTGCAGATATTTGCGATCTTCGGCGTTCATCATGTTCAGACGCTTTTCGTTGATCAGCAGGGTCTGGTGTTTCTGCCAGTCAGCCCAGGCCTTGGCCGAGACGTGGTCAAAAATATCCTGACCTTTAGCGCCCGGGAAAGGAGCGCGTTCCAGCGCGGGCAGTTCTTCTTTGTACTTGCGGCACATGATGGTGCGGGTCATGACGACTCTCCTGCGTTCAATACGGCGGCCGCGCGTTCGAGCAAGGTTTTGACCGGGGCGGCAAGGCCCAGGCGCGGCGGGGTGGCGAGGTTATACCAGAGCCAGTCGGCCTCGGCCACGTGCTGACCGGCCTCCTGCACCTGAACCAGCCAGGGTTCGATGGACAGCTGGAAATGGCTGAAGGTATGGACGAGGCTTGGCAGCGCCTGCTGCTCGCCCAACTCCAGCGAGTGCTGGTCGGCCAGATGCTGCAGGTCGTCGAGGTCATCGAGTTCCGGCAGGCTCCATAAACCGCCCCACAGGCCTGTCGACGGGCGACGATAAAGCAGAATCGCGCCTTCGCCGTTGGCCAGCAGCGGCATCAGCGTGCGTTTCTGCGGGATGGCCTTGCGCGGTTTGGGAATCGGGTAGCGCGTCTCTAGCCCGAGCATGTGCGCCTCGCAGCCCTTTTCCAGCGGGCACAGCAGGCAGCTCGGTTTGCTGCGCGTACACAGCGTGGCGCCGAGATCCATCATCGCCTGGGTGTAGGCGTTGACCCGATCGTGCGGCGTGAAACGCTCTGCATTGGCCCACAGCTGTTTGGCGACCTTCGGTTCCCCAGGGTAACCCTCTTGCGCGGTAAAACGCGCCAGAACGCGTTTGACGTTGCCATCGAGGATCGGCGCGCGCAGGCCCATGCTGATGCTGGCGATAGCCCCGGCGGTGGACAGGCCGATCCCCGGCAGATCCGTCAGCTTTTCGACGTCCCGCGGAAATTCGCCGCCATACTGGCTGACGACGATCTTCGCGGTCTTCTGCAGATTGCGCGCGCGGGTGTAGTAACCCAATCCGGTCCACAAGTGCAGCACTTCGTCCTCCGGCGCTTCGGCCAGCGCTTGCACCGTTGGCAGCGCGGCCATGAAGCGGTCGAAGTAATTGAGCACGGTGCTGACCTGGGTCTGCTGCAACATGATCTCCGACACCCACACCCGGTACGGATTGATGTCTTGTTGCCAAGGCAAATCGTGGCGGCCGTGGCGGTCGAACCATTCCAGCACCGCCGTGGAAAACTGCTCCGCTCTCATCGCTTGAACAGCCCCTTCAATGCGTTTTTCAATTCCGGGCTGACCTTGTCGCCGAGTTTTTCATCGATCTTTTCGCTGAGTTTGTCACCGGCGATTTTGGTCGCGACCTGGCCGAGACGTTCGTTATCCACACGGCAGGCCTTGGCGCCCAGCTCCAGCGGGCCACGGCAGCGCAGCGGCCACTCGATACCGACGAATTTCTCGCCGACCTGACAGGCCGGATCCGGCATGGCGCTGGTGTCGCCCTCGACGATGATGCCGACGCGGTAATCCATGCCCAGCACTTTCAGGTCGATGTCGCCGTTGCCGTTGACGGTCATGCCCGGGATGCGCACTTTCAGGTCCGGGTTGCTCGCCACGCCGTTGCGCAAGGTCAGGTTGCCCTTGAGTTCCTGGAACGGTGTGTCCTTGCCTCGTGGCTCGCCGCTGAGGGTTTTGCGATTGAGGGTGGCGATGCCTTTGCAGAGTTGCTGTTCAAGATTGGCGTTGAGCAGCACGCCGTTATTGATCACGAAACTGGCGTTGCCGTTGAGGGTTTCGATCAGCGCCTGCTGACTGTTGCCGCTGCCGGTGAGGTTGCTGGTCAGCGTGACCAGGCCTTTGACCGGCGGATTCTTGCCCTGGCTTTCGAGAATTTTCTCGGCCGGCACGCGGTTGATTTTGGTCTGCAGATTGAGCACGGGGGCGCTCGGGCGTACGTCGAGTGTGCCTTTGGCTTCGAAGTCGCCGCCGTATAGCTCGCCGCGCAGGTTTTGCAGGGTCAGCAGGCCGCTCTGGCCTGTGGCCTTGAGTGCAGCGTTCTGGATCGGCAGTTTGTCGAGGGTCAGTTGGCCGAAGGTCAGGTCGGCATCGACGTCGAGTTTGGCCAGACGCTCGACCGGCAGCAGACGCTCGGTGCTCCAAGCGCTTTTGCTCGGTTTGTCTGGCAGCGGTGTGCTGCCGGCGCCGGCCATGGCATCGGCTTCGGTGCTGGCGACTTCGGCCTGACGTACTTGCGTGGCGTTTTTGGCCTTGTCCGATTTCGGCGGCAGGTAACGGTCTACATCAAAGGTGTCGGCCTTGAGGATCGCGCGCAGCGACTGCTTGGCGAAGTCTTCCACGGCAATGCGCCCGCTGAAGCTGCTGTCGTCGAGTTTCAGGTTGACGTTGTCGAAAGCCACGCTGGTTGGCGTGGCGGCCACGCGGCTGACCAGTTCGACTTTGCTCAGGCTGCCGGGCGCCATGGCGGGCAACGTCTGACCGATGCTGTCGACGAATTTCGCCAGATCGAACTGGGCGATCGAGATCCCGCCAGTGATCTGCGGGGTCTTGTCGAGGTCGTTGGCCTTCAGCTCGCCGAGGGCACGCAACTGGTTGGCGGAGATCTTGATCCCGGTCCATTCGGCGACATTCGCTGCCTTGTCCAGGGAGATCTGGCCTTGGGCGGAGAAGGTCATGGCCTTGCCCTGCAGCGGATCGCCAGTCAGTTCGCCGGACAGTTTCATGTCTTCGAACTTGTAACGTTGCAAGGCGCGCTCGATGCGCAGCTCGCCATTGAGTTCGGTGCGCACCCGCAGCACAGGCTGATTGGTGCTGAGGAACGCCGTGGCTTTCAGCGGAATGTTGGTCGAGTCGTGTACTGCACCGGTGCTCAGCTGGATGCTTTCGGCACTGTACTGCTTGCCGGTTTGCTCGTCGGTGTATTCAACACGGGCGTTGTTGACGGTCAGGCTGTCGATGTCGAGGCGGATCGGCTGCGGCGGTTTTTCCGGCTGGACGGGGGCCTCTGCAACAGGCGGGCTGGCAGGCGTCGGGCTGCCGGCAGGCGTGGCGGGAGGTGGCAGCTTGCCGATGTCTTCCCAGTTGCCGTGGCCGTTCTTGTCGCGTTTGAGGCGCAGGTTCAGGCCTTCGACGCGCACATCGCTCATCTGCACTTCACGGCGCAACAGCGGCAGCACGCGCACGGACAGGCCGAGCATCTGCAAGTCGGCATACGGTTCGGTCGGGTTGATCAGGGTGGCGATGCTGGCTTCATGCAGTTCCAGGCCGAGCCACGGGAACAGGCTCCAGCCGATATCGCCATTGAGCGTCAGCTCGATGTGGGCCTTGTCGCGGGCTATCTGGCGGATCTCGTCTTTGTAGTCGTTGGGATCAAACAGGTGGGTCAGGGCGAAGCCCGCCGCCACAATGATCAGCAACAGCCCGAGAAGTACCAGACCCAGGATTTTGCCGAACGCTTTCATGGGCGAGTCCTTGTAGTTAGTCGAATTCGTAATTTAGCCGGGGAGTATAGCGCTGCATCCGCCCGGTTCGGGGCGCTGTCATGTCGCGATGACTTCCAGCGGCACTTGCAGTTTGGCGGCCAGCGCCTGCGTTTCAAGGTGTCCGGCCGGTGCCAGCAGGCGCAGTTGGGCACCCGCTTGCGACGCCATTTTCTGCGCTTGGTTCACCAATCGCTCAGCCACCCCACGGCGCCGGGTGACTTTTCGTACACACAAATGCGACAAGTACCAAATCCCGTCGTGCCTTGTCAGGCGCGCCGCACCGAGCAGTCGGTCGTTGAAACGTCCTGTAATCAAAGAGCCGTCCGCCAGGCTGCTTTCGATCAACTGGGCGTCCCCGGAATACGGCGCGAACAGCCACTGCGGAGCGTCACGATAGATCTTCTGCAAATCCTGTTGATCCTGATAACTGGCATCGTTCAGCGCTTGGACAACGATCGGCATGGCTTTTTCCTGAGGGGGCGAGATCAGATGACACGAAAAAGGTGATATCAGTTTGGTTTTTCTGTCACGTGCAAATGGTAACCTTCGCCGGTTCGTCCGTCCTTCTGCGACTTAACGTCGCGCCTTCAAGGAGCTTCACCTGAAAAAACGGTCATGCCTGCGTGCATAAAGGCCGAGGGTGAACAGTGGCTGGCGAACCATACTAATAATTGGGGGATACACAATGAGCACGAGTATCACGGCGGACGGCCTTCGCGCCGACCAGCCTGCGTTCCTGTCCAAGGAACGCATCATCGCCAAGCCCGGTTTCAACCGCTGGCTGGTTCCACCGGCCGCGCTGGCCATCCACCTGTGCATCGGCATGGCCTACGGTTTCTCGGTGTTCTGGTTGCCGCTGTCCAAGGCACTGGGCGTCACCGCGCCAGTGGCTTGCGCGCCGGACATGAGCTTCATCGCTCAGGTCTTCTCTTCGCAATGCGACTGGCCGATCTCGATGCTCGGCTGGATCTACACCCTGTTCTTCATCTTCCTCGGCTGCTCGGCAGCGATCTGGGGTGGCTGGCTGGAACACGCAGGGCCACGCAAGGCTGGTGTGGTGTCGGCACTGTGCTGGTGCGGCGGTCTGCTGATCTCGGCACTGGGGATCTATACCCACCAGATCTGGCTGATGTGGATCGGCTCCGGCGTGATCGGCGGTATCGGTCTGGGCCTGGGCTACATTTCGCCGGTCTCGACCCTGATCAAGTGGTTCCCGGACAAACGCGGCATGGCGACCGGCATGGCGATCATGGGCTTTGGTGGCGGCGCGATGGTCGGTGCACCGTTGGCGACGGCACTGATGAGCCACTTCGCTTCGCCTGCCGGTGTCGGTGTCTGGCAGAGCTTCGTGGCCATGGCGGCGATCTACTTCGTGTTCATGATCGGTGGCGCCCTGGCCTACCGCGTGCCGCCAACCGGCTGGAAGCCTGAAGGCTGGACCGCTCCAGCGAAAAAAGCTTCGAACGCGATGATCACCCACCGTCACGTGCACGTGAATGTGGCGTGGAAAACCCCGCAGTTCCGTCTGGTGTGGCTGGTGCTGTGCCTGAACGTATCGGCCGGTATCGGCATCCTCGGCATGGCTTCGCCACTGCTGCAGGAAGTGTTCGGCGGCAAGTTGCTGGGCGTTGACGTGCCGTTCGGTCAACTGGATGCCGGGCAACTGGCTTCGATTGCCGCGATCGCTGCCGGCTTCACCGGCCTGCTGAGCCTGTTCAACATCGGTGGCCGCTTCTTCTGGGCTTCGTTCTCGGACTACCTGGGTCGCAAAAACACTTACTTCGTGTTCTTCGCCCTCGGTTTTGCCCTGTACGCGCTGATCCCGAACATGGGCCATCTGGGCAACGTTGCGCTGTTCGTCGCGGCGTTCTGCATCATCCTGTCGATGTACGGCGGTGGTTTTGCGACCGTTCCGGCGTATCTGGCCGACCTGTTCGGCACGCAAATGGTTGGCGCGATCCACGGTCGCCTACTGACCGCCTGGGCTGCGGCCGGTGTGCTCGGTCCGGTGCTGGTGAACTACCTGCGCGAGTATCAACTGAGCATCGGCGTTGAACGCGCTGCCGCTTACGACATCACCCTGTACATCCTCGCGGGCCTGCTGGTGCTGGGTTTCCTGTGCAACCTGCTGGTCCGTCCGGTGGCCGACAAGTACTTCATGACCGACGCCGAACTGGCTGCCGAACAGGCGCTGGGCCACGACAAGGGTGCTGATGCGAGCACCGTGCTGGAGTGGAAAGCCGCACCGGGCAGCAAGCCGCTGGCTGTGGCTGCATGGCTGGTGGTGGGTATTCCGTTGGCGTGGGGTGTGTGGGTGACCCTGCAGAAGACGGCGGTACTGTTTCACTAAGTAATGGGTAAAACGCAGTACCCCTGTGGGAGCGGGCTTGCTCGCGAAGGCGGTATGTCATTCAGCATTGATGTTGACTGACACTCCCTCTTCGCGAGCAAGCCCGCTCCCACATTTGTTTTGTGCTGCTTCAAATGGCTTGTATGGACATGTCTATCCCCGACAACACGGGAGTCTGTCCGTCAGCCATATCACGTCTCGTGTTTCTGTTTCGGCCCCGCGTGCCTATAATGGCTGCCTTTTTCGCCCAATGATTTTGCGGAGCTGGTGATGGCCGAACGTAAGGCGTCTGTCGAGCGCGACACTCTGGAAACCCAGATCAAAGCCTCGATCAACCTTGATGGCACCGGAAAGGCCCGATTCGATATCGGTGTTCCTTTTCTTAGCACATGCTGGATCAGATCGCCCGTCACGGGTTGATCGACCTGGATATTGAATGCAAGGGCGATCTGCATATCGACGACCACCATACCGTGGAAGACGTCGGTATCACCCTCGGCCAGGCCTTCGCCAGAGCCATCGGCGACAAGAAAGGCATCCGTCGCTACGGCCACGCCTACGTGCCGCTCGATGAAGCGCTGTCGCGCGTGGTGATCGACTTCTCCGGCCGTCCAGGCCTGCAGATGCACGTGCCATACACCCGCGCCACCGTGGGCGGCTTCGACGTCGACCTGTTCCAGGAATTCTTCCAGGGCTTCGTCAATCACGCGCTGGTCAGCCTGCACATCGACAACCTGCGTGGCACCAACACCCACCACCAGATCGAAACCGTGTTCAAGGCTTTCGGCCGCGCGCTGCGCATGGCCGTCGAGCTGGACGAGCGCATGGCCGGGCAAATGCCGTCGACCAAAGGCGTTCTGTAATGCAGACGGTTGCAGTTATCGACTACGGCATGGGCAACCTGCACTCGGTGGCCAAGGCCCTCGAGCACGTCGGCGCCGGCAAGGTGCTGATCACCAGCGATGCGGACGTGATCCGCGA
>Ga0153931_100325_pt1 | contig 13490 bp, 11 predicted proteins | sample TSNJ015MetaG_FD_104730 | JGI IMG/M metagenome (GOLD analysis project Ga0153931, IMG submission 104730) | Attine ant fungus gardens microbial communities from New Jersey, USA - TSNJ015 MetaG | ecosystem: Host-associated > Fungi > Mycelium > Unclassified | place: USA: New Jersey, Wharton State...
TGCCGGGTAACTCCATCACCATGGAAAACGCCCTGAGCAGCAACGACATCCAAGTGTTTGCCGAAGAATGGGTCGGCCGCAGCGAAGTCTGGAACAAGGCCGAGAAGGCCGGCAAAGTCGTTGGCGTCGGTGCGCCGGTCGTCGGCGCGGTGGAAGGTTGGTACGTGCCACGCTACGTGATTGAAGGCGACGCCAAGCGCAAGTTGGAACCCAAGGCACCGGACCTGAAAACCATCGCCGACCTGGCCAAATACGCCTCGGTGTTCAAGGACCAGGAAGAACCGTCCAAAGGCCGTTTCTACAACTGCCCGGCCGGCTGGACCTGTGAGCTGGACAACAGCGAAATGCTCAAAAGCTACGGCCTGGAAAGCACCTACACCAACTTCCGCCCAGGCACCGGCCCGGCGCTGGATGCGGCGGTGCTGTCGAGCTACAAGCGTGGCGAGCCGATCCTGTTCTACTACTGGTCGCCGACGCCGCTGATGGGCCAGGTCGACCTGGTCAAACTGGAAGAAAAGCCTGGTGTGGATAAAAGCGTGAGCATCAAGGTCGGCTTGTCCAAGACCTTCCACGAGCAAGCGCCAGAGCTGGTGGCCGTGCTGGAGAAGGTCAACCTGCCTATCGACTTGTTGAACCAGAACCTGGGCCGCATGGCCAAAGAGCGAATTGAGTCGCCAAAACTGGCGAAAATTTTCCTCAAGGAACATCCTGAAGTCTGGCACGCATGGGTGAGCGACGACGCAGCCAAGAAAATCGACGCGGCCTTGTAGGTCAAGCGTGTCCGACTACCCTGAGGGGCTGGTCGGACACCCGGCCACAACCCACTGGATCGAGAGCACGATATGTTTCCTGAGAGTTTTACGTTTTCCATCGCCGACTGGGTCAACGGTTGGGTGGACTCACTGGTCACCAACTACGGCGATGTGTTCCGGCACATCTCCGACACCCTGCTGTGGGCCATCGTCAACCTGGAAGGGTTGCTGCGCGCGGCGCCCTGGTGGCTGATGCTGGCCATCGTCGGCGGCATCGCCTGGCATGCCACCCGCAAGGTGGTGACCACCGCGGTGATCGTCGGCCTGCTGTTCCTGGTGGGCGCGGTTGGCCTGTGGGACAAGCTGATGCAAACCCTGGCGCTGATGATGGTCGCCACGGTGATCTCGGTGCTGATCGGCATTCCGCTGGGCATCTTGTCGGCGCGCAGCAATCGCCTGCGCTCGGTGCTGATGCCGTTGCTGGACATCATGCAAACCATGCCGAGCTTCGTGTACCTGATTCCGGTGCTGATGCTGTTCGGCCTGGGCAAGGTGCCGGCGATTTTCGCCACGGTGATCTACGCCGCGCCGCCGCTGATTCGCCTCACCGACCTGGGCATTCGCCAAGTCGACGGCGAAGTCATGGAAGCCATCAACGCCTTTGGCGCCAACCGCTGGCAGCAGCTGTTCGGCGTGCAACTGCCGCTGGCGCTGCCAAGCATCATGGCCGGTATCAACCAGACCACCATGATGGCGTTGTCGATGGTGGTCATCGCCTCGATGATCGGCGCGCGTGGCTTGGGTGAAGACGTGCTTGTCGGCATCCAGACCCTCAACGTTGGTCGTGGCCTCGAAGCCGGGCTGGCGATTGTGATTCTCGCAGTGGTCATCGACCGCATTACCCAGGCCTATGGTCGTCCACGGCATGAGGCGAGCAAATGACTACTGTCAGCAAAATTGAAGTTAAAAACGTCTTCAAGATTTTCGGCAACCGCTCCAAGGACGCCCTGGCCATGGTTGGCCAAGGTAAGACCAAGGATCAGGTACTGGCCGAGACCGGTTGCGTGGTCGGCGTCAACGACTTGTCCCTGAGCATCGGCACCGGCGAGATCTTCGTGATCATGGGCCTGTCGGGCTCCGGCAAATCCACGCTGGTGCGCCACTTCAACCGCCTGATCGACCCCACCAGCGGCGCGATCCTGGTGGACGGCGAAGACATCCTGCAACTGGACATGGAAGCCCTGCGCCAATTCCGTCGGCACAAGATCAGCATGGTGTTCCAGAGCTTCGGCCTGCTGCCCCACAAGAGCGTGCTCGACAACGTCGCCTACGGCCTGAAAGTGCGTGGCGAAACCAAGCAGGTGTGCGCCGAACGCGCGCTGCACTGGATCGAAACCGTGGGCCTCAAAGGCTACGAAAACAAATACCCGCACCAGCTGTCCGGCGGCATGCGCCAGCGTGTGGGTCTGGCCCGCGCCTTGGCCGCCGACACCGACATCATCCTGATGGACGAAGCCTTCAGCGCCCTCGATCCGTTGATCCGTGCCGAGATGCAGGACCAGTTGCTGGAGCTGCAAAAGACCCTGCACAAAACCATCGTGTTCATCACTCACGACCTCGACGAAGCCGTGCGCATCGGCAACCGCATCGCGATCCTCAAGGACGGCAAGCTGATCCAGGTCGGCACGCCGCGCGAGATTCTGCATTCGCCGGCGGATGAGTATGTGGACCGGTTTGTTCAGCGCCGCGCTGCGGTGGTTTGAGCCGGATTGTGTGGTGAGGCTGCGGGCCCTATCGGGGGCAAGTCCCCTCCCACATGTTGAACTGTGAACACCTTCAAGGTGGGAGGGGGCTTGCCCCCGAAGAGGCCGGTAAGGCTGCACAAGAATTGAAGAAGGTATGAAGATGTCCCAGGCAGCAAAAATCATCATCGCCGACGCTCCCCTGCGCTGGCAGGACGTGGTCGCCGTCGCCCGCTTTGGTGCGCAGCTCGAACTCTCGGGCCACGCCTGGGCGCGCATCGACAATGCCCAGGCCATCGTGCAGCGCATCGTCACCAGCGGCGAGCGCGCCTATGGCGTGAACACCGGCCTGGGCGCGCTGTGCAATGTGTCGCTCAAGGGCGAGCAACTCAGCCAGCTGTCGCGCAATACCTTGCTGAGCCACGCCTGCGGCGTCGGCCCGGTACTGAGTGACGAGCAAACCCGCGCGATTATTTGCGCGGCGATCATCAACTACAGCCACGGCAAATCCGGCTTGCACCCACAGGTGGTGCATTCGCTGCTGGCGCTGCTCAACCACGGCATCACGCCGCAGGTGCCGTCCCAGGGTTCGGTGGGTTACTTGACTCACATGGCCCACGTCGGCGTGGCATTGCTCGGTGTCGGCACGGTGAGCTATCGCGGTCAGATCGTGACAGCGCAAGAAGCATTACAGGCAGAAGGTTTGCAGCCGGTGGTACTCGGCGCCAAAGACGGCCTGTGCCTGGTCAATGGCACGCCGTGCATGACCGGCCTGAGCTGCCTGGCCCTGGCCGACGCACATCATTTGCTGCAATGGGCCGACGTGATCGGCGCCATGAGTTTCGAAGCCCAGCGCGGCCAGATCGACGCGTTCGACGAAGCCATCATCGCCCTCAAACCGCACCCGGGCATGCAGCAAGTCGGCATCAACCTGCGCGCCTTGCTCGACGGCAGTGAAGTGATCGCCAGCAGCCAAGGCATTCGCACCCAGGACGCCTTGAGCATCCGCTCGATCCCGCACATTCACGGCGCAGCGCGCGACCAGGTCGAACACGCCACGCGCCAGATCGAGACCGAACTCAACAGCGCCACTGACAACCCGCTGGTGCTCGGCACGCCGGACACCTACCGCGTGGTGTCCCAGGCCAACCCGCACGGGCAGTCCGTGGCCTTGGCGGCCGACATGCTCGCCATCGCCATGGCGGAAATCGGCTCGGTGGCCGAGCGCCGCCTGGACCGCCTGATCAACCCGCACGTCAGCGGCCTGCCGGCGTTCCTGGTCAGCAACCCTGGGGTCAACTCCGGGATGATGATTGTGCAATACGTCGCCGCCTCGCTGTGCGGGCAGAACCGCCAGCTGGCGCAACCGGCGGTGCTCGACAATTTCGTCACCTCCGGCCTGCAGGAAGACCACCTGAGCATGGGCACCAACGCCGCGCTCAAGCTGCACCAGTTACTGGCCAACGTTACCCAGATTCTCGCCATCGAGTACCTGCTGGCGGCCCAGGCCTTCGAGTTTCTCAAGGACCAGCGTTTCGGCGCGGGCACCGACAGCGCCTGGCGCCTGCTACGTGAAAAAGTCCCACCTTACGAGCAAGACCGCTGGCTGGCGCCGGACATCGCCAGCGCTGCCGCGTTGCTCAAGGACACCGCTTTGCTGCACCACGTATTACCCCATTTGCACTGATTACTTATTCACAAATATTCAGAAGAACAATTCAAAGGAGCATGAATGTGACTGCGCTAAATCTGATTCCAGGCCAACTGAGCCTTGCCCAACTGCGGGCCATCTACCAGCAGCCGGTAACCCTCAGTCTGGATGACAGCGCCACGGCGCAGATCGAAGCCAGTGTTGCCTGCGTGGAGCAGATTCTCGCCGAGAATCGCACCGCCTATGGCATCAACACCGGTTTCGGCCTGCTGGCCTCGACCCGCATCGCAAGCGAAGACCTGGAAAACCTCCAGCGTTCGCTGGTGCTGTCCCACGCCGCCGGCGTTGGTGAGCCGATCAGCGACGCGCTGGTGCGGCTGGTCATGGTGCTCAAGGTCAACAGCCTGAGCCGTGGGTTCTCCGGGATTCGCCGCCAGGTGATCGACGCACTGATCGCACTGATCAACGCCGAGGTGTACCCGCACATCCCACTCAAGGGTTCGGTCGGCGCTTCGGGCGATCTGGCGCCGTTGGCGCACATGTCGCTGGTGCTGCTGGGCGAAGGCAAGGCGCGCTACAAAGGCGAATGGCTGGAAGCCACCGAGGCACTGAAAGTCGCCGGCCTGACGCCGTTGACCCTTGCCGCCAAAGAAGGCCTGGCCCTGCTCAACGGCACCCAGGTGTCCACCGCCTATGCGCTGCGCGGCCTGTTCGAGGGTGAAGACTTGTTCGCCGCTGCACTGGCATGCGGCGGCCTGACCGTGGAAGCCGTGCTCGGCTCGCGCTCGCCGTTCGACGCGCGTATTCACGCCGCGCGTGGCCAGCGTGGGCAGATCGATTCGGCTGCGGCCTATCGCGACCTGCTCGGCGAAAGCAGCCAGGTCTCCCAGTCGCACCAGAACTGCGACAAGGTGCAAGACCCGTACTCCCTGCGCTGCCAGCCACAAGTCATGGGCGCCTGCCTGACCCAGTTCCGCCAAGCCGCCGACGTGCTGGTGGTGGAAGCCAACGCCGTGTCGGATAACCCGCTGGTGTTTGCCGCCGAAGGCGACGTGATTTCCGGTGGCAACTTCCACGCCGAACCGGTGGCCATGGCGGCTGACAACATGGCGTTGGCCATCGCCGAAATCGGCTCCCTGAGCGAGCGCCGTATCTCGTTGATGATGGACAAACACATGTCGCAATTGCCGCCGTTTTTGGTGGGCAATGGCGGGGTCAACTCCGGCTTCATGATCGCCCAGGTGACTGCTGCTGCCCTCGCCAGCGAAAACAAGGCGCTGTCCCATCCGCACAGCGTGGATAGCCTGCCGACCTCGGCGAACCAGGAAGACCACGTGTCCATGGCCCCGGCTGCGGGCAAACGCCTGTGGGAAATGGCTGAGAACACCCGTGGCATCCTCGCAGTGGAATGGCTGGCCGCGTGCCAGGGCCTGGACCTGCGCGACGGCCTGAAAACCTCGCCGAAGCTGGAGCAAGCCCGTGGCATCCTGCGCGCCAAAGTCGGCTTCTACGACAAGGACCGCTTCTTCGCCCCGGACATCAATGCCGCCAGCGAACTGCTCGCCAGCCGCTGCCTGAACGAGCTGGTGTCGGCCAAGTTGCTGCCGAGCCTCTAAGCTCGCCGCTGTCCGATGTGGGAGCTGTCGAGCCCCAGCGAGGCTGCGAAGGCGTCGGTACAGGCAACATTTTTGTTGCCTGACACACCGCCTTCGCAGCCTCGCCAAAGCTCGACAGCTCCCACATTTAAGTTGCGATAGCTTTGAATTTTCTCGGGATAACAATAACTAGGGAAGAGAAATGCACCAGCAAGAAAAGGGTTTGAAACGCGGGCTGAACGCCCGACATATTCGCTTCATGGCACTCGGTTCCGCGATCGGCACCGGGCTGTTCTATGGCTCTGCCTCCGCCATACAGATGGCCGGCCCCGCCGTGCTGCTCGCTTACCTGATCGGCGGCGCCGCCGTATTCATGGTGATGCGCGCCCTCGGCGAGATGGCTGTGCACAATCCGGTTGCAGGCTCCTTCGGCCAGTACGCCAGCACCTACCTGGGCCCAATGGCCGGGTTTATCCTCGGCTGGACCTATGCGTTTGAAATGATCATTGTCTGCCTCGCCGACGTCACCGCGTTCGGCATCTACATGGGCTTCTGGTTTCCCGAGGTCGCACGCTGGGTGTGGGTGCTCGGCATTGTGTTTTTGATCGGCGGCCTGAACCTGTGCAACGTCAAAGTGTTTGGCGAGATGGAGTTCTGGCTGTCGCTGCTCAAGGTCGGCGCCATTGTGGCGATGATCCTCGGTGGCTTGGGCATCATGCTGTTTGGCATTCATTCGGCCGGCGAGACCCAGGCCAGCGGCATCAGCAACCTGTGGGCCCATGGCGGCTTCATGCCCAACGGCGTTGGCGGCCTGATCGCCTCGTTCGCGGTGGTGATGTTTGCGTTCGGCGGCATCGAAATCATCGGCATCACCGCCGGTGAAGCCAAAGACCCGCAACGCGTGATCCCCAAGGCGATCAACGCGGTGCCGTTGCGCATCCTGCTGTTCTACGTGCTGACGCTGTTTGTGTTGATGGCGATCTACCCGTGGCCGCAGATCGGCAGCCAGGGCAGCCCGTTCGTGCAGATCTTCAGCAACCTCGGCATCGGCTCGGCGGCGACCCTCCTTAATATCGTGGTGATCTCGGCGGCCGTCTCGGCCATCAACAGCGACATCTTTGGCGCCGGCCGCATGATGTACGGCCTGGCCCAGCAGGGGCAGGCGCCCAAGGGCTTTGCCCAGCTGTCCAAACAGGGCGTGCCGTGGATGACCGTGGTAGTGATGGGCGCGGCGTTACTCGGCGGCGTCGTGCTCAATTACCTGATCCCGGAAAACGTGTTCCTGGTGATCGCCTCGATTGCCACCTTCGCCACGGTGTGGGTGTGGCTGATGATTCTGTTCACTCAGGTCGCGATGCGCCGCTCGATGACCAGGGAGCAGGTCGCCGAGCTGAAGTTCCCGGTGCCGTTCTGGCCCTATGCGCCCGCAGCGGCCATCGTGTTCATGTTGTTCGTGTTTGGCGTGCTGGGTTACTTCCCGGACACCCAGGCCGCTTTGCTGGTCGGCGCCGTGTGGATCGTGCTGCTCGTCGTCGCTTACCTGCTGTGGGTCAAACCGGCTGCCGGGCAAGCGGCCACGGTTCATTACGACCCGGCTTTATCTCATCGTTAACTTAGGGAGGCGTTGATGAAAACGCTTTGGCAACACTGCCACGTCGCAACCATGGCAGACGGCAAGTACTCGATCATCGAGGATGCCGCCATGGTCACCGCCAATTCGCTCATCGAGTGGATCGGCCCCCGCAGCCAGGCGCCGACGGCGGATTACGCCCAGGTGCATGACCTGCAAGGCGCGTGGGTCACCCCCGGGCTGATCGACTGCCACACCCACACGGTGTTCGGCGGCAACCGCAGCGGCGAATTCGAGCAGCGCCTTCAAGGCGTGAGCTACGCCGACATCGCGGCCAAGGGCGGCGGTATTGCCAGCACGGTGCGCGCCACCCGCGCGGCCACTGAAGATGAACTGTTTGCCAGCGCGCACAAGCGCCTGCGCAGTTTGCTGCGTGACGGCGTGACCACGGTGGAGATCAAATCCGGCTACGGCCTGGACCTGGTCAACGAGCGCAAGATGTTGCGCGTGGCACGGCGCCTCGGCGAGGCACTGCCGGTCAGCGTGCGCGCCACGTGCCTGGCGGCGCATGCGTTGCCGCCGGAGTACAAGGACCGCGCCGACGATTACATCGACCACATCTGCCACGAGATGCTGCCGGCCCTGGCAGCCGAAGGGCTGGTCGACGCAGTAGACGCCTTCTGCGAATACCTGGCGTTTTCCCCGGAACAGGTCGAGCGAGTCTTCAAGGTCGCCCAGCAACTTGGCCTGCCGGTGAAGCTGCACGCCGAGCAACTCTCTTCGTTGCATGGCTCAAGCCTGGCCGCGCGTTACCACGCGCTGTCGGCGGACCATCTGGAATTCATGACCGAAGACGACGCCATCGCCATGGCCGCGTCGGGCACCGTCGCCGTGTTGCTGCCGGGCGCGTTCTACTTCCTGCGTGAAACCCAGCTGCCGCCGATGGATGCGCTGCGCAAGCACGGCGTGAAGATTGCCATCGCCAGCGACCTCAACCCAGGCACCTCGCCGGCGCTGTCGGTGCGCCTGATGCTGAACATGGCCTGCACGCTGTTCCGCATGACTCCGGAAGAAGCGTTGGCCGGCGCCACGCAACACGCGGCTACCGCGCTGGGCATGGGCGACACCCACGGTTCGCTGCAAGTGGGCAAGGTCGCCGACTTTGTCGCCTGGCAGATTGATCGCCCCGCCGACCTGGCCTACTGGCTGGGCGGCGAACTGGATAAACGCGTCGTGCGCCACGGCGTCGATGTCACTGTTTAAGGAGCACTGCTGTGGATAAGGTTCTGAACTTCAAACAAGGTCGAGTGCCGCTGCTGATCAGCATGCCCCACGCGGGCCTGCGCCTGACGCCTGCGGTGGAAGCCGGATTGATCCCCGAGGCACAAAGCCTGCCGGACACCGACTGGCACATTCCCACGCTGTATGACTTTGCCGAAGACCTGGGCGCCAGCACCTTGTCGGCAGAGTACTCACGGTTTGTGATCGACCTGAACCGGCCATCGGACGACAAGCCGCTGTATGTCGGCGCCACTACCGGGCTGTACCCGGCGACACTGTTCGACGGCGTGCCGTTATTTCGCGAAGGCCTGGAGCCTTCCGCCGAGGAGCGCGCCACCTACCTGCAGAAGATTTGGGGGCCGTACCACCGCGCCCTGCAAGAGGAACTGGCGCGGCTCAAGGCCGAGTTCGGCTACGCGCTGCTGTTTGATGCGCACTCGATTCGCTCGGTGATCCCGCACCTGTTCGAAGGCAAGCTGCCGGACTTCAACCTCGGCACTTTCAACGGCGCCGCCTGTGATCCTGAGCTGGCCAGCCAGCTGGAGGCGATTTGCGCCGCGCACCCGCAGTACACCCATGTGCTCAACGGGCGCTTCAAGGGTGGGCACATCACCCGGCATTACGGCGACCCGGCGCAAGACATCCACGCGGTGCAGCTGGAGTTGTGCCAGAGCACGTACATGGAAGAGATCGAGCCGTTTCGGTATCGCCCTGACTTGGCTGAACCGACCCAGGTGGTATTGAAGCAGTTGCTGCAAGGGGTGTTGGCCTGGGGACAGAAGCACTACCGTTAAACTTTCGGTACTGCTGAAATAGCTTTCGCGAGGAAGCCCGCTCCCACATTTGGCCGCGTTCCAACATGAGAATGCGGTGTAAAGGTGGGAGCTGGCTTGCCTGCGATGAGGCCTCACAGTCGCCGCAGTGCAATTGCCGGTCGCCACAGGTCGCTTTCACCAAAGCCCCGCTGGGTAATGTTGTGGATAGGGCGCGTCAGACGCCACTTCCCACAATAACGCTGCCGAGTGAGACCTCTTTTCATGAAAAGACTGTTCAACCGTTACCTGTTGACCCTCACCGGCGCCGCACTGCTCAGTGCGCACGCCATGGCTGCGGAACCGGCCTCCTGCAAAACCGTGCGCATGGGCGTGGTCAGTTGGACTGACGTGGTCGCCACCTCCGGCATGGCCGACGTGTTGCTCAATGGCCTGGGCTACGACAGCAAACAGACCAGCGCCGTGCAACAGATCATTTTTGCCGGCATTCGCGACAAGCGCCTGGATATTTTCCTCGGCTACTGGAAACCGGCGATGGACAACAACATCGCGCCATTCCTGGCCGCCAAGCAGGTCAAGGTCTTCGATACGCCCAGCTTGTCTGACGCCCAGGCCACTCTGGCGGTGCCGCAGTACGTGGCCGATGCCGGGCTGAAAACCTTTGCCGACATTGCGCGTTTCAAGGACAAGCTGGGCGCCAAGATCTACGGCATTGAGCCTGGCAGTGGCGCGAATACCGATATCCAGAAAATGATCGACACCAACCACTTCGGCCTGGGCGGCTTCAAGCTGGTTGCCTCCGGTGAAGCGGGCATGCTCGCGGCCGTGCAGCGTGAGGTAAACCGCAAAGAGTTTGTCGTGTTTGTCGGTTGGACCCCGCACCCGATGAACATCAACATGAAAATGGCTTACCTCACCGGCAGCGAGGATGTATTTGGGGCTGACGAAGGCCGGGCCACGGTGTCCACCGTCACCGCGCCGGATTTCGCCGAGCGTTGCCCGAACGCCAACCGCCTGTTGGAAAACCTGACCTTCACCGCTGCGCAGGAAAGTCAGTTGATGGTGCCGATCATGGAGCGCCAATCGCCGCAGGACGTGGCCAAGCAATGGTTGCGCGACCACCCGGAGGATTTGCAGCGCTGGCTGGCTGGGGTAGCAGCGTTTGATGGCGGCGATGGCGTCGCGGCCGTCAAGGCCAGCCTCAAACCCTAAGCCAGGCACGGTAGCTCAAACAACACAGGGCAAATGTGGGAGCGGGCTTGCCCGCGATAGCGGTGTATCAGGTCATTCACAAGTGGCCGACACACCGCTGTCGCAGGCAAGCCCGCTCCCGCACTTGATCTACAGCGATTAGGGATATTTGCGCATGTATCCGATTTCTCCGCAGCTTGCGGCCTTCGTCACTAAAACCGAATCTTTCAGCAGCGACGACTCGTCGCTCGCAGGTTTACGCCGCAACTACGACCGCATGTGCCAGGCATTCACCCCGCCGAAGCCAGAAGGGCTGCAAGTCTCTGACTTTGCCCTCGGTGCAGTCGGCGTGCGCAGCTATCTCCCTTCGGCGCCCACGCCAACCGAAGGCTGGCCATGCCTCCTTTATATGCACGGCGGCGGCTGGGTGGTCGGCGGGCTGGATTCCCATGACTTCATTTGCTTCGAACTGGCCAGCACGCTTGAAGTACTGGTGATCGCCATCGACTACCGTCTGGCGCCGGAGCACCCGTTCCCGGCGGCGTACCAGGACTGCCGCGCAGTGTGGCAGGCCATCCAGGCCGGGCAGGGGCCGCACGCGATCAACCTGCAGCGCCTGGTGGTGATGGGCGACAGCGCGGGCGGCAATCTGGCCGCGGCGTTGTGCCTGGGTTTGCGCGATGACGGCCAACCGCTGCCCCGCGCCCAAGTGCTGATTTACCCAGGTTTGGGCGGCGCTGCGGACCTGCCGTCGCGCCGCGACTGCAGGGATGCGCCCTTGCTCAGTACCGCCGACACCGACTGCTACCTGGCGCTCTACTTGCCGGTCGCAGACACGCCTTCGGCCTATGCCATGCCACTGCTGGCCAAGGACTTCAGCGGCTTACCCAAGGCGCTGATCGCCGTGGCCCAGTTCGACCCGCTGCGCGATGACGGCATGCTGTATGCCGAACGCCTGCGGGCGGCGACTGTGGAGGCTGTGTTGTACCCCGGCAAAGGCCTGGTCCACGGCTGTTTGCGCGCGCGCGGCCACGTGGCGCAGGTGGATCAGCTCTACGACTATCTGCTGGGCTACGTGCGGCGCTGCCTGGGGAGCGAAGGGCTGACACAGGTCTAAGTGCTCAAGGACATGCTCATTGCACAATTCGGGTTTATGATGCCAGACGGCAAAAATAATAGACGTCCCCTCAGGGATGAACCCGACACCCTACGGAGCGCGCAATGCAGACTTGGTACCCGCAGATCAAACCCTACGCCCGGCACGATCTGGCCGTCGATGACACCCACACGCTGTACGTCGATGAAAGTGGCTCCCCCGAAGGCTTGCCCGTCGTCTTTATCCACGGTGGCCCAGGCTCCGGTTGCGACGCCCAGAGCCGCTGCTACTTTGATCCGAACCTGTACCGCATTGTCACCTTCGACCAGCGCGGCTGCGGACGCTCCACGCCTCGCGCCAGCCTGGAAAACAACACCACCTGGGACCTGGTCGCCGACCTTGAGCGCATTCGCGAACACCTGGGCATCGAAAAGTGGGTGCTGTTTGGCGGCTCCTGGGGCTCGACCCTGTCGCTGGCTTACGCGCAAACCCATCCCGAGCGCGTGCATGGCCTGATCCTGCGCGGAATCTTCCTGGCTCGCGACCAGGACATTCACTGGTTTTACCAGGAAGGCGCGAGCCGCATGTTCCCGGATTACTGGCAGGACTACCTGGCACCGATCCCGGCGGATGAGCGTCACGACTTGGTCGCCGCGTACCACAAACGCCTGACCGGCAACGACCAGATCGCCCAGATGCACGCTGCCAAGGCGTGGTCCGGCTGGGAAGGCCGCATGCTGGGCCTGTGCCCGAGCCCGCAGCATGTCGAGCGGTTTTCCGAGCCGCAGCGCGCGCTGTCGATCGCACGTATCGAGTGCCACTACTTCACCAACAACTCCTTCCTGGAGCCCAACCAGCTGATTCGCGATATGCACAAGATCGCCCACTTGCCTGGCGTAATCATTCACGGGCGCTACGATATGATCTGCCCGCTGGACAATGCCTGGGAGCTGCATCAGGCGTGGCCCAACAGTGAGCTGCAGGTGATCCGCGAGGCCGGGCATGCCGCGTCCGAGCCCGGCATCACCGATGCATTGGTGCGTGCAACCGGCGAAATGGCACGGCGCCTGCTTGATCTGCCGCCAGAAGAAGCATGAAGGGCCTGTTGCAACGGGTGCGTGGCGCCCGCGTCGAGGTGGCGGGCGAGGTCGTAGGCGCAATTGACCAGGGTTTGCTGGTGCTTGTCGCCGTTGAGCCTTCAGATACCCCAGAGAGCGCCGACAAACTGTTACACAAGCTGCTTAACTACCGGGTATTCAGTGATGACGAGGGCAAGATGAACCTGTCCTTGAAGGACATTGGCGGTGGTTTGCTGCTGGTGTCGCAGTTCACCCTGGCGGCGGATACCAAAAGCGGCCTGCGGCCGAGCTTCTCCACCGCGGCCCCTCCGGCGCTGGGAGCAGCGCTTTTTGATCACTTGCTGTTACAAGCGCAACAATTGCATGGCAAGGTGGCGTCAGGGCGTTTTGGGGCGGATATGCAGGTGCATTTGGTCAATGATGGCCCTGTGACCTTCCTCTTACAGACATGAATGTATTAAAAACGACGTTAATGCCTAAAAACGCAGGGTTTCGCTACAAATACTTCGTTGTCCCTGATGCGTTGTTTCGCGGGCTACTAGATAATCGCGCGCTACGGGGATCAGCGTTGTTTGGTCCATTTTTGACTTAGGTAGAGACTTGTCCGACAAACCAATGGGGAATCATTTTGACCCAAGGGAGTCGGAACAATGCTCGCCAACCTGGCATATAGATAGCTGGCCGTTGGTTTTTTGATCTGTTTTCGGCGAGGGTTGCTCGTGATTGTTAGTCCCTGTAATGCAGCAAAAATGTCTGCCAA
>Ga0153931_100326_pt1 | contig 13402 bp, 13 predicted proteins | sample TSNJ015MetaG_FD_104730 | JGI IMG/M metagenome (GOLD analysis project Ga0153931, IMG submission 104730) | Attine ant fungus gardens microbial communities from New Jersey, USA - TSNJ015 MetaG | ecosystem: Host-associated > Fungi > Mycelium > Unclassified | place: USA: New Jersey, Wharton State...
GAAAAACGCCGGCGCATCGCCAAGGAAACCCTGGAAATCTATGCGCCCATCGCCAACCGGCTGGGCATGCATGCCATTCGTATCGAATTCGAAGACCTCGGCTTCAAGGCCATGCACCCGATGCGTTCCGCGCGCATTTATCAGGCCGTCAAGCGCGCCCGGGGCAACCGCAAGGAAATCGTCAACAAGATCGAAGAGTCGCTGAGCCATTGCCTGGCGATCGACGAAATTGAAGGCGAAGTCAGCGGCCGGCAGAAACACATCTACGGCATCTACAAAAAAATGCGCGGCAAGCGTCGGGCCTTCAACGAGATCATGGACGTGTACGCGTTCCGGATCATCGTCGACAAGGTCGATACCTGCTACCGCGTGCTGGGTGCTGTACATAATTTGTACAAACCCCTGCCAGGCCGCTTCAAGGATTACATCGCGATTCCCAAGGCAAACGGCTATCAGTCGCTGCACACCACGTTGTTTGGTATGCACGGGGTACCGATCGAGATCCAGATCCGTACCCGTGAAATGGAAGAGATGGCCAACAACGGCATCGCCGCGCATTGGCTGTACAAGTCCAGCGGCGACGAACAGCCTAAAGGCACGCATGCCCGCGCCCGCCAGTGGGTCAAAGGCGTGCTGGAAATGCAGCAACGGGCCGGCAATTCCCTGGAATTTATCGAAAGTGTGAAGATCGACCTGTTCCCGGACGAGGTCTACGTCTTCACGCCCAAAGGCCGGATCATGGAGCTGCCCAAAGGCTCCACAGCGGTCGACTTTGCCTACGCGGTACACACCGACGTGGGCAACAGCTGTATTGCCTGCCGGATCAATCGACGCCTCGCGCCGCTGTCCGAGCCGCTGCAAAGCGGCTCCACGGTCGAGATCGTCAGCGCACCCGGCGCGCGCCCGAACCCGGCCTGGCTCAACTTCGTGGTCACCGGTAAAGCGCGCACACACATTCGCCACGCGCTCAAATTGCAACGCCGCTCCGAATCCATCAGCCTCGGCGAACGCCTGCTGAACAAGGTGCTCAATGGTTTCGACAGCGCCCTGGAGAAGATCCCGGCCGAGCGCGTGCAAGCGATGCTCCACGAGTATCGTCAGGAAACCATCGAAGACCTGCTGGAAGACATCGGCCTGGGCAACCGCATGGCGTATGTGGTCGCCCGTCGCCTGCTCGGCGAAGGCGAACAGCTGCCAAGCCCCGAAGGCCCGCTGGCGATTCGCGGCACGGAAGGCCTGGTGCTCAGCTACGCCAAATGTTGCACGCCGATCCCGGGCGACCCGATTGTCGGCCACTTGTCGGCTGGTAAAGGCATGGTCGTGCACTTGGACAACTGCCGCAACATCACTGAAATCCGTCACAACCCCGAGAAATGCATCCAGCTCTCGTGGGCCAAGGACGTCACCGGCGAATTCAACGTCGAGTTGCGCGTTGAGCTGGAGCACCAGCGCGGCCTGATCGCCCTGCTGGCCAGCAGCGTCAACGCGGCCGACGGCAATATCGAGAAAATCAGCATGGATGAGCGCGATGGCCGCATCAGCGTGGTCCAGCTGGTGGTCAGCGTGCACGACCGCGTGCACCTGGCCCGCGTGATCAAGAAACTGCGCGCCCTGACCGGGGTGATTCGCATCACCCGCATGCGCGCATAGCCGATCTCTTACAAGGAGTCACTCATGACCAAGACTGTTATCACCAGCGACAAAGCCCCTGCCGCCATCGGCACTTACTCCCAGGCGATCAAGGCGGGCAACACCGTCTACATGTCCGGCCAGATTCCACTGGACCCAAAGACCATGGAGCTGGTTGAAGGCTTTGAAGCACAAACCGTCCAGGTCTTCGAAAACCTCAAGTCGGTGGCCGAAGCCGCTGGCGGTTCGTTCAAAGACATCGTCAAGCTGAACATCTTCCTCACTGACCTGAGCCACTTCGCCAAGGTCAACGAGATCATGGGCAAGTACTTCGAACAGCCGTACCCGGCCCGCGCCGCTATCGGCGTTGCCGCCCTGCCAAAGGGCGCACAGGTCGAGATGGACGCGATTCTGGTCATCGAGTAAAACACCCGGCGCAGCCTCCACAGGCCGCGCCGACTTCGTTTCAGAAGGATTTCGTGATGCGCAAAGCGCTTGTAGCCTCTTCGTTGCTCGCCTTGTTGCTCGGCGGCTGCGCCAGCAACCCCGCCGACCTGGATGTGAGCGGCACCTGGATCAACCAGGCCGCCATCAACGCGGCAGCCAAGGGCGGCCCTTTGCGTGAAGCGCTGCAAACCTATGGTCCGAACCTCGAGTGGGAGGTCAACACCAAGGCTTCGCAGGCGCGTTACTACAACGGTTTTGAAGTCGCCGAAGGCAAGCTGCTCAGTGAGAAACCCGGCGCCTGGAGCGTCGATTTCTACGGCAGCTCCGCCACCGAACTCAAGCGCAAAGGCAAACAACTGCTGCAAGTGGCCAACGACAACGAGCCTGAGCAGCTGTTCGCCCGTGCCAACGACCCAGCCCCCGAAGGCGCGCCACTGGGCGCCAACTTTGAGCGCGCCCTGTATGCCGCCTATATGGGTGGCGACTGGAAGATCACCGACGGGAACGGCGACGGCGCCACGGTGCAGTTCCAGGCCGACGGCAAAGTCGCCGGTTTGCCCGGTGTCGATCGGTACTCGCTGTGCCTGGCGGGTGACTGCGCCTCAATGAGCGGCGGCTACGACAGTATCTGGCTGCAACTCAACGGCCAGGGCAACCCGTGGATCTTCGCGCGCAAAGGCAAGCAGCTGGAAATCTTCCAGGCCGTGAACACTGCGCAGGCGGATGAAGTGCCTTCGTTTACGCCGGGGCCACGGCAGTGGTTGTTGGAAAAACAGTGATACAGAACAAAGGAGCCTACCGGCTCCTTTTTCTTTAGTCTGCGCCATGGTTTTTTCACCAGCAGACGGACCACTCCATGCACACGCTACTCCTCATCAGCTTGATCCTGCTGGGCGGCTGCACACACCTGCAGCAGCAAACCGCGGACATCAGCGGGCTATGGATCAACCAGGCCGCTATCGATACCGCCGCCCAGGGGCGGCCGCTGCTTAAAGCCCTGGACGCCAACGGCATGAACCTGGAATGGAACATCGACACCCGTACCGGCAAAGCGCAATTCAGCACTGCGTTCGAGGAGGGTGAAGGCCAACTGCTGCAGAAGGCGCCTGGCATTTGGTCGGTGGATTACAACGGCCATGGCAGCGACGAATTGCAATTGAACGGCGAGCAACTGGTCCAACAGACCGGCAAGATTTACGCAGGGCAGACGTTCAGCCGCCCCACCCAACCCGCTGCCGCAGGTGCCAAGTGGGGCACGGCGTTCAGGCAAGCCCTGAACTCAGCCTACATGGGCGGTCAGTGGAAAATTATTGAAGGCCAAGGCACAGGCAACCTTGTGAGGTTCAGCGCCGATGGCAGCCTGTCCGGCCTGGGCGACAATGACCGCTATGAACTGTGCCTGGGAGGCGACTGCGCCACTCAAGGTGCCGGCAATGACGTCGTCTATCTGGGCAAAGGAGCGGTCGGCGACGGCTGGATTTTCGTACGCTACGGCAAACAGTTGGAAATTCTGCAGGCGATCAACCTTTCCCAGCCAGATGAAATCCCCCAACTCAGCCCTGGGCCACGCCAGTGGCTGCTGGAAAAGCAGTAACAAAAAAGGAGCCTCACGGCTCCTTTTTCACATCTAGCACTTACCTTCAAGGATCGCCGCGTACCCTTCGCGATAAGTCGGGTAGGTCGGCACCCAGCCCAACGCCTTGGCTCGGGTGTTGCTGCATTGTTTGCTGCCAGCGCGGCGCACACTGGCATCATCAGCCCATTCGGTCACGCCCAGGTAGTCGCGCAACCAACTCACCACTTCTGCCAAGGGCGCGGGCGCATCGTCAACGCCGATGTAAATGCTGTCCAGCGAACCGCCCTGCTCCACATGCCGCAGCAGGAAGGCCAGCAATCCGGCAGCGTCATCCGCGTGAATCCGGTTGCCATATAAAGGGGGATCAACCGCCACGCGATAGCCTTGGCGCACTTGGGTCAGCAGCCATTCACGGCCGGGCCCATAGATACCGGTCAACCGCACGATGCTCGCCGGAATACCGCTATTGAGCGCCACTTGCTCAGCTTCCAGCATTACCTGGCCGGAATACCCTTTCGCTTGAGTGTCGGACGTTTCGTCGACCCACTCACCCTTCTGCTGGCCGTACACACTGCTGCTCGACACAAACAGCAAATGCTTGGGCTCCTGGCCGTAGTCGTTCAGCCACTCCAACACATGCTGCAGCCCTTGCACGTACGCCGCACGATAGCCGGCCTCATCGTGGTCGGTCGCAGCGGCGCAATACACCAGATAATCCACTGCGCCGATCGGCCAGGTGTCAGGGCAATCCTTTTTGAACAGGTCACCGGCGATGCCGATGACACCCTCTGGCAGGCGTGAAATATCACGTCGCAGGCCATGAACCTCCCATTCCGAGGCCAGCAATTGGCTAGCCAGCCGACTACCCACATCGCCGCAACCGGCAATCACAACAGAAGGCGCAGACATTACAAAACTCCATTCTTAAAGGCGCAGATTAGCCGCCGAAGATGACCAGCGGCCAGCAAAACGACAAATTAAGTAACTGTATTACTTTTGTTAACAAGAATTACTTGCAATAATAACCGCCCATTTGTCCTCGACCCATCAGGGTCTGGCAGGACGATCACTCATTTTTTTCTCTTAGGTCCGGCCAGCATGACACGTAATACAAACCCCGCTTCGCCAACCAAGCCTCTCAGCCCATCTCGCGCCTGGCGTGCGATTGCTGCGCTGCTGTTCAGCGTTCTGCTGGCACCGACCGCCGCTTTCGCTGACGCGACCGCCCCAGCCACTCCGGCCGCGGCCCAACAGAACGCAGCCACGCCGCCAGCCCCTGCCGCAGCACCTGTGGCCACCGACCCGGCCCAGGCTGCAGCCCCTGCGCCTGCGGACGACTCCGGTGTTGTCCTGGAAGAAGACAACAGCCTGGGCATGGCCCATGACCTGTCCCCGTGGGGCATGTACCAGAACGCTGACGTGGTGGTAAAAGCCGTCATGATCGGCCTGGCCATTGCCTCGATCATTACCTGGACCATCTGGATCGCCAAGGGCTTCGAGCTGCTGGGCGCCAAGCGTCGCCTGCGCACTGAAATCGTCCACCTGAAAAAAGCCACCACCCTCAAGGAAGCCAGCGACACCGCTACCAAGAAGGGCACCCTGGCCAACCTGCTGGTCCACGACGCGCTCGAAGAAATGCGCTTGTCGGTCAACACCCGCGAAAAAGAAGGCATCAAGGAACGCGTCAGCTTCCGCCTCGAGCGCCTGGTCGCGGCCTGCGGTCGTAATATGAGCAGCGGCACCGGCGTGCTCGCCACTATCGGTTCCACCGCGCCGTTCGTGGGTCTGTTCGGTACCGTGTGGGGCATCATGAACAGCTTCATCGGCATCGCCAAAACCCAAACCACCAACCTCGCCGTCGTTGCCCCAGGCATCGCCGAAGCCCTGCTGGCAACCGCACTGGGCCTGGTTGCCGCAATTCCTGCGGTGGTGATCTACAACGTCTTCGCCCGCTCCATTGCCGGCTACAAGGCTCAGGTATCGGACGCGTCGGCAGAAGTCCTGCTGCTGGTCAGCCGCGACCTCGATCACGCCCCTACCGAGCGCAGCTCGCAACCGCACATGGTGAAAGTGGGGTAATCGGCCATGGGCCTGCATTTGAATCAAGGCGACGATGAACTCGTCGAGAACCACGAATCAACGTCACGCCGTTTATTGACGTGATGCTGGTGCTGCTGATCATCTTCATGGTGGCGGCACCGTTGGCCACCGTGGACATCAAGGTCGATCTGCCGGCCTCTAGCGCCAAGCCTGCGCCGCGTCCAGAGAAGCCGATCTTCCTCAGCGTCAAGGCGGACCAACGCCTGTTCCTGGGCGAAGAAGAAGTCAAAGCTGAAACCCTGGGCCCGGTGCTCGACGCCAAGACCCAAGGCAAGAAAGACACGACGATCTTCTTCCAGGCCGACAAGGCGTGGACTACGGCGACCTGATGAGCGTGATGGATGCCCTGCGGGCAGCCGGCTACCTCAAGGTAGGCCTGGTCGGACTTGAGACGGCAGCCAAGAAATGATCACGACGCGCCACAAACTGACGCGTTATGGCACCAGCCTCGCCGTCGTGCTGGGCGTGCATGCCGTCGCGATCATCATCGCGCTTCAATGGTCCGCGCCGCATCCGGTGACGCTGCCACCGGCCGCCATGGTCATCGACCTGGCGCCGATGCCGGCACCACCGCCTCCCGCGCCGCCCAAGGTGGTCACGCCGCCACAGCCGCCGGCGCCGGTGGAAGAGCTGCCTTTGCCGAAACTGGCCGAGGCGCCCAAGCCAACGATCCAGGTGCCCAAGCCGGTCAAGCCCAAGCCCAAACCCCAGCCGCCCAAGCCAGTGGAGAAAAAGCCCGAGCCGCCCAAGGAGAAACCTTCCGAAGAGCCGCCGAGCGAAACCCCACCGACGAATACGCCGGCGGAAAAATCCGCTCAACCCGTGCCCGGCCCGTCGCCAGCCCAGGTAGCAGCGAAAGCGTCCTGGGAAGGCACCCTGCTGGCGCACTTGCAGAAGTACAAGAAGTACCCGCCAGGCGCTCAACAGCGTGGCAAAGAGGGGCTTAACCGCCTGCGCTTCGTGGTCGATGCCGAAGGCAATGTGCTGTCCTACGAGTTGGTGGGCCGCTCCGGCAACGCCGACCTGGACCGCGCGACCCTGGACATGATTCGTCGTGCCCAGCCATTGCCCAAGCCGCCGGCCGACATGTTGAAAGGCGGCAGCGTCGAGATCGTCGCGCCGTTTGTTTACAACATCGAGAAGCGTCGCCGCTAAGGATTGCGAAGCAGGCCAATGCGGGAGCGAGCTTGCTCGCGAAAGCGCAGTGTCAGTCGATACATTCTTCACTGACACCGCGCATTCACGAGCCAGTGCGCTCCCACATTTTGTTTGTTGACGCTAAAAATCCATTTTTCAGTTAAATCCGAGCCACTCCCCGCTCAATCCCCAGCAAAGTTCTGATAACGTGCGTCTATCGATTGCAGCCGGTATGCTTGGCTCGCAACCTCATGGACGCCCGCTATGACTCTTACAGAATTACGCTACATCGTGACCCTCCCAAGAGCAGCACTTCGGCCACGCGGCCGAGCGTTGCCATGTCAGCCAGCCGACGCTGTCGGTGGGCGTGAAAAAGCTTGAAGACGAACTCGGTGTGCTGATTTTCGAGCGCAGCAAGAGCGCCGTGCGCCTCACGCCAGTGGGCGAAGGCATTGTCGCCCAGGCCCAAAAGGTGCTGGAACAAGCCCAAAGCATTCGCGAGCTGGCCCAGGCCGGCAAGAACCAGCTGACTGCACCGCTCAAAGTCGGCGCCATCTACACCGTTGGCCCGTACCTGTTCCCGCATTTGATTCCGCAACTGCACCGCGTCGCGCCGCAGATGCCGCTGTATATCGAAGAAAATTTCACCCACGTGCTGCGCGACAAACTGCGCAACGGTGAGCTGGACGCGATCATCATCGCCCTGCCGTTCAACGAAGCGGATGTGTTGACCTTGCCGCTCTACGACGAGCCATTCTACGTGTTGATGCCGGCCTCCCACCCGTGGACGCAAAAAGACACCATCGACGCCGGCCTGCTCAACGACAAGAGCCTGTTGCTGCTCGGCGAAGGCCACTGCTTCCGCGACCAGGTACTCGAAGCCTGCCCGACCCTGACCAAGGGCAACGACGGCGCCAAGCACACCACGGTGGAATCCAGCTCACTGGAAACCATCCGCCATATGGTCGCATCCGGCCTGGGTATTTCGATCTTGCCGCTGTCGGCAGTGGACAGTCATCACTACGCCCCTGGCGTAATCGAAGTGCGCCCACTCACGCCGCCGGTGCCATTCCGGACCGTGGCGATCGCCTGGCGCGCCAGCTTCCCACGCCCGAAAGCCATTGAGATCCTCGCCGACTCGATCCGTTTGTGCTCGGTGGCCAAGCCGCCTGCTGCGAGCTAAGCAAGGGTATGACTGAGCTGTCGCACGTGTCGGTCACCGCACTCAAGGGTGTCGGTGAAGCCATGGCCGAGAAGTTGGCCAAGGTCGGCCTGGAGAACCTCCAGGACGTGCTGTTCCACTTGCCCCTGCGCTATCAGGACCGCACGCGCGTCGTGCCCATCGGCCATTTGCGCCCAGGGCAGGACGCGGTGGTCGAAGGCACCGTCAGTGGCGCGGATGTGGTGATGGGCAAGCGCCGCAGTCTGGTCGTACGCCTGCAGGACGGCACCGGTGGCCTCAGCCTGCGCTTCTACCATTTCAGCAACGCCCAGAAGGAAGGCCTCAAGCGCGGCACCCGCGTGCGCTGCTACGGCGAGGCACGGCCTGGCGCGTCGGGCCTGGAAATCTACCACCCCGAATACCGCGCCATTACCGGCGACGAGCCGCCGCCGGTGGATACCACCCTCACGCCGATCTACCCGCTGACCGAAGGCCTGACCCAACAGCGCCTGCGCCAACTGTGCATGCAGACCCTGACGATGCTCGGCCCCAAAAGCCTGCCCGACTGGCTGCCGGTGGAACTGGCCCGCGACTACCAACTGGCGCCGCTGGACGATGCCATCCGCTATCTGCACCACCCGCCCGCCGATGCCGATGTCGACGAACTGGCCCTGGGTCATCACTGGGCGCAACATCGCCTGGCCTTTGAAGAGCTGCTGACTCACCAGCTGTCCCAGCAGCGCCTGCGGGAAAGCATGCGCTCCCTGCGCGCGCCCGCAATGCCCAAGGCCACGCGCCTGCCTGCGCAATACCTGGCGAACCTGGGCTTCGCGCCAACCGGCGCCCAGCAACGGGTTGGCAATGAAATCGCCTACGACCTCAGCCAGAAAGAACCAATGCTGCGCCTGATCCAGGGTGACGTGGGCGCTGGCAAGACCGTGGTCGCCGCCCTCGCCGCCTTGCAGGCACTGGAAGCCGGTTACCAAGTGGCGCTGATGGCGCCCACCGAGATTCTCGCCGAGCAGCACTTCATCACCTTCAAACGCTGGCTCGAACCACTGGGCCTGGAAGTGGCGTGGCTGGCCGGCAAACTCAAGGGCAAGGTGCGCGCGGCCGCGCTGGAACAGATCGCCAATGGCGCACCGATGGTGGTGGGTACCCATGCGCTGTTCCAGGACGAAGTGAAATTCAAGAACCTCGCGCTGGTGATCATCGACGAACAGCACCGCTTCGGCGTGCAGCAGCGCCTGGCCCTGCGCCAAAAAGGCGTGGGCGGGCGCATGAGCCCGCACCAGTTGATCATGACCGCAACACCGATCCCACGCACCCTGGCCATGAGCGCCTACGCCGACCTCGACACCTCGATCCTCGACGAACTGCCGCCCGGCCGTACTCCGGTCAACACCGTGCTGGTCACCGACACCCGCCGCGTGGAAGTGATCGAGCGCGTGCGCGGTGCCTGCGCCGAAGGCCGTCAGGCGTACTGGGTGTGCACGCTGATCGAAGAGTCCGAGGAGCTGACGTGCCAGGCCGCCGAAACCACCTATGAAGACCTCACCAGTGCCTTGGGCGAACTCAAGGTCGGGCTGATCCACGGCCGCATGAAGCCTGCGGAAAAAGCTGCGGTAATGGCCGAGTTCAAAGCGGGCAACCTCCAATTGCTGGTGGCCACCACGGTGATCGAAGTGGGTGTGGACGTGCCCAATGCCAGCTTGATGATCATCGAAAACCCCGAGCGCCTGGGCCTGGCCCAATTGCACCAATTACGTGGTCGCGTCGGCCGGGGCAGCGCTGCCAGCCATTGCGTGCTGCTCTACCATCCACCGTTGTCACAGATCGGTCGTCAGCGCCTGGGCATCATGCGCGAAACCAACGACGGCTTTGTCATCGCCGAAAAAGACCTCGAGCTGCGCGGCCCCGGTGAAATGCTCGGCACCCGCCAGACTGGCCTGCTGCAATTCAAGGTCGCTGACCTGATGCGCGACGCTGACCTGCTGCCGGCCGTGCGTGATGCGGCGCAAGCGCTGCTCGAGCGCTGGCCGGATCACGTCAGCCCGTTGCTCGATCGCTGGCTACGGCATGGGCAGCAATACGGCCAAGTGTGACGCCTGACTCACTTATCCAACCAACAGTTGTATCAAGCTGGTTATACTTCGGTGACTGTAAGAAATTGGATCAGGCCATGTCAGAAGTAGCCCTCGCCACAGCCCCACTGACCGCCCCGCCGGTCATTCGGGCTCTGCTCGCAAAGCTCGCCATTCCTTATACGGAAGTCGCCGAACAGGCTGGCCTGAATCCCGCGCAAAAGGTCCAGGCGGTCTTGCTGGAAGATGCCGTTGGCGCCCTCATGGTGCTGTTCCCGCAGAGCCATTTGCTCGACCTCAACCGACTCGCCGAACTCACCGGCCGCCGCCTTACCGCGGTCTCGCCGGATCGCATCGAGCGCATGTTGGCCAAGCACGAGTTGAGCCTGCTGCCAGGCCTGCCGGCCCTGACCAGTTCGCCCTGCCTGTACGAAGGCAGCCTGCTGAGCGAACCGAGCCTGCTGGTGCATTCAGGCGAAGCCGGGCTGCTGCTGGAAATTGCCAGCAGCGACTTCAAGACCATGCTCACCAAAGCCAGCGCCGGGCAGTTCGGCGAGCCGTTGAGCAACATTCGCCCGAACCTCGACCGCCCCAATGATGACCGCGAGGAAATCACCCAGGCGATGCAGGCGTTCACCGCCCGCCGCATCCAGCAACGCCTGGAAGCGACCATCGAAATTCCACCGCTGGCCGATACCGCGCAAAAGATCATCAAGCTACGCGTCGACCCCAACGCCACCATCGATGACATCACTGGCGTAGTGGAAACCGACCCCGCCCTGGCCGCCCAAGTGGTGAGCTGGGCCGCGTCGCCGTACTACGCCTCGCCAGGCAAAATTCGTTCAGTTGAAGACGCCATCGTGCGCGTACTGGGCTTTGATCTGGTGATCAACCTGGCGTTGGGCCTGGCCTTGGGTAAAACCTTGAGCCTGCCCAAAGACCACCCGCATCAGTCCACGCCGTACTGGCACCAGTCGATCTACACCGCCGCCGTGATCGAAGGCCTGACCCGCGCCATGCCACGCGCCCAGCGCCCGGAAGCCGGCCTGACCTACCTCGCCGGCCTGCTGCATAACTTCGGTTATCTGCTGCTGGCCCACGTGTTTCCGCCGCACTTCTCGCTGATCTGCCGTCACTTGGAGGTCAACCCGCACCTGTGCCACAGCTATGTCGAGCAACACTTGCTGGGCATCAGCCGCGAGCAGATCGGTGCCTGGCTGATGCGCTACTGGGACATGCCGGACGAACTGTCCACCGCCCTGCGCTTCCAGCACGACCCGACCTACGATGGGCAATATGCCGAATACCCGAACCTGGTGTGCCTGGCGGTGCGCTTGTTGCGCAGCCGTGGCATTGGCTCCGGGCCGGATGAGGCGATTCCGGATGCACTGCTTGAGCGTTTGGGCTTGAGCCGTGACAAGGCCGAGGAAGTGGTCGGCAAAGTACTGGATGCCGAGGTGCTGTTGCGTGAACTGGCATCCCAGTTCAGCCAGGGCTGACGCTGTCGCCTGATAAACCGCTATCGCAGGCAAGCCAGCTCCCACAGTTGACCGAGTTCCAACCCTGGAATGCAGTCAACTGTGGGAGCTGGCTTGCCTGCGATGAATTCAACTCGGTACCCCTGAAGAAACCCTTCAGGCCTTCTTCTTTTTCTTCGGCTTCAAATACTTGGTCAGCCCCTGGAACCAGATCACCAGCGCCGGGTTGCCCTTGATCTGAATCGACTTGTCCTGAATCCCTGTCATGAACGCCAGTTGCTTGTTCTTCGCCTGCATCGTGGCGAAGCCGTAAGCGGCATCTTTGAAGGCGATAGCAAACGCAGGTTGCGGGTGAACCCCTGAGCGGCTGGTGATGCGCTGGTCTTTGACGATGAAGTGACGGGCAACCTTGCCGTCGAGGGTCTGCAACTGGAACGCCAGGTCTTTGTCACCCAGCCGTTGCTGGAAAGCAGGATTGGTGCGGCTGGCTTTGTCCATCATCAGGCCAAGCACCCACAGCAGAAGACGAAATTTCATGCACACGGCCTCGGTATCATTATTAAGTGGCCGCAGCAGTGTAACGATTTGTTGGAGGAACGCCACCGATCTCGCGCTTTAGCGGGAGATCGGCTGGCGTTTAACGCTTATAGCAACATGTTACTTAAACGTTAGGGCAAGGCACCGGCGCCCAGTCGGCCAGGTTTGGATCGCGGCAAGTGCCTTCGATCTGCGCCTTGCCAGCGCTGGCGACCTGCTTGCTTTCAGCTTGCTTGGTCTGCGCGGTCTGGATGGTTTTTTCGGTGGCGACCGCTTCTTTCGGCACGGTCGGCAGCGCTGCTTTTTTCGCCGGCTTGACGGCTTTTTTGCCTTTGGCCGGCGTCACCACCGGCGTGGTATCAGCGGTGGCCACGGTCACGACGTCGGCACGCTGCACACCCACTTGTTGCAGGTCTTGCTCGTACGCCTGGGTGTAGTTGTTCAGGTCTTCGCTGGCTTTGCCGTTGACCGCGACGATCAGGTCATTGGACTCCTTGAGGCCGGAAACGATTTCCGCCAGGCGCTTGCGGCCTTCGGTGTCGTTGACGGTCTTGGCTTTACGGTCAGCCACCAGCTTGGTGAATGCGCTCTGGTAGCACTGCTGGGACGCCTTGGCGTATGCGGTGCTGCGGTCGATGTCGGAAGCGCTTTTGTTGACGTCAGCCGCGTAGGACGCAATGCGCTGGTTGTCATCGCTGATCTGCTTCTGACGCTCGGTGTAGTAACCCGCCGCGCCACCCGCCAGGGCGCCGCCCGCGGCGCCGATGGCAGCGTTACGGCCGCGCTTGTCGGAGTCGCCGGTCAGCGCGCCCAGCAGAGCACCGCCGGCAGCGCCGATGGCCGCACCGGTGACAACCGACTTGGTCATGTCCGAGTCGGTCGCGCGCAAGTGCTGCACTGGCTCGTAGCAGTTGGGGTAGTACTCGACCTTGGTGCTCGACGCGACCTTGGACGCCGGCGACGTGGCGCAGCCAGTCAACACGGTGCTGAAACCAGCCGCGATCAGCAGCAAGTGACGCTTGGAAACCGCCTTACGGGAAAAAAGCATAGGTGTGTTCTCTGTTAAGTTTGACTTGCCCAGCACGGCCCACCGCCGCCTGAGTCCCTTCCAAGCTCGCCATACAACCAGCGATCAAGACCGCTGACCGCTCGCTGCGAGCAATTCCTTCAAAATCGTTGCCGGGTCGGCCCGCTGTTGTTTGGGGTAGTTGCCGACCAGGCGAACGGACCAGGTCCCGGGGCGCCCCCGGGC
>Ga0153931_100327_pt1 | contig 13332 bp, 14 predicted proteins | sample TSNJ015MetaG_FD_104730 | JGI IMG/M metagenome (GOLD analysis project Ga0153931, IMG submission 104730) | Attine ant fungus gardens microbial communities from New Jersey, USA - TSNJ015 MetaG | ecosystem: Host-associated > Fungi > Mycelium > Unclassified | place: USA: New Jersey, Wharton State...
TCAGCTTCACCCTGGTCAACGAACACGGCATCGCTCGTCACAGCGAACGCCTGTACCCCGATCAATACTCCAGCGCAGAGCCGCTGCAGGCCGTGATCGAGCGTACCCGTCAGGCATTGATTGCCTGATCGACCCGAGTCGCTGAAACCCAAAAAACCCTGCTTGAAACGCAGGGTTTTTTATTGCCCAAAATTCGGCTTTTGAGTACTTGCACTAAGTTCGAATAGGTATAAACGTTATAACTAAATGAAGAAGATGTTTTAAAAACAGTCCTTTACATCACAAATATGACACTACACTTCAACTTAAGCGGCATGATCCGCTTGCGACGAGCCTGAGGTCCGATTCACTGCTGCCAAGCTCCCTCTCAGGCTTCGTCGACCACTTTCATGGACTGAGGCTCGTATGGGTATCGCCGCCAGCGAATTGTGTCGTTATGTGATCAGGCCGACGTTGATTTACCTCGGCCGCCATAACCCGACAGCCGAATCCCTGTTGCTGGGCATTGCCGCCAGCCAATCGGAACTCGGCTCCGCCCTGCATGATCGGCGCGGCCACGGCCTGTACAGCATCACCGAACCTCGTCATCGCGCGCTGTGGGACGACTACCTCGCCCAGGACCCCGAGCGCGCCAGCCTGGTACGTGGGCTGGCCAGTCAACATGCCTTCCTCTGCGCGCCCCAGCTGGAGCTGACGGTCAACCTGCGCTACGCCACCGCCATCGCCTGGCTGCTGGTAGAACAGCATCGTCCTGCCCTGCCGCCACCGGGTGACGTACTGGCCATGGCGCGTATCTGGAAAGAAATATTTCACCCTCAAGGTCGGCTGCGGGATTTCACCCAAGCCTCGCAAACCTGTGTTTTACCCATGAATCAGGCCATATGTTGATCAGGCGTTTTGCAAGATTCGGCTAAAACCTTCGAATCTGGTCGGATTGTCCTACAAAACCGCTCTATCTCCGACATTACAGCCTATAGCGCTAACTTAAATTTATTGTTACTTTCCGCAGCGGTGATCACCACGGAGTTCTAATAATGAAAAAAGTAATGCTCAAGACCACACTTAGCCTCACCGTTGCCATGGCATCCTCCCAACTGTTCGCAAGCGGCTTTGCCCTGAACGAACAAGACGTCGCCGGAATGGGTACGGGTTTCGCAGGCCGCTCTTCTTCTGCCGATAACGCCAGCACTGTCTACGGTAACCCTGCCGGTATGGCTCGCCTCGAAGGCCAGCAGATTACGGGTGGTGTTGCCGCTATCGATGCCTCGACTGACATCAAAAACGCCAGCGGCCGTTCTTTCGGCAGCAACAAAGGCGACATGGTGCCATTCACGGCGGTCCCGTTTGGTTTCTACACCAACAAACTCAATGATCAGTGGGCCGTCGGCGTTGGTGTCTATGCACCTTTCGGCCTGGTGACCGATTATGAGAGGGGCTTCCAGGGTCGCTCGTTCGGCAGCTACAGCAAAGTGTCGGTTATCACCTTGCAGCCAACCGTCAGCTACGCCTTCAACGACCGGGTTTCCATCGGTTTCGGCCCGACCATCAACCGTATTTCCGGCAAGCTGGAATCGGAGCTGGCCCTGTCGACCAACCCTGCCGTCCCGAATAGCAACGTCACAATCAAAGGTGACGATACGGCTGTTGGCTTCAACGTCGGCGTGCTGGTACAAGCCACCGATACCACGCGCGTGGGCCTGACTTACCACTCCAAAGTCAGCTACAAGCTTGATGGCCACACCGAAGTCACGGCACCGACCCCGACGGCTCCACTGCTGGCAAGCGGCCGTTACGATGCGTCGTTGAGCATCGATACGCCTGAGTCTTACGACCTGTCCGTGACACAGGACCTGAGCGATGCCTGGAAACTCTACGCCGGTTCCACCTGGACTCGCTGGAGCCGCCTGAAAGACATCACCGTCGACAACCAGGGCGTTACCCGAGCCGGCGGCCTTGCCGCTCCGCAGATCGTGGGTACCATCAGCGAGCCACAGAACTGGCATGACACCTGGGCCTATGCCTTGGGTACCTCGTACCAAGTCACCAAACAAGTGGTACTGCGTACCGGCCTGACTTTCGACCAGTCGCCAACCAACAACACTGACCGTTCGCCACGCATCCCTACCGGCGACCGGACCATTTTCAGTGTTGGCCTGGGCTACGAAGTAATGCCGAACATGATCGTCGACGTGGCTTACTCCTACCTGAAGGAAGAGCCAGTCAAGGTCAACAAGGCCAACGCGCTGGGTTCGTCCTACAGCGCCAAGTACGAAAACAGCGCCAACGGCTTCGGCCTGGGCGTGACGTACAAGTTCTGATCCAACGCGTATAAAAAAGCCCCGCTCTCCTGCACAGGAGGCGGGGCTTTTTAATAGCCCGCGATCAGGGCTTCGAGGCCAGTGCAGCCTCCACCGCCTTGATCAGGTCCGGGCTGTCCGGCTTGGTCAAACTGGAAAAGTTGGCAATCACCTTACCCTGGCGATCCACCACGTACTTATAGAAATTCCACTTCGGCGCGCTGGTCTGCTGCGCCAGAATCTTGAACAGGTGCACCGCATCGGGCCCCTTGACCGTCTGCGGCTCGGTCATCGTGAAGGTCACGCCGTAATTCACGTAGCAGACTTTGGCGGTCTCTTCACCGGTCTTGGCTTCCTGCTTGAAGTCATCGGACGGCACGCCGATCACTTCAAGCCCCTGCCCTTTGTAGCGCTGATACAACGCTTCGAGGCCCTTGAATTGCGGCGCGAAACCACAGAAGCTCGCGGTATTGACGATGACCAGGGGTTTGCCGGCAAAGCGCTGGCACAAATCGATGGATTCCTTGGCCCGCAACTTGGGCAATTGCCCCTCCAGCAAGGGCGGGCAGCTGGCGGCCATGGCCACACTGCCTACAGCCATCAGGACGGGTACAGCGAGCCAGCGCATCAGCATGTCGAAAGTCCTTGAGTCAGATCAGACACAGAACTTAACAGATCGACATACCCAGTTGCATCAATGCCAGCCCGCCATGCTGCCAGCCCCACCAGGCCAGCAGCAACAGCACCAGGCCTGCCGAGATCACCAACCCTCTTGCCGTCAAACTCATGCTGCCTCCATCTGCGCCTGCAAGCGCGCCACCGGCCGCTCGCGCACCGGCCAGTTGAGGGCCGCAGCGAGCAGGCTCAACAGAATCGCCACCTGCCAGATCAAATCGTAGTTGCCGGTTCGATCATAGACCACCCCGCCCAGCCAGCCCCCGAGGAACGAACCGAGTTGGTGGAACAGAAACACAATCCCACCGAGCATCGAGAGGTTTCGCACGCCGAACAGCGTCGCGACAGTGCCGTTGGTCAGCGGCACGGTGGACAGCCACAAAAAGCCCATGGCCATGCCGAACAGGTAGGCCGTGACTTCGGTCACCGGCGCCCACAGGAACAGCACAATCACCACCGCGCGCAACAGGTACAGGGCGGTGAGCAAACGCGGCTTGGACATGCGCCCGCCGAGCCAGCCAGCGGTGTAGGTACCAAACACGTTAAACAGGCCGATCAACGCCAGCACCGTGGTACCCACCGTGGCCGGCAGATGCTGGTCCACCAGGTACGCCGGCAAGTGCACGCCGATAAACACCACCTGGAAACCGCAGACAAAAAAGCCGAAGGCCAGCAGCCAGAAGCCGGAGTGCGAGCAGGCCTCTTTCAGGGCTTCACGCAGGGTTTGCTGGCCGACCATCGCCGGCAGCGGTTTGTCCTTGAGCATCGCAACCAACGGCAGGATCAGCGCCACCATCAGGCCCAACGCCAACAAGGCGGCCGACCAGCCCAGCCAGCCGATCAGGCCCAAAGTGCCCGGCACCATCGCAAACTGGCCGAACGAACCTGCGGCGCTGGCAATGCCCATGGCCATGCTGCGTTTTTCCGGCGGCACTGCGCGGCCGACCACACCGAGAATCACCGAGAACGAAGTGCCCGACAGGCCAATCCCAATCAGCAAACCCGCACTGAGCGACAGCGACCACGCCGAATCCGACATGCCCATCAACACCAGCCCCACGGCGTACAGCACCCCACCCACAAACACCGCCTTGGTCGCGCCGAAGCGGTCGGCCAAGGCACCGGTAAACGGCTGTGCCAGGCCCCAGATCAGGTTTTGCAGGGCGATGGCGAAGGCAAAGGTCTCACGGCCCCAGCCAAATTCCATGCTCATCGGCGTCAGGAACAGACCAAAGCCGTGCCGCACGCCCAACGACAACGCCAGAATCAGCGCACTCCCCACAAGAACCCAGCCACTGGTGCGCCACATCGAGGTCATTTCTTATTCTCCGCTCGCGGGTATATACCCGCTTGTAGTCGAACAAACCCGCGCTCAGGCGAGTTCGTCCAGCAAGGCCAACAAGGTTTCGCGCTTTTCAGCCCCCAACTGATCTATCAATTTCTGCTGCGCCGCCTCCCAAGCCGGCAACGCGGCAGCCAGACGTTCTTCGCCGGCGACGGTCAACACCACCAAGCGATTACGCAGGTCATCGCCCTCCACCAACTGCACCAAGCCCTCGCCCTCCAATACCCGCAGGTTGCGCCCCAGGGTACTGCGGTCCAGGCCCATGGCTTCGGCCAGGCTGGAAATGCTCGGTTGATCGAGGCGCTGCAGGTTACACAGTAAAGAATACTGGGCAACGTTGATCCCGAAGCCGTCGAGAGCGCCGTCGTAATGCCTGCTGACGCCACGGGCGGCACGTCGCAGGTTGGTGCATAAACATTGGGAGGCAAGCATGGAGCGTGTATATACCCGCGATTGTGAAAATGCAAGAAAGTGTTACAGCGCCAAGCCGACCAAAACCGCGACTTCCAGCAACTCCAACAATGCGCCGGCCGTGTCACCCGTGGTGCCACCCAGCCGGTTGACCATCAACTGACGCAGCCCGATAAAGCACAGCGCAGCGAGTAAAACAGCGATCCCGCCACTGAAACCGCCGATCAGGACGCAGGCCAGACCGCTGAGGATCAGCACCTGTTGGCCGACGATCCTGGGTAAATGATCCGACAGTGCCTGACCCAAACCGCCTGCACGCACGTAACGCGTGGTAAGGAACAGCGCCAGCATCGACGCACGCCCGATCAGCGGCGCCAGAATCAGCGCCGTGCCGTTGTGCTGCTCGATCAAGGCCACCAGTGCGGTGAATTTGAGCAACAACACCAGCCCCAGAGTGACCACGGCAATCGGCCCGCTGCGCGGGTCTTTCATGATGGTCAGCGTGCGCTCGCGGTCGCCAAAGCCACCAAGCCAGGCATCGGCGCTGTCCGCCAGGCCGTCCAGATGCAGGCCACCACTGAGCAACACCCAGGCGGTCAGCACCAGCGCAGCATGCAGCAATAACGGTGCGCCCATCAGGGCTGTGTTCAGGGCCCACAACAGCAGCCCGAACAGCAACCCCACCACCGGGTAAAACAGCAACGAACGCCCCAATTCCTGAGGCTGCGGCATGCCGGGCAGGCGAATTGGCAGGCTGCTGAGAAATTGCAGGGCGATCCAGAACGCCAGCATCTTCAGACTCCTTCCTTCAGCACACCATCGGCCGTCACCTGCAGGCTGAACAGCCCACCGTGGCCGACCTCGACATTCAGTAGCTGCTCACGCGGCAAACCGCGCGCCTGCGCCAGCAGCAGCCGCATCACGCCACCGTGGCTGATCAACAGCACGCGCTGTGTGGCATATGCCTGATGCAAGCGTGAGACGGCGCCGATAACGCGCGCAGAAAAGTCGCTGACGCGCTCGCCTTCAGGCGGTGTAAAGCTGTAAGGATCGGCCCAGAACCGGCCCAAGCCTTCGGCATCGGTTTCCATCAGCGCCGCCGCGCTCTGCCCTTCCCAGGCGCCGAAGTGCAGCTCCTGCAGATCCTTTTCCAAGCTCACCGGCACCCGCAGCCGTGCGCCCAGCTCGTGGGCGAACAGCGCACAGCGTTGCAGCGGCGAACTGACCAACCGGTCCCACGGCCCCTGCTCTGCCACGGCGGCACGCATCTGCTCCCAGCCTTTGGCGGTGAGCGCGTCGTCCAGGCTGCCGCGCAGGCCGCCGCCCAGTTCGGTTTCGCCGTGGCGCAGCAGGTCCAGGTGCAAGGTCATGCCGGGCGGTCTGCCACGGCGGCTTCGGCGAACGTCGCCATCTGCCCGTGCAGCGCGCACGCCAGGCGCAACAACGGCACCGCCAGCGCCGCACCGCTGCCCTCACCCAGGCGCAGGCCCAGTTCCAGCAGCGGTTGCGCGTCAAGGCTGTGCAGCACGTGACGATGACCGGGCTCAGCGCCGCGGTGGCCGAACACCAACCACTCACGGCTCGCCGGATTCAGGCGTGTAGCCACCAGCGCCGCGACCGTGCAGATAAACCCGTCCACCAGCACCACGATGCCTTCCTGGGCGCAGGCCAGATAAGCCCCCACCAACGCGGCAATTTCGAAACCACCCAGGTTGAACAACGTCTTCAATGCGTCGTCACGTTGCGCTGCATGCAAGGCCAGCGCGCGTTCAATCACCGCCACTTTGTGGCTGACGCCCTGGGCGTTCAAGCCGGTGCCCGGGCCGGTCAGGTCGCTCACCTGGCAATCGAGCAAGGCGCACGCCAAGGCACTGGCGGCAGTGGTGTTGCCGATGCCCATCTCGCCGCCGATAAACAGCTGTGCGCCGCTTTGCAACGCACGGTGCGCACTGTCACGCCCGGCTTGCAGGGCAAGTCGCCCTTGCGCTGCGGTCATCGCCGGGCCGTTGACGAAGTTGGCCGTGCCGGCGCCGATATTCAAATGACGCACGCCCGGCAGATCCAACGACGGCGTGATGGTCCCGAGGTCGACCACTTCCAGCTGCGCATTCAACTGCCGCGCCAATACACTGATGGCCGCGCCACCGGTGACAAAGTTGTGCAACATCTGGCCGGTCACTTCCTGTGGAAATGCCGATACGCCTTCTGCAACCACGCCGTGGTCACCGGCAAAGATGGCGATCCACACCTGATCCACCGCAGGTTTGACCTGGCCTTGCAAGCCGGCCAATTGCACCGCTATGGCTTCGAGCTGGCCGAGCGAGCCGGCTGGCTTGGTCAGTTGCTGCTGACGAGCCAGCGCGTGTTCATGCGCCGAAGGGTCGACGGCCTTGCAGGGATTGAGCCACCAGGAGTCAGTCATAACGCAGTACCTTTCAAAGTCAGGGGCAGGCCGGCGACGGTCAGGACCACACGCTGACACCGCTCGGCCAAGGCTTGATGCAGCCAACCGGCTTCATCCACATAGCGGCGAGTCAATTCGCCCAGCGGCACGACACCCATTCCGGTTTCGTTGCTGACAAAAATGATTTCACCCGGCAGCGAGACCAGGGTTTGCAGCAGTTGATCGCGCTCGAACGCCAGGCGTGCCGGGTTCTCCAGCATCAACAAATTGGTGAGCCACAGGGTCAGGCAATCCACCAGCAGGCAGCGGTCGGCGGCGGCGCTTTCGCGCAATACACGCGCCAGCTCGATGGGTTCTTCGATCAGCCCCCAGTGATCGGGACGGCGCTGGCGATGCAGTGCGACGCGCTCGTTCATCTCGCCGTCCAGCGGCTGGCTGGTGGCGATGTAGGTGACAAGCAAGCCACAGTCACTTGCCAGCTTTTCGGCGAGGCGGCTCTTGCCGGAACGGGCGCCGCCGAGGATCAGTTGATACATGGGAAGGCACCTGTGTTGGCCGGCTGACAGTGTGAGGCGGGCACTGGCCCGTGTGGGAGCGGGCTTGCTCGCAAACGCGGTGTGTCAGTCAGCCGATTTGTCACCCAAGCACCGCATTCGCGAGCCAGCCCGCTCCCACCTTTAAGGCGAGGTGCAACAGTTGAACCGGGGTTGGCTGGCCGGGCGCCCTCGCAGGCGAGCCGGCACCTGCTGGGGGATTGGGTGTGCACCGTCAGATCCCGCATAGTTTGCGCAACAGTTCGGTGTCCAGATGGTTCTCCACCAGGTCCGCGAGGCGCTCAATGTCGCGCTCGCGCAGGGCGTGATAATCCACCTCTTGCACATCCTGCAGCCCGGCCCAACGCAGTAACGCACTGCACGCCGCCGGGGTTTCGAACACGCCGTGCAGATAGGTGCCAAGAATCTGACCGTCTTCACTCAGGGCACCGTCACGGCGGCCGTCATCCAACAGCACGGCAGCGTTCGACAAGGCACTGCCGGAGGTCACGCCGGCATGGATTTCATAACCACTGACCTCGGCGTCCTCCAGCAGCAACCGTCCGCGCACATTGCGCAATTGTTTTTCTTGTTCCAGCGTCGTGCTGAACGCCAGTAAGCCCAGAGCCTCGCTGGAACCGGCCAAGCCTTCCAGGCCGAGCGGGTCATGCACCTGCTCGCCGAGCATCTGCAGGCCGCCGCAAATCCCCAGCACCTTGCCGCCATAGCGCAAGTGCCGCGCAATGGCAGTGTCCCAGCCGTTGGCGCGCAAATAGGCCAGATCGCTGCGCACGCTTTTGGAGCCCGGCAGGATAATCAGGTCGGCAGCCGGAATGGCCTGGCCTGGGCCGATAAACTGTAAATCCACCTGGGGATGTAAACGCAGCGGGTCAAAATCCGTGTGGTTGCTGATGCGCGGCAACACCGGCACCACCACCTTGAGTACTTGGGCGGCCTTGTCGATCTGGCGCTGGTCAATGCCGTCTTCGGCTTCCAGGTGCAGGTCCATCACGTAGGGCAGCACGCCCACCACCGGCTTGCCGGTGCGCGCTTCGAGCCAATCGAGCCCCGGCTGCAACAGCGCGATATCACCGCGAAAGCGATTGATAATGAAGCCTTTGACCCGTGCCTGCTCGGTCGGCGACAGCAATTGGAGGGTGCCGACCAGATGCGCAAACACGCCGCCGCGATTGATATCGGCGATCAACAACACCGGGCAGTCCACCGCCTCGGCGAAGCCCATATTGGCAATATCGTTGGCGCGCAGATTGATCTCCGCCGGGGAACCCGCGCCTTCCACCATCACCACCGGGTAGGCCTCGCTCAACCGTGCATGAGAGGCGAGCACCGCCTGCATCGCGATGGCCTTGTAGTCGTGATAGGCCACGGCGTTCATGCTGGTCACGGCACGGCCATGGATAATCACTTGGGAGCCGGTGTCACTGTTGGGCTTGAGCAGCACCGGGTTCATGTCGGTGTGCGGCGCCAGATTGGCGGCCTGGGCCTGCACGGCCTGGGCGCGGCCGATTTCGCCGCCCTCAGCGGTGACGGCGCTGTTGAGTGCCATGTTCTGTGGTTTGAACGGCACCACGCCAATGCCTTGGCGTACCAACCAACGGCACAGCGCGGTCACCAGCGTGCTTTTACCGGCGTCAGACGTGGTGCCTTGCACCATCAACGTACTCATGCGGCGTCCTTGTAAGCGGCCAGGGCCTCGTCGAGTCGCAACCAATCGGCCTCAGTGTCGGGCAGACCAAAGCGCAGGCTGCTGTCGTGGACAAACAGGCGCAGCAGGATGCCGCGTTGGGCCATGAATTCGTGCAGGCGTTCGGCGTGCGGGGTGATCAGCCATTGGAACAACGCGCAGCCGCCCTGGGGCTCAAAGCCGTGCCGCTCAAGCAGCGCGAACAAGCGCTGGCCGGCTTCGATACAGCGATGACGCTGCTCGGCATGCCCGGCCGTATCGCGCAGGCACACCTGGCCAAGCACCCGCGTCGGCCCACTGACTGCCCACGGGCCAAGCTGTTCGGCCAACAGCTTGAGCAGCTTGCGTTCCGCCAGCACAAAGCCCAGGCGCACACCGGCCAGGCCAAAGAACTTGCCGAATGAGCGCAACACAATCAGGCCGACTTGATGGGCCTGGCTGGCGAGGCTCAATTGCGGGGTCACGTCCATGAACGCTTCGTCCACCACCAGCCAGCCGCCGCGCTGGGCCAGCCGTGAGTGCCAGTCGAGCAGGCGCTGCGGCGGCAGACTCAGGCCGGTGGGGTTATTCGGATTGACCACTACCAGCACGTCGAGGCCGTCGAGAAAAAAGTCGACTTCCTGCTCCTGCACTTCGCGCACCACGTAACCGGCGCGGCGCCAGGCTTCGGCGTGTTCGGCATAACACGGCGACAACACGCCGACCTTGCCGGAGCGACGCAAGCGCGGCAGCAACTGAATCGCCGCCTGGGAACCCGCCACCGGCAACACGTGAGCGGCGCCGTAGTACTCGCTGGCGGCCTTTTCCAGGCCGTCGTCGGTTTCCGGCAATCGCGCCCAGGCCCGCAGCGGAATCTCGGGAATCGGCCACGGCCAGGGCGCCAGGCCGCTGGACAGGTCGAGCCAGTCCGCCTCGGCAATCCCGTACTCAATCACTGCCTTACGCAGCCGGCCACCGTGCTCAAGCATAAAATTGCGCCCCCGCGCACAGGATCAACAGCCATAACCATACGCCGCGCTGCACCAGTTGCCAGCCACGCTCGATGGCGTCGGCATCGGCCGCCGGGCCTTCGCCCAACTGCGCACGCTGATGCAGCTCGCCGTGATAAATCGCCGCCCCGCCCAATTCAACACCCAGAGCGCCCGCACCGGCTGCCATCACCGGCCCGGCGTTGGGGCTGTCCCAGGTCGGTGCCTGGGTGCGCCAGCATTTAAGCGCCAGGCGGGTTTTGCCGAGTACCGCGTAGGTCAACGCCACCAGACGCGCAGGAATGTAGTTGAGCACATCGTCGATTTTTGCCGCCGCCCAGCCGAAACGCTCAAAGCGCTCGTTGCGATAACCCCACATGGCATCAAGGGTGTTGCTCAGGCGATAAAGCACCACGCCGGGCACGCCGGCCACGACAAACCAGAACAGCGCGGCGAACACCGCATCGCTGCCGTTCTCGAGCACCGATTCAGTCGCAGCGCGCGCGACTTCAGTGCTGTCCAGTTCGCTGGTCTGACGGCTGACGAGGTAGCTCACGCGTTTACGCGCTTCATCCAGGTCACCGCTGCGCAACGCCTGGGCGACTGGAAGCACGTGCTCGCCAAGGCTGCGCATGCCCAGCGCCATGTACAGCGCCAGAATCTCCAGCACCCAGCCGATATACGGCGCCCACGACAACACGGTGGCCAGCAACGTCAGCGGCACCACCGCGATAAACCAGGCGGTCACGCCATGGCTGCGCCACCCGCGGCCGCCGCTGTTGAAACGTTGCTCGATACGCCCGGCAAAGTTGCCGAACGCCACCAGCGGATGCCAGCGCCTGGGCTCGCCCAGCAGCGCATCCAGCGCCACCGCAGCGACACACAGCAAGGCCACACTCATTGACTCACTCCCCACACATTCTCATACACCATGTCACTCAGCGGCCGAGGTTCGGTCCAGCCTTCTAGTTGCAACATCGGTGCCGGGTAGAACTCGGCCACCGGCCCCAGGCACAACACCGCCAAGGGCTTTGCACCCGCCGGCAGCCGCAGCAGATCGGCCAGGGCCTGGGGTTCGAACAACGAAACCCAGCCCATCCCAAGGCCTTCGACGCGGGCGGCCAACCACAGGTTCTGGATTGCACAGGATAACGAGGCCATGTCCATTTCCGGCAAGGTGCGCCGGCCAAAGATGTGGCGCTCGCGATCATCCATCAGCGCGGCCACCAGCACTTCGGCGCAGTCATGGATGCCTTCGACCTTGAGCTTCATGAAGTCGTCGGAGCGCTGGCCCAGGGCCTCGGCGGTGCGCACGCGCTCTTCTTCCACCAACTGTTGGATTTGGCCGCGCAGCGCGCGGTCGCTGATTCGGATGAATCGCCACGGTTGCATCAAGCCGACGCTGGGCGCCTGGTGTGCGGCCTGGAGCAGGCGTTGCAGCAACTCGGGGGCCACGCTGCCGCCGATGAAATGGCGCATGTCGCGGCGTTCGGCGATGGCGCGGTAGACGGCGTCGCGTTCGGCTTGGGGGAAGGCGTTGTCCGTCATGGCCTCTTCGCGAGCAAGCCCGCTCCCACATTGGATTGAGTTTCAACTCGGTCAGTTGTGGGAACGGGATTGCCCGCGATAGCGGTCTCAGGGCCAGGCGCAAACAATGCAGCCACCGCCGCCGGATTGGAGGGGAAATAAAAGTGCACGTAGGAAGCCGTCATCCGCCCCTGCCTGTAAACCGCTTCGGCGCCACGCCCGCCATTAGGGCTCAAGCCTCGGGCGATCGGCGCCCATTCGGTGCTGGTCAGCGAATGATGATAGGTATGGCCGCGCAGCACGCCTTCCGGCAACTCGACACTTTGCAAAGCCAGCGCCGCGAGCTTCTTTTGCATCACCGCGTCGCCCTGCAGCAGGCCAACCAATTCGGCACGGGTGCCGTCGACATCGGTCAGCGAGTCCAGCAGGTAGAGCATGCCGCCGCACTCGGCGAGCAACGGCTTGCCTGCCGCGTGATGCGCGCGAATGGCGTTAAGCATCGGGGTGTTTTCCGACAGCGCCTGGTGGTGCAATTCCGGGTAGCCACCGGGCAGGTAGAGGCTGTCGGCCTCAGGCAATTGGCTATCGTGAATCGGCGAGAAGAAGCGCAATTCGGCGCCCATCGCGCGCAGCAGGTCGAGGCTGGCGCCGTAGGTAAACGCAAAGGCTTCGTCGCGGGCCACGGCGATGCGCACGCCCGCCAGCAGCGGCTCGGCCTCGATCACTTCGGGCGCGGCGAACGTCACCGGTGGCGGCACGGCGACTTCGCAGCTGCTGCCCAGGGCTTGGGCGGCGGCGTCCAGGCGCATATCGAGGTCATTCAATTCGCTGGCTTGCACCAGGCCCAGGTGGCGGCTGGGCAACTCGATGCCGGTTTCACGCGACAACGCGCCGTACCAGCGCAGGCCTTCAGTGAGGCTGCCTTCAAGCAATTGCGCATGGCGCAGGGTGCCAACGCGGTTGGCCAGCACGCCGGCGAACGGCAGGTCCGGCTGATAGCGCGCCAGGCCCAAGGCCAGCGCGCCGAAGGTCTGGGCCATGGCGGTGCCGTCGATCACGCCCAGCACCGGCACACCAAAGTGCCGCGCCAGGTCGGCGCTGGAGGGCGTGCCGTCGAACAGGCCCATCACGCCTTCGATCAGGATCAGGTCAGCTTCGCCCGCCGCTTCCCACAGCAAACGGCGACTTTCCTGCTCGCCGACCATCCACATGTCCAACTGGTACACCGGCGCACCGCTGGCGCGCTCGTGAATCATCGGGTCGAGAAAGTCCGGCCCGCACTTGAACACGCGCACCTTGCGTCCCAGGTTGCGGTGCAAACGCGCCAGCGCCGCGGTGACGGTGGTTTTGCCCTGGCCGGATGCCGGTGCGGCAATCAGTACGGCCGGGCAATGACGGGGCTGGTTCAAAGTTCGACGCCCTTCTGTGCCTTGATACCGGCCTGGAACGCGTGCTTGCGCATGCCCA
>Ga0153931_100329_pt1 | contig 13257 bp, 12 predicted proteins | sample TSNJ015MetaG_FD_104730 | JGI IMG/M metagenome (GOLD analysis project Ga0153931, IMG submission 104730) | Attine ant fungus gardens microbial communities from New Jersey, USA - TSNJ015 MetaG | ecosystem: Host-associated > Fungi > Mycelium > Unclassified | place: USA: New Jersey, Wharton State...
AACTTGGCCTTGTAGCTCAGGCCGTTGAAGTCCCAGACCACGCCGACTTCGATCTCGCCTTTTTCCATGGTGGCGATGGTCGGGTTGGCCATCGACAGACGACCTTGCCTGGCGATGTCTGCAAACAGCAGCAGGGCCGGCTGGATGTTCTTCTCGTCGCCACCGTTGGCCAGGGCCGCGGCGAGTACGCCGTTGGCGGCTTGCGCGGCGGTGCTCACGTCACCGATGGACACCTTGTATTTGCCGCCCTTGAGGTCAGCCCATTTGGTTGGCACTTCGGAGCCGTGCAGCAGCTTTTTGTTGACGATGAAGGCGATGGTGCCGGTGTAGGCCAGTGCCCAGTTGCCGTCCTTGTCCTTGGCCCAGTCCGGGACTTGATCCCAGGTGCTTGGCTTGTACGGTTGCACCACGCCTTGCTTGACCGCGATCGGGCCGAAGGCGGCACCGACGTCGCCGATGTCGGCGGTGGCATTGTCTTTCTCGGCGGCGAACTTGGCGATTTCCTGGGCCGAGCTCATGTCGGTGTCGATGTGTTTCAGGCCATAGGTCTTGGCCAGGTCTTCCCAGGTGCCTTTCCAGTTGGCCCAGTCATCGGGCATGCCGACGCTGTTGACGGCGCCTTCCGCTTTCGCAGCGGCTTCGAGGGTTTTCAAATCGGTACCCGCCGCCATGGCGGAGGTGCACATTGCAATGGTCGAGCCTAACAGTGTTGCCAGGAAAAGCTGTTTCATTCCGAAGCTCCTTGGTCGTGTTCAACGCTGCGATTGCGGTTTGTGTTGGTCTAGGTCAGCAATACCTGAGCCAATTTAAGGGGGCTGGATGACACTTTGATGTCGGCGGTCGCCCGGCAGGCCTTTTATTTGCCCGGTTTCGGCGCTTGCCCGGTAAGCGTAGACCAAGGTCAAAGCCCCGGCAGACAAGGGACTTGGCCGATGTATTGCAAGTCATGAGGGCGACCGTCGGGCAGGTTTGTCATCTCTCGGTCATCTGCACTGCCTAGGCTTGCAACACATGGAAACGGCTTGCAGGCCGTACGGTTTTTGCCCCGAAACAGTGCTGGTCTAGTCCAGATAGGTAACGTTGATGCGCGATGAGGCAACAAAAGCGGTGACAGCGATTGGTCAGGTGTTGCAGGAGCAACTTGATCACGGCCTGCTCGCGCCCGGGAGCAAGTTGCCGGCCGAGCGCAAGCTCAGTGAGTTGTTCGGCACTACGCGCATTACAGTGCGTGAGGCGTTGTTGCAGCTGGAGGCGCAGGGGCAGATTTATCGCGAGGAGCGCCGTGGCTGGTTCGTTTCGCCACCACGTCTGGCGTACAACCTGATGCAGCGCAGTCACTTTCACGCGATGGTCAGTGCGCAGGGGCGGGTGCCGTCGACCGAGGTGATTTCGGCGCGCTTGCAGCCGGCGTCGGTGGCGGTGTGTGCGTTGTTGCAGTTACCTGCTTTGTCGAGCGTGATTCAGATTTGTCGGTCGCGGCGGATTGATGGGCGGCTGGTGTTGTATGTGGAGCATTATCTGAACCCGCAGTATTTTCCGGGGATTCTGGGGTTTGATTTGAATCAGTCGATGACCGAGTTGTATGCGCGGCATTACGATTTGCACTATGGGCGGGTGCGGTTCGAGATTGTGCCGACGTCGTTGTCGGTGGATGCGGCGGCGGCTTTGCGTGTTTCTGTGGGGAGTCCGGGGTTAAGGATTGCTCGGGTCAATTATGATCAGCATGAGCGGTTGATTGATTGTGATCTGGAGTTTTGGCGGCATGATGCGATTCACGTTGGGGTTGATGTGATTTGATCGTTTTGGGTGAATATCCGTTGCTGCGGTAACGGCTGCTTAGGGTTTCGCCCTTACGGCGAGTCACTTTTCCAGACGCCGAAAAGTAACCAAAAGGCTTGGCCCCGGCGTACGGCCCTCGCTTAGGCTCGGGTTCCTTCGTTGCGGGATTCATCCGGGGGCATCGCCTCCGGTTTGCTTCGCTGCACCTCCTCTCGATGTGTTTGGCTGCGCCAAACGGTCGCTGCGCTCCCACCCCCGGATAAACCCCTCCACTCAGCCTGCCGATGGGGCCGGCACGGCAAGATCAAGAGCTGCAGCCGAGCTTGCGCTCATCCTGTTGAGTGGTGAAAAGCGTGCGGTCGGCTTTTGCTTTTCTGTAGGAGTGAGCCTGCTCGCGATGGCGGCCTGACAGCCGACCAATCCCCAACTGACCGCCCCCAATCCCACTGTAGGAGCGAGCCTGCTCGCGAAGGCGGCCTGACAGCCGACCAATCCCCAACTGACCGCGCCCAATCTCACTGTGGGAGCGAGCCCGCTCGCGAAGGCGTCCTGACAGCCGACCAATCCCTCGCTGAATGAACCCAATCCACCTGTGGGAGCGGGCTTGCTCGCGAAGTCGCCCGCACAATCACCCCATCTCTATCTGGCAGCCTCAGCATTCCCATACAAATAATCCGTCGCCAGTGACGCCATCGTCCTCACCCCAACCACCAGCGCCGACTCATCCACAAAGAATCCCGGATTGTGATTCGGCGCAGCTTTGCTCATGTCCTGATCCCGTGGCGTCACCCCGAGAAACACAAACAGCCCCGGCACTTCCTTGGCAAAGAACGAGAAGTCTTCCGCGCCGCCCACCAGCGGTGCATTGACCACGTCATCCTTGGCCGCCCACTTCAACGTCGGCAGCATTTTCTCCGTCAGTGCCGGGTTGTTAATCGTGGGGTCGTATTTTTCGATGATGGTCACGTCGGCTTTCGCGCCGCCGCTTTCGGCGATTTTTTCGATGGTCTGGCGAACGTCGCTGTGCAGTTTCTGGCGGATGCCGTAGTCGTAGGAGCGGATGGTGCCGCTCATGTCGACGGACTCGGGAATGATGTTGTAGCGGGTGCCGCCATTGATGGTGCCGATGCTGACCACCGACGGGTAGGACGAAATGTCGGTGCGGCGGCTGACCACGGTTTGCAGGCCGACGATGGTTTGTGCGCCGACGGTGATCGGGTCGATGCCGTCCCACGGGCGGCCGGCGTGGGTTTGTTTGCCGAGGATTTTGATGCGCAGGTCGTCGGAGCTGGCCAGGGTCGGGCCGGGGCGGTAGGCGATCTGGCCGGCGGGGACGCCGGCCCAGACGTGCAGGCCGAACACGGCGTCGGGTTTGGGCGATTTCATCACGCCTTCCTCGACCATCATTTTCGCGCCCCAGGTGTTTTTGCCGTCGGGGATGAAGTCGCTCGGGCCTTCTTCGGCGGGCTGGAAGTAGAACACCACGGTGCCGGGCAGGGTGTCGCGCAGGCCTGTGAGAATTTTCGCCGTGCTCAGCAGGATCGCGGTGTGGGCGTCGTGGCCGCAGGCGTGCATCACGTCGACTTCTTTGTCCAGATAAGTGCCTTTGGCTTTCGAGGCGAAGGGCAGGTCGGCCACTTCCTTGACCGGCAGCGCGTCCATGTCGGCGCGCAGGGCGACGGTCGGGCCGGGCAGGGCGCCCTTGAGGATCGCGACCACGCCGGTGCGGGCGACGTTGGTTTTGACTTCCAGACCCATGGCCTTCAGTTGTCTGGCGACCAGTTCCGCAGTGCGTTTCTCGGTGTTGCCCAGTTCCGGGTGCGCGTGGATGTCGCGGCGGGTTTCCAGCAGTTCCGGTTCAAGTGCCTTGGCTTGTGCGGCGATCTGTTCGCGGGTGCTGTCCAGGGTGGCGGCGCTGGCGGTGCCGGCCAGCAGGGTGAGCAGAACGGTCTGGGCGATACGTGTCAGCTGCATCGGATTTCTCCATGGTTATTGTTTTTCTGGCTTCCCTGCCTGTGACAAAAAAACCGGTGGGTAAGTTTAGGGGCAACGGAGTATCGCGCGCGAAGTTTTCGAAAGTGTGCATGTTCATTAATTGGGGCGGGAATTTTCCTACTGCCTTATCGGCTTGGTCTGGCGTGACAGAAAAATAAAAAACAATAACTATATACCGCACACCGCAGCATTTATTTCAATAAATTTCTCCGCAGTCCAGGCGATGTGGTCGACAAGTTGTCGATTTCGTTTGCCAGGAAACGACGGCGCGAATAATCCAGGGAGGATATATAAATGCTGCGTAATGGAATAACGCTTCCAGTGACAGAGGTGAACCCGGATAAACAAGATGTATATATACATTACTTAGGGAGGGGTGATGGTTCGGGGCGAAATGTTGATTTCGCCCCGCTTGATGAAATTCTGGATATGGAAAGTGCTTACAAGTCTTTTTCCGAAAGCCTTGCTGAAGTACTTGAAGTTGAACTTGCGAATGTCAGAAATGGAGGTGATTCAGTTCCACTCCCTCCGCTAGAGGCCTTAGCGCGAGAGATGCGCTTTAGAGATTCACTGATTGTCCGCAAATACACGGCTCTGTTGTCGACACAGGATGTCGCCATTCAGCGATTCGGTCATGCACAAGTTGAAAGGTTTTATAACAGCGGCCGCCTGCCACAGGTAAACCGGCGAGGCTCCGGCGCCACTGTGCGGCAAGCCTACAGTGCATTGTTTAACGCCAAGTTGCTGGTTGAAGGCATTGGCTTGTTAAACACTCAATCCGCAAGGGTCAGGGAGGTCATTACCGTCGTACAAGCGTAAGAGACTGCGCGAATTGCCCAGGAGCAGGCGCGGTTGGCGGCGGAACACGCCCAGCAGCTTGCTCAGGAACAGGTCCGTGCAGCACAGGATCAAGCGCGCCGGATGGCGGAAGAGTTAGCGCGTATTGCCGCCGCCGATGAAATCAAGCGAGTGGCAGAAGAGCAAGCCCGTTTGGCGGCGCACGCCCGGGAGCAGAAGCTCGCCGAGGAACGGGCAGCGCTTGAGGCGGAAGCTGAAGCACACAGGCTCGCAGAGGAAAAGCGCCGACTGGAAGAAGTCGAACAGGCCAATCGCTCGCTTGAAGACCAGCGACCAAGTCTGGGTTATGGCATACCCCTGCGCCTTCAGGGCAATGTCGCCAACGCCCAGTTGGTCTTTGCGACATCCCGTGGCGCGGTGGCCATTGCTGACAACCTGATGGCGGGATTAGCTGCCGCCATTCGCTCGGCGGTTGGGGAGTTGGCTGGACTGGCTGCAGGAGCGGCGTCGGGCCTGATGGTGGGTGTGGGTGCGCTCATCTATTCACCGACACTGGGCAATGGTGAGTTGCCCGAGCGCTTCTTGCTTAGCCATCCGTTATCGGACCTGTTACCCGGGCCTCTGCCGGATCTGCACAGGCTGGCAAGCGAAAGGGCATTGCTGGATTTACCAGTACGTTTAAGTCCCCGGCCATTGACAGGCAATCTGGCGGAACTGCTGGTTGTTCCGGTAGGCGGCAAAAGACTCCCTTCCGGTGTGCGGGTGATTGCAGCGGGCTATAACCCCGGGGATAACACTTACGACACCACGCTTACTGATCTTCCGCCAACAACCGTGGTCTGGACGCCAATAGGTGCGCCGACCGACAGTTCAACGCAGTTGCCCGCCGAGGAGTCAGCTCCACCACGATACTTCGGCGGCAATCTCGTCCCGATTGAAGGGCGGATCGATAGCTATCCCGTCCCGGGCAACATTCACTTCGACGACTTCATTCTCGTCTTCCCGCCGGAGTGGGGCCTGCCACCGCAGTACGTCATGTTCCGGGATCGTCGGAATGACGCGGGAGTGGCCAGCGGCTATGGCGAGCCGGTTGTGGGTCGATGGCTTGAGGCGGCTGCGCAAGGTGAGGGGGCGGCGATTCCTTCGCAAATTGCTGATCAGTTGCGAGGCAAGCAGTTCAACAGTTTCAGGGCTTTCAGGGAGACTTTCTGAAAGGCGGTGAGCGCTGACGTTGAGCTGGCGATGTGGTTTGATCCAAATAGTCTCAGTGCAATGAGCAAAGGGCGGTCAGCGTTTGTGAGAGCGGGTGATCGAGTCGGTAAACGAGTGAAACTTGAGCTGCACCACGTCTCATCTTTATCGGACGGTGGGCAGTTGTACGATATTGATAACCTGCGTTTGCTAACTCCGAAGCAGCATTTGGAAGTTCATAAGGGAGTCGAGTAATGAAAAAGTTAATGATCAGTGATATGTCCGAAGAGCAGTTTTTGCATTTTGTACAAAAGATATGTCAATCGGATTACGCGACTGAAAAGGGGCATACCTCGGCCGTTATGGAGTTTGAACGACTGAGCGAGCATCCAGCCCGTTCCGATTTGTTCTATTACCCGGAACCGGGCAAAAGTGGTCCGGAAAACATCGTGGCGGAAGTAAAAAGGTGGCGGGCCGCCCACGGCAAACCTGGTTTCAAAGACCAGTAAGCACGGCCCCCTATTGGCGCAACCTGCCGATAGGGGGCTCACCAAGACTTAATAGTCCTTCTTGCACTCCGCGCCCGGCGTAATCACCTGCACACTCATCCGTGGCGTCGCCAGATCCAGTCCTGCCTCATCCAGATGGCGCTTGAGCGACAGGTTGAACGCCCGCGAAACTTCCCACTGTTTGATCGGCGCAGTCTTGAACCGCGCGCGAAGAATCGCGCTGCCGGACTCGAAGCTTTCCACGCCCTGAATCTCCAGCGGCGACCAGATGTTGCGCCGCTGCAGCGGGTCGGTGCGCATTTTCTGGCCGACTTCGCGCATCAGTTTGATCGCGTCGTCGATTTCCATGTTGTACGGCACCGCCACGCGGAAGATCGCGTAGCCGAATTCCCGGGAGTAGTTCTTGATGCTTTTGATTTCGCTGAACGGAATGGTGTGGACGATGCCGTCGATGTCGCGCAGGCGCACGGTACGGATGGTCAGGCCTTCGACGGTGCCGAGGTGGCCGCCGACGTCGACGTAATCGTCGATGGCCAGCGAGTCTTCGATGATGATGAACAGGCCGGTGATCAAGTCCGCGACCAGTGACTGCGCGCCGAAACCGATGGCCAGACCGATCACACCGGCACCGGCCAGCAGCGGGGTGACGTTCATGCCCATGTTCGCCAGCGCGACGATCAGCGCAATGATGAAAATCGCCACGAACAGCACATTGCGGATCAGCGGCATCATCGTTTGTGCGCGGGCATTGGCCAGGCCTTTGCGCGAGCGGGTGAGGGCGTGGTGCACGGCGGTGTCGGCGAGGATCCAGATCAGCCAGGAGAAAATCAGTGTGCCGATCAGGCTGAACAGTTTGACGCTGACGTCATGCCCTTCGCCCTCGGCAAAACCGATCAGCGACTTGCCCCACACGCGCAGGCCGAGTTCGATGAAGGTCAGCCACACCAACAGGTGGGCGAGGGTGTAGAAGAAGCTTTTCAGGCGTTCCGAATACAGCGCATGACGCTTCGGCCCGCGCTGCGGTTTGAGCGAGTGACGGCGGACGAGGCCGTTGATCACCATGCACATCACCAGCAACACCGTGCAGATCAGCGACTGACGCAGGGCGGTGCTGGTGTCGCCGGCGGAGACGAAGGTGGCGAACAGCGAGATGCCGACCAGCACCAGCGCCGGCACGTACCAGAAGGTGCCGAGGATATCGATGGTGTCGCTGAGGGCGCGGCGGGTCAGGCGACGGGACAATGGCTGGTTGCGGATCAGGTGCGCGATCGGCCGGCGGAAACGCAGGATGAACAGACCGGTGAACAGCGCCGCGAGGACATTGGTGATGGTTGCGGTGGTGTGCGCCAGGTGCACGCCGAGGCTCTCGACCAGGCGCGGGTCGTTCAGCGCCTCACCGAACGCGGCGAAGCTGCCGATCAGCCACAGTGGGCGGAAAGCCTGATGCCGCAGAATGTACAGCGCCCGGTGCCGGTGCGGGCCGTCGAGTAGCGAAAAGGCGATCACGCAAATCGCCGAGAAACAGGTGCCGACCACCAGCGCATAAGCCAGCACCATCGCCAGGCTTTTACCCAGCGACGATGGCAGCGCGTAGCTCATATAGACGGTGATGACCAACGCAATCAGCCACGGCCCGAGCTTGCGTAGGGCGAAGCGCAGCATGTCGAGGGCCTTGGGGTGTTGCGGCAGTTCTTCGGTCAGGCCGAAGCGCATGCGCACCCGGTGCCCGAGCCAGATCAGCGCGGCGGCGAGCAGGCTCCAGACCATCAGGATCACCGCGAAGCCGAAGATGATCGGCAGCCATTCGCTGGCCGGCAGCATCAGGGCGTCGAGTTCGTCCTTGGCCAGATCGAATTCATTGGACCAGCGGGTGAGCGGGCTGTCGGCACCGGAGAACTGCTGTTCGAAACTGGCCAGGGTGCCGCCGATCAGGCCCAGCACACCTTCTTCCGGTGAGGCCTGGGCTTTCTTGGTGACGTCGCGCAGCTTTTTCAGATCGGTCAGCAACTGGGCGCGTTGCTTGTCGTTTTCCAGCGACTTGATGACTTCATCCAGCGACTGCCCCAGCGGCTCTTGCGCCTCGGGCTGGGTCTTGGTGGTGTTGAGCAGGCCCGGCAACCCGGCCGCATGGGCAGGGGCCAGCGGCAGCAGCGTCATCAGGCAGACAAGGAACAGGCAGGGCAGAGCAAACAGACGAGCGAACACTAGGCGGTCAACCTCGCAAAGGGGCGAATTGAGCGAGTGTACGAGGCAGCCAGAATCAATGCGAGCCGGGCGCGGATTTATTCGTTGAGTTTGGCGAGGATCTTGTAGACCACGGTCGCCAGGATCATCAGCATGCCGATCCACATGGCAAAGACGCCGGCGTTCTTGTCGCGGAAGTTGAAGCCGATTGCCAGCAGGATCATCCCGGACAGGATCGGAATGAGCATGGCGTGGAACGAAGACATCGAGATCATGGAGACTGCCTTGTCGAAATGAATGATGTAAGTCTAGGTCGCTTTCTGCTGCGAGGAGTGATGTGTATCAGAATTGAGTCAGTCCAATAATGAAATTGTGTTGTCTGGACTGCCGCTTTCGCGAGCAAGCCCGCTCCCACAGCTTGGAATGCATTCCAATGTGGGAGCGGGCTTGCTCGCGAAGCTTTTCAGCTTTTACGGCAATTCGCGACTGGCGTAGAACGCGCTCAGCACTTTGACCAGGTGCGCCAGGTCGTGGCTGCCGCACAGTTCGCGGATCGAGTGCATGGCGAAGGTCGGCAGGCCGATATCCACGGTGCGCACGCCCAGGTGGCTGGCGGTGATCGGGCCGATGGTCGAGCCGCAGCCCATGTCACTGCGCACCACGAAGCTCTGCACCGGTACTTCTTCGGCCATGCACAGGTGGCGGAAGAACCCGGCGGTTTCGCTGTTGGTGGCGTAGCGCTGGTTGCTGTTGACCTTGATCACCGGGCCGGCGTTGAGTTTCGGGCCGTGGTTAGCGTCGTGCTTCTCGGCGTAGTTCGGGTGCACGCCGTGGGCATTGTCGGCCGAGACCAGCAGCGATTTCTGGATGGTGCGGACGAACTCGTCACCTTCGGGCAGCAGACGACGCAGGGTCTGTTCGAGCATCGGGCCATCGGCACCGCAGGCCGAGCAGGAGCCGACTTCTTCGTGGTCGTTGCACACCAGCACGCAGGTTTCTTCGGTGTCGGCGGTGAGCAAGGCTTGCAGGCCGGCGTAGCACGACAGCAGGTTGTCCAGGCGCGCACCAGCGATGAAGTCGCCGTGCAGGCCGATGATCGCAGCGCTTTGGGTGTCGTAGAAGCTCAGTTCGTAATCCAGCACCACGTCGGCGTTCAGGCCATGTTCGCGGGCCAGTTGATCGGTCAGTACGGCGCGGAAGTCGACGCGCTCGTCACCGGCGAACTGCGCGAGGATCGGTGGCAGCTCGGTCTGCGCGTTGATTGCCCAACCCTGATTGGCTTCACGGTTGAGGTGAATCGCCAGGTTGGGAATGATCGCGATCGGTGCCTTGAAGTCGATCAGTTGGCTTTCGACCTTGCCGTCGCGACGGAAGGTGACGCGGCCGGCCAGCGACAGGTCGCGGTCGAACCACGGCGCCAGCAGCGCGCCGCCGTAGACTTCAACGCCCAGTTGCCAGAACCCCTGACGTTGCAGTTCCGGTTGTGGCTTGACCCGCAGGCAGGGGCTGTCGGTGTGGGCGCCGACCAGACGGATACCGTCGTGCAGCGGCGAGTTGCGGCCCATTTTGATTGCGACGATCGAGGAGTCGTTACGGGTGACGTAGTAGCGGCCGTTGGCCTCGGTAGTCCACGGCTCGCGCTCGTCGAGGCGCACATAACCGGCGGCCTCCAGACGCTGGACAAGGCTGGCAGTGGCGTGGAACGGGGTAGGGGAGGCCTTGAGAAAGTCGATCAGGCCTTGGTTCAACTCTTCGCGCATAAGAAGCTCCAGACAGCAATGGGCGCGAGTTTAACGCATCGGCCCGGGAATTGAATCCGGACAGGCTCGGGGTGGGAGCGGGCTTGCTCGCGAAAGCGGTGGGTCAGATGCAGATTTTTTGGATGACACACCGCTTTCGCGAGCAAGCCCGCTCCCGCAGGGAGTGATGTGGATCAGCGGGCGGCTACGCGTTTTTTCAAATAGTTCATGATGACTTTTTCATCTTCCGGTTTATCCGGACGCGGCAGCTGTTGTGGCCAGGATTTCTGGCTCAGCAGTTTTTTCTGCTGGCTCTCGTCCCAACGCAGAATTTCCCGCGAGGCACATTCCCACCATTCGTGCCGGCAAACGCTGTAGTACGGATCTTCCGGCGCAGCGCTGCCGTACAGCAGGTCGCGACCGACCTTGCGCAACGCACCTTTCTGATTGCGCAGCTTCCATTTGATTTTCAATCGGCGCCAGGCTGACGGGAACGGTTTGACCCGTGGCACGTCGGTACACAGATCCACCAGGCGCTGGCTGAACTGCTCGCCGTGCTGGGAGAAGAAGTACGTCTGCATCGCGTGGAAGAAGCGTTTTTCCGCGAAGTAGTGGTAAACGTGTTTGCGCGCCTCTACCACCTGACGCTTGCGCATGGCGTACGACAGCGCGATCTGCTCAATGGTATGGATTTCGAAGCCGCCGAGTGTCCATTCATCGATCAGCCGGATCGATTCCTCGAAAAGAGCAGAATCACTGTCGGTCACGCCGCACAAACCGCTGTTGTAGAGCTTGAAACCGTTATCCGGCGTCACACCGTGCACGCGCAGATCGCGGCCGAGTTTCTGATAGTCGCTGCGCTGGTGCACATCTTTCCAGTTGTACTCGAAGCGATCCATCACCGAGCGGTTCGGCTCGATGAATTTGAACAGTTGGCTCGGGTGACGGGTGAACAGGGTGTCGGTGTCGACGAACAGGGTCTTTTCCGCCCACTGCATACCGGCGGCGATGGCGCAGGCCTTGCGTCGGTGGTGATAGCCATGAGTGCCTTGCCAGCGGGTCTGGGTCGCTTCGTCCAGCAACACCGTGTCGACCGGCCAGCCGGCGTAGTCCTCGGGGCGATCGGTGAGAATCCTGATGGCCGGCCGGTCGCCGTTTTTGGCTTGAGACAGCGCGGTCAGGATGCTGAACTTGGCTTCGCGCCGGTATACATCCTGATTGCCGTAAACCAGGTAAAGCAGTTGATGACGAACTTTCGTGAGGGGTGTTACCAGGGAATCAATACAACTCATCCGAAAACAAAATCCTTGTACAAAAAAAAGCGCTGCCGCTCAGGCAGCGCTTAAAACGATGCCGGGCATTCGAAACGCAGGCGTTCGCCGGTTTGCGGGTGGGTGAAGCTCAGCATGCTCGCGTGCAGACACAGGCGAGGCCACGCCGCCAGGGCCTGTTCGTGGGCGTAGAGCCCGTCGCCCAGCAGCGGGTGACCGATGGACAGCATGTGTACGCGCAACTGGTGCGAGCGACCGGTAATCGGCGTCAGTTCCACGCGGCACCAATCGCCACAACGCTCAAGCACGCGCCAGAAGGTCAGTGCATGTTTGCCGAATTCGTGGTCGACCACGTGCCGCGGTTTGGTCGGTGGGTCGTAGCGCAGGGGCAGGTCAATACTGCCGCTGTCCAGTTCCGGCTGACCCCAGGCGAGGGCGGTGTAGGCCTTTTCGGTTTCACGATCGTGAAACTGGCGGGACAGTTCGCGATGGGTATCGGGGTCGCGGGCCAGCAGGATGATGCCGGAGGTTTCCCAGTCCAGGCGATGGACGATGCGCGCTTCCGGGTAGCCGTTTTCCTGCAGGCGAGTGATCAGGCAATCCTTGTTGTCGTCGGCGCGACCGGGCACCGAGAGCAGCAAGGTTGGTTTGTCGACCACCAGTACGGCGGCGTCCTGATGAATGATGCGGATGTTGGACAGCGGCATTAAAACAGCCTCGTAACAAATGCCAACGGCGGCTCAGGGCCATTCCGCAAGGGGAATGGCCCTGAGCCGCCGCCGTTCCTGCCGGATCGACTCAGCGATCTGGCAGGGTGATGTTGAGTTCCAGAATCGAGCAACTGCCCTGGCTTTCCAGTGCAACATGTACGTCGTCGTTACCGATGTTGACGTACTTGCGGATCACGTCGACCAGTTCCTTCTGCAAGGCTGGCAAGTAATCCGGCGTGCTGCGCTGGCCGCGCTCATGCGCCACGATGATCTGTAGACGCTCTTTCGCTACCGAGGCGGTACTTGGCTTTTTGTTGGCACGAAAGAAGTCAAAAAGGTTCATTACCTACCTCCAAACAGGCGCTCGAAGAATCCCTTCTTCGTAACATCGAGGAAACGATGTTCTTTTTCTTTGCCCAGCAGACGATCAACGGCATCGCTGTACGCCTGACCGGCATCGCTCTGGTCGTCGAGAATCACCGGGACGCCCGAGTTGGAAGCTTTCAGAACCGCTTGCGACTCAGGGATGACGCCCAGCAGGGTCACGGCCAGAATTTCCTTCACGTCTTCGACGCCCAGCATCTCGCCATCGCTGACGCGCTGCGGATTGTAACGGGTCAGCAGGAGGTGTTCCTTGATCGGCTCTTCGCCGTTTTCGGCGCGACGCGATTTGCTGGCCAACAGGCCCAGCATGCGGTCGGAGTCACGTACCGAGGATACTTCCGGGTTGGTCACGATGATCGCTTCGTCGGCGAAGTACATGGCCAGGTGCGCACCTTTCTCGATGCCCGCCGGGGAGTCGCAGACCACGAAGTCGAAGTCTTCCTTGAGCGCCATCAGGACTTTTTCCACGCCTTCGACGGTCAGCGCGTCTTTGTCGCGGGTCTGGCTGGCGGCCAGCACGTAGAGGTTTTCCAGGCGCTTGTCTTTGATCAGGGCCTGCTGCAGGTTGGCTTCGCCGTTGACCACGTTGACGAAGTCGTACACCACGCGACGCTCGCCACCCATGATCAGGTCGAGGTTAAGCAAGCCCACGTCGAAGTCGACGATCCCTGTTTTGTGGCCGCGCAGAGCGAGGCCG
>Ga0153931_100334_pt1 | contig 13154 bp, 9 predicted proteins | sample TSNJ015MetaG_FD_104730 | JGI IMG/M metagenome (GOLD analysis project Ga0153931, IMG submission 104730) | Attine ant fungus gardens microbial communities from New Jersey, USA - TSNJ015 MetaG | ecosystem: Host-associated > Fungi > Mycelium > Unclassified | place: USA: New Jersey, Wharton State...
CGCGAGCAAGCCCGCTCCCACATTGGTTTATGGGGTGTTCAGGACGGCCAATGCCGGGCAAATACCGGTGCCAGCACCGGGTGCCGGTCAATGCGCTGCAACCACGCATGAAAGCCCGGCCGCGTCTGGCGCAGGTGCTCGCGACTCCCCGCCCAACGCGTCACCACGGCCGCGAGCACGTCCAGTGCTCCCGGTTTTTCGTCGTCCAGATACAGCTCGGCGGAAAACTGGTCGGCAAACACTTCCCAACTCCAGTGCAAACGCTCGCGGGCACCGGCCATCAGGTTTTGCCGTGAGGCCTCGTCGGGCATCACCAGCCAGCGCTCGGGGTAATCGATGACGCCGATGGCCGCGTAGCAATTGCTGACGATGTAGACCATGCCGCGAATCGCCTGGTCGCGATCCCCCGGCTTGTCCGGCAACAGACCGGACTCGGGAAAACTCAGGCCCAGGTGAATCAGAATCGCCACACTCTCGGTGATCGCACTGCCATCGGGCAATTGCAGGGTCGGCACCTGCTTCAGTGGATTGAGCTGCGCCAGCGCCTCGGCGGCTTCGCTCGAGGCCTGGCTATCGATGAAGCGGTAGGCGATCTGGCACAACTCCAGCGCCGCTTCGATCGCGGCAGCACCTGAATTGAGATGTCCGTAAAGTTGATACATGTCCCCTCCTCGATCTCGACAGGTCTGGTGTAGCCCTATTTATAGCGGGTGTATCGGCTTTGGCACATTTTTTCCATGCACTCGCGACTTGCGAATTCAAACCTCGCAAAACAGCGCTGGCGGTGCCCATCCCGCACCAAGAGCAATCATCGAACGCTATCCGCGTTCTTGTAAGGTGCGATACCGAACCAAAAGTTCGCGTATCCGAGCTGGCAACAAGGAGGTCACTGCGTGAATCTTCAATCGTTCTGCCGCATCACTACTGCCTGTGGGTATCAATTGGCGCAACGCCGAGTTCACCGCCACAGTCCCGGCAATCAATACCTTTATCTTATTACCTGAACCCGACACTCCTGCACTGCGTCTGGCGGCATTGGCTGCGCCAGCGGCAATACACTATTTATATTTTAAATACACCGCATGAAGTTATTGCACAAACGATCAATCGATGACCGGCAACAGGATTGTCGAACAATAACTTAAGGCTTTTTGTTATTGCACCAAAAGCGCACTCCCGAGCATAACTAACCAACATTTAAAACAGTGATTTCAATTGAACAAGAACAAGGAATACAGCCTGTGACCCGCTAATCCATTGACCCGCACCAAATCAGTCCGCCGCGCACCATCAAGTGCCTTGGCAGACTCGACTTCAGCGGCTCTATCTGGCTGATCCGCCGGATACAGCGCCAGGCCTGACTCGCCTGTAAAAAAGCCCCGGGATTCGGGGCCGTGGACAGTCGCGCATTAAAGAAAACTTGGCCCGCCAGTAAAACTTATATAAATGCGACACGGGTAACAGCCATGAAATAACCGCTGTACATTTCCGCAACATTTGGCACAGCGGTTGCAAAACAAAATTTGAGTAATCAACTGTAGGAGCTGCCGAAGGCTCGGGCCGCTCCTACATAAAGCACAAGAACAACCAGGGAATGGCTAATGAACACTCGAAGTCGATAGCTCTAAGCCAGTAACTGTAAGCAAGCCGTGTTCAATAGATAGTTCAACTATCGGCTTGCGTACACCCAAAAGAAAGTTTCACCCACCCACTCGAACATCAACCAATTGTTCGGACGGCACCTTATTGCCCTTCATCAACCCGAGGGAGCTTTAATGAACGATGCGGTAAAGCACAGAACCCTGCCGGGGCCGTTACGGGAAGCGCCAATCCCGCCGCCAGCGGACAGGCCGGCCTTCACGGCCAACACGTCGCAGCCCGGCGGGTTGAATAAACAGCAGATGCTGTTGCTGGTAGCGGTATCGGCGCTGATACACGGCGGCGCCTGGTGGTTTCTGCAGCAGACTCGACCCGAGCCACTGCCGACACCGCCGCAGATTCCGGAAATGACTGTCGAGCTGAGCAGCCCGACACCGCCTGCGCCGCCCACGCCGGAGCCACCACCGCCACCCCCTCCACCTCCGGAGCCTGAACAACCGGTGGAAGACGAAGACGCGGTCAAGCCACCGCCCAAACCGGTGGAGAAGCCGAAGCCGCTCGAAAAGCCCAAACCGGTGAAGAAAGTCGAGCCGCCGAAAGCTCCGCCTGCCCCGGCACAACCGGCCGCTCCCGCTGCGCCGGCGACACCAAGCGCGCCACCGGCCCCTGCCGCCGCGCCCGGCCCGGTCAAGGAATCGGCAGCGATTTCCGGTCTCGCCAGCCTCGGCAACCCGCCGCCGGAGTACCCGTCGCTGGCGCTGCGGCGCAATTGGGAAGGCAGCGTGGTGCTGCGCATTCAGGTGCTGGCCAACGGTCGCGCCGGTTCGGTCACGGTGACCAAGTCCAGCGGCAAGCCGCAACTGGATGACGCCGCCGTCGCGGCAGTGAAGAACTGGAAGTTCATTCCGGCCAAGCGCGGTGATACGCCGATTGACGGCTTCGCCACCCAGACCATCGATTTCAAATTGCCGCAATAACGGCAACCCCAACTCATAACCGACTTAATGCAAGCGAGGTGTAGCCATGAACTCTTCACTGTCTTCGATGATTGTCCCCGGTGTGCTCTGGGGCCTGGTGCTGTTTTCCGTGGTCAGCTGGGCAATCCTGCTGGTCAAGTCGGCGCAGTACCTGCGCCAGAAAGCCCAGAACAAACAGTTCAGCAAAGCCTTCTGGGGCGCGCCGGACCTGCTCACCGCCGCCGAACACGCCAGCCAGTATCCGGGCTCGCTGGCGCGCATCGCCAGCAGCGGTTTCGAAGCGTTGCTGGTGGAAGAATCGCCGCGTACCACGCAACAACTGGCGCACACCATCAACCGTTCCGATCGTCTGGAGCGCAACCTGCGCCAGCAGATCCAGAAAGAACGCCGCTCCCTGGAAAACGGTCAGGCGATCCTCGCCAGTATCGGCAGCACCGCGCCGTTCATTGGTCTGTTCGGCACCGTATGGGGAATCATGGAAGCCCTGCAAAGCATTGGCGAAACCGGTTCGGCCAGCCTTGAGGCGGTCGCCGGCCCCATCGGCCATGCACTGATCGCCACTGGCGTGGGGATCGCCGTCGCGGTTCCGGCGGTGCTGATTTACAACTTCTTCCTGCGCCGCCTGAAACTCGCTTCGGCAGACATGGATGACTTCGCCCACGACTTCGACGCCCTCGCTTCACGCAGCGCGTTTTCCATCAGCCGTCAGGCCATCGCCAGCAAAACCACAGCCGCCGTGCGGGAGGCCAGCTGATGTCCTTTTCCACGCAAGACAGCGATGAAGTGCTCAGCGAAATGAACGTCACGCCGCTGGTGGACGTGATGCTCGTGCTGCTGGTGGTGTTCATCGTCACCGCGCCGCTGATGACCAACGCGATCAAGGTCAACCTGCCGAAAACCGACGCCGTCGCTCCTGCCGAAAAGAAAGACCCGGTGGTGGTCAGCGTCGATCAGGACGGCAAGTTCTACCTGGCAAAAACCGAACTGGCGCCGGAATCGCTGGAAGCCAGCCTCAAGGAGGTCAAGGCCAAGGACGCCGAAGTGCGCGTGCAGTTGCAGGCCGACGCCAACGTCAATTACGGCCAGGTGGCCAAGGCCATGGCGTCCATCGAGCGCTCGGGCATCAGCAAGATTTCGGTGATGACCACCCACTGAGTGCGGTGCCGGGCGCGCGTTGAGAAGCGCGCCCGGCACCGCTGAAGAATCCCGTCGCAATCAGCCGACCGAAAAAACGCAACGCGTGTTCGGAGGGGATCGGCTTGCTTGAAGAAAGTGGTTTTTCGCGGCGCGGCACCCCCGTGACCTGCGCAATCAGGGCTCACAAGGCCATTTCGATAACGTCTAATAAAGTCGGAAACAACCATGCTGATGAACACTCCACGCTTTACGCTCAAACCTTTGGTGGCCATGATCTCTCGTCACCGTTTTGTTCCGTTGTATCTGGTGGCCATGGGGATGGGTGCCGGGACTGTGCAAGCCGCCGAGGACGACAACGCGGCCGTGCCCGCTGCGGCAGCGGTGGTGGCGCCGACCACGCAACTGCAACGGGTGGAAGTGACCGGTTCGGCGATTCGCCGGGTCGATGCGGAAACGGCGGTGCCGATCACCATTCTCAAGGCCGATGAGCTGCGCAAACAGGGCGTGACCACCACCGCCGAACTGGTGCAGCGGATCACCGGCAGCCAGTCGATCAACAACAGCGCCGGTTCGGTCGGCGCCGCCACCGGTGGCGCTTCGTTTGCCGACATGCGCGGCATCGGCGCGAACAAGACCCTGGTGCTGCTCAACGGTCGACGGCTGGCCAACAATGCCTTGTCCGGCACCAACTCGGCCGGCGGCGCGGTGGATCTGAACATGATCCCGTTTGCCGCGATCGAGCGCGTGGAGGTTCTGCGCGACGGCGCATCAGCCCTGTACGGCACCGACGCCATCGGTGGCGTGATCAACTTCATCACCAAGAAATCCATGACCGACGGCCAGCTCACCCTCGGTGGCGAAACCCCGACCCACAGCGGCGGTGGCGCCACCAAAGACATGAGCGCCAGCTGGGGCTACGGCGATCTGGAACAAGACCGCTTCAACGTGCTCGGCGTGTTCAACTACAACAAGCAGCAGAACCTCGACGCCAACGACCGCTCCTTCGCCCGCGACTATGTGCCCGGCCGCGGTCTGGATCAGACCTCCGGCACCGCGTTCCCCGGCAACTACAGCCAGAACGGCAATGCCACCAACCCGTTGGCCAACAGCAATTGCAACGGCCCCAATCTGGTGGCGCGCGACGGTTTGTGCCGCTTCAGCACCCGCGAATACATCGACCTGATTCCGCAAACCGAAAAGACGTCGTTCTTCGGCAAGACCACCGGCAAGCTGGCGGATGACCACAACGTCAACCTCGAATACTTCTGGTCGCGCAACAACAACGCCACGGCGGTCGGCCCGGCACCGCTCACTGGCCTGAGCCTGGATTCATCGTCGCCCTACTACCCCGGCAACGGCATCACGCCCGGCCCGACCGGCTTCGCCCTCGACCCGACGCAACCGGTCGACGTCAACTGGCGCGAAACCGCCGCCGGCCCGCGTGAATCGAAAGACCAGAACACCAGTCAGCGCTTTCTGCTGAGCTTCGACGGTCTGGTCGGCGGCTGGGATTACAACGTCGGCGCCTCGTACAACCAGAACAAAATCGTCTCCAGCGTCACCAGTGGATATGTCAGCGATCAGGCGATGATCAACGGCCTGGCCAGCGGTCTGCTCAACCCGTTCGGCCCGCAATCGGCCGCCGGTCAGCAGTACATCGACCAGGCCATGTACCACGGCGCCTACTCCACCGCCGTCGGCCGCGTGGCCGGTTTTGACGGGCGGATCAGCCGCGAGATCGGCGACTGGTTCGGTGCCGGCCCTTCCGGTCTGGCACTGGGTGGCGAGTACCGCAAAGAGAAATTCCACCAGGACTTCGAACAGTTTGCCGGTGACATCCAGAGCCTCGGCATCGACCCCAACGGCAGTGTCGAAGGCGACCGCAGCGTGAAAGCTGCCTACGCAGAAATCAACGTACCAGTGCTCGACAGCCTCGAACTGTCCGCCGCCGTGCGCCACGACAAATACAGCGACTTCGGCAGCACCACCAACCCGAAATATTCGTTCCGTTATCAGCCGCTCAAAGAGCTGGTGGTGCGCGGCGCGTACAGTGAAGGCTTCCGTGCGCCGTCACTCTACGAGCTGTATTCGCCGCGCAGCATCACTTACACCCAGGGCTACTACAACGACCCGGTGCTGTGTACCGGTGGCGTAGTGCAACCGGGCGGCAACGGCGGGCGCGATTGCGGCCAGCAGTTCCTCAATCAGATCGGCGGCAACGAAGATCTGGCCCCGGAGAAAGCGCGCAACGTGACGCTGGGCTTCGTCTACCAACCGGTCAGCAACCTGTCGGTAGGTCTGGATTTCTGGTGGATTCACATTTCCAACCAGATCCAGCCGTTCCCCGAATCCACCGTGTTCGATCAGGCCGGCAGCTACCCGGATCGCTTCGTGCGCAACGCCGACGGCACGCTCAACTACATCGTCACCGGCAACGCCAACCTCGGCATCGTCGAGACCAACGGTGTCGATGTATCGCTGGACTACCGCTTCCCGAACACCCCTTACGGCCAGTTCGGCCTGGGGCTGCAAGGCACCTACGTCGACAGTTACGACTTTCAGAGCACCATCAAGGGCCCGTTCACTGACAAGGTCGGCGACTTCGAAGGGGACGGGGTGATTGCGCGCTGGAAACACAACCTCACCGGCAGCTGGACCTTCGGCGCGGCTCGCGCGTCGCTGACCAACCGCTTCACCACCGGCTACAACGACTACGACCGCGATACCCATGCGCGCGTCGCGTCGTATTCGGTGTGGGACCTGTCGGCCGGCTACACCTTCAACAAGGTGCTGGACGTGGATGCGGGGATGAAGAACATGTTCGACCGCAACCCGCCTTTCACCAACCAGGCCTACAACTTCCAGAGCGGCTATGACCCGCGCTACACCGACCCGCTGGGTCGCACGCTGTTTGCACGCATGACGTATCACTTCTAAGGCACAAAACACCGCGACACCGGGTGAATGCAAACCTTTGTGGCGAGGGAGCTTGCTCCCGCTTGAGTGCGCAGCACTCACAAAAATCTGCAGGGTTAATCCGATTTTTTGGGGCTGCTTCGCAGCCCAGCGGGAGCAATCTCCCTCGCCACAGTTTTCAGCGTTGCCAGTGAGTTTTCGGGCTTAGAGGAAAAACTTCATGAGATTCATGCGCAACATGGCAGGCCTGCTGCTCGGCGGCGTTTTGCTCTGCGCCGCCGTGCCGGCAATGGCCGCCGGCAGCTACGCAATGACGGTATACGGCGAGGCGCCGAAGTATCCGGCGGGTTTCGAGCATTTCGATTTCGTCGATCCGCACGCGCCCAAGGGCGGTTCGCTCAGTCGTGCGTCGATGGAAATCGGTCAGTACAACTACATCACCCCGTATGCCGATCAAGGCATTTCCGTGGTGCAGGTCAACGACTGGGTGTATGCGCCGCTGGCGTTCCGTTCGCTTGACGAGCCCTACACCGTTTACGGTCTGGTCGCGCAACAGATGGAACGCGATCCCGAAGGCCTCTCGGTGCGCTTCACCCTCAACCCCAAGGCCCGCTTCGCCGACGGCACGCCGATCACCGCCGAGGACGTGCGCTACACCTTCAACCTGCTGATGACCAAGGGCAGCCTGAGCTATCGCCAGCAATACGCCGATGTGCAGGAGGTGCTGATCGAGAATCCGCAGCAGATTCGTTTCACTTTCAAGAACAACCTCAACCGCACCCTCGCGCTGGATTTGGCGACGCTGCGCGTGGTGCCCGAACACTGGTGGCAGACTCGCGATTTCGCCAACGGCGGCGGCTTCGAGCCACCGCTGGGCAGCGGCCCGTATCGGGTGAGCAAGGTCGACGCGGGGCGCAGCATCAGTTTCCAGCGCGACCCGGACTGGTGGGGCAAAGACCTGCCGGTCAGTCGCGGGATGTACAACTTCGACACGCTCACGGTGAATTTCTACGGCGACACCGACGTCGCCCGCCAGCTGTTGCAAGCCGAGGCGTTCGACTACAACCGCGAGTTTTCCTCGTCCGGCTACGTGGTGGGTTACGACAGCCCGGCGCTGCGTGACGGGCGCTTGCAACAGGCGATCCTCGCCCCGGAAAAACCCACCGCCGCCCAAGGTTTCGTGTTCAACCTGCAAAACCCGATTTTTCAGGATCGCCGCGTGCGTCAGGCGATCAGCCTGCTGTGGGATTTCGAATGGACCAACAAGCAGATGATGCGCGGCTTCTACGTGCGCCAGAACAGCTTCTGGCCGAAGAGTGAAATGGCCGCGACCGCCCTGCCTGACGCCGAGGAACTGAAAATCCTCGAACCGTTGCGCGGGCAGATTCCCGACGAGGTGTTCACCACGGTGTATCAGGCGCCGAAAACCGACGGCAGCGGCTACATCCGCGACAAGCAGTTGCAAGCCCTGAAGCTGCTCGCCGAGGCCGGCTGGACGCCGCACAACAATCGGCTGCTCAACGCCACCGGTGAACCGCTGGAGTTCACCTTCCTCGACGGTCAGGGCGGTTTTGATCGCATGCTGTTGCCGTTCAAACGCACCCTCGCGCAGATCGGCATCACCCTCAATTTGCGCCGGATCGACTCGGCGCAATACGTCAATCGGCTCAATGCCCGCGACTACGACATGATCGTCACCAGTTTTCCGCGCAGTGGCGATCCGATCGTCTCCCCCGGCCGCGAGCTGTACAGCCTGTACGCCTCGCAAAGTGCCACGCAAGTCGGCAGTTCGAACTCGATGGTGTTGGCCAACCCGGCGGTCGATCAACTGATCGACGGGCTGGTCAAGGCCGACACCCGCGAAGCCATGGTGCATTACGCCCGCGCCCTCGACCGGGTGCTGCAATGGGGTTACTACATGATTCCCAACTACTACTCCAAAGGCACGCCGACGGTGTATCAGAACCGCTTTGGCATGCCGCCGGTGCAACCGGCGTACGACGAAGGCCTCAACACCTGGTGGGAGGTCTCGGCCAAGCCGTTGACCACGCAACAGATGCACACCCAGCTCGCGGGGGGCCAGTGACATGCTGCGCTATCTGAGTCGACGCTTGCTGCTGATCATCCCCACGCTGCTGTGCATTCTGGTGGTCAATTTCCTGATTGTGCAGGCCGCGCCGGGCGGCCCGGTGGAGCAAGCCATTGCCCGCCTGCAAGGTTTCGGCGGACACAGCATGGGCGGCGGCGGTGAAGTCGCCGCGGTTGGCGGTGCCGGGCGCAGCAGCCGCGGCCTCGATCCGGCGCTGATCGAGGAAATCAAACACCACTACGGCTTCGACAAACCGATGCACGAACGCCTGTGGCTGATGCTGAAAAACTACGCACAGCTGGATCTGGGCAGCAGTTTCTTTCGCGGCGCCAAGGTCACCGATCTGATCGTGCAGAAGCTGCCGGTGTCGTTGTCGCTCGGCCTGTGGGCGACGCTGATCACCTACCTGATTTCAATCCCGCTGGGCATCCGCAAAGCAATCAGGAACGGCAGCGCATTCGATGTCTGGAGCAGCACGGCGATCATCATCGGCTACGCGATGCCGGCGTTTCTGTTTGCGATTCTGCTGATCGTGGTGTTCGCCGGCGGCAGCTACGTCAACTGGTTTCCGGTGCAGGGGCTGGTGTCGGATAACTTCGACAGCCTCGGCACATTGGGCAAGATCGGCGACTACCTCTGGCACCTGGTGCTGCCGGTCACGGCGCTGGTGATCGGTGGGTTCGCCACCCTGACCATCCTCACCAAAAACAGCTTTCTCAACGAGATCAGCCGCCAGTACGTGATCACTGCGCGGGCCAAGGGTTTGACCGAGCGCCGCGTGCTCTACGGCCATGTGTTTCGCAACGCCATGCTGCTGGTAGTGGCCGGGGTGCCCTCGGCGCTGATCGAGGTGTTCTTCGCCGGTTCCTTGCTGATCGAAACCATCTTCAACCTCGACGGCCTCGGACGCATGAGTTACGAGGCGGCGGTGTCGCGCGACTACCCGGTGGTGTTCGGCGCGTTGTTCCTGTTCACCCTGTTCGGCCTGTTGATCAAGCTGATCGGCGACCTCAGCTACACCCTGCTCGACCCGCGCATCGACTTCTCGGCGAGGACTGCCTGATGTTCACACTCTCTCCTCTGGGTCAGCGCCGGGTCGCGCAGTTCAAGGCCAATCGCCGTGGGCGCTGGTCGTTGTGGCTGTTCCTCGGGCTGTGCCTGATCTGCCTCGGTGGCGAACTGATCGCCAACGACAAGCCGTTGCTGATCCGCTACCACGGCGCCTGGTACTTCCCGATTCTCAGCGATTACCTGGAAACCGATTTCGGCGGCGAGCTGCCGTTCCAGCCGGATTACGCCAGCGCTTACGTGCACTCGCTGATCGAGGATCAGGGCGGCTGGATGCTGTTTCCGCCGATCCCGTTCAGCTACGACACGGTCAATTACGACCTGACTGAACCGGCACCCAGCCCACCCTCTTCGAGCAATTGGCTGGGCACCGACGATCAGGCCAGGGACGTGTTGGCGCGGGTGATTTTCGGCACACGAATTTCGATTCTGTTTGCGCTGATCCTCACCGGCATCAGTGCGTTGGTCGGCATCGTTGCCGGGGCGTTGCAGGGTTATTACGGCGGCTGGGTCGATTTGCTCGGGCAGCGCGTGCTGGAGATCTGGTCGGGGCTGCCGGTGCTGTATCTGCTGATCATCTTGTCCGGGTTTGTCTCGCCGAGTTTCTGGTGGCTGCTGGGGATCATGGCGCTGTTTTCCTGGCTGGCGCTGGTGGATGTGGTGCGCGCCGAGTTCCTGCGTGGACGCAATCTGGAATACGTCAAAGCCGCGCGGGCGCTGGGCCTCAACGATAGCGAACTGATGCTGCGGCACATCCTGCCCAACGCGATGACCTCCACCCTGACCTACCTGCCGTTCATTCTGACCGGCGCCATCGCCACCCTCACCGCGCTGGACTTCCTCGGTTTCGGCATGCCCGCCGGGACCGCCTCGCTGGGCGAACTGATCGGCCAGGCCAAGCGCAATCTGCAAGCGCCGTGGCTGGGGCTGACGGCGTTTTTTGCCTTGGCGCTGATTTTGTCCTTATTGGTATTCATCGGTGAGGCTTGCCGAGATGCGTTTGATCCACGATCTTGATCCAAGGAGCTGACATGCAAAACAATTTGATCGAGATCCGCGACCTGCGTGTTGCCTTTGGCGAACAGACGGTGGTGCACGGTTTGAACCTCGATATCCGCCGCGGCGAATGCCTGGCGCTGGTCGGTGAGTCCGGCTCGGGCAAGTCGGTCACGGCACATTCGATTTTGCGCCTGTTGCCGGGGAAAACCGTCAGCAGCAGCGGTTCGATTGCTTACAACGGGGTGAACTTGCTGGACGCCAGCGAGCAGCAGATGCGCGGTTTGCGCGGCAACCGGATTGCGATGATTTTCCAGGAGCCGATGACCTCGCTCAATCCACTGCACACCGTGGAACGACAGGTCAGCGAAGTGCTGGAGATTCACAAGGGCCTCAAGGGCCGCGCCGCCCGTGAGCGCACTTTGGAATTGCTCGAACTGGTGGGCATTCGCCAACCTCTACAGCGCTTGAAAGCCTACCCGCATCAGCTCTCCGGCGGTCAGCGGCAACGGGTGATGATTGCGATGGCGCTGGCCAATGAGCCGGAACTGCTGATCGCCGATGAGCCGACCACGGCGCTGGACGTCACCGTGCAGCAGAAGATTCTCGAGCTGCTGATCGAGCTGCAACAGCGGCTCGGCATGTCGATGCTGCTGATCAGTCATGATCTCAATCTGGTGCGGCGCATCGCGCAACGGGTGTGCGTGATGCGCCACGGCGAAATCGTCGAACAGGCCGACTGCGAGACGCTGTTTCGCGCGCCGCAGCACCCTTACAGCCGCTTGCTGATCGAGGCTGAACCGAGCGGTGCGCCGGTGCCGAGTCCGTACCAGCACAACCTGCTGGAAGTCGATGATCTGAAGGTCTGGTTTCCCCTGCCCAAGGCCTTGTTCAGTCGTTCGCAGGCGTACATCAAAGCGGTGGACGGGGTCAGTTTCCGCTTGCAACGCGGCAAGACGCTGGGGATTGTCGGCGAGTCCGGTTCGGGCAAATCGACGCTGGGCCAGGCGATCCTGCGGCTGGTGGAATCCGAGGGCGATATCCGCTTCGGCAACAAGCAGTTGAGCCTGCTCAATCAACGCTTGATGCGGCCATTACGGCGGCAGATTCAGGTGGTGTTCCAGGACCCGTTCGGCAGCCTGAGCCCGCGAATGTCGGTGCAGCAGATCATTGCCGAAGGGTTGCTGACCCACGGCATCGGCACCGAGGCCGAGCGCGAAGCAGCGGTGATTCGCGTGCTGGAGGAAGTCGGCCTCGACCCCAAGAGTCGCCATCGCTATCCCCACGAATTCTCCGGCGGCCAACGCCAGCGCATCTCCATCGCTCGCGCACTGGTGCTGGAGCCGGCGCTGATCCTGCTCGACGAACCGACTTCGGCGCTGGATCGCACGGTGCAGAAACAAGTGGTGGACCTGTTGCGGCAATTGCAGATCAAGCATGGACTGACGTATCTGTTTATCAGCCATGACCTGGCGGTGGTGCATGCGCTGGCCCATGACTTGATGGTGATCAAGGATGGCAAGGTGGTTGAGCAAGGGTCGTCGCGGGAGATTTTTGCCGCACCGCAGCATCCCTATACCCAGGAACTGCTGAAGGCCTCCGGCCTCAAGCCCGCTGAAGCCCCCTGTGGGAGCGAGCTTGCTCGCGAAAGCGGTGGTTCAGATATAAATGAGTCGACTGACACTACGCATTCGCGAGCAAGCTCGCTCCCACAGTTTTGATTTGCAGAGATTGAAAAATATTTGTCGGGCACTGCATCCAAACGCCTCCGCCACGGGTAGTCCCTGTAACAGCCCTCTTCGGCTGTCAGCCGTCTACCCCTTTCGGAGATAACACTGATGAACATCACTCAACTGATTGGCCTCACCGGTTTGCTCGCCCTGTCCTCGACAACCTTCGCCCAAAGCAGTTACCCCGACGCAATCAAAGTCCCGGACGGTCACAAGATCGCCCTGGAAACCACCGGCGTCGGCGAGATCACTTACGAATGCCGCGACAAGCCCAACGCGGCCGGGCAGACCGAGTGGACCTTCGTCGGCCCTAAAGCGGTGCTCAATGATCGCAGCGGCAAGCAGGTCGGCACCTACTTCGGCCCGCCCGCCACCTGGCAGGCCAAGGACGGTTCGAAAGTCACCGGCACGCAACTGGCAGTCGCCCCGTCGAGCCCGGGCAACCTGCCCTATCAACTGGTCAAGGCCAACCCCGCTGAAGGCAAAGGCGCGATGAGTGGCGTGAGCTACATCCAGCGTGTCGCGCTCAAGGGCGGCGTAGCGCCAGGCAGCGAATGCACGGCGGCGACCAAGGGCAAGCAGGAAGTGGTGAAGTATCAGGCCGACTACATTTTCTGGGCGGCGAACTGACTTTCCGCTCCC
>Ga0153931_100337_pt1 | contig 13107 bp, 13 predicted proteins | sample TSNJ015MetaG_FD_104730 | JGI IMG/M metagenome (GOLD analysis project Ga0153931, IMG submission 104730) | Attine ant fungus gardens microbial communities from New Jersey, USA - TSNJ015 MetaG | ecosystem: Host-associated > Fungi > Mycelium > Unclassified | place: USA: New Jersey, Wharton State...
AGGTTGAGGATGGTCTCGATGAACGCGTGTTCATGCTGCACTTCGGCGGCGGTCGCCTGGTACTTGGAGATATCCACGGTGCCCAGGGTGCTCATGTCGATGCCGGCGCCCGGGTGGAACACGTTGGCCAGCACCAGACCGACGAGGATCGCGATGGTGGTGACGACTTCGAAGTAGATGATGGTCTTCAGGCCGATACGCCCGAGCTTCTTGGCGTCGCCCACGCCAGCAATGCCGACGATCAGGGAAGAGATGACGATCGGGATCACGATCATCTTGATCAGACGGATAAAGATATCGCCTGCCGGTTGCAGGACGTTGCTGATCCACCAGGCTTTCTCGGCACTGAAGTGGTTGAGCAACGCTCCGATTGCAATCCCTAATACCAGACCGATGAGGATCTGCCAGGCGAGGCTGAGTTTTGCCTTCTTCATTATCTTTACCCTTACTTGCGTTTGACTCAGGCACATGCAGGAACTGGAACGCTCTTTCAGCGGAAAAGTCTGTGCATCTGCCTCCGTATAAGGTGCCCCGAAGCGCGTGTTTACGGCTCTTCGGCAGGCGAAAAAAGGCGCAACTATTCCGATGCAAGGTTGCGCCGTCTAATGCCGTAAACGCCTACCCTATGCCGAATCGGCATGAGCTTTTTTAATTGAAACTGGCGTCCCAACCGGTTCGATTACGACATTTCAGCCGGCATAAGTGCCGTGAACCGGCCATTACAGCCGAGGTTGGTTATTTTTTGAACGAGTGAATTCGTCGGAAAATTTAGGAAAAAGCCTACATTTGCAGACTAGATCTCCCACTGTTTAAAGGGACTCTTTCTCGATATACGGTCGCCAGGAAACACCGCGAAATGTTTTCGCGCGCAGTGTGAGGCATTAAAAGACGAGCAGGACGCTCTAGATCAATGTTTTTGCATCGGACAAAGCTCAGCGCAAGTCCGTCGAACCGCTGTGGGTCGGCGAACCTGCGTCGCAGCTTTTACCCTGACCCGGCCCTCGCGCAGGCACTCCCTGTACCCGTAGGTCACTCCGACCCTGTAACAGTCAGAACGTCCCGGCCCCCTGGTCATGCGCCGGCCTTCCTCGGGCAGGCGCAATAAAGGGCAGCGGGGCGCTGCCCTCATGTTCGAATCAGTACCAGTTCGGATCTTTCTTCAACGTTTCCATCAACAGGTTCTGCATGCCCTGATCCGGTTTGCCGAGGAAGCGGTAGGTGGCATGTCGCGTGGGCGACTTGTCGGCCGGCAGTCCTTCGGGCACATCGACGAGCATGGCGTACGCATCTTTCTTGTCGAAGCTGAAAGCCACGATCAAGCGGTGGTTGAGGCACTTGTCTGCGGATTCGCAGAGCGGCCCGACCAGATACTTGTCGCCATCTTCAGTCACGGCATTCATCTGCTGGTCTGGCGTGCCGGACAGGTTCATCACCCATTCCGGCAGGCGCTCTTCGTGCTTCACAACGCCTTGCCAGGTTTCTCGGTATTGCGGGTCGGAGCTGAGCAGCTCGTTGACCCGCGCCTGGCCATCATTGGCCGCCATCGCCATGGCACTACCGCCCAGAAGCAGGGCGGCTGCCAGTGTCTTTAAAGCAATCATCGTTAACCTCGGCCGCGACGGCCAAAGAAGAAGGAAGCGATGAACATCACCAGGAACACGACAAAGAGAATCTTGGCGATACCCGTGGCGGTGCCCGCGATACCACCGAAGCCCAGTACGGCGGCGATGATGGCAATGATCAAGAATGTAATTGCCCAGCTCAACATGGTGATTCTCCTTACTTCTCTATTTAGGGATATTGCGTGTTCCGGCGCGATGCGCCCGAATTCGTCGGTTCGTCAGAAAACCCAGCGCTCTTCACGTGGCAGTTGATCCAGCGGCTGTGGCTGATCGACATCCATCATGCGCATCGAGGCGCTTTCGGCCTGACTGCTGCTGACGGCGCTGAAGTGCGTCTGCGTGCTGTGTTGAATCGAGATCAGCGGCTCAGGCTTCTGGCTGTTTTCCCAGCTCAGGTATTGCTGGCAAGCGATCAGGGTGATCAACAGCGCAAGTACGCCAAACAGGCCTTGCTGAATATGCAGTGGCGAGATACGCACTTGGGCGGCACGTTGGCGAGTCATCCTGGGTTCCTCACTCTTATTCGGTGGGGGCAGTGGAATCTGCCCGGGCTGAATGAGTTATTGCAGGCTGCATGCCAGTTTTTTATTTGAAAAATATTCAATAAAATCAATAAGTTATAAGTGATGAAAATTCAGCGACGGACGCATCCTGCACGATGGGTCGTCTACGGTCGTGCGGAATGCACGATTATTTCGTAGGAGATTTCATTCTTATTGAATTGAGAGCACGTCCCGGATGTCAGAAAAGTACGCAGGGAACCCCCTGCAAATCGGTGATTGTTTAAAAACTCAACAAAATCAATGGATTGGCCGTTAAGGCAGGAGAGAGCTACCCTCCTATGGCTCGCATCGTTCAGAATCAACCATGCAACTTGCCCGATTTTTCCGGGACTAACCCAAGATCAATCACTATGGAGCGTAGGAAAAATGGAATCTGCCACTGAGCATCAAGGCCGCATTCTGCTGGTGGACGACGAGTCCGCCATCCTACGAACCTTTCGTTACTGCCTCGAAGACGAAGGTTATACGGTGGCCACCGCCAACAGCGCGGCCCAGGCTGAGGCATTGTTGCAACGCCAGGTGTTCGACCTGTGCTTCCTTGATTTGCGTCTGGGTGAAGACAACGGTCTCGATGTACTGGCGCAGATGCGCGTTCAGGCGCCGTGGATGCGCGTGGTGATCGTCACCGCGCACTCGGCAGTCGATACCGCCGTGGACGCGATTCAGGCGGGCGCCGCCGACTATCTGGTCAAACCGTGCAGCCCCGACCAGTTGCGTCTGGCCACCGCCAAGCAGCTGGAAGTGCGCCAGCTCTCGGCGCGCCTGGAAGCGCTCGAAGGCGAGATCCGCAAACCCAAGGACGGCCTCGACTCCCACAGCCCGGCGATGAAAGTCGTGCTGGAAACAGCACGTCAGGTCGCCGGTACCGACGCCAACATCCTTATCCTCGGCGAATCCGGCACGGGTAAGGGCGAACTGGCACGGGCCATTCACGGCTGGAGCAAGCGTGAGAAGAAATCCTGCGTGACCATCAACTGCCCGTCGTTGACTGCCGAGCTGATGGAAAGCGAGCTGTTCGGTCACAGTCGCGGTGCGTTTACCGGCGCCAGTGAAAGCACGCTTGGTCGAGTCAATCAGGCTGACGGCGGTACGCTGTTTCTCGACGAGATCGGCGATTTTCCGCTGACCTTGCAACCCAAGTTGCTGCGCTTTATTCAGGACAAGGAGTACGAGCGGGTAGGGGATCCGGTGACCCGCCGCGCCGATGTGCGGATTCTCGCCGCGACCAACCTCAACCTCGAGGACATGGTGCGCGACGGGCGCTTCCGTGAAGACCTGCTCTATCGCCTCAACGTAATCACCCTGCATCTGCCGCCACTGCGCGAGCGTGCCGAAGACATTCTGACCCTGGCTGACCGCTTCCTCGCGCGCTTCGTCAAAGAGTACGCGCGTCCGGCCCGGGGCTTCAGTGACGAGGCGCGGGAGGCGCTGCTGGGTTATCGCTGGCCGGGCAACATCCGTGAGCTGCGTAACGTGGTGGAGCGGGCGAGCATCATTTGCCCGCAGGAACGCGTGGAAATCAGCCACCTGGGCATGGCCGAGCAACCGGCGAACAACGCACCACGGGTTGGCGCAGCGCTGAGTCTCGATGAGCTGGAAAAAGCCCATATCGGCGCGGTGCTGGCGACGGCAGGCACCCTCGATCAGGCGGCGAAAACCCTGGGCATCGACGCTTCGACCCTGTATCGCAAACGCAAGCAGTACAACCTGTGAGCGCCCGACGATGAAGCTGGCGATGAAGTTGCGCACTCGCTTGTTCCTGAGTATTTCTGCGCTGATCACGGTTGCCTTGCTCGGGCTGTTGCTCGGGCTGGTCAGCGTGATGCAGATGGCCGGTACTCAAGAAGCGACGATCCGCAGCAACTTCGTGACCCTGGATCTGGGGCTCAAATTGCGCCAGACCCTCGGTGACCAACTGGTACTGATGCTGGCTGAAAAGCCCGATCCCGCGGCCTTCGAGGCGTCAAAGCAGCATTACCTGCAATTACTCGATGAAGGCATTTCGCAGGAGGCAGACGGCGATGGCCGACAGTACGGGTTTACCCAGGCCAAAGCCGATTACCTGAGTTTTCTCCAGGCGTTCGAGCAGTCGCGTGACCCCGGCAACGTGCTCAGTGGCAACAGCGAACTCAGAGAGCGCTTCAACACCTTGCGCAACGGTCTGATCGCCGAACACAAGCATGCGCTGGACAACATCAACGCGGTACAGCATGACGCCCGGGAGCGGGCGTTGCTGGTCTCTGGCTTGCTCGGACTGGTAGGGCTGGCGGTGTTGATCATCGGGTTTGTCACTGCCCATGCGATTGCCCGGCGCTTCGGCGCGCCGATCGAGGCGCTGGCGCAAGCGGCGGACAACATCGGCCAGGGCAATTTCGAAGTCACGCTGCCGATTTCCTCGGCGATGGAAATGAACCAGCTGACCAAGCGCTTCGGCCTCATGGCCGAGGCGCTGCGCGAGCATCAGGCGACCAATATCGACGAGCTGCTGGCCGGCCAGCAGCGCTTGCAGGCGGTGCTCGACAGCATCGACGACGGTTTGTTGATGATCGACCGCGAAGGGCATCTGGAGCACCTCAATCCGGTGGCCCAGCGCCAGTTGGGCTGGGACAGTGACCGCTTGGGGCAGGGCCTTGGCACTGCGCTCGAGCGCCCGGAGCTCGACGCGCAACTGCAACTGGTGCTGCGCGGCGGCACCCTTGAGCGCGCTCCGGAGGATTTGAGCATCGAGGTCGATGGCGAATCACGCTTGTTGACCTATAGCCTGACTCCGGTCAGCCACACCCAGGGGCATATTCTTGGCGCGGTGATGGTGCTGCACGACGTCACCGAGCAGCGCGCCTTCGAACGGGTACGCAGCGAGTTCGTGCTGCGCGCCTCCCATGAGCTGCGCACGCCGGTCACCGGCATGCACATGGCGTTCGGGCTGTTTCGCGAGCGGGCGAAGTTTCCCCCGGAGTCACGCGAGGCAGACCTGCTCGACACGGTCAACGAAGAGATGCAGCGCCTGATGCAGTTGATCAACGACTTGCTCAACTTCTCGCGCTATCAGAACGGTTTGCAGAAACTCACCCTGGCGCCGTGTTCCATCGAAGATTTGCTGGAGCAGGCGCAGTCGCGTTTTGCCGATTCGGCGGCGGCCAAGGGCATTGCCTTGAACGTCGAAGTGCAGGGGCCGTTGCCGCGCCTGCAGGCCGACCAGGCGCAACTTGAACGGGTGCTCGACAACCTGATCGATAATGCCCTGCGTCATACCGCCCGCGACGGGCAGATACGCCTGCAAGCGCGTCGGCATGGCGAGCGGGTGATCATCAGCGTCGAAGACAACGGCGAAGGCATTGCCTACGGCCAGCAGGGACGGATTTTCGAACCGTTCGTGCAGGTCGGGCGCAAGAAGGGCGGCGCCGGCCTGGGCCTGGCACTGTGCAAGGAAATTGTGCAGTTGCATGGCGGGCGGATGGGCGTCTATTCGCGGCCGGGGCAGGGCACGCAGTTCTACATGGCGCTGGCGGTCTAGGCTTCGTCGTCGAGGCGGCGCCCGGCGAGGCGCCGTCCACGGGTGATCAGTTCGATGAACTGCACCGCGCTCAGTGCCTGGGCGAACAGCCAGCCCTGACCGAACTTGACCCCCTCACTGCTGAGAAACACCGCTTGTGCTTCGTGCTCGATGCCCTCGGCGATCACCTTCAGATCCAGTGCCTGCGCCATGTGAATGATGTGCGGAGCAACGCCGCTGCTGGCGGCGTCATGGCCGAGGGCATCGATGAAGGCCTTGTCGATTTTCAGGCAATCCACCGGCAGCGTCTGCAGATAGGCGAGGCTGCAGTAGCCAGTGCCGAAATCATCGATCAGCACCTGGTGGCCTACATCACGCAAGGCTTGCAGGTTCTCCCGCGCCACCACCACGTCGATCAGCCCGCGTTCGGTGACCTCAAAGGCAATCTGCCGCGCCGCGACCCGGTGCAGGGTCAACAGCTTGGCCATGACCTGACCGATGCGCGGCACCATCACGTCGCACGCGGCGAGATTGACCGAGATGTACAGCTGCGGGTTGGCGCGCAGCACCGGTCCCAGTTGTTCAAGCAGCCGTTGCAGGACGAAATCGGTCATCTGGCGAATCTGCCCGGTGTTTTCCGCCATGGGGATGAACAGGTCGGGACTGGTCAACGTACCGTCCGGCCGGCGCCAGCGCAGCAGGGCTTCGGCGCCCACGCAGTTGCGGTTGTCGAGGTCGAAGATCGGCTGATACAGCACTTGCAGTTCGCCGCGACGAATCGCGCCCTGAAGCTCGGCGTCCAGCGACTGTCGCTGGCGCACCAGCAGAAACACCAGGAACCCCGACAACGCTCCAAGCAGCAGGCAGACCGGCACCATCCACCACCAGACGGTGGGAATGTGCATGCCGGTTCGTGGCGTGATCAGCACCAACTGGTATTCCGGATTTTTAGTTGGCATGCGGTAGATCAGCCGTGACTGGGTGACTTGCAGCGCTTCGCGGCTTTTTGGTGGCCAGGCCTCGGTCGGTGGCCATGCCTGGGCTTTGCCGAGTACCGGAATAGCTCGCTTGCCGTGATCGAGCACCACCAGCAGGCTGCTGTCCGGTGGCAGGTCGACCATGTCAGTCAAATGCCCTCGGGATGTGGCCACGCGGAAATTGCCGCGCCCGAGCATCAGGGCTGCGCGGTTTTCATCGGGTTCGGTGGTTGTGTTGAGCCAGTAGCTGTAAGTCGGGCCTTTGATGTCCGGCGCACGGACGACCGACAGCCCCTCTTGCCGGGGCCGGTTGGAGCAGATTCGCTTGCCGTCCATGTAGGCCGCTTCATAGACGAAGCGATAGTTGAAGGTGACCTGTTGCAGGGTGGCGATCATTTCGTCATCGCAACTGCGTAACGGCTGCGCTTCGAGGTCGTCGAGACTTTCGCGTAATTGCCCGAACAGTTGCTCCAGACGAGCCAGAAAACGCTCGCCCTGAGCGTTCATCTCCTGGCTCTCGTTTTGTTCGATCTGGTGAATGGCGAAGAACATTCCACCGGTGATCAGCAGCGCAGCGCTGAGGACAGCCGCGATCATCGCCAAAAACCACGGGCGATAGAACCAGCTACGCAGCGTCGCTCGGGTAGCAACCATCATGGAATATCCGAAGAATTACCAATGAGTTATAGCTGCTGATGACGGTTTCGCCCTGACCGTCGGGCGGGCGTCATTATTTTGTCTGGTTAAGTACCAGCAACAATGCCGCCGTTTGTGCGTCCGGCATACCGTCGAAACGCGAAGGTCGGAAGTGCATTTGGAACGCCGCCAGTACATGGCGGGTCGCGACATCCAGCTCGCCGGTTTGCGGAGTGTCGTAACCGACGCGCGCCAGCTGTTCCTGAAACCAGCTGATGCTCGGCAGTTCGGCGCTGACCTGCGCCTGCTGGCGGGCCACCGCTTGTTCATTGGGCCATACGCCCAGGCCTTCGGCAGCCAGACGTTTCCACGGGAACAGTGGGCCGGGGTCGAGTTTGCGCAGGGGGGCGATGTCGCTGTGGCCGATGATATGGCGCGGGCTGATGCCTTGGCGTTGGCTGATGTCCTTGAGCAGAACGATCAGTGACTGGATCTGCGCTTCGCTGTACGGGAACCAGCGGCGCCCGGTCGGCGTGTCCTTGAAGCCCGGATTGACGATTTCGATGCCGATCGAGCTGGAGTTGAGCCAGGTGCGGCCCTGCCACTGACTTTCCCCGGCATGCCATGCACGCTGGTTTTCATCCATCAGTTTGTAGATGGTGCCGCTTTTGTCGTCGCCGATCAGGTAGTGACTGCTGACTTCGCCGTGGGTCAACAGCTGCAGCGAACGTGCGAGCGATGCAGAGGTGTAATGCACGATCACGAACTGCACGCGGCTGTCGTGATTGGCCGAAGGATGGCTGGTGTCGTAACGCGGGGCGCTGGCACAACCGGCCAGAACGAGCAGCGACGCGAGGAGGGCAAAAAATTTCATGGCAGGAGGCAGTACACGCAAGACAGTAATGCAACAGTGTAACGTACTGCCTTGCGTCTCGACGGCCGACGAGCTGATTTAAACAAAATGGAACAATTGCTCAGCCCAGTTCGACCCGATTGCGCCCGCCGTTTTTCGCGCGGTACAGCGCCTGATCGGCTCTTTTGAGCACCAGATCGCTGTGTTCTCCCGACCTGAACGACGCCAGGCCCATGGAAATGGTGATCGTCACCCGTTCACCCTTGAAGTGAAACGGGCAGGCTTCGATCGCCGCGCGCAGGCTTTCCAGCAGTTTGGCGCCCACGGCCGGCGTGGTCGCCGGCAGCAGCAGAACGAATTCTTCGCCACCAAAGCGGGCAATGAAATCTGCACCGCGCAGGCGTTTGCGCAGTACGGTGGCGATGATCTTCAGTACCTTGTCGCCGGCCAGATGGCCGTAGTTGTCGTTGATGCGTTTGAAATGATCGAGGTCGAGCATCGCCAGGCTCAAGGTGTTGCCGTGTTGCTGCCACTGCTTGATCTCGTGTTCCAGCCGTTCGCTCCAGGCGGCGCGGTTGGGCAGGCCGGTCAGCGGATCGATCAGGGCTTTCTGACGTTGTTCTTCCAGGTGTTCGCGGAAACCCAGGGCTTCCTGCTCCATGTGCGCCACGCGCTCGGCCAGCCCCTTGAGACGTGCCGCCACTTCCTGCTCGCGGGCATCGCGTTGTTTCTGGTGCTGGTCCATGGTGCCGAGCAGGCCTTCGAGATGGTTCTCCAGCACCTGTTTGAGGTCATCCAGATCGGCCGCTTCCTGCATGCTGGTCTGCAAGCCGTCGACTTGCTCGCGGATCTGCGTGTCCATTGCCCGTGCCGCCGAGCTGTTGTCGGCGTGGCCCTCGCTGGCGGCCTGCAAGTTGCTCTGGAACGCTTCGAGGCGTTCGTTGAGTTGTTGCAGATAGGCTTCGAACTCGTGCTGGCCGCTGTCGGTGATGGCCAGCATCAAGGTCGCGAGATCGTCGAGAATCGGCAGCAGTTCGTACCAGTTCAGGCCATTTTTCAAGCGGTCGCGCATCGCCTCGGCCTGCGGGCGATGGCGCTCGGGCAAGGTCAGGTCGTCGAGCAGCCCGATCAGCGTGTCTTCAATGTGTTTGGCCACCGAGCTGTAGGACGGCTCCGGCGAGTCGGGCAGGGCGTACAGTATGTCTTGCTCGGGTTGCTCCGGATCGATAGCGGCCAGGGCCTGGGCGATCGGTTCGGGCAGGGGCAGGCTGTCGAGCAGCAACGGTGTCGGGCTGTCACCAGGGTGGATCAACTCGTCGGGGTTGATCGCGGCAACCAGCGCTGGTGATGTGATCGGGGTGGCCGGCCGCGCGACTTCTGGTTCGGTTGCCGGCAGTGCGGGCGCGGCAGCGGGTTCGCTGATCGGCTCGACCGCAACCACGGGTGGTACAAATGAAACCACGGGCGATTCGGCCTGGGGTTGCACGGCTGGCGTTTGCTGAAGCTCAGCCTCCGGTGGTTGTGCGGTGAGCGGCGCTACCGGCACCGGTTCGATTGCTTTTGTCGGCACGGGCACCGGCTCTGGCTCTGGCGCAGGTCCCGCGCTGGATGGCGCAGGCGCTTGAGGCTGATCCGGGGCCGGCGGCGCGGCTGTTGCCTCTTCACTGTCGCGGCTGCCAAACAAACGCTGCAGAAAGCCCGGACGGTCCGGCTCGGCCGGCGTTTCCAGCTGGCTCAGCGCCTTGCCCTGCAAACCGCTGAGTTCACTCAGCAACAGCGGCATTTCCCGCGCCTGGCCGACCCGGCTGTCGAGTTGCTTGGCGAATTTTTTCAGCGGCTGAGCGACTTCCCGAGGCAGCGGCAAGGCTTGCAGTTGGGTGACCAGTGCGGTCAGCGCGGTGCTGACCTGATCGATTCGGGTCTCGCGACGCTGCTCGGAGTCGAGCACGGCTTTTTCCAGGCGCGGCAGCAGGGCAGCGAGGCCAGCGTCCATGTCGTCGGTGCGCACCACGTCGCGCATCTCTTTCATGCACTGATCAACGACTTTGTCGGTGCCTTCAGCGGCCAGCGTGCTGCGCACCAGACCACGACGCAGCAAGTCGAGCCGGGCGGCCCAGCGACGTTCGAGCTTGTCCTGTTGTTCGATGCTTTTAAGGTACTTCTCTTTCCAGCGCTGGGCGTCGTCGCTCATTCAGGGGTTCCGCGAGGGGCAGGACTCATCGCGGGCAATGCATCGGCCGTGAGCGAACCCGGCAGACGGATCTCTACCGCGACCGGCAGGTGATCGGAAATGGGTTGAGCCAGCACTTCGACCTTTTCCAGGGTCAGGGTCGGGCTGAGCAAAATATGATCCAGGCAACGCTGCGGCCGCCAGCTGGGGAACGTCGCTTCCATCTGCGGGGCCAGCAGGCCGAGATCGCGTAACGGTGAGTGTTGTAGCAGATCACTGGCATGGGTGTTCATGTCGCCCATCAATATCTGGTGCTTGTAGCCACCGATCAGATCGCGAATGTAGGCCAGTTGCAAGCTGCGCACCCGGGCGCCGAGGGCCAGGTGCATCATCACCACTACCAGCGCCTCCGGACCTTCGCCGAAGCGCAGCAGGATCGCGCCGCGACCTTTCGGGCCGGGTAGCGGATGATCTTCGATCGCCCACGGCTTCAGGCGACTGAGCACGCCATTGCTGTGCTGGGCCAGTCGGCCGAGGTTGCGATTGAGTTGTTGATACCAGTAGGGGAAGGCGCCGAGGTGGGCCAGGTGTTCGACTTGATTGACGTAGCCTGAGCGCAGGCTGCCGCCATCGGCTTCCTGCAGGGCGACCAGATCGAAGTCGCCAAGCAGGTCGCCGATTTTTTGCAGATTGCCTGAGCGCCCGGTGTGCGGCAGCAGATGCTGCCAGCTGCGGGTCAGGTAGTGCCGATAGCGCTCAGTGCTGATGCCGACCTGGATGTTGAAGCTTAGCAAGCGCAGACGATGGTCTGCGGGCAGGCCCGTGGACTCCAGGTGATGCTCGTTGACCTGCGGATCATGCAGGCCAACGATGCGTTCGGTGCCCCAGCGGCGCATGGCGATTACCGCGCTTAGTTGGCAGCTGCCTTGTTGGCCGCTCGCTCTTTGGCGATCAGTTGATCAGCCAGTTGCAGCGCTTCTTTCTCGCCACCGGCAGAGCCGACGTCAAAGCGGTATTTGCCGTTGACGATCATGGTTGGAACGCCGGAGATTTCATACTTCTTGGCCAAATCTTTGGCTTTTACGATCTGACCCTTGATGGCGAACGAGTTGAAGGTGGCCAGGAACTTGTCCTTGTCCACGCCCTGAGTGGCAAGGAAGTCAGCCATGTCTTCGGGCTTGGTCAGAGGTTTGCGTTCTTTCTGGATGGCATTGAATACCGCAGCGTGAACCTTATGCTCGACGCCCATCGCTTCCAGGGTCAGGAACATCTGGCCGTGAGCATCCCACGCGCCGCCGAACATGGCCGGAATACGCACGAAGTTGACGTCGGATGGCAGTTTTTCAACCCAGGGATTGATCACTGGCTCGAAGGAGTAGCAGTGCGGGCAGCCGTACCAGAACAGCTCCACCACTTCGATCTTGCCAGGTACTGCCACCGGCACCGGGTTGGCCAGCTCGACATAAGGGGTGGCCGGTGCTTCGGCAGCCTGGGCGGTGAAGCCGAACAGGCTGGCAGCGACGAGAGCGGCGCTGATGATCAGATTACGCATGCTTTACTCCTGGACAATTTTGGTCGCCTCGCGCGACCTGTTTTCAGACAGATCCTGGCGGGCATGAGTTCTGTAGTGTAACGGCAGCGGCCACAAAAAAGGGCAGCCAAAGCCACCCTTTTTATACTTGCTGCGACGGATTAATCGAGCGTTAACGTTGCAGGAGATGTCCATCGCCGCTAACGCTCGATTCAGGGCGGTTAGTGCAGGCCCTGGATATAGCTGGCGACCGCGGCGATGTCTTCGTCGCTCAGTTTGCGTGCGATGGTGCGCATTGGCATGGAGTCGCCGTCGTTGGCGCGACCGCCTTCTTCCTTGCGGAATTCGGTCAGTTGTTTGGCGATGTATTGAGCGTGTTGGCCACCCAGGTGCGGGAAGCCTGCGGCGGCGTTGCCGGCACCGTTCGGCGAGTGGCAGCCGGTGCAGGCCGGCAGGCCTTTTTCCAGGTTGCCGCCACGGAACAGGGCTTCACCACGCGCGACGATTTTTGGATCGGCAGCGCCGACGCTGCCTTTCTGGCTGGCGAAGTAGGCGGCGATGTCGGCCAGATCCTGATCGCTCAAGTTGGTCAGCAGGCCGGTCATTTCCAGAACGACGCGCTTGCCCGATTTGATGTCGTGCAACTGCTTGTCGAGGTAGCGTTCACCTTGACCTGCCAGTTTCGGGAAGTTTGGCGCCATGCTGTTGCCATCCGGGCCATGGCAGGCTCCGCATACGGCAGCTTTCGCCTGGCCGGCGGCGGCGTCACCGGCAGCATGGGCGAAGCCTGAAATTCCCACGGTCAACAGCAGACTCACGATCAATTTGTTCATCAGCTAATCCAACTACGGCTAAGGGTTAAGAGTTATGGACCGGGTTTACTCTCGCTCATCCAAAGGATAATGGCCTGGTAATCCTCGCCACTGCAACCCATGCACAACCCACGCGCCGGCATCGCCTTGAAACCCTGGGTCACGTGTTGCACCAGCGTCCCCATACATTTCGCCAACCTCGGCGTCCAAGCTGCCTGATCGCCTCTTTCGGGCGCCATGGGTAGTTGGCCGGAATGACAGGCACCACAAACACGGTTGTACACGGCTTCCGGTTCCTGTGTAGCCTGTGCGCCGCAAAGCGGTATCAGGACTCCGGCAGCCAGCAGCCATTTCGTCATAAAACGACCTTTTCAGGGTTGAGAGCGTTCTGCGTTCTGATGCGCAATCAAGGTCTTTGGCTCTCGTGAACTTCATCCTTCGCTGGGACAA